>Ga0302202_10000016_pt1 | contig 178965 bp, 153 predicted proteins | sample II_Bog_N3_3_FD_194579 | JGI IMG/M metagenome (GOLD analysis project Ga0302202, IMG submission 194579) | Peat permafrost microbial communities from Stordalen Mire near Abisko, Sweden - II_Bog_N3_3 | ecosystem: Environmental > Terrestrial > Soil > Wetlands > Peat | place: Sweden: Abisko... | reverse complement strand
CCTTTGCAGATGCGGTTCTCGGCGCATGGGCTCCCGTTTGAGCGCGTTCAAAGCTACAATGAGAGAGCACGGGCGAGTAGCTCAATTGGATAGAGCACCGGCCTTCTAAGCCGGGGGTTGTGGGTTCGATCCCCGCCTCGCCTACCACCCTTAAAGTCATTATCTTATGGTCTCTCCGGGACGCGCCTATCGCAAACCGTAGCAATCTGCCGCAAGAGCGTTATGCGGGAATCTTCAGTACCCTCGATGAGTACAGCGAGTCCGGTACCTGCAGCCAATGCAGGTCGATTGGCGTAGATATGAGAGTTTTCAGCTCGAAGTAGCCAACTTCATGCTCCAGGCGATCGACCGCCATGGATTGACCTGTGCTCAGCCGAAAATCTCTCTGGAGTTTCCGGACCACCGTCCGCATTTAGACCTGAACTCACATCTCCAGGTCTTGACCGGCGCATTGAGGCTTTCTGCGTGAAGAGCTCCCGGCGCACTGGGCAATTTTCAGTTTGGAGGATGCAAGCGAATGTATCCAATTGATCAGATGGAACATCGCCCCTGATGGGACGATCACGTTAGCCGCGCGGAATCGGCTCCGCAGGGCAGCCAGGAATATGGATCTCAACTGGGGTGGAGCTGTGCTGAGTAACCAGGTGAGCGGTACAGGTGGCCAACCGTGAGCGCAAGTGGCGTTGTCGCACCCGCGGCAGAGACTCCAGCCGTGAAGCCGAATCAAGACACCGCATCAAAGGGGCTCACCAGCGAGGACGCCCGCGCGCGTCTTGAGAAAGACGGCCCCAATGCGATGCCGGATACGTCCGCTCATCCGCTGCGCAATGCATTGACAAAATTCTGGGCGCCGGTGCCATGGCTGCTCGAAGCGTCCATCGTGCTTGAGACCGTCCTGCATAAGTACTACGAAGCTGGCGTAATAGCGGCCCTTCTTGTATTCAACGCGGCGCTTGCCTATTTCCAGGAGAGTCGTGCTCAGGCCACCCTTGCCGCTCTCAAATCCCGCCTGGCGCTCAACGCCTCGGTCGAGAGAGATGGCGCTTGGAAAACTGTGCCGGCGGCGGAATTGGTATGTGGCGACCTGGTGAAGCTGTCTCTCGGTGGTGTGGTCGCCGCGGATGTGCATCTGGTCGGCGGGTCGGTTGAACTCGACCAGTCAATGCTGACAGGCGAATCCCTTCCCATTGAAGCAGGTGCGGGTGTAGACACCTATGCCGGGGCTCTGGTTCGGCGCGGCGAGGCGACCGCCACGGTAACGGCCACCGGCACCCGCACCAAATTCGGTCGCACGGCGGAACTGGTTCGGTCCGCACACGTAGTGAGCACGCAACAGAAGGCCGTGCTCAAGATTATCCGCAATCTGGCAATCTTCAATTGCCTCATCATTCTTGCGATGGGTGCCTACGCCTATCACCATGCCATGCCGTCGAGCGAGATGATTCCATTGTTGCTGACCTCGATCCTGGCCATTATCCCCGTCGCATTACCGGCAACATTCACCCTCGCTGCGGCGATTGGTGCTCGTGCTCTGGCCAAGCAGGGCGTATTGCCAACTCGGCTCTCTGCCGTGGACGAAGCCGCATCGATCGATGTGTTGTGCTCAGACAAGACCGGAACTCTCACCCGCAATGAACTCACAGTCACCAGCGTTCGCCCATTGCCCGGCTTCGATGAAGCACACGTCCTCGGGATGGCGGCACTGGCGAGTTCTGAAGGGGGCCAGGACCCTGTCGATACGGCCATTCGACTTGCCGCGTCGCAGAAGACAGCCGCCGACTTGCCAAAGCTCACCGCCTTTGTTCCGTTCGATCCGGTGAAGAAAACCTCGGAAGCGACCGCAACAGATGCAAAGGGTGGTTCCGAGCGAATCATCAAGGGCGCGTTCACCGCGGTCGTTGCCCTCACCGCTCCCTCTCCCGCCGCGGCGCCCATTGTCGAAGAGCTCGAGAAGCAAGGCTTCAGGGTTCTGGCGGTAGCCGCGGGTCCCTCGGCTTCTGCTCAGATCATTGGCATGATCGCCCTCAGCGACCCGCCGCGATCGGATTCGAGCTCTCTCATCTCAGAGTTGCATACACTCGGCGTGGCTACGGTCATGGTGACGGGAGACGCTCCGGCCACAGCCGAAATCGTCGCACGCGCGGTTGGATTGCAGGGAGCAGTCTGCCCGGCCGGCAAATTCCCGGAAGGCATCAAACCGGAAGACTTCTCGGTCTTCGCAGGCGTTCTTCCGGAAGGCAAATTTGATCTCGTCAAGGCGTTTCAGAAAAGTGGGCATACAGTTGGCATGTGTGGCGATGGCGCCAATGATGCACCGGCCCTGCGCCAGGCGCAGATAGGTATTGCGGTCTCGACCGCGACCGACGTTGCCAAATCGGCTGCCGGCGTTGTTCTCACCGAAGCTGGACTAGGCGGCATTGTGGCTGCTGTCAAAGAAGGCAGAGTCACTTTTCAACGCATTCTCACCTACACGCTCAACTCGGTCATGAAAAAAATTCTGCAGGTTCTTCTTTTGGCAGTCGGACTGGTCATGACCGGGCATGCAGTCCTGACTCCGATGCTGATGGTCATTGTCATGATCACCGGCGACTTCCTTGCCATGTCGCTGACCACTGACCGAGTGAGGCCATCCAAGATGCCAAACTCCTGGCAGATCGGCCGAATTATGGCTGCGGGAGTGATGCTCGGACTCTGCTTCCTTGCATTCTCCACGGCAGTCCTGGCAGTGGGTAAATTCCAGTTGCATCTCGGCATCGACGCACTTCAAACGCTGACTGTGGTCAGTATTGTGTTTGGCTGCCAGGCCACAACCTACGTCATTCGCGGACGCCAGCATCTCTGGGGTCTGCGCCCCAGCCTTTGGCTCGTACTTTCTTCTGTAGCCGATGTTCTTATCATTTCAACCCTCGCAACTCTCGGAATTGCGATGGCGCCATTGCCCATCGCGGTCATCGCATGTGAGTTCGCCGCTGCCATCGCCTTTGGTGCAATTCTTGACATGGTAAAAATCCCGGTCTTTGCTCGCCTTCAAATTTCCTGAACTGCCGGGATGCATTCGGCATCTCGCGGCATTCCTGACAACCTTCTTGCCGGCAACCGGAAGCGGGGCACCAATCCATACTCGACAAACAGAGTTGAAGGGATACAGATGAAGATCGCATTTCTCCATAACAGGAACTTCTTTACCTCCGAGCTTCTCAAGAAGTCTCGTGCGACCCTGGCGCATCATGAAGTGGTTGAGTGGATCGTGGGCAACAATGCGCCTGCCGTCGACTTCGAAGTGCTTCTCGCTCTGGGCAGTGTGGGGCGAGATTTGCTCAATCGCCAGTCAAAGCTGGAGCTCGTTCAGACGGCCAGCGACGGATACGAGGAGATCGACATCCCTGCCGCCAGCGAACTCGGCATCTGGGTCTCCTACGCTCCGCCCGATCTTACCGGAAATGCCACGTCGGTTGCCGAGTTCGCGATTCTGCTCATGCTCGGCGCCGCCAGGCATCTTGGGGAGGCACTGGCGTCTGCTCGCGGCAATGCATTCAAGCCCCGGCAGGTCAATCTTGCGCTGAGCGGAAAGACGGTTTGCATCGTGGGAATGGGGAGCATCGGTCGACAGCTCGTCGATCGCTTGCGTCCGTTTGGGATGAAGATGATTGCGACAGATGAACACCCGGAGAATGCTCCTGCCGATGTGACTGCCTATCCTGCCGATCAACTGGAGGCCGCTGCTGCCCATGCGGATTTTGTGGTGATTTGTGTTCGGGCCAGCAAGGAAAACGAGAACCTGATCAATGCGGCTATCCTTTGTGCCATGCGGCGCGGGGCCATCCTGGTCAACATCGCCCGCGGCATGCTCATCGACGAAGCAGCACTTGTGGATGCGATCAAGGATGGACACATATCGGCTGCCGGGCTCGACGTTTTAAGAAACGAACCGCCCGATCCAAAGAATCCGCTTCTCCAACTTCCCCAGGTTCTGGTCACTCCTCATATTGCAGGGCTCACCGATCTCATGCTGGACGGAACGGTGAACTACATAAGCCAGGTAATCGAGGAGTTCGCCGATGGCAAGAAAATGAAGTCCATCTTGAACTCGCCTCAAAAGCCGCGGCGCCTGCTGCACCAATGAATGACGAAACTTGTGCGCCTGAAGGAAAGGTAGATTATTTTCAGAGTGACCATCTGAGATTAGATGGGATGCGTTTGTGGGGAACGTCCTTTGGCCGGCAATGCGGTGAAATGGGGACTTGGAACCGGCTGATGACTCTCGCCGAATATTGACGCTACCGACTTGACCACCCACCTGATTGGACGCACCCACGGGCCTGGCGTGCCGCAGCTCTCGCATCCAAAGATTGGACGCACCTCTGCCAGGATGGCATAAGCCAGGTTGAGTATCGCCTGGAAAGGCCGGAACCCGAAGACGTCGATTGCGAACATCCAGGTGAACCACCTGGTGCTGGGTAGATTTCGCAGGACAGCCGCAACAGCCTCGCCTCCGAGCCTCATTGAACCATCCGGCATCAGCAGGTGAATTGTGGCATAGGCATCCCAGATATCGAGGCCCGGATGAAGCGACTGCAGTTCCTCCGGATCCTCACCAATCGGTCGCACGATCATGCGGGTCTCGCCCGTCTTAACCTGCGCCGACTTCTGCACCCAATGCGCAATGCTTCGACAGACACCACATTCATCGTTGAATAGCAGCACTGGTACGGTCTGCTTTTTTATCTGCATGAATCAAAACTCATTTCATGACATGTACGGTTGGCTCACCAGATTCAAGATGTTCGATTCAATCGGACTCGGCCCCTCGTCCCGTCCGACTTCCGCTCCATCCAGAAACATGATCAGAGTGGGCGTGCCCTGGATCTGGTAAAGATCTGCGAGTTCCCGCTCGACACCAATGTTGACCCTGAAAATCTTCTCCGTGGACTCCACCATCTCTGCCACCTGTTGGAGAACCGGCTCGATCACCCTGCAATGTGCGCACCCGTAAGACATGAACTCGACCGCAATCGGGCCTTCACCCTTCAAGACCAGCCGGTCGAATGTACTGGCGGTGACGGTTTGAATTCTGTCGTTCGACTTATATCCAGGCATGACATCCTCGTCGTTCGTGTAAGGCTCTGTGTGAACTGATGCGCTTTTGCCTGGACCCGGTAGAGATGCTTTGGCGGCTCGGGCTAGGTGAGCCACAGACCTGCGCCGAAGCAGAGGCCTGTGGCCTATTCCTCTCAGAGGCACACATTCAACGGGGAGATACCGGTGCACCTTGTTGAAGTGCGTTCACACCGCCGTCAGTTCGCTGACCCAATATCCTTCACGGCTGTAGTGCCCATAAAGGCCTGTTTCGTAATCCCGTGTGAGGAGCGACTGGTCGGTATATTCCGGCGCAGCTTTGATGATCTCGCGAGACAGGCCGATTGCGACTTCCCGCTCTTCCCAGCTCACGTTCTCGATCCACTTTGGTGAAATCAGAACCTTTTTCCCTGGCCACCAATTCTTGGTCGCCACAACAAGGTAACGAATCGCAAAGGTCTCATCGTCGATGATGAAGTCATTCACATGGCCAATCTCGCCGTCAAGCGCAAGCAGATGGTACCCCGTTACCTCGTGGGTACTGCGAAGATGGCGATCCCCTCCCGTTGCTTCCGGGGCGGCCGAGCCCCACCGTGTTCGATCCCGCTCAAGACACGAATAGCCTCCCCACATGTAGGGCCCGGACCAATAATCCGGATAGCCATAATATGCGTTGTAGGATCTCTCGTATTGACGGGATACCGGCTCGTCGGTGTCAATGGAGGGACTATCTTCGATCTGCTGCTTGGTCAATCGAACTGACACCTGCTCTTGAAAATCATTGACACCGGTCAAAGAGTAAGGTGAGATCAACACCTTCCGATCGCTCAGCCAACCTGCTGTATTTGCGACAAGATACCGAATTGTCCAATACTGGTCGTCGAACAGGAATTCAGTGGCCGACCCAATGTCCCCATCGAGACTCTTCAGTACGTAACCTTTCAGTGCGTTCGCTTTGATGAACATCACATCTCCTTTGTGTTGACTTGCTTCATTGAGTCGTTACTGGCAGGCTGTAGATGCCATGGCCTGCGTCTTGCATTTCACGGTTGAAACCAGTTGAATATCCTGCGAAGCTTGATTGCGTCAGGAGTCGTGCCCGCTACATCTTGAGGCCGGTCTCCTTGCACTCCGGGTGCTTGCACTCGCAGCCCTTCTCTGGAATCTTCTTTGCTTCTGAACATGTGTGGCTGCAATGCGTCTTGCCGCTCGCGACCTGACAGTTGCAGCCAGGATGTTCGCACTTTTTCGTGGTGGTCATAAGCTCTCCTCTTACCCGAACATGCCTTCGCTCAGTTGAAGGCTCTGTCATTTAAAACATGATCCGCATTCTCATCTCGATCAACGCAGTGATATAGGCCATGCTTGTGCGAGACCAGCATTTCATCTGAGCATTTTCATATCTGCCCCTTATTGCTCATGCATCCTCTGTGCCTGCGCCCGCACATTCTCTAGTCGCTGACCGCTGGGCGAACCATAACCACGGAACTCGCGACTCGACCACCGGCCGTCTCCGCCACGCCACCGGGTGAGAGGTCGGGGATGTTCGCTCGCCCAAGCCTGCCAGAGACAAACACCGCGCAAATTGGTCCGGACCTGTGCAAGAAAGCACAGTATTTGTCCTCTCTGAAGAGAACAATCGTCACTTGCCAGTGACTATGGTTCGGCGAGGAAAATGTCATGTCTGAACGTCATGCTTTCGGGTCCATCCCGACAAAGATCCTGTTGCCTATCGATTTCAGTCCATCGTCCCAAGTAGCCTTTGAGACTGCTGCCGACCTCGCTTTACACTTCCATTCCGAGCTCTTCCTTGTGAATGTCGTTCCGCTCTTCTCGACCTTTGCCCCCGAATATGCTTCTCCACAGGTGCAGTTTCAACAGGAGGAAAAGATGTCCGCTGAGCGTCGTCTGGCGAAGGCGCTCGCGGGTCTCGCTACCAGAGGAATCAAGGCAGGTTCCAGTGTCGAAGTCGCGAATGACATCGCGGGATGCCTCATGGAAGTGGCGGAGCGCGAGCATGCCGACTTCATAGTGATCTCCACACATGGTGTATCCGGCTGGCATCCGCTCGTGTTTGGATCGATCGCGGAGAAAGTCATTAAGCTCGCGCAGTGTCCCCTCTTGCTTCTTCACTCTGCCAAGCCAGAGACCGGCATCGCAACTCCATCGGACCGCTCCATTGAATGGTGGTAGTTCAGGCGTCCTCACTCAAGTTGAACATCCTGAATTGAGGGTATTATGGCAGTCGGACTTCAGAATGAAGCGGATTCTCCAAATCTTGGATCGATCGTCTCCGTGCGCGGCGGCGTTGTCGACGTGAGATTTGATCGCCGCCTGCCTCCAATCTTCTCTGTCTTACACGCTGGGGCAGAAGGCAAGATCATCGTCGAAGTCATGACTCAGCTTGACGCAACCAGCGTTCGCGGCATCGCGCTGACGCCTACTGAGGGCCTCGCCAGAGGAATGCAGGTTGAAGATTCAGGAAAGCCGCTCGAGGTGCCGGTAGGCAAGGAAATCATGTCGCGGATGTTCGACGTGTTTGGATCCGTCATCGACCGGAAGCCGGCGCCGCGGAACGTCCAATGGCGGACAATCCATCGGTCCCCTCCGCCGCTATCGGAGCGTTCGACAAAGTCCGAGATCTTCGAGACGGGAATCAAGGCGATCGATGTGCTCGTGCCATTGGAACGTGGGGGCAAGGCTGGATTGTTCGGCGGTGCGGGCGTGGGCAAAACAGTTCTGCTCACCGAGATGATCCACAACATGATCGGCCATCAGCAGGGCATGAGCATCTTTTGTGGAATCGGCGAGCGTTGCCGTGAAGGCGAAGAGCTCTACCGCGGAATGAAAGACGCCGGTGTCCTGAAAGACATGGTGATGGTCTACGGCCAGATGAACGAGCCGCCGGGCAGCCGGTTTCGTGTCGGTGACGCCGCACTGACGATGGCCGAATATTTTCGCGACGATGAGCATCGCGATGTCCTTTTGCTGATCGACAATATCTTTCGCTTTATTCAGGCCGGAATGGAAGTTTCCGGACTGCTGGGAGAGATGCCCTCAAGACTCGGCTACCAGTCGACCATGGGTACCGAGCTATCGGGTCTTGAAGAGCGAATTGCCAATACTCATGCCGGAGCCATCACCTCGATCCAGGCTGTCTACGTGCCGGCAGACGATCTCACCGATCCTGCCGCGGTACATGTCTTCTCGCATCTTTCCGCATCCATCGTACTGTCGCGCAAACGGGCAAGCGAAGGACTCTATCCCGCGATCGATCTGCTGCAGTCCAGTTCGAAGATGGCCACGCCAGGCATCGTTGGCGACCGCCATTACAACCTCGCGCAGGAGATTCGCAGGACTCTGGCGCAGTACGAATCCCTCAAGGACATTGTCGCCATGCTCGGCATGGAACAGCTTTCCCTGGAAGATCGGAACGCTGTCGCGCGCGCCCGCCGCCTTGAACGATTCCTGACGCAGCCGTTCTTCACCACGGAACAATTCAGCGGGTTGAAGGGCAAGCTTGTAAGCCTGAAAGACTCGCTGGACGGCTGCGAACGCATTCTCCGCGACGAGTTCAAGGACTACCCGGAGAGCGCGCTCTATATGATCGGCGCGATTGGGGAGGCCAAAAAGCCTGAAGCGAAGCAACCCGAGGCCGCTCAGCCAGAGGCCAAGAAGCCGAACGAGAACAAGCCGGAGGATCAGAAGACCGACCCACAACCCAAGTCTGCCACTGCGAGCACCCATGAATCTTAGAATCCTGCTCCCCTTTGGCGTCTTCGCCGAGAAACCCGATGTATTGCGCATCGTCGCCGACACCACCGATGGATCGTACGGTCTGCTGCCCCACCGCCTCGACTGCGTTGCCGCCCTTGTTCCCGGGATTCTCACTTACGAAACGAAAGATGGGGTCACGGTCTATGTCGGAATCGATCAAGGCGTGTTGGTGAAGGCGGGCGCTCAGGTGACCGTTTCTGTGCGTCGCGCCATTGGCGGATCGGATTTGGGACAGATCAAAGACGCAGTCGAGCGCGACTTCCTGAAACTGGACGAACAGGAGCGCAACGTTCGCACCGCGGTCGCGAAAATGGAGAGTGGTTTGATGGGGCGTCTGGCGGAGTTTGAAAATGACCGATGAGAGAGCAGATCAATCCCCTCCTGCAGACAGCGAGTTTGTCCGGCAAGTTAGCGCAAAGGCTGCCCGCAAACTCCGCGCGCGGAAGGATGGCCAACAGACTGTCTGGTTCGGCCTCGGCATGTCGGGGCTGATCGGTTGGTCGGTCGCAGTGCCAACGGTCGTTGGCGCCATGATCGGCCTTTGGTGGGACAACCATCATCCTGGCGCCCATTCATGGACACTCATGCTGCTTGCCATCGGACTCTGCGTAGGTTGCGCTAACGCCTGGCATTGGGTGAATCAGGAGAATAAAGCGATCGAAGACGGGCAGGAGGATAAGCATGAATGAAGCTCCGATTCTGGCCACGGATCTGCTCGCCGGTGTTCTGCTTGGGGCATTCTTCTTCGGCGGCCTCTGGTGGACGATTCGAATGCGCTCTCCATCGCAATGGTCCGGTCTTTTGTTCGCCGGGAGTCTCTTAATCCGAATGGCCGTCGCGGTTACCGGGTTCTATCTTGTGTCCCATGGCGACTGGCGTAAGTTGGTGGCCTGCCTGGCTGGTTTTTTGATTGCGCGCATTGCTGTTACGCAACTCATACGCATCCCGGCTGACAAGAGCGCCCGCATCATCCAGGAAGGCGGACAATGATCGTCTCCACTGTCAACATCACGTCCGACCAACAGATCTTCTGGCAGTACGGCGTGGTCAAGCTCAACGAAACCATCGTGACGACATGGGCCATGATGATCGTGATGACATTGGGCTCCATGCTCATCACCCGAAAGCTCGCGACCGAACGGACCATCTCACGCTGGCAAAGCGCGCTTGAAATCATCGTGACCGGCATTGAGGGACAGATAAGGGAGGTCGGCCTCGGCGAGCCGCGCAAGTATCTCTCCTTCCTGGGCACGCTCTTCCTTTTCATTGGGACGTGCAGCGTATGCATCGTCCTTCCCGGATTCAAGCCGCCAACCGGTTCGCTCTCGACAACAGCAGCCCTTGCCCTCTGCGTGTTCATTGCGGTTCCCTTGTTCGGCATTCGGGAGCAGGGTGTCGCTGGTTATCTCGGCACGTACATCAAGCCGACCGTGATTATGCTGCCATTCAATATCATCAGCGAGCTCTCGCGCACGCTTGCTCTTGCCATCCGTCTTTTCGGCAACATGATGAGCGGCGTCATGATTGTCGGAATTCTTCTCACCATCACGCCACTTATCTTCCCCATCGTCATGACGCTACTCGGTCTGCTGACCGGCTCCGTCCAGGCCTACATCTTTAGCATTCTGGCTGCCGTCTACATCGCCGCCGCCACGCGAGTAACCAAACCCAAGCCTGCTGTTGAGGCTCAGCCGGAGCCCAGTCATGCGTAAGGTCTCCAACAATAAGAAGGACTCCCAATGGATAGCGCCACCATCGTTGCTGTAGTTTCCATCGCCACCGCCGGCATCACCACAGGCTTCGGCTGCATGGGGCCGGCGCTTGGAGAAGGCCGTTCCGTGGCTTCCGCCATGACCTCCCTCGCGCAACAGCCTGACGCCGCGCCCACCATCACCCGCACTCTGTTCGTGGGCCTCGCAATGATCGAGTCCACTGCGATCTACACCTTTGTCGTATCGATGATCCTCATCTTCGCCAACCCGTTCTGGAACCACTTTCTATCGCAAGCCGGAGGGAAGTGAGCGATGCTCATCGACTGGTTCACTGTCGGAGCTCAGATTGTCAACTTCCTCATCCTGGTGTGGTTGTTGAAGCATTTTCTCTACAAACCAATCCTCGATGCCATCGATGCGAGGGAGAAGCGAATCGCCTCTGAACTTGCAGACGCCGATAAGAAGAAGGCTGAGGCTGAAAAAGAGCGCACCGATTTCGAAGATAAAAACAAAGCATTCGATCAGCAGCGGAGCGCCCTGCTCGGCAAAGCCGCCGATGAAGCGAAGGCCGAGCGCGAGCGCCTTATCGATGAGGCCAAAAAGGATGCGGAAACCTTGCGGGTAACCCAAGCGGATGCGCTGCGCGGAGATCAAACTCGGCTAGGTAACGAAATCACCCTTCTGGCCGAAAAAGAGGTCTTTGCAATTGCGCGAAAGGCACTCGCGGATCTCGCCACTGTCAGCCTTGAAGAGCGGGTCGGAGAGGTATTCACACGCCGCCTGCGGGAATTGGATCCGAAGGCAAAAGAACTATTAGGCGCCGCTCTCAAGAACTCAACGCAACCGGCTATGGTTCGCAGTGCATTCGACTTGCCCAATGAACAGAAGGCTGCAATCCAAAACGCCCTCAATGAGACATTCTCGGCAGCGGTCCGGATCAAATTCGAAGATTCGCGGGAGGTAATCTGCGGCATCGAATTAACCGCCAATGGCCAGAAGGTTGCGTGGAGTATCGCGAGTTACCTGACCGAGTTCAGCAAGAAAGTCAGTGACCTCGTAGACACTCAATCCCCTCCGGCCAACAAAGACGCAAAAAAGCCAGAGACGGTGACCACACCGAAGCCGGACACTGCGAGAGCGCCCGAGCCAGAACCTGTTGCTCTCGTGGGAGCCAAATGACCGCATCAGCCGGAATCCTGCAACCCGCAATAGAGCGCGCCTTCGCGGAGTTGCATCGGGGTCGCGAGGCTTTCACGGCAAAGCTGACTCCGCATGAAGTGGGCATAGTCACAAGAGTCTCCACCGGGATCGCAACATTCTCTGGTCTCCTCGGCGTTGGCTACGAGGAGATTGTGACCTTCCCTGGCGGTCTGCTTGGCATCGCCTTCAACCTGGACGAAGAAGAGGTCGGCGTCATCCTGCTCGGGGACTACCAGAACCTGCACGCGGGCGACGAGGTTCAACGAACCGGACGTGTGATGGACGTACCAGTGGGAGACGGCCTGTTGGGCCGGGTGATCGACCCTTTGGGCAATCCGCTGGACGAAAAGGGCGCAATCACCGCGGAGAAGCGCTTACCCGTTGAGCGCCCCGCCCCACCCATCATGGACCGCGCGGCTGTCAGTGTGCCTTTACAGACCGGCCTGAAAGCCATCGACGCACTTGTACCAATCGGGCGTGGCCAGCGCGAATTGATTCTCGGTGATCGTCAGACCGGCAAGACGGCCATCGCGATCGACACCATTCTGAACCAGCGCGGACAGAACGTTGTGTGCGTCTACTGTGCGATTGGCCAACGCGCGGCCGCTGTGGCGAAAGTAGTGGCCAACCTCGATAAACAGGGCGCAATGGAATATACCGTAGTCGTTGTTGTTGAAGACAACAATGCGCCCGGCCTCGTCTACATCACGCCGTATGCGGCAACCAGCATTGCGGAATACTTCATGGAAAAAGGACGCGATGTGCTGATTGTCTACGACGATCTCACCCACCACGCGCGCGCCTATCGAGAACTCTCACTTCTCCTCCGCCGTCCTCCCGGACGTGAAGCATTCCCCGGCGACATCTTCTATATTCATTCACGCATGCTGGAGCGGTCGACCCACCTCATCAAGGAACGGGGAGGCGGATCTCTTACGGCGCTACCCATTATTGAAACCGAAGCGCAAGACATCTCTGCCTATATTCCAACCAACCTGATTTCCATCACCGATGGCCAGGTATATCTTTCGCCTACGCTCTTTCAACTGGGAATCCTCCCTGCAGTCGACGTTGGCAAGTCAGTTTCGCGCGTCGGCGGAGCGGCGCAAAGAGCCGCCTATCGCGCAGTCGCAGGCAGTCTCAAGCTTGCTTACTCACAGTTCGAGGAACTGGAGGCATTCGCAAAATTTGGCACCCACCTCGACGATGCCACTCAAAAGACCATTGACCACGGTCAACGCATTCGCGCCTGCCTCAAGCAATCCGAATCGCACCCCGTATCCATGATCGAACAGATCATCGTGCTTCTGGCCTTGACCGCGGGACTCTTCGATCCTCTGCCGATCGACAAAGTGAATGACGCCGAGCGAGCGCTTCAGAAAGCCACGACCGATATTCCAGCAGATGTGGCGCAGCGCCTAACCTCGTCTGATAAATTCAGCGATGACGATCGCAAGGCTATCCTCGAAATCGCAAAGCGTGCATTGGCTCCGCTCCAGCCGCCTCCAGCGGCCAAACCCGCTACGAAGACTGCGCCATGAGCGGAACCATCGAAAGCCTGACGCGGAAGATCTCCGGAGCGGGCGATCTGGAGGCCGTCGTTCGTTCCATGAAGGCGCTTGCCGCGTCGAGCATTGGACAGTATCAAAAAGCAGTCCACGCGCTCGATGAATATGCAACCACTGTGGAACTCGCGTTGACCGCAAGCCTTCGTCAAGCTGGACCAGGCTACGACACGGCAGAAACAGGCTCACAGAAGAGGCACGGCATCGGCGCAATTGTCTTCGGCTCGGACCAGGGTCTGGTTGGAAGGTTCAATGAAGCGGTCGTGGAATATGCCGTCCACACGCTCAAAGCTCTGCCCGGCACAATCACAAAGATATGGCCTCTCGGAGCGCGCATCCACTCCCTTCTGACCGATTCTGGAATGCCAACCGCGGGAATCTTGCCCGTGCCAGCCTCAGTCAATGCTATTTCTGGGCTCGTCGGACAGATTCTGATCGAAGTCGAGGCGGCTCGGGAGCGCGGCGATGTGGTGGAGGTATATCTCTTCCACAACCACCCCAAATCGGGATCGGTCTACGAGCCCGTCGGCAAGCGCCTGTTGCCTCTGGATCTCGGCTGGCAGAAACAGCTTGCCGCTGCTCCGTGGCCAACCAAACTGCCTCCGGAAGTCGTCCAGGGAGCCAGGTCGCCGCTGCGCGCATTCATACGCGAATACCTTTTTGTCCTGTTGTTTCAAGCCTGCGCCGAGTCGCTTGCCAGCGAGAATGCCAGCCGCCTTGCCGCGATGCAGCGGGCAGAAAAGAACATTGACGGAATCCTTGAAGACTTGAACCTGAAGCTGCATCGCATTCGCCAGGAGTCGATTGACGAGGAACTCTTTGATGTCATCTCGGGCTACGAGGCCTTGACCGCTGTCCGCCGGCAACGCTGATGGATGGCTCACTTGAACAAGTACATCACGGCTTCTCCTTCAGCCTGTCTTGTGCACAACTGCTCAGATTCCGTATCCATCCGAGTCGATACTGATTCGGAGAGTCTCAACCACCGGTGCGACTCTTTGCCCCGCCGCCAGGCCATGGGGCGGATTGTCCGCAGCCAACCAGATTTGCAGGGGTAAGTAAACAACATGACGATCGATTCGAAGACCTATCACGTTCCGCCAGGCAAGAAGCTCAAACTGAGCGAGTGGCCCACGGCCGCACCGGCACTGACCAAATCGAAGAAGCACTATCAAGAGCTGCTTGAAGATCACGTGAAGGACCTGAGCGCATTGCAACAGCTTCACTACGCATCCAACCGCCACGCGCTTCTGCTCATCTTCCAGGGCATGGACGCCGCGGGCAAGGACGGCGCCATCCGGCATGTCATGTCCGGAATCAATCCGCAGGGATGCGAAGTCTTCAGCTTCAAGCAACCCAGCGCCGAAGAGTTGGAGCATGATTTTCTATGGCGCACCACGTGCCGCCTTCCCGAGCGCGGCCGCATCGGCATCTTCAATCGGTCTTATTACGAAGAAGTATTGGTCGTTCGCGTTCATCCGGAACAACTCCGCAACGAGGGACTCTCCAGGGAAGTGCGCGACGACAAGTCGAAATGGGAGGATCGCTATCGCTCCATCGTGGATTTCGAAGAGCATCTTGACCGAAACAGCACGCGCATCGTCAAAGTCTTCCTGCACCTCTCAAAGAATGAACAGCGCAAGCGGTTTCTGGCGCGCATTGACGATCCGCAAAAGAACTGGAAGTTGAGTCTCGCTGACATTCACGAGAGGAAGTTCTGGAAGGACTACGTAAAGGCGTACGAGGACTGCCTCAGCGCCACCAGCACGCATCACGCTCCCTGGTATGTGGTCCCCGCCGACGATAAGGACGACGCCCGGCTGATCGTTTCTCAGATCGTCCTTGACGCCCTGAGAGGATTGGAACCGTCTTATCCCGCAACAACTCCGAAGCACCGGGCCGAATTGAAATCAATCCGCAAGATGCTGGCCAGGTGACGCGTAACCATATCGCGGGCCGAGCAAATCAATCCGAAGTCTGAGAGCCGCCGCCAGGATGTCAGCAGTTGCGGAGAACGAGAAAGGATACGCTACGATGGCCACCACCGAGTTCCCCGTCAAAGTTGAGAAGGACGACACACCCCAGCCCTTCAGCAAGAACTTCGACCAGTATGGCAACTCATCCGGTTTCATCTTCGACGTGAGCCTTTCGACTGCGGTTGCGGCCGATGGCAAAAACGAAGAAAGAGCGTCAAAGCCCAAGGGACCGCTCTCGCCTGAAATGCTGGACAAGATGAATCGCTACTGGCGCGCTGCAAACTATCTTTGCATCGGCCAGATTTACCTCTTTGACAATCCCCTGCTTCGCTCGCCGCTCAAGGCAGAGCAGATCAAGCCAAGGCTTCTCGGTCACTGGGGAACCTCGCCTGGACAGAACTTCATCTACATCCATCTGAACCGGATGATCAAAGAGCACAATGCGGACATCATTTACATTTCCGGTCCGGGGCACGGAGGTCCCTCGCTGAATGCCTGTTCCTATCTTGAAGGCTCCTACACGGAAGTTCACCCGGAGATCACGCACGACGAAGACGGCCTGCGGCTCATGTTCCGCAAATTCTCGACTCCGGGCGGCGTGCCCAGCCACTGCGGCCCTCATGTCCCAAATTCCATGCACGAAGGCGGAGAGCTTGGCTACTCGCTGGTTCACGCATTCGGCGCCGCTTTCGACAATCCGGACCTGATTGTTGCATGCGTCGTCGGCGATGGCGAGTCCGAGACCTGTCCACTGGAGGGAAGCTGGAAGTCGGTCAACTTCGTCAATCCGGTTCGCGACGGCGCGGTGCTGCCGATCCTTCACCTCAACGGATACAAGATCTCAGGGCCAACGGCCCAGGGACGGACGAGCGACGAAGACTTGAAGGCCCTCTATGTGGGTCGAGGCTACAAGCCCTACTTCGTCGAGGGCGACGATCCCGAGGTCGTGCATCAACTCCTCGCTCAAGCGCTTGAAGATTGCTACGCCGAGATTCGTGGAATTCAACAGGAGGCTCGCAAGAGCGGCTTCAAGAAACAGCCCGTCTGGCCCATGATCATCTTCCGCACGCCCAAGGGATGGACCTGCCCCAAGGAAGTGGATGGAATACCCATCGAAGGCACATTCCGCGCGCACCAGGTTCCGCTCGCATCGGTTAAAGACAATCCTGAACACCTGAAGATTTTGGAAGCCTGGATGAAGAGTTACAAGGCCGAAGAACTCTTTGACGCGAATGGCAAATTCATTGATGAGCTCGCGGCTCTCTCGCCTGTGGGCAACCGCCGCATGGGAGGCAACCCCCATGTGAATGGCGGACGTGAATTGATCACTCTCGCGTTGCCCGATTTCACCAACTATGCGCTTGAGATCCCGGGCCCTGGTCAGGTTCTAGCCGAGGCGCCGCGCAAGCTTGGCGATTTCTTCCGCGACATCTTCAGAATGAATCTGACAAACTTCCGCATGTTCTGCCCCGACGAATCGAATTCGAATCGCCTGAATTCCATCTTTGAAGCCACCAAACGCTGCTCGATGGCCGAGATTGTTTCCATCGACGATCAACTCGGTCCCGACGGCCGCGTGATGGAGGTACTGAGTGAGCATCTCTGCCAGGGATGGCTCGAAGGCTACCTGCTTACGGGGCGTCATGGCATGTGGTCCTCTTACGAAGCTTTCGCACAGGTGGTCGATTCGATGACCACACAACATGCCAAGTGGCTTGAGCAGTGCCGCGAGTTTCCCTGGCGCAGACCGCTCGCGTCCCTTAATGTACTTCTCACAAGTCATGCATGGCGCAACGACCACAACGGATTCAGCCACCAGGCAACCGGATATGTCGACAATGCGCTGGCGCGCAGAAGTGAAGTGATCCGCGTGTATTATCCACCGGACTCCAACTGCCTGCTGAGCGTCTTCGACCATTGCCTGCGCAGCCGCAATTACGTGAATGTTGTCACCTGCGGCAAGCAGCCGCAGCTTCAATGGCTGAACATGGACGAGGCTCTCGAGCACTGTTCACGCGGCGCATCCACATGGAAGTTTGCAACCAACGATGAAGGGGAAGAGCCGGATGTAGTGCTGGCCTGCGCCGGCGATGTGCCCACCATCGAAATTTGCGCGGCCTCGTGGCTCTTGCAGAAACACGTGCCAGGCATCAAGGTGCGCGTGGTCAACGTCGTGGACCTGATGACCCTGATGTTCCCCGACAAGCACTCGCACGGGATGGACGAAATGTCGTTCAACGCGCTCTTTACTGAGCAGGCCCCGGTGATCTTCGCCTTCCACAACAATCGCTGGCTCATTCATACTCTTGTTCATGGGCGCTCCAATGAAAGCCGCTTCCATGTGCACGGCTATATGGATCATGGGACTACAACAACGCCGTTTGACATGGTGGTTCTCAACGAGATGAGCCGCTTCCACCTTGCGCTGGATGCACTCAAGCACATCCCACGCCTTCGTCTGCAGGCCGAGGATGCGATCAATTTCTTCAACCAGGAACTGCAAAGGCACCACGACTATATCCGCGAGCATCTTGAGGATATGCCGGAGATCCGAAACTGGCAGTGGACGAAGGACTTCAGTGATGCCAAGGCCCCGGCTCCACTTGCCAAGGGGCATCCGCAGAAGGCCATGTTCACCGATAGTTAATCCACTTGGCTAGAACCGAAACGGGGACCGGCGACCGCAAGAAGGTTGTTATAGCGGACCAAATTGCGCCAGGCGGTTCCCGCGTCCTGTCAGGAATGGGTTTCAGTTACCGCACGCATCAGTGCAGGCTGTTGGTTTGCGGCAATGGCCAGGAGGATGAGTGCTGCACCCACATACGCTAGCGGATCACGGATCTCATCAACGGCACAAACAGATGCACTCGTCCCATAGCCGTCTCCTCCTCGCGCAATCAGGCGGAAGCAACGCCTCAAGATGAAACATCCCACGGCGGAGAGAAACAGATCCCACATGGCTGCTCTGTATCGACGAATGTGGCCGACCATCGAAGTGATCATCGCCTGACATTACTCCAGCCAATCTGGAATGGATGTGCATTTTTGCTCGCAGCGAGATCTCATCGGATTTCAAGCCGAGTGTGGCGAAGTGTCGCCTTTTGAGCAGATTGGATCCCGCAGATCGCGCCAACTCTACCTCAGTTCGTTCAAGAAACGCTCGCGGGCTGACGCCAGCACAAACAACCGCAAGGCGGATTCGAGAACAAGAGCATGGAAGAACATCGATGCAGAATGGTAGCCATTCCCGCGGAAGATTCTCGTTGCAATAGCCTCATCGGCGGCGCACAGATCGAGACGGAAGATCCCAGGTACAAGAGCCCGCACCGCGCAATTCCCGAAGTGCTGCGACCCCGCCTTCTCGAATACCATCAAACAGTCGGGAGTACTCTAACCTATGAACTTTGATCTCGAGCGCGGTCCTGCCGGCCACGCCTACAAACTGCTGGTGGGCCTGGTGGCGCCTCGGCCTATTGCGCTGATCACCAGCATGAATGAGGACGGCCAGTTGAATGCGGCGCCCTTCAGCGCCTACAACTACCTGTGTACCGACCCTCCCATCATCGGCGTGGGCGTAACCGACCGGCCGGGGGAGCAGTTTGTTCCCAAGGACACGGCCCGCAATATCCGGCGCACCGGCGAGTTTGTGGTCAACGTGGTTACCGAGGACATCGCCGTAAAGATGAACATCTGCGCAACCGACTTCCCGCCCCAGATGAGCGAGGTGGATCTTGCCGGGTTCACCACAGCACCATCCCAGCTCGTCAAGCCGCCGCGCCTGGCCGAGGCGCACGCCGCGCTCGAGTGCCGCGAGTACACGACGATGGAGATCGGCCGCTCCCGCATTATTCTCGGGCGCGTTGTCGCCATTTACGTTGAGGACCAGTACGTGGATCCGGCGGGGCCTTACATCAAAGCCGACGAGCTGCATGCCATAGGCCGCATGAACGGGCTGGGAAACTATGTGCGCACGCGCGACGCGTTCATGACGATTCCACGCATCTCGTATGAGGAGTGGAAGAGCGGGAAACGATAAACGATCGAGCGGAACAATGGCATGGCGCCAAAGATCATTTCACCGCCGCCTCGCAACTCAGCTGGTGTGCGTTCGATCCTCGCCTGCCATACAATCGATTGCTGGATATGGATGCTTTGAATCGCAGCCTCGAGATTCCCGGAATTGCGCAGGTGGTCTCCGGCAACGGCGCCCTTGCGAAGCTGTGCGTCACCACTCCTTCCGCTGCGGCAGAGATTTATCTGCATGGCGCGCAGGTGACTTCTTGGCGCCCGAACGGCGCCGCGGAAGTTCTGTTTCTCAGTGAACAATCGCATTGGCAGCACGGCCGCGCAATTCGCGGAGGCATTCCCATCTGCTTTCCCTGGTTTCGTGCCAAGGCGGACAATCCCAACGCCCCGGCCCATGGGTTCGTCCGAACCAGGGAATGGCAACTCGACTCCGTGACGGCGAACGAGGACGGCTCGATGATAGCCGAGCTGTCCACGGAAAGTGATGAGTCGACGCGCCGCTGGTGGCCGCACGAGTTTCGCCTGCTCCATCGCATCGCGATTGGAAACACCCTTCGGCTGGAACTGATTGTGCGGAATACCGGGTCGACTCCTTTGCGCTTTGAAGAGGCACTGCATACGTACTTCAGGGTCGGCGATACGCAGGCTGTGCGCGTGCTTGGTCTGGACCAGGTCAAGTTCCTTGACAACACCGACGGCAATCGCGAAAAGACTCAGGCAGGCGATGTCGTTTTCCATGCGGCCACCGACCGTGCGTACCTCGATACGCCCGGCGCGGCAGACTTGATTGACCCTGCTTTGCATCGCTCCCTTCGCACCGAAAAAGAGAACTCGGCAACCACGGTGGTCTGGAATCCGTGGCGGCGGGGCGCGGCCTCACTCGCCGATCTGGGAGATGAGGAATGGCGGCAGATGACTTGTGTCGAGGCCGGCAACATTCTTGGCGCGGCCGTTTCCATCGAGCCGGGCCAGGAACACACGATGCGGGCAACGATTAGTGTTTTGCCGGAATAGAGCTTTGCAGCGTCCAGCCTATCCGCCCTGAATCGCTCGTGCCGCGCGCGGAATCCCTCGTCCCTGACCGCATGCTCAACGCGCCTGCGCTCGGCCCACGTTCAGGCCTGCGCATCGTCAACTTCCGCAAAGTCGCCTTGATCGCCGAAACGCCTTAGCCTCTGCGTCGGAGAGAGAATCGACTCTCAGGCCAGATCGCGGAGGGTCTCAGGCTCCTGCCAGACGGCAGTTGGGAAGACGGCCAGCACGCGGCAGCGATGCTTGCCCGCCGCGCTCCAGGCCACGGACATTTCGCTCTCGATGCAGGCGCAGTCGCCCGGATCGAGATGTTCGCGCATGCCTCCCGCGTCCAGTTGCAACTGGCCCTCCAGCACATAGAGAAGCCCGCTGGTTTCGCAAAAGCCCTCCAGCACGCTGGCGGCAACGCCCGCCGGAAACTCCATCATCTGCGCGACAAGACGCAGCCCGCTGCGCTTCCCGGCAGGCGAAACGGCGTCTGAGCCAGTGGTCGTGGAACAATCCACGGTCTCGCCGCCCCTATCGGAAGCGACCGTTCCTCCGGCAATCGGATTGAGCGGCGTCACCTTTACCGATTCGAGCCCGCGGCCCCCACCTTGCAGGTGAGCCTTGCGCGTGATGGAGAGAGAATGCCGCGCCGGCTCGGCGAAGAAGTAGCTCATCCCCACCCCGTAGACCCGGCTGATGGTGGCCAGGGTCGGCAGCGTGGGAATCATGCGGTCGGTTTCAAGCTTTGATAGCAGGGCTGTTGAAAGTCCGGTCTCGACAGCCAGCCGCGAGAGCGTAAGACGCTTCCTTATCCGCAGCATACGAAGCTTCTGCCCGATGCAGTAGGGTTCGAGAGCCCACTGGGCGTAGGAAACAGTCTTGGACATGGGAGCCTCCGCGGATTCTTAGATCAGACCTGAGAACAAGTCTGGCAGCTTGCCGCACCCCGATTTCTGATTAATTTCTGAAGTTTTTGGCAATGTCCGGCCTTGCGGAAGACCGGCCGGGAGATTGCGCGATTTGAAACTGATGCGCGATTGTATAAATCGCTCCATGGAATGGCCGGAAAATGAGAGGAACCCTGTTGGCCGTTCAAAGACACTTCAAATAATATTTGATACGAAGCGGCATTCAACCCTAAATAATTGATATAGATACACTGGAAATTCCCCTATTACTATATAGTAAACAAGTAACCACATTTTTATTACTTTGAGCATTAAATTATCTTCATCGCTCCCCCGTCCCGCCGCTCGAAATGTGCATAATCGGAGATAAGAAATCAGCCGTGCTCAATCGAAGCCGGTAGTTCGTTGTAACTGCTGCAGCCTTCTTCCCTGGATGTTCAATCATGCGGGACGTGGATTCTGTCTGCCTTTCAAATATGCACCGAATTTGGTGCAGGCGGGCAGATCGACGCGGACGCGAGGAAAAGCGTTGGTTCGGATGAAAAAGCGCTGGTCGGATTCACCCGGGCTCCAGAAGCCTGGGTTCCCTGCTGCGGGTCAGATGGACGCGCAGCCGCAATCTCCTCCACCCTCCCCCCCTCCGATTGAGGAGCGCGGGGGGGCGTTTGGACCCTTCCGTCTGGAGCCCGACGGCACTCTCCTGCGCGGGAAAGCAGTGGTTCACCTGCCCCCCAAGGAACTGGCGGCGCTGCGCCTGCTCGTCGCACATGCCGGCCAGATTGTGACTCCGGAGCAAATGCGCCAGGCGCTGTGGGGCCGCGTGCATGTAAGCGCAGACAGCGTCCCCAGGTGCCTCTCTTCATTGCGCGCCCGGCTTGAACCGGAAAAGTGCATTCAGACCGTTTACAAGCGCGGATACCGTTTCTCCGCGACCTTGCAGCGCGAGGCCGCCGCCGCGCAACTCCCCTTGGTGCGGCTGGCTGTTTTGCCGTTCACCACCGGGCCCATCGTCCCGGAATATCTTGGCGCCGCCATCGCAGAGGAGACGATCGCCCGGCTGATCGGCGCACAGCCGGCGGTCGTTTCCGTGCTGGCGCGCGATTCCACTTTCACGCTCGCCGCTAGCGGGCTGACGGCGCATCAGATCGGCCAGATGCTGAACGCCGACCTGGTGCTGACAGGAACCCTGCGCGCGCTGCCCTCGCAGTTCCGGCTGCGCGCGGAGATGATTCGCGTGGAGGATGGAAGCCAGATCTGGGTGGAAGATCTGCTCATCGCCCGCGATCGGACCGCCGGCCTGGAGACAGAACTGGCCGAACGGCTCTTCTTTCGCCTCAACTCCGGAGTTGCAGGCGATGCGTACAGGGCTCCCGGACCTTCGCCGGGGTGGCGCTCGAAGGGGCTGGACCTCGCCGCGGCCGCGACCTCGGAGAAAGTGAGCGAGCCGGAACAGCGCGAAGCGTATGCACTCTTCCAGTTTGCGCATTACGAATGGCAATCCATGCAGCGGCACCAGATGCAGGACGCCATGCAGCGTTTGCTGCGCGCAACGGAATTGGACCCATCCCTGATTGCGGCCAAAATTGACCTGGCCCAGTTGTGCGTGGCCCAGGCCTTTTTCGGGTTCGTCTCCCCGCAGCTTGCCTCCGAATGTCTGCATCGGACTGTGGAGTCGATTCCCGATCTTACCAACCAGGCTGAAGCCATCCTTCCTGCGCTGGCGACGATCAGCTTCCATGTGGACCACGATCTGGCCGGGGCCCTGTTCGCGTTTTCCCGCTCTGCCCACCTGCCGCACGCACCGTGGATCACCTATGAGCGCGCCATGTTTGCCTTGAGCCGCCATCGCTTCGAGGAAGCCATCGGGATACTCGAAGCTGCAATCCGGCAAGATCCGTACTCACCCTGGCTGTACGCGCGGCTTGCCTGGGCACTTCACCTGGCCGGCCGGGCCACGGAGAGCGTGGAGCAGATCCACTACTGCATAAAGACCTTCCCTGGCCATGAAGGGGCGGCCATGTATGGCGCCATCATCCTGCCCTTCAACGGAGACGTGCAGGGCGGCCTGGGGTTGGCTCAAAGCCTCTCGGCACGCGAGCCATATTTTGACTGTGTGGTAGCCCTGCATGGCTATGCGGCGGCATGCGCGGGCCGCGAAGAGGAGGCCCGCGCGCATCTGGAACGGCTGCAATGGCTGAGCCGGGAACGCTTTGTTTCGCCTTCTTTCAACGCCGCCATTTACGTTGCGCTGGGGGATCGCGAGGCGGCTCTGGCCGAGCTTCGCACCTCCGGGCAAGTCCGCTGCCCGTGGTTCTTCCAGATGCTCGCCGATCCGCGCCTGCAACCGCTGCGCGGTTATCCGGAGTTCCAGGAGATGCGCGCGATTCTCACCCGGATGGAAGCCGCGGCGGCGAACTGAGCACCTGCGGTGCGGCGGACGCTCGCTATTCGCTCGCACCAGCGTGGCTGCTCCACCAGCTTTGCATCTGCGATTTTGAGCCATCCGATGGAGAACCGCATGCGGCGCGGCGAGCGCGCTGAGACGGATGGAATGGTCTGCCGGACGTAGGATTTATTCAGAGATTTGATTAGTAAAGCGATAAAGCTAGCCAGAAGCCGCTCCCGCCTAGTAGAGTTTCTAGCGGTTGTCTATTCCGTTTCCCCAGGGCACGGCAGAATACCCTGACGCGCTCCTGAACCGGTTCGGAGAAGACCAGCCCACCCGGCTGCGCTGTCCCGCGAGCGCCGCCCGAAAAGGATCGCCCCATGCTCAATCTGCACGCTCCGTCTCGCCGCTCGCTCGTTCTGCTGCCGCTGGCCTTCGCCCTGATCGCAACGCTCGCAGCGGCGCGGCAGGCCCCGTATCAGAACACCAGCCTTTCGCCGGAGGAGCGCGCGCACGACCTGGTGGGGCGCATGACGCTCGATGAGAAGGCCAGCCAGCTTGAGGACTGGGCGACCTCCATTCCGCGGCTGGGAATTCCCGACTACCAGACGTGGAACGAGGCTTTGCACGGCGTGGCGCGCGCCGGCTATGCCACGGTGTTTCCCCAGGCCATCGGCATGGGCGCAACATGGGATACGTCGATGGTTCACTCCATGGGCAACGTCATTTCCACCGAGGCGCGCGGCAAGTACAACCAGGCCCAACGCGAGGGCAATCACCGCATCTTTTTTGGGCTCACCTTCTGGTCGCCGAACATCAACATCTTCCGCGATCCGCGCTGGGGCCGCGGCCAGGAGACGTATGGCGAGGATCCGTTCCTCACCTCGAAGCTCGGCGTGGCCTTTGTCACCGGAGTGCAAGGCGGCGACCTGAACCACCTGCGCGCGGTGGCAACCAGCAAGCACTTTGCCGTCCACAGCGGCCCGGAGACCTTGCGCCACGGATTTAACGTGAACCCCTCGCCGCGCGATCTGGAAGAGACCTACCTGCCGGCCTTTCGCGCCACCGTGACCGAGGGCCACGTGCAGTCTGTGATGTGCGCGTACAACGCAATTGACGACTGGCCGGCCTGCACCAGCAAGATGCTGCTCAAGGACCATCTTCGCGATGCGTGGGGCTTCAAGGGATTCGTCGTCTCCGACTGCGGCGCCATCATGGACGTGAACTCCGGGCACAAGAAGACGCCCGATATTCTGCACTCCTCTGTGCTCTCGCTTGAAGCCGGCGCCGATCTCTCGTGCAGCATCTGGGAGCCGGGCTTCAACACCCTCGCCGATGCGGTGCGCCAGGGCTTGATCAAGGAGGACCTGGTCACGCAGGCAGCGGAGCGGCTGTACACGGCGCGCTTCAAGCTGGGCATGTTTGACCCGCACGACTCTACCCTCGACAACCTCTTCTTCAACGCAACCACGGCCAGCCAGGATCGCCAAACATCGCTCAAGGCAGCCGAAGAGAGCATCGTTCTGCTCAAGAACAACGGCGCGCTGCCGCTGAAGGATATTCCGGCGCACATCGCGGTGATTGGCCCCACGGCGGATCTGCTGGTATCGATCCTTGGCAACTATGTGGGCACGCCGATTCGGCCTGTCACGCCGCTGGACGGGATGATCAACCAGTTCCGCAGCTCGCCGATTCTGTATGCGCAGGGCTCGACGCTGGCCGCCGGGGTGGGCGTGCCGGTCCCGCGCACCGCCTTCGGGCTCAACAAGGGGTTGACGACCGAGTTCTTCGCAACCCCGGATTGGACCGGCCGGCCGGTTGCAACCATCACCCAACCCGAAATTCAGACCGACTGGGAGGATGCGCGCCCCGTGCCGCAACTCGACACGCCGAACTACTCCGTGCGTTGGACGGGCAAGCTGAGCGTACCCACCGCGGGCCATTATATTTTCACTCTGGAACAGGGTGACTCCTTTCCGTACTCGCCAGTAGAGACCTATCGCTTCGTCCTCGACGGCAAGGTAATCGGGGAAGGCAGCCTGCGTGAACCGGGCCCCCAGCAGCCGGGAAGCGGCGACTCGCCCACCGCACCGGTTCATGAGTTGAACGCGAAGGCTCCATCAATTGCGGTCGACTTCACCGACACCAACCCGCATGACTTCAAGCTCGAGTATTCACACTCCGGCGACCATGCCGGCGGCGGACTCACGCTGAATTGGCAGGCGCCGGCACAGGCTCAATTGGATGAGGCCCTGGCCCAGGCCAAACAGGCCGATGTGGTGGTTGCATTTGTGGGTCTCTCGCCGCAGCTTGAGGGCGAAGAAATGAGCATCAAGATTGACGGCTTCAACGGTGGCGACCGCACCAGCCTCGATCTCCCCGCGCCGCAACAGAAACTGCTTGAGGCGCTTGCGGCCACCGGCAAGCCGCTGATCGTGGTGCTGCAAAGCGGCAGCGCCGTCGCTCTGAATTGGGCCAACGACCACGCCGATGCAGTGCTGGAGGCCTGGTATCCCGGCGTCGAAGGCGGAACGGCCGTGGCGCGCACCCTCGCGGGGTTGAACAATCCCGCAGGACGTTTGCCGGTTACGTTCTATGCATCGCTCGACGGGCTGCCGGCATTCACCGATTACGGATTCCGGAGCGGCGGCAAAGGACGTACTTACCGTTACTTCACGGGCAAGCCGCTGTGGGGCTTCGGCTACGGGCTCAGCTACTCCGTCTTCAAGTATGGGCCGGTGACGGTTTCTTCGGACTCGTTGAAGGCGGGCGATCCAATCACCGCAACGGTCTCGGTAACCAACATCGGCAACGTGAGCGGCGATGAAGTGGTCCAGGCGTATCTGAAGACGCCGCAGAAGGACGGCCCCATTCAGTCGCTGGTGGGCTTTCAACGCGTGGAGATCGGCGCCGGTGCCACCCGGGAAGTGACCATCGCCATCGATCCGCGGTCGCTCTCAAGCGTGGACGACAAGGGCAACCGCACCATTCTTGAGGGCAAGTACGAGCTCACACTCAGTGGCGCGCAGCCGCAGGAGACGCAGTCGAAGTCTGAGACCGCGTTCACCGTGACCGGCTCACTGCCCTTGCCAAAGTAACGCCGCATAGGGCGCGGGCAGACTCATTGCGAGAATGCCCGCGAGTCCGGATGCGTGCGGCAGCCGGATCGGAGCGCGCTCGTCAATCGACGCCAATGCGTTCGCTCTTTAGCATTCCACCGGCGTTGCCGACCCACGGGAAATGAAACTGTGCCCCATCGGGGTACCCTCTGGGTCGGAGCGTTTTTTGCTCGATGGGTGGGAGGAAGATCGTGTTTGCGGTCTACTTTGGTTTGTTGAACGTACATTCTTGTTTCTTGGGAACGATGCCCTGAGCCGCTCCTGCCGCTCGAGGGGCTTCTCCTCGCGGCCCAGACGCGATGAGTCCACAGGCCAGCATCAAGCTAGGGACTCCCCATCCATCCAATAAATACCTAGAATCATGTTGGTTGCTTGTGTCGATAAGCCTCGATCGATCACTGGACATGCAGAAATCAGTTGATGCTGGAAAGATTCCCGATGCGAGGAAAGGTCTTTGCCGTCTCTTCTCGCAGGCTGTTCAACCGGCGCCGCATCGGACGCCGTGATAGAGAGGAGGTCCTATGATTCCGCAAGAATCTCATAGCTCCCGGCAGCGCAGACGGTTGCAGGTTGCAGGAATTCTGTTCTGTGCTTGCCTGCTTTCAGCCACGCCGGCGCTCTTCGCGCAAGAGAACCGCGGCAGCCAACCAGCCGGCCCCATGAATGAATTCGATACCGGCGGCACCGGAAATTCTGCCGCTTTCACGGGCGCAGCCGCGGATCACCGTTCCATCAAGGAACTTGCTCAATCGCTGAAGAGCGGCGAGCGCTCGGCGCGAACCGAAGCCGTGATGGCGTTGGGCCAGAGCGGAGATTCCCACGCCGTGAAGCCGCTTATCGAATCGCTCAAGGACAGAGATCCTTACATTCGGGCATTTGCCGGCATGGCGTTGATCCGGATTGGAGCTCCGGCCGTCCAGCCGCTCATCGCCGCAATGAAGGACAACGATCTCTACGTCTCGGCGCTTTCTGCCATGGCATTGAGTTCAATCAAAGACCCACGCGCCCATGACGCACTGATGAGGGCATTGCAGGAGCATAACTCGAGAGCGATCTTTGGATCGCATACCTTCTTTGTGAAGCTCGGCGTGCCAGGTTCTGAATCTGCCTTGATTGAAGCGCTCAACAAGTTCCCTTCACAGGAAATGGCCGAGGAGTTTCTCAACTCGGGAAATCCGGCATTGGTGAGCTCTGCAAATGACTGGGCGCGGAAGTACAAACATTCGCTGAAACCGGCGCCGGCCACAGCCTCGGTGCATTGGGGCAGCGGGCACGACACGCCGCTGCAGTCCGCCTCCAATCACCCCCTGTCCGCCCAGTGACTTGCGTCACACGATATCCCTCAGAATTCCTGAATAATCTTGGGTTGCGGGTTGACGCTGCGCCGAGGTTGGGCGTAGCTTGATCCCGCATATCAAGACTTCCCAATCGGTCGCGGAGGCGCTTTGCTACTAGGCATTCTGAAGGAAACTGCATCGGGCGAGACCCGTGTCGCCCTGCTGCCGGAGAGCTTGAAATCGCTGCTTGCGCAGGGAATCCAGGTTAGCGTCGAGTCGGGCGCGGGCGTGGCCGCCTGCGCATCGGACGAGGCCTACGCGCAGGCCGGCGCGACTGTAACGGCCGATCGCAACTCGATTCTCGCCAACGCCGACCTGCTGCCGCTGGTGAATGCGCCATCCCCCGCGGACCAGGCGAAGCTCAAGACTGGCGCGGTGGTGATCGGCTTCCTCAAGCCGCTGGATGCGCCGCACGCGCTCGACGCGGCGATCGCGCGGCCGGTCACGCTGTTCAGCATGGAATTGGTTCCGCGCATCAGCCGCGCGCAGTCAATGGACGCGCTGTCTTCGATGGCAACGGTCGCCGGCTACAAGGCCGTAATTGCCGCCGCCGACCGCCTGCCAAGATTGTTTCCAATGCTGATGACGGCGGCGGGAACCATTCCGCCGGCGCGCGTGTTCGTGATCGGCGCAGGCGTTGCGGGCTTGCAGGCGATTGCGACGGCCCGCAGGCTGGGCGCTGTGGTTGAGGCGTATGACGTGCGCGCCGCGGCAGGCGAACAGGTGCGCTCACTGGGCGCTAAGTTTCTCGATGTGGATCTGGGCGGGATCAGCGCCGAAGGAGGCGGCGGTTACGCTGCCGAACTCAGCGAGGAGGCTCTCGATCGCGGGCGCGATTTGATTACGCGCACGGCGGCGCACTCGGACGTGATTGTCACAACGGCGCAAGTTCCGGGACGGCCGGCGCCGCGACTGATTCGCCGCGCGGCTGTTGAGGCGATGCGGCCGGGGTCGGTGCTGGTGGATCTGGCTGCGCCCGCGGGCGGTAACTGTGAACTGACCCAGACAGGCGTCGAACAAAACATCGGCGGAGTCGTCCTGCTGGCGCCGCTCAATTTGCCTGCCCAAGTTCCCGTGCACGCCAGCCAGTTGTACGCGCGCAACATTCTCAACTTCCTCGCGCTGATTGTGAAGAAGGGCGAGCTCACTGTCGATCTGGCCGACGAGGTGCTGGCCGGCGCCTGCGTTGCGCACGATGGAAAGCCAGTGAATCCCCGCGTGGCCAGCCTGCTTTTGACGGAAATACACCGCTAACCGGCGCAAAGCGCCGCTAACTTGCTAACTGGGCACATCATGAACCCTGCTGTATTGATCGCTTCGGTTTACGTCTTCGCGCTGGCCGCCTTTCTTGGCTACCAGGTCATTAGCCGCGTGCCGCCGCTGCTGCACACACCGCTGATGTCGGCCACCAACGCCATCTCCGGCATCTCGCTGATCGGCTCGCTGGTGCTGGCGGGTGCGGTGCATTATCCCCTCGGCGCGCACATCCTGGGCTTTGTGGCCGTGACCACCGCAACCATCAACGTGGTCGGCGGATTCGGAATCACCGACCGCATGCTGAAGATGTTCGGCAAGCGCAAGCCAGAAGCCGGTTCTGCAAAGAAGGAGGGCGGCCAATGACCCTGACCTCCTACTTCATGGAAGCAACCTACCTGGTTGCGTCCATCCTTTTCATCCTGTCGCTGAAGATGATGTCGCACCCGGAGACGGCGCGGCGCGGCATGTTTTTAGCCGAGGGCGGCATGTTCGCGGCCATCGTGGGCACGCTGGTGGGCACGCAGATTGTCACCTGGGTGTGGATCATCGCCGGGCTCACGCTTGGCTCGATCATCGGCGCATGGATGGCGGTGAGCGTACCCATGACCGCCATGCCCCAGCGAACCGCGCTCTCGCATGCGTTTGGCGCGCTGGCGGCGGCTCTGGTAGGCATTGGGGAGTTTGTGGTCAAGGCTTCCGAGATGGGCACGGTCACACGCGGCGCGCTCGGCTTTGAAGTGATGCTCGGCGCACTCACCACCACCGGCTCCCTCATCGCGGCAGGCAAACTGCAAGGGGTCATCGCGGGCAAGCCAGTGCAGTTTCGCGGGCAGAACGTCATCAACCTGATCATCTCGCTGGGTATGGTCACAAGCTTCGTCCTCTTCTGGATTCATCCCCAGGCAGTAGTGTTTTTCTACACCATGCTCGGACTGGCGTTTGTGTTTGGCGTGATGCTGGTGATCCCGATTGGATCGGCCGACATGCCAGTGGTGATGTCGCTTCTGAATTCCTACGCAGGCCTGGCCGCGGCAGCGACGGGCTTCGTGCTGGGCAACAATGTGCTGATCATTGCGGGTACACTCGATGGGTTCTCGGGATTCATTCTGTCTGTGCTGATGTGCAAGGCAATGAACCGGTCCATCACGAATGTGCTGTTCGGTGGATTTGGCGCGGTGATCGCCGAGGCCGGCACGTCCAATGCGGGCGGCGTAATGCGCGAGATCTCGCTGGACGATGCTGCCATGCAGCTCGCGTTTGCGAATCGCGTTGTCTTTGTTCCCGGCTATGGATTGGCGACAGCGCAGGCCCAGCACGCGTGCCGCGAACTCGGCGAACTGCTTGAAGCACGCGGGGTCAGCGTGAAGTACGCGATTCATCCTGTAGCCGGACGCATGCCGGGACACATGAATGTGCTGCTTGCCGAGGCCAACGTTCCTTATTCGTCGCTCTATGAGATGGAGCAGATCAATCCGGAGTTTCCATCGACCGATGTGGCCGTGGTGATCGGCGCAAATGACGTGGTGAATCCCGACGCGCGCGACAATCCCAAGTCGTTGATTGCCGGCATGCCAATCCTTGAAGTCGATCGCGCCAAAAGCGTGATCGTGCTCAAGCGCGGACAGGGCCGCGGTTTCTCCGGCCTCGAGAATCCGCTCTTCTTCAAGCCCTGCACCACGATGCTCTATGGCGATGCGAAATCCTCGCTGAGCCATCTGGCGCAGGCTGTGCAGCACGTGTAATAAAAAATCGAAGCCCTGGGAACGAATAGTCAACTGTATACTTGGGTCCATTCGAGGGAGCCAGGTCGATGGCGTCACATCCGGTTGCAGAGCGCGCTGCTCGTTCGTTTATCGAACGCCCAAAGGGAATTTTGGGCTGCCTGATCACGGCTGTTCGATCGTTGAGCCGTGAACTCAATCGAGAAGATCTCTCATTTCTGGCATCGAATCTTAGCCTGCTGCTGCATCCGCTTGAGCTGCTCCAGTACCCGATGACGCTTTGCGCGCTCTGCGCCAGCCCTGACCATATCGCCCGTCGGATGAAGAACATTGAGCACAACCGATCGAAGCTTTTCCGGCGGCCACTGCAGTTTGCCCTGATGACATTGACATTTCTCGGATTGATGATCGTCGTTGTACCCAGGTACTTGCCGCTGCCCCCGCGTTATATACCCAAACAAGGATTCGAGCGCTACCTGGTCTTCTCTCTCGCAATGCTGATGGCGCCGCTGGTCACCGCTCTGCTCTCTCTGGTTCTAAGGGTGGCCATTGTGATTGCGGGATCGCTCATCCCCAGGAAACATGTCATCAACCCAGAGGCGTGGTGGGCCATTCCATTTCTGTTCGATATCAAAACCTGGCGGCGCGCCCGCACCCCGGATTTATTCGGGTACCTGCTTTACGGCGGATCCTACACAATGCTGACCAGCGGCCTCATCGCATGCGCCGCATATTTGCCGTTCCATTACCTCGAAGTCGCTTTTACCAATCACCCTGGACGACTCACACCCGCGGAATCTGTCTTCATGTTCCGCTTGCTTTGGGTTGGCTTTTGGGCCGTTGTGGCCGAGCGGGTCATCGTAAACTCCTTTACTGCGGGTCTGGCTGCCATGGTGCGCCCACCCACCTATGCGATGACCCGCATGATATTGCCCAACCTTTCTCGGCATTTGATGCAACTCCGTCTGATCACCCTCGAGCTTGACCGTGTCAGTTCTGTTGAGGAGGCGCGGACCTTTGCTGGTCCCCTTGCCGAGTCCTGGGCAGACATCGAGTGCGACATCGCCATCTGGCGCCGTCTCCACTTTCCCATCCACACCGACTTCACCAAAATGTACCCGGCTACTCGTTCGTTGAACACCCTCAAGCGCATCTTCGGGGAAGAACCGCTGGTCTTGGAGAAAGTTACTCACCTCGAAGCGGTCCTTGAGGGAAAGGTACTGACATATTTTGAGGACGGCAGCAGCGAACTCTAAATCCCCAATAAAATTCGGATGGTCCGCATTCGTCCTCGCCCTCTGCCGGTTTGACTGCACACAAAAATGGGCGGCAAAGGTTGCCCCTTGCCGCCGCCCGTCCCTGGGTTGTCTTGAAGGCACTGCAGTCATGCGGTTAAAACAAAACCTGCTTATTGCAGAAGCTTGGTCACTTCCTGCTGCACGCTGTTGGCCTGCGCCAGAGCAGCGATGCCGGTCTGCGAGAGAATCTCGTACTTCGACATATTCGACGTGGCCGATGCATAATCGGTGGCCTGCACGGCGTTTTGCGCGGACACCACGTTCTCCTGCTGCGTACTCATCACCTGGCTGATCGAATTGAGCGTGTTGATCTGGCCGCCGATGTAGCCGTCCAGAGCCGCTGCGTCGCTGATGGCGAGGTTGATGTCGGTGAGCGCGGCCTCCGCATTGGTCTGGTTGTTGAGGTCGGTGTTGGAGAGATTTTCGCCTGCGTTGTCGGAGTAGGAAGTTGTGGCCGTTCCCGTGGAACCGTTCATGTCCGCGGTCAAGCCCACGTTCGCGGTACCCCCGTAGGTCAACACGTTGTTCACAGTGGCCACGGTGCTGGTGTCCTGGACGGTGCCCGCGATGCCCACGCTGTAATAGCCTGAGGTGGTAATTCCCGACGGCGTGAAGGCGGGAACGGCCGAGGGAAGACTGCTGCCGACGGCCTCATCCAGCAGCGTTGAATTCACCGTCATCGACGAGTTCGCCGAGATGAAGCTCATGGTGTTGGTGGTGGCGTCGTATGTCGCCGTCACGCCGTAATCGCCTTTGTTGATGGTGGTGGCGAGGGTTGCCGCCGTGTCGTCAGAGGTGCCGATGGCGATGGTGTTGGAGCCGATGCCGAGGCTGCCCGTGAGTGTGTCCGTGCTGAGGATGGTAAGCGATCCGAGGTCGGTAGAGTTGGCTTGGCCGGTGGTGGGCGCATCGGTGAGACTGATGGCGGTCGGGTCGGCCGGCAGCGTGGCGGTGATGTTGCCGTCGTTGCCCAGCGTGGGCGAGCCAATGTCCCCGGTGGTCGCGGTAAATGTGAGGGATGTTCCGGCCTGGTTGGGTGTAGCCGTGATTCCGTAAAGCGCATCGGTGGTATTGATGGTGGTGGCCAGCTGGGCGAGGGTTTGGCCGGTGAGGCTGATGCTGTAGGCGGTGGACAGCGCGTTGCCTTCCACGCCGTCAAGAATGCCGGTGAGTGTGTCGGTGCTGTTGCCGACGGTGAGGGTTCCGAGAATCGTTCCGGGAGTGATGGAGCCGGAGACCGCGTCGCCAAGACTCACGCCGCTCACGCTGGCGGTGTCGCCGCTGCCGTAATCCGCGGCTAGTTCCGTAACGGTCATTACTTCATGAGCAGCAACGTAGCCGTTCTGGCCCACAGTGCCGACCGCGGCCACGGCGGACGTGGAAGCCGTGAGACCGTAGCCGCCGGTCGTGAGGGTTGCGGCCAACTCGGCAAGCGTGGAGTTGGTGTTGTTGGTGCCCAGATTGATGGTAACCGGAGTGGCGCTATTGGCCGGATCGATGGTCAGCGTGCCGCTGAGCGGATCGGTGAGGGTCCGGGCAGAGAGCGTGTCCACCAGCGTGCCTGCGCCGAGGGCGGTGGAAGTGAGCGTGGTGTCGGTAACCGGCGAAGCGGTGGTGGCAACCACGGCCACATCGGGGCCCGTGCCGTTGTCGGCGAGGGTGATGGTCTTGCCGCCGTTGGTGACACTGGCCGTGATGCCAAGGCCGTGGTAGGCGCCCCCTGCGTTGTTGAAGGCGGCAGCAAGATCGGCGATGTTGTCTGTCGACTGATTGGCGACACCGCTCACCGTGCCCAGCGTGAGCGTACTCGATGCGCCGGTATCGGTGGTGAGCGCCAGGGTTCCCCCCAGCACGTCGGCGCTGTTGACCACGGTGAAGCTGGCCAGGTTGCCATGCGCAACAGGAGCGGTGATGGTGACCGTGGGATCGGTGACCACCGCATCGGTGAAGTTGCCCGCGGTGACGGTGGGCGAACCCGTGTCCCCATTGGTTGCGGAGAAGTTGAGCACGTTGCTGTTGGCGCCGCCCACGGTTGCGGTAATGCCGAGTGCCGCGTCCGTGGTGTTGAGGGTATTGGCCAACTGCGCGAGCGTGGAGGTGCCGGCCTGCCCGAGTTGAATGGAGTAGGCAGTTCCGGCGTTGTTGACGCCTGTCAGGGTTCCGCTCAGCGCGTCGTTCATGTTGTTCACGGTCATGGTGCCGAGCGTGTCGCCGGCGCCGACTGTTGCCGCCACAGTGTCCGTGATGCCGGTGCCGGCGATGCTCGGCGTGCCCAGGTCTCCTGCGAGAAGACCCACCGTGCCAGGACCTGCCTTGGTCAACGTCAGCACCGTGCCGATGGCGTTGCCGTTGACGATCGCGGGATTGGTGGTTGCGGTGATGCCCCAGGTGGCGACGTTGGCGTTGATGGTCGCTGCCAGGTGCGCCAGCGTGTCCGTGGAGACGCCGGCGGCGCCACTGGTGCCGAGGGCAAGCGTCACGGGAGTGACCGGAGTGCCGGTGGGGCTGGCGACGCCGGGAGTAATCGTAAGGCTGCCGCCGAGCGTGTCGCCGATGGCGCCGACAGTCATGGTTCCCAACACGGAACCGGTGATGGTTGTCGTGGCCGGGACCGCGGGGCTGATGTCGGTGAGGTTGTCGCCCGTGATGCCGACCTTGGAGTCTGCCGTAGTGAACGTGAGCTCGGTGCCTGCCAGGTTAAGCGAGGCGGTTACGCCGTAGCCCGCGGCGTTGATGGTGGACTCGAGGTTGGTCAACGTGTCGGTCGAGTTTGCCGTGCCCAGCGTGATGTTGTGGCTGGCGCCGTCGGAGCCGACGATGCTCAGCGTGCCGCCGAGCGTGTCGCCGAGTGTCAACGAAAGCGCGCCCACCACACCGACGCCGTTGCTGCCGGTGCCGATGTTGGCAGCCGATATCTCGATGCCGGTATCGGTGCTTGCGCCGCCGCCGTCCGCTGCCGCTTCCGCCGTGGCCACCGCCGCCGTGCCGGCCTGCTGCGCGGTCGCGAAGGTGGCATTCAAGCCCAGGCCGGAGTTGTTGATGGCCTCAATCAATCCCTGCGCGGTGTTGGCGTAGCTGGTGCCGGCGCCGGCGCTGATGGCTGCGGTCGACGGCGCAGCCGCCCCATTGGCGCCCTTGCTCATGTAGGAAACATCGATGGTGGTGGTCGCCGTTGAAGTGCCCAGACTGTCCGTCACAGCGGCGTTGTGCCCTGCGTTGGAAAGATCGATGAAGACGTTGTCCTTGCCGCTCGAATAGGACATGGCGCCGTTGGTGTCCCCAACGCCGGACTCCGACAGCGTGCGGATATTCAGATCGTCGATCGACGAGCCGGCCGTCGACGAGTCGCCGGTGTAGATGGCGATCGTATTGCCCGCGAACACCTGCTCCTGGTTGTAGGTGGTGGTCGATCCGATGTTGTTGATCTCGGACAGAATTGACTGGTACTCCTGGTTGGCCGCGCCCTCCTGGGTGCTGTTGAGGGTGCCGTTCGAAGCTTCGGTGGCCAGGGTGATGGCTCGGTCAAGCAGGCTGGTGACCTGCGAGAGCGCGCCGTCGGCCACATCCAACAGACCCACTCCCTCCGTGGCGTTGGTCTCCGACTGCATCAGCGCCGTCTGGTTGGCCTCAAGGCCGTTCACCAGTGAAAGCCCGGCGGCATCGTCGGCGCCGGAGTTGATCTTTGAACCTGAGGACAACTGCTGCAAGACGGTCTGCAGACTGTTGTTCGTATTGTTCAGGTTGTTCTCCGCATAGATCGCTGAAAGGTTGTTCAAGACACCGAGGGCCATGGGACTCAACTCCTTCTTGGATGAGGTGTTGCCCGCTCATGGCCGCCGGTGGTTATCCACCCGTCAGGCGCCTCCGCAAGATCCGGATGAGCGTTCTCGATCCACTCATTTCATCGGTGCGGACGGAAATAACTTTAGTCATATTCTTTCGAATCGTTCCCGGACAGCGCTGTCCAAGTGCGATTCACAGTGTCCGAGGCCGGTGCAACGGCTGTCCCATTGCGGTTCAGTCTCTGTCTCATGGCGCTGCACTTGCCTGTCCCGATTTGCGACAGGTTTATCGCGGTTCTCCAGTTGGTGCAGAGGGGAACGTGACCGCCAGGTGGCTTTTTCTCAACAGTCCACGTGAACTGGGGAACCGCTCCATCGATCTGGCAAATACAAATCATTGGGTACCCCATCCGTTCCGCGTTCTTTGCGGAATGGGTGGGAAACAAGAACACTCTTGATTGCCGGATCAATAGCATTTGGCGAGCCGCGGAATTCCGCCGTTCTGCCTGTGAGCACAAAAAACGGCGGCAAGAGGATCGCCCCTTGCCGCCACCGGTATCGACTGCAACCGCATTTGCTCTCTGCCTGAAACCTCGGTCGTGCTGAAAATCGTGTTACTCCATGTCGCCTGAGGGAGGCGCTGGAGCCCCTGCCGGAGCTGCCTGCCCGGAAGGCGGAGGAGGCGGACCACCCTGATGAGGACGGTCCCGGCCACCTTGTCCGCCGCCGTCCGGCCCATGCCCGCCGCGCCCCTGTCCATCGCGGTTCCAGCCATGCCCCGGCTGTCCGTGAGTGGCGCGGTCGGCCTGCAACTGCTTCCACTGCTCGGGCGCGAGCTTGCTGCGAATGGCCAGAAGGAAGCGGGCGTTGGCCTTTTCCAGTTCGGCGCGGGCCTGCGCAACCTTGTCGATCTGCGCCAGAATCCTGCCTTCGTTGGGCTGATCTTCACCCATCAGCGGTTCAAGCTCAAGCTCCGCCTTTTCCACGCTGGCGCGAAGATCGATGAGCGTCTCGCGATGCTGCAGCAGCGTCTCGTCCATGGACTTGCGCTGCGCGTCGGTCAGCTTCAGCTCGGCCACGATTTTGGGATTGTTCCACCACTTCCCATGGTCGCCGTGCGAGCCCATGGCCCGTTCAAACGGAGGCCTGTGCTCTCCAAATCCCGGGCCATCGCCGCCCGGCCCCTGTGCCAGCGCAAGCGTCGATCCAGCCATCAGAACGCCGGCAATCGCAACTGCAATTTGTACGCCCATCCTTGACTTCATTGTGGACTTCATTGTGTTTGACTCCCCCGATTAATGCGTTGTGTTTTTACTGCTTCGGATTTCCGTTCGTTTGAGATCGTTATCTGGTTTCGTCGTCGGTCATCAGTTGAGCCAGCGGCTCCATGGCGCTGGGAACTTCCCGCGATACATCGCTGTCCACATTGGCCAGCAAATCCTCTTCTTCCCTGGCGCGCTGCTCGGCAATCACCTTCTGCTGCTCGGCTGCGCGGGCTGCTTCCGCCGTGCGCGCGGCCTGCACCTTCTGCTGGTGCTCGAACACCCCGCCCCCTGCGCCGCCGGCCACCAGGACGCAACCCAGCGCCCAGCCTGCAGCCAACCGCCAACTGCGCTGCCGCACGGTCTTCGCCGGCGTCCGCTCACGGCCGAACTCAGCCTCGCTCCAGGCAAGGACGCTGCAGCGGAAGTTGGCCAGCGCCTGTTTGAGCGCCTGGTCCTGTGCCTCGACGGCTTCCAGACCTGCTTTCCCGTCAATTCCCTCGGCGCTCTTCCCAAGCCGCTTCATGAAACTCATCGCTTTCCTCCCAGTTCCGTGCGCACTCGTGCGAGTGCCCGCGAAAGGTGCGCCTTCACCGTTCCCTCGCTCAGCCCGGTGGCGCGCGCAATCTCGCTCAACTCCATTTCATCCACAAAACGCAGCAGAAAAACCGTTCGCTGCCGCTCGCTCAAACCCTTCACCGACTGCCAGACCCGCTTCACCTGCTCGCGCGCCAGCAACAGTTGCTCCGCTGAACGCTCGCCGCTCGGCAGCCACTCGCTGGCTTCGTCCAGGTCCACGGCGTTGGTCTGCGTCTGACGCCAGAACTGCATCCGCCGGTTGCGCCAGTGGTCCTTCTGCAGATTGATGGCAATCCGCATCAGCCACGTCATCGCGCTCGAATCGCCGCGAAACCCGCCCCAGTTCCGGTGCGCCTTCAGGAAACACTCCTGGGTCAGCGTCTCAGCCAGGTCCACATCGCGCGTGGAGGCAAGCAGAAAACGGAAGATCTGCGGCCGGTGGGTCGCAACGACAGTCGAAAACTCCTGCGCGGCAATCTCCTGCGCGGTGGCCATGGTCATCGTTTCCAACGCTGTGCCGGCTGCCATCCCTTGTGTAGACGGCAGCTCTGGCTGCAAGTTTACAGGCGCGCGGCAATTAGGGCAGCGATGTGCTCAAAAGGCCGCAAGGACTTAGCAGGCGTTGCGGCAAGGCGGACCGGATTGGCGCCCATCCTCCAGCAAGGCTCGTTCCCAACAGAGGTTTCCATCCTGAGCATCTCGACTCGCCACGGCGAGTTACGGCTAAAATGACCGCTGGTCGAAAACGCAATGCAAAAAGTAGAGCTGTCATCCTGAGCGCACGGGGCCCCAGGCGTTTTTCAGCCTGGGGGTGGTAAGCGAAGGATCTGCGGTTGCTTTTCGGAAAGCCCGTGATCAGGAAGGCAAACTTCCGGCTTGCCGGGTGCCCCATCCATCGAGCGTTTTTTGCTCGATGGGTGGCAGGAAGATCGTGCTTGCGATCTACCTTTCTTGTTGAACTTACATTCTTGTTTCTTTTTGGTTCCCCACTAGCTTCGCAGACCCATGCTGGCATGAAACCAGTGGCATCCAACGTCGTCGCTAACCTGCTAACCCGCCATGTGCGCGAAGCGCACGCTAACTCGCTGAGTTCATCCCAAAATGTAATCCAGCCCACCGCCAGGAGCGTTCAATCTCCTGACAATTCAGAGTTTTGTTTCTTCCTGGGGCACGACTTCAGTCGGGCCGCAAAACGCTCCCAAAAGGGAGTCGTGCTTCAGCCCGTGCCGCATTTCGAGCCGCCAGGGCCTGCTCTTTCCATTTTCTCCCTGCTGCGCAAGCAGCTATCTCCCAAATCCCAATGAACCCGGGCCTCCAGCCCTCAGCCCTTCACCGGCCCCTGCCTCTACTGTTAAACTGATTCTTCGGTAAACGCTTACCAACTAATCCGAGGAATCCGCCATGCTGCTTGCCTCACTTCGCGAACAGGTGCTCCACGCCAACAAGGAAATCGCCCGCCGCGGCCTGGCGCCGCACACCTTTGGCAACGCCAGCGGAATTGACCGCTCCGGCGCGGAGCCACTGGTTGTGATCAAGCCCAGCGGCGTCGACTACGCGGTGCTCACGCCCGCCGATCTGGTGGTGACAGACATCCACGGCAACATCGTCGAAGGCTCGCTGCGCCCCTCAAGCGACCTGGACACGCATACCCTGCTCTACCGCGAGTTTCCTCAGATTGGCGGCATCGTCCACACGCATTCCGAGTTTGCGACATCGTGGGCGCAGGCGGGGCGGCCGATTCCCTGCCTCGGCACCACCCACGCGGACTATTTCCACGGACCGGTGCCGGTGACCAAACCGCTTACTGCCGAGCAGGTGGCGGAGGCCTACGTGCGTAACACGGGCGCGGTGATTGTGGCGCGATTCCGCCTCGAAGGCCTTGATCCGGTGGCCGTCCCCGGCGTTCTCGTGGCCGGCCACGCGCCCTTCACCTGGGGGCCTACCCCGGCAGCGGCCGTTGAAAACGCCGATGTGCTTGAATACATTGCCCGGCTGGCCTTCCGGAGCGTGCTCTTGGGAGCGTCCGAAAGCGGGATTCCCCCGTATGTTTCCGAACACCACTACCTGCGGAAGCACGGACCCAAGGCCACCTACGGACAACTTTGACCGTGCGTATTTGTGCTGACATCCCATCACTGAATGTTCATCGAGTGGTCACTGCACGGGGCCGCCAGGTTATCTACTTAGGCAATAACCCTACTCCCCTCAAGCAGCTACCCTTTTTCATAGCGTGATCCTTTTCTGCGTATACCTCCTACCATTTCTTGCATTCTTTGGTGAGATCAATCGAATTCCGGTTGACCTTTCAGCCAACACTCCGTCTCTATCTCGCGTATTCTCTGTTGATTGCCGCCGGACTCCAAGGTAACGTACAGCTTTTCCGCGCATGGCAACCAACGTGCAACAGCCCTTCGGGATGTAAGAGTTCCCCCGCGATGGAGACAAGCCTTTTCAACCGGTTGCAGGCGACCATGCTGGCCGTGGCCACGGCCAGTCTGTTTCTATTGGCGGTCCTGAACTTCCGCCAGGAAAGCCACTTCCAGCAGCCGGACGACGGTGTCTGGTGGCGCGAGGTTCCAGGGGGACTTGAAGCTGAACGCGTGCTTCCGGATATGCCCGGACAACAAGCCGGCATCCAGGTTCACGACCTGCTGACCGGAGCCGCGGTACTTCCCGACAATCCGGCGCAGAGGCCGGGAACCACCGATCGCGACGATTTAAGCACCCACGACCTGCTCGGCGTGAGCCCACTCGAGCAAAGTCCCGCCAGGCGCGGCGGCATTCAGGGCAAGAGCCTGACGCCCAAGGTTACCTATACGCCGATTGACCGCGTTGCCGACCTGGAGCACGTACTCTACGAAACCGGGGTCTACGACAAGGCCAGCTACGCCATTACCCGCGACGGCATTCCGCTGGACACGCCTGTAGTGGTGATTCCGGTGCCGCTGGACCGGAGCCTGCAGGTTGGCCTGCGCCTGATCGGGCTGGTCTACCTGGCTATCGGCATTTATGTGCTGTTCCGCCGCTGGACCGCGCCGCGCGCCACCCATTTCTACTTCTTCTGTCTGGTCTCGTTCGGGCTCTACTCGCTCAAGTACACCGGCAAGCTGGACGCGCTGGATTCGCTGGTTCTATGGTGCAACCTGCTGGCCGAGGCGCTGCAGCCGGCGCTGTTTCTGCACTTTGCCCTCAGCTTCCCCGAAGAACGGCTCAAGAACATCCGCCGCCGCTGGCTTTTGCCGCTCGTGTATGCGCCAGGCGCAGGCCTGCTCGCGCTGTGGATCTGGGCCTTTGATACGCGGCAGGCCACCGGCCTTCTGCTGCACCGGCTCAATCAGACCGGAACCGGCTACGATGCGGTCTTCTACGTGCTCGCCGCCATTCTTTTTGTGCGCAGCTACACACTGGCCACAACCCCCATCCAGCGCCAGCAGTTGAAGTGGCTGATGCGCGGCGCGTGGCTGGCGGTGGGGCCGTTCACGCTCTTCTACGCAATTCCCTTCCTTTTCGACCTGACCATCCCCGGCCTCATCCCCGGCCGGCTCTCCGATCTGGCCGCGCTCTGCCTCGTCTTTTTGCCGCTGACCTTCAGTTGGGCCATCGTCCGCTACCGCCTGATGGACACTGACCTGATCTTCAAGCGCGGCGTGGCCTATTCGCTGGCCACCGCTCTGCTGCTGGGCGTCTACTTCGGCGTCATCGCTCTGATTGCGCTCGTGGTGCACACGCGCCTGCCTGACGCGGTGCGCGAGTGGGGCCTGGTGCTCTCCATCCTGGTGGTCGCCGCCATCTTCGACCCCCTCAAGCGCAAGATCCAGGAGTGGGTAGACAAGGCCTTTGACCGCCACCGCTACGACTACCGCAAGGCGCTGGTGGAGTTCGGCCGGGGCTTGAGTTCGGAGACCAACCTCCAGGCACTGCTTGAGTCCATTGTGGAGCGCCTGCCGCGCACCCTGCTGGTGGCGCGCGTCGCACTCTTTCTCGCCCAGGATTCCGGGCGGCTGCGTCTGGCGGCCTCGCACGGGCTCCCCGCCGAAGCGCGCAACGCACAGGATCAGCTCGCGCTCGGCTTCCTCGACTTCGACCAGGCCGCCGACCACTCGCACATCTTCCTTGAGAACGCACAGCAGGCTCTTCACCTGCCCGAGGCCGAGCAGCGCACCGCGGCTCTGCTCGATCTGAACTACTATCTGCCCTGTCGCGTGCAGGATGAATCGGCCACCCGCACCATTGCGGTGATCGGTCTCGGCCGCACCATCGGCGGCGACTTCCTGTCCAGCGAAGACGTCGAATTGCTTGAATCCCTCGCCAGCTACATCGGTATCGCACTGCAAAATGCCAGCCTGTATGCGCGGCTGCAGGAAAAAATCGGCGAGTTTGAGCGGCTGAAGGAATTCAACGAAAACATCGTCGAATCGATCAACGTGGGCATTCTCGCGCTCGACCTCGACGACCGCATCGAGAGCTGGAACGCGCAGATGGAAGCCATGTACGCGCTCAGCCGTTCTGAAGCGATCGGCCAATCGCTCTTTGACGTGTTCCCGCTGGAGTTTGTGGAGGCTCTGGACGGCTTCCGCGCCGAGCAGGGCGTGCATCACCTCTACAAGTTCCGGCTGATCACACGCGCCGGCGAACAGCGCACCGCCAACATCGCCGTGGCGCCGCTCCTGTCGCGCGATTTCATTTCCGTTGGCCGCATCATCCTGGTGGACGACATCACCGAGCGCGTCGCACTGGAAGCGCAACTGACGCAGAACGACAAGCTCAGTTCCATCGGCCTGCTCGCGGCGGGCGTGGCGCATGAGATCAACACGCCGCTGGCTGTCATCTCCTCCTATGCGCAGATGCTCTCAAAACAACTGCGCGGCGACGCACGCCTGGGCCCGGTGCTCGAGAAGATTACGCAGCAGAGCTTCCGCGCCGCGGAGATCGCCAACGGCCTCTTGAACTTCTCGCGCACCTCGACCACCGAATTCAAGGAAACGAATCTGAACCAGGTGATTCGCGATACGCTCTCGCTGCTCGAACACCAGTTCATGACCGCGCAGATCGCCGTCGAATTGGATTTGGCCGACGAGTTGCCGCAGATCAATGGCAACTCCGGCAAGCTGCAGCAGGTGTTTCTGAATCTTCTGCTCAACGCCAAGGACGCGATGCCCTCGGGAGGCACGTTGCGCGTGGCGACCCTCGCCAACGGCCACGTGGAAGCGCTGGTGAGCGACTCCGGGGCGGGCATTGCGCCCGAGCATCTGAAGCGAATCTACGATCCCTTCTTCACCACCAAAACCATGCCCCGGCCTGGCGACAGGCGCGGCACCGGGTTGGGCCTCTCGGTCTCCTACGGAATCATTCAGGAGCACGCCGGCAAGATTCATGTCGAAAGCGAAGTCGGCTCCGGCACAACCTTTCATCTTGAGTTTCCGCTGTTAAGGAAGTCCGTCCATGTCTGAGGTCGCCCTGCCCGTGAATCTGCCCATCTCCTCGTCCTCCGCAAACAATGGCTCCGCCGGCGCAAAAATCCTCGTCATCGACGACGAGTCGGCCATCCGCGAGTCGCTCGAACTGCTGCTCACGCTGGAGGGCTACCAGGTGCGCATGGCCGTGGACGGCGAAGAGGGATTGCGCATTCTCGACCAGGACAACTTCGACCTGGTGCTGCTTGACCTTGCACTTCCGGGACAGAGCGGGCTCGACCTGCTGCCGCAAATCAAGAACCGACAGCCGGATCTGCCGGTGATCATGATTACCGCGTACGGCACGGTGGAGAACGTGGTGGAGGCGATTCGCGCCGGCGCGGAAAACTTTGTGCAGAAGCCGTGGGACAACGAAAAACTGCTGGCCGATATTCGCTCCGCCGCCGCACGGCATCGTGCCGAAGAAGAGAATCTTCAGCTCAAGCGCGCGCTCAAGCAGCGCTACAACTTCGCCAACATTGTGGGCAAGAGCGAGATCATGCTCAAGGTGTTCGACCTGGTGGCGCAGGTTGCGCCCAGCCGCTCAACGGTGTTGATTCAGGGCGAAAGCGGAACCGGCAAGGAGCTGATCGCGAAGGCCATTCACGCCAACTCGCCGCGCAAAGATAAACCATTCGTCCCTATCAACACCGGCGCCATGCCGTCGGAACTCCTCGAGTCCACGCTCTTCGGCCACGTCAAGGGCGCGTTCACCTCCGCGGTCGCGGCCAAGAAAGGCCTGTTTGAAGTGGCCAACGGCGGCACGCTGTTCATGGACGAGATTGCCACCATGGGCATGGACACCCAGGCCAAGATCCTGCGCGTTCTGCAGGACCGCCGCTTCATGCACCTGGGCGGCATTCAGGAGATTCAGGTGGACGTGCGCATCATCGCCGCCACCAACATCGATCTGCGCCAGGCCGTGCGCGAGGGCAAGTTCAGAGAAGATCTTTTCTACCGGCTCAACGTCATCACCGTGGATCTGCCACCGCTGCGCGCGCGGCGCGAAGATATTCCGCTACTGGTGCAGCACTTCCTCGACTTCTACGCCAAGGAAAACGACCTGCCCCCGCGCAAGCTCACCAACGACGCCCTGCGCGCGCTGGTGGATTACGAATGGCCGGGCAACGTGCGCGAACTCGAAAACTCGATCGAGCGCGGCGTGGTGCTGTCGAACGGGCCCATCATCGGCTCCGAGCTTCTTCCGGGCCACATTACCGGACGCAGCTTCCAGGACGCGCTGCTGGAGCACAATCCCAACGCATCTCTCTTCGACATTCTCGAAGACATTGAGCGCCGCATCATCATCGAGAAGCTGGAGCGCTGCAACGGCAACCAGACCGACGCCGCCGAGCAGTTCCACATTCCCCTCTCAACGCTGAACCAGAAGATCAAGCGGCTGAATATCGAGATTAGAAAAAAAGGGCGGGAGTAGGATGCGATCCGGCGCTATCGTTTGAAATTCGGCTCTCGGCCAGCTACCATTGCATTGAGATTGAAGAGGGAGCGAACCATGGAGCAACTGAGTCGCATCACGCAAAGCCCCGACGTCATGGGCGGCAAGGCATGCGTGCGCGGTATGCGCGTCACGGTTGGCATGATCGTTGGACAGATCGGCGCCGGGCGAAGCGTCGATGAAATCCTCGCTGACTACCCCTACCTGGAGAGCGAAGACATCCTGCAAGCGTTTCAATACGCCGCCTGGCGAGCGGACGAACGCGAGGTCGTTCTAGCTACGACATGAAGCTGCTCGTCGATATGAACCTTTCTCCGCGGTGGGCGACCCTGCTGGCGGATTCAGGGTTCGAGGCGGCTCATTGGTCGACGATTGGATCGGGCAAAGCCCCAGACTCCGAAATCATGGCTTATGCCTGCGCGCATGGATACGTGGTGTTGGCAAACGACCTTGACTTCGGGGCAATTCTTGCCGTTACACAGGGGAGAAAACCAAGCGTCGTACAAATCCGCTCTGACAATCTAAGTCTGGATGCTATCGGAAAGCAGATAGTCTTCGCACTCGAACAAATGAAGGCCGAGTTGGAGGAAGGCGCGTTGGTCACTGTCGATCCCAATCGCACGCGCCTGCGTGTCCTGCCTTTACGACCGCGAGGTTGAGGCATGAAGGCGCATGCGCCGAAAGAGACCCGCCTCATGCTCCAAGGCTATAGCGGTTTCAGGATTGCCGTACCCAAAGGGAATACACTCAAGTCGACGCGACCCCAAGGAGCGGCGACCTCGCAGTAGTGCAGATAGGGTATACCTATCCTGAAACCGCTCTAATCCAACGGACAAGAAACTCGACCAGATCCGCCGGCGGCCGCAGCCAGATCTGCGCATCGGTCTCTCGGTACTTGCGACGCACCAGCACGCTGAGTCCGCGCGGACCTATCGCATTGACCGCGCTGAATGCGGCTTCATCGCTGAGATCGTCGCCGAGATAGGCTACCGGGCCTCCTGAGTCTGATTCGGCAAGAATCGCCTCCACTGCACCGCCCTTGTTCCGTCCTGCGCGCAGCTCGAGGCCGGCATCGAAATCCAGCAACGCAAGTCCGTCCATGTGCGCCAGGGGCTCAAACAGCGCTCGCGTGCGGGCTTCGATGTGTTTGGCCTTTTGTGCGGAGGCGCCGCGCCAGTGCATGACAGCGCCGTTGGCCTTGTCTTCGAAGAGGCCGCCGAGGCTGTCGCGGCGCAGACGCTCCTTCAATTCATCAAGTTTTACTTGTGTTTCCGGCGGCGCCTGCTCCAGTTCGCGGCGCCCGTCAGGATAAAGGCGCTCGGCGCCGTGCAGGCCCCAGACTTCGAGCGGTGGATCAAGAGCCAGCATGGGAGCGATCTCAGCCGCGGGCCGTCCGGTAATAACCACCATGTGCGTGCGTCCCTGCCGTTGAATGCGCCGCAACAACTCGCGCACGCCCGCCCAGGGACGCGACTGGAAACGATCCACGCGAAAGCCTGCAAGCGTGCCGTCGTAGTCCAGCAGCAGGTTCGGTTTTTGTGCCGCGGCAAACGCGGCAAAGTAGCGATCCAGCTTTTCTACCACCTCGTGCGTCACCGTTTGCTCGCTCTCTATGCCAGTTTACGATGCTTCGCGGGAACAGAGACCGGTCCAGGCTGGCGCACGTCCACGCCCTCTGCGTTCTCCAGGCGCAGTTCGCGCAGATCGCCAAGCACGCACGCGGCCCAGCGGTAGATGTTGTGCTCCATCACCTGGCGGCGCATCCACTGCATGCGCATGCCGCGCTCTCCGCGCTCCATCTCAAGCCCGCGATGAATGGCGTCGGCCACGCCTTCCTTGTCATAAGGATTGACCAGCAGCGCATCGCGCAACTCGACGGCGGCGCCGGTAAATTTGCTCAACACCAGCACTCCGTCCTCATCGTCGCGGGCGGCCACGTACTCCTTGGCCACAAGGTTCATCCCGTCGTGCAGAGAGGTCACCAGGCATAGCTCCGCCGCGCGGTACCAGCGATCCACTTCCTCGTGGCTGCACTGGCGTTCAATCAGCACGATCGGCTTCCAATGCGCGGTCCCATAGCGAACGTTAATGCGCTCGGCAGCTTCTTCCACGCGGAACTTCAATTCCACATAACTCGGAATGCGCGTGCGGCTGGGAGCGGCGATCTGCACCATCGTCACGCGTTCGCGATAGTACGGATGATCCTCGAGCAACTGCTCGACAGCCATGATGCGCTCCACGATGCCCTTGGTGTAGTCGAGACGGTCGACGCCGAGAATCAGGTGTTCCGCACGTATGCCGAACGGACGCAGCAGGTCGTCCCGCGTGGCGCAGATGTGCGGCCTGCCGAAGTCCTCCTTCACGCGATCCGGCTTCGAACCATCCAGCGCGACGCTGACTGGATAAGGACGCACGGTGGAGGTATGGCCGTTGCGCCGCGCCGTCATGTGTTCGCGATCGGTGCGCGACTCAAGCACGCGGTCCACGGTCGACAGAAAATTGTTGCAGTGAAGCGGGATGTGGAAGCCGATCAGGTCGGCGCCCAGCAGGCCGTCCAGCAGTTCGGCCTGCCACGGGCAGATGCCGAAGGCCTCGGGATTGGGCCAGGGAATATGCCAGAAGATGGCCACGCGCGCATCGGGCCGCGCAGCCTTCACAATGCGCGGAACCAGCGCCAGGTGATAGTCCTGAACAAAGACGACCGGCTCTGCGCTGCCCTCCATCTCTTCCAGCGCCGCGGCGGCAAACTTCTCATTGGCTCCGCGATAGGCTTCCCAGTCGGAGGCGCGAAAGATGGGCCGGGTGTGCGCGATGTGGCAGAGCGGCCAAAGGCCTTCGTTGGCAAAGCCGTCGTAGTAAGCTTCCTCCTCGTCATTCGAGAGCCAGACGCGGCGCAGGGAGTAGCGCGGATCGTTCGGAGGCACGCGAATGTGATCTGAGGAATCCACGGTAAGGGCGTCGGCATTGCCGCTCCCATGCGCCACCCATACGCCATCGCATGCGCGCAGCACCGGCTCAATGGCCGTCACCAGCCCACTGGGAGGAACGATGCACTCCACTTCCCGTCCCTTGCGCACATGCATGTAGGGCTCGCGGTTTGAGACCACAAAGATGCGGCTCGATCCGTTGCGGTCGCGCATGTGCACAGCCAGCCGCTCGGCGGTCCACAGATTCTCCCCCGCATCGCGCAGCCGGGCTTCGGCAGCGGCCGCGGCGCGTGCGCCCATCAAGCTCACCGCCATGGTTTCCACTTCACGGGCAAGCGGGGTAAACAGGCCCAGCTCGTCGGATCCGTCGTCGTCGAGAGAGCCCGCGTTGCCCAGCCGCACACCGCGAAGGCGTTCGACCACGCGGGTGATGGGGCGCAGCAGAAACCAGCGGACCATCAGCAGCGTGACACCCACAATGAGCACCACGAATGCCATGATGCGCCAGAAACTGCGCCACCAAAAATCGTTCCCCTCGGCGCGAATGTAGCTCGCATCGGCCAGGATGACCAGCGTTCCGGTGAGCAGGCCGTCCCCATGGAGCGGCGTCACATCCTCAAGCCACTGACTTTCGCCGCCATGGCCGAAGGCGGACTTCTTTTGGTCATGCTCCATCGCCTCCTGCGCCAGGCCGGACGGCAACGCAGCAATCACGTCCTGGCGGCCCGCGGAAGCTATCAGCCGTCCCGCGGGGTTATAGAACGCCATGCCCAGTGTCTGCTCTGAGGTGTTCTCCCTCTCCAAAGCGGCCTTGATCGCGCTCACCCTGTTTCCTGCCACCACGTCTTCCATCTCTACCTGCAGGTTGGCGCCGATCCGCGCAGTGCGGCTTTCCAGGTCTTTTCGCAGCGTGTGCTTGTGTGAGAGCACCTCAAAATAGGTGGAGGCAACGGAGACCAGCGTGATTCCCGTGATGAGTGCGACGATCAACCGTAAATGAAAAAAACGCATGACAGCCACCTCGGAACAGGTTGAGACACTGTTCCTCTTCCATGACGTTGCACTCAAAGGCCCATAGCACAAATGCTGAAGAGAAGAGAGTTACTATGCGGGCAGGGCATTGCGAGTGTGAATTTTCTTCCCTGCGGCAGGTAATCCTTACCGGGCTTGAATGGCTGACCGGGACCCTGCCGCTGGCTCAAAGTCCCTGGCCTGAGTCAGCAGAACGCACCCCCCAACCCGTCGTGCGCTATTCTGTCCTTGCAGGCGTGTGCGTAGTGGAATAGCGCAACCCTGAATTGCGCATACCGGCAGACCAAATGGCGATAGGATCGATCGAAAGAACAGCCAAGCAACTCGTGCTCACCGTGCAGGAGTACTCCCTGTTTTCGTGGCGCGCTGTCATGAACCTGTTCCGTCCGCCGATTTACTGGCCGGAATTCCTTGTCCAGTCGGACATTATCGGGTTTGGCTCCTCTCCCATCGTGCTGCTCTCGGGGTTCTTTACCGGCTGTGTGCTGGCCCTGCAGTCTGCGGCAACCCTCTCCGAATTTGGCGCCAGCGCCCTGACTGGCCGGTTTGTCGCCCTCACCATGATCCGCGAACTCGGGCCCGTGCTGACCGGCGTCATGGTTTCCGGCCGCAACGCATCCTCAATGGCCAGCGAACTCGGCTCCATGGTCGTCACTGAACAGATAGATGCCATGCGCGCGCTTGGGGTTGACCCGATGCGCAAGCTGGTGACGCCGCGCCTCTTCTCCTCGATCGCCATGCTCTTCTTTTTGACCATCCTCGCCAACGCATGCGGCATTGCCGGCGGCGGAGCAGTAACCGTCTTCCTCAACGGGCAGAACGGCACCCAGTATTTCTCCAGCGCCTGGGAGTCGCTGCGCTACCCCGACATCCTGCAGGGACTCGTGAAGCCGCTCTTTTCCGGCTTCATCATCGCCTCCATCGGCTGCTTCTACGGCATGAGAACCACGGGCGGCACCGAGGGCGTGGGCCGCTCCACGATTCAGGCCGTGGTCACCGCGTCGGTGCTGATCATTGTTGTGGATACCCTGGTCACGCAGGTGATGCTTTCCATCTTCCGGTAACCGAGAATCTCCTATGCCCGAATCGACTGCATTCGCCGCGCCTCAACCGGCTCCGCTCCCGGATGCCCAGCCGGTGGTTGCCTTTGAAGGCGTTTCCATTGCCTTCGATGGCCCCAATGTTCTTGAAGACATAAGCTTCTCCGTATCGCCGCGAGAGACGCGCATACTGCTGGGTCCGGCGGGCGTAGGCAAGAGCGTGCTGCTCAAGCTGACCAACGGTCTGCTGCGGCCCGACACCGGCAGCATCCGGCTTTTCGGTGAGGATATTTCGCATATGCCGGAGCAGAAACTGCTGCCGCTGCGCTCCCGCACCGGGATGGTGTTCCAGGAAGGCGCGCTGTTTGATTCGCTCACCGTCCGCGACAACGTGGCCTATCAGTTGATCCAGGAGCGCGTGCCCGACGCCGAGATTGACCAGCGCGTGCATGAGGCGCTGCGCTTTGTGGAACTGGACAACACCTTCGGCTTTTATCCCGGCAGCCTCTCGGGCGGCATGCGCAGGCGCGTGGCCATTGCGCGCGCGCTCATCCGCCAGCCGGAGCTGGTGCTCTACGACTCGCCCACCGGCGGCCTCGATCCCATCACCTCCACCACCATCGTTGAACTGGTGATGAAGCAGCGCGACGTCTACCGCACGCCCTCGCTGCTGGTCACGCACCGGCTGCAGGACGCGTTCACGCTGTCGACCCACCACTTCGACACGGAGAAGAACTGCATGGTCCCGCTCCCCAAGGGAGAGACCGACCCCAACACCACCTACCTGATGCTCGAAGAGGGAAGGTTGATCTTCGACGGATCGCTGCACCAACTGCTGCACACCGACAACGCGTTTGTGCGCGAGTTTCTGGAGTAAACCAGGGATTATAGCGGTTTCAGGATTGCCGTACCCAAAGGGAATACACTCAAGTCGACGCGACCCCAAGGAGCGGCGACCTCGCAGTAGTGCAGATAGGGTATACCTATCCTGAAACCGCTCTAGGGATCAGGACCAGTCTCATAGATGGCGTTTTGAAAGGGCACGAGTTTACAGACTGCGGAAAAAATCATTACTGGACGAGCTTTGCAATAGGGCATGGCTTCAGCCGTGCCGCAAAACGCTCCCAAAAGAAGTCGGGCTTCAGACCCTGCCACATTTTGAGCCGCCTGTCGTCTCCTCTTCGACCGTCTCCGTGTCCGGAAACCGGCTTCCCCTCTAAACCCAAACGCAAGCTCTTCCAAATGCGATTGCCCAGAGCGCGGCTAAAAGCGAATTGGAAGCCCGTACCTCCAATCTGCTAGCCTTAGCACCGGAACGAAGGTGCCCTTATGTCTTTCAAATTCCAGAATTTTGACTTTCTCCATCTCGACTCCAGTTTCTCTGAAGACGAACTGCTCGTCCGCCGCACGGCGCGCGATTTTGTCGAAGACAACATCGTCCCCATCATCGAAGAGTGCTTCCGCGAGGGCCGTTTCCCACGCGAGCTGGTGCCGCGGATGGGCGAGATGGGTTTCTTCGGAGCCAATCTCGAAGGCTACGGCTGCGCCGGCATGTCCAACGTGGAGTACGGCCTCGTCACGCAGGAGCTGGAGCGCGGCGACTCCGGCCTGCGCAGCTTTGTCAGCGTGCAATCGGCGCTGGTGATGTACCCCATCTACACCTTCGGTTCGGAGGAGCAGAAGAATACCTGGCTGCCTGCCCTCGCCAGCGGAGAAAAGCTGGGCTGCTTCGGCCTCACCGAGCCAGGCTTCGGGTCGAATCCGGGAGGGATGACCACCACCGCGCGCAAATCCGGCGACGAGTACATTTTGAACGGCGAAAAGATGTGGATCACCTCGGGCTCCATCGCCGATGTGGCCGTCATCTGGGCCAAGGTGGAGAACCATGAAAACGAGGATCAGCACAACAAGGTCCGCGGTTTCCTGGTCGAGACCGACCGCCCCGGCTTTTCCGCGCAGGACGTGCACGGCAAGTGGTCTCTGCGCGCATCCGTCACGAGCGGCCTGGTTTTGCAGGATGTGCATATTCCGGCGAAGAATCTCTTGCCGCTGACGGGTGGCTTGAAGAGCCCGCTCATGTGCCTGAACCAGGCGCGGTACGGCATCAGTTGGGGCGCCATCGGCGCGGCCATGTCCTGCTACGACACGGCGCTGCAATACGCCAAGACGCGCAAGCAGTTTCACGGGCAGCCGATCGCATCGCATCAGTTAATCCAGGAAAAGCTGGTGTGGATGGCCAGCGAAATCTCCAAGGCCCAACTGCTCTCACTGCACGTAGGCCGGCTCAAGGACAAAGGCAAGGTGGGCCACCAGCACATCTCCATGGCCAAGCGAAACAACGTGTGGATGGCGCTGGAAACCGCGCGCATGGCCCGCGACATCCTCGGCGCCAACGGCATCACCGAGGACTACCCCATCATGCGCCACATGATGAACCTCGAAAGCGTCAAGACCTACGAGGGCACCCACGACATCCATGCGCTGATCCTGGGGCAGCATCTTACGGGGATTGCGGCGTACTAATCACGCCCGAAGAGGCTATAGCGGTTTCAGGATTGCCGTACCCAAAGGGAATACACTCAAGTCGACGCGACCCCAAGGAGCGGCGACCTCGCAGTAGTGCAGATAGGGTATACCTATCCTGAAACCGCTCTAAGTGTGCCATTCCTCTCGGATTCGCCTTCCGCCGGGGGTTCTCCGAAGCGTTCATTGTGAGCGCGCTCCAACACTGCTCGGTTCGTCATGATCTCTGTAAGGGCAAGCGCGGCGATTGGTATGGCGACAACAAAGAAGAACGGCGACGCATCACTCCCGTGCGATGCGAGTCGCGACTCGGAATGATGCGGCTTGTACTTCGCAACGATCAACGCTAAAACAATCAGCATGGCCAGGAACACCGCATGCCGCTTGAGTAGGCGTGGATATTGGCTAACCACTACGGGGCACGTAAACAGATAGCGCGGAATCCCGTTTCGATTACGGGCGAAGCCATAGATCGTCACGCAGGCGGTATAGCCCACAACCGATGCAGGCAGAATCCAGTAAAGCGAGTCTGTGAACATTACCAAAATGCCGCAGCCGAACATCGTGACGAACATTAGTACAAACGCGAGGGTGCGATCTTCGGAGGCGGTATCCTCTGCCCGGCAGGAATCTTCCGTCAATTCGTCGTCGCTCATGGCACCAATCGTACACGCCTCTCCGGTCCGTACACCACATCCCCATCGACATTCGCGCCCCCCGCGCCTTACCCTGATGGCATGATTCGCCACTTGGTCTTGCTCGCAATCTTTGCCGCCTCCACCGTCGCACTCGCCCAGCAAACTCCGCAAGCTGCAATTGTTCTGCATGCGGCACGCCTGCTTGAGGTAGACACCGGGACACTGCTCAAGCCGGGCGAGGTGCTTGTGGTTGGCGACCGCATCCGCGCGGTGGGCGTTTCGGTGGATCATCCGCAAGGGGCCAGGGTCATCGATCTCGGCGACACGACGCTGATGCCGGGGCTGATTGACGTGCACGTACATTTGTTCCTGCATCCGGGAGCGGAAGATTTGCAGACGGTGGAGGAATCGGTTCCCTTGCGCACGCTGATTGCGGCCGACGCGGCGAAGGCGGACCTGCTGGCCGGCTTCACGGCCGAGCGGGACATGGGCACGGAGGGCGCTGGCTCGGCGGACACAGCCATTCGCGAAGCGATCGATTCCGGCCTCATTCCGGGACCGCGCATGCGCATGAGCGGCAACGCCATCGATATTCTCGGCGGACATGAAGACGCGATCCACTACAACCCGGCGCAGCGCGTACTCTCGAATGCCGACTACGCCAACTCCATTGACCAGATCGTGGAGGTAATGCGCCGGCAGCACAAGGAGGGCTCGGACTTCGCCAAGATCTACGAGACGGGCAAAGACAGCCTCGTGGGCAGCGATTTTCATACGCCTTATCAGTACACGGCAGCGCAATTGACTGCCGCAGTTGAAGAGGCTCGGCGACTTGGAACGACGGTGGGTGTCCACGCCATGGGTGAGCCGGGAACGCTCTATGCCGCGCAGGCCGGCGTCGCCTCCATTGACCATGCCACCCAGCTCAGCGACGAGACCATGCGCATCATGAAGGAGAAGCAAATTCCCGCGGTGCCGACATTTGCCATCTTCAAGTACTTCGCGGAACACGCGGCGTCGCCCACAGCCGCGGCGCGCGAGACGGCGCTGCTCAACTACAAGATTACCGAGTTCAAAAAGCAGGTGGCCGCCGCGATTCCGTTCGCAGTGGGATCGGATGTGGGTCCGTTTCCGCACGGCACGCAGGCGGTTGAGCTGGAGCTGATGGTGCGCTACGGGATGACGCCGCTCGCGGTGCTCCAGGCCGACATGATCAACGGAGCAAAGGTGCTGGGCTGGGAGGGGCAGATCGGTGAGCTCAAGCCGGGATACTTTGCCGATGTGATCGCGGTGCCGGGAAATCCGCTGGACGACATCACTGCCGTGGAGCACGTGAGCTTCGTGATGAAGGGCGGCGCCGTGGTGCGGTAGTAGAGCCGCCGACTCACCCGCGGGATTTGTGCCCCATTCATGCGGCTTCATCGCATGAGTGGGTTTGGGTGCCGGTTGCCATGTGTCCCATTCATGCGGCTTCATCGCATGAGTGGGTTTGCCGCCGCCGGCCATTCTTCTGCTTTGGGCATTCCCTCATTATCCAAACCGCGTGTCAAGCCCCATACCTCGCGAACTCAAGGTAACTCTTGTATTATCAGCAGCTTTTGAGGAACGGTCTTTTGCAGATTGTCTCTCCCACTCCGCTAATCTGTAGTTGATAGTCATGGATCGCCTGACCCGCAGTAGCGTCTCGCGCGGGCTCAGCGCTCACGCACGGCTCCACATAAGTTCTCCGTTTTCAGTAATTTGGCTTCCAAGTTTCTGAAACAATGTACTTTACGCGAGTACCCTCGCTCCAACCCGTTGAAAACAGAAAGGTTACCCCAAACACCCCGGGGGGGAGGGGAGTACTTGCAAGGGGCACCGCAGATCTCGAAGCCCGTGTCCACCAATCAAAACCTTGCTGCCGTCACTTCACCAGCAGCGCCGCAGCCATCTCCGCCAGCTTTGCCACGGTATTCATATTGCGCGCCGTCGCAAACTTTAATGCCGGAATCCTGAGCCGGGATTGCCCCTGGCCGTTGGGATAGTAGATATAGATTTCGCGCAGTCCGGGTTCAATCAGCTCGTCGACATGGTGAGCTCGAGGGTCCAGCGAACTGGCAGCCGGTGCACTGTCGAGGAAGCATGCAAGTGTCTTGCTGCCATGCATTTCTTTGAATGGATTGGCGGCCAGGACCGCGGCCATCTCCGCGGCGGTGCGCACCAGCACCCCCGCAGGCTTACCCAGATAGGCGGCGGCCGCCTTTTCAAGAGCAGCCTTCACCTGGGTCTCGGTCTTTTTGGATGTGAAAACCACATTGCCGCTGGCGATGTAGGTCTTCACGGACTTGAAGCCCAACCCTTCACACATCGATTTGAGCTCCGCCATGGGCAGCATCCCGGTGCCCGTCACGTTGACGGCTCGCAATAGAGCAACGTATGCGTTCATCTTGGCCTCTCGGGGATGGCGATGCATTTGCTTATAGAATATACGTCTACTTTTGCCCGGCGGCTTCCTGCTGCCGCTTGGCTTCAATCTTTTTCAGAATCTCCCACCAGCGCTTCGACTTTTCCGGCAGCAGCGAGTCCTGCACCGCTTTGCGGTAGCCGCCCAGGTAAATGGAGTAGAGAATCGCGAGCGAGCAGCCGATGCCCCACATGAATCCCAAACAGAGTCCTAGGATTGCGGCCGGTCCAAATACATCCATCGCGAAGACCTCTTTCCTGCTGCCTACACCGCAACGGTAAAGCTGTCCTCGGTGCGCGTCACCGCGTGGTAGAGTGTGTCGCGCTCCACCGGAACGCGGCCGGCCTCGGTGATCAGGCGGCAGAGCTCCTTGCGTGTCATTCCCTGCGGCGTAGTCGCGCCGGCGTCGTGGTAAATCTTCTCCTCGATCACCGTGCCATCCAGATCGTCGGCGCCAAAGCGCAGTGCAATCTGCGCAATCTTGGGCGTCATCATCTGCCAGTAGGCCTTGATGTGCGGGAAGTTGTCCAGCAGCAGGCGGCTCACGGCGATCTGGCGAATGTCGGTCAAGCCGGTGGTCACAGGCAGATGGTCGAGCGCCGTGTTTTCCGGATGGAAGGCCAGCGGGATGAAGGTCTGGAAGCCGCCGGTCTCGTCCTGCACCGCGCGCAGCTTGAGCAGATGGTCGACGCGGTCTTCGTTGTTCTCGATGTGGCCGTACAACATCGTGGCATTGGACCGGAAGCCGAGCTTGTGCGCCAGCCGCGCCGTCTCCAGCCATTCGCTGCCGTCGATCTTGTGGTCGCAGATGATGGAGCGCACGCGCGAAGCGAAGATCTCCGCACCGCCGCCAGGCATGGAATCAACGCCGGCATCGCGCATTTTGATCAGGGTATCTTCGATGGAAAGCTTGGCGCGCCGCGCCAGGTAAGCCACCTCCACCATGGTGAAGGCCTTGATGTGTACCTTTGGGAATCGCACCTTAAGCCCGCGGACAAGGTCCATGAAATATTCCAGCGGAAGATCGGGGTGCAGGCCGCCTACGATGTGGAACTCGGTAACCGCCTCGGAGTAGCCGGAGGCCGCCGTCTCCCAGGCCTCTTCAAGCGCCATGGTGTAGCCGGCGGGGTCACCCTTCTTGCGGCCGAAGGCGCACAGCTTGCAGGCGGCTACGCAAACGTTGGTCGGGTTGATGTGGCGATTCACATTGAAATAGGTCACGTCGCCGTGCATCTGCTCGCGAACGTAGTTGGCCAGCCAGCCCACGGCCAGCACGTCGGAGGAACCATAGAGAGCCAGGCCGTCGTTGAAGTCCAGCCGTTCCCCGGCCAGCACCTTGTCCGCAATCGGCGTGAGCCGAGGGTCATGGGTACGAAAGGCAGCGGGTTGGCGGGAATCGAGGGTCTCAGCGCTCATGTTCCTATGATACAGAAATATGGTTCGCTGGGGCCGAAAGCACCTGTCGGCGTCCCGAACTGGTGGCCGGCAACCAGAGTCTCGTCTCAGGCTTTTATGGCTGCACCAGAACGCCGTCAAACATCGAGGCGGCTACCAGTTTGTCGCCGGCTGCGCGAATCAGGTTGATGCGGAAGCCGGTCTGATTCCATTTCCAGGTCAGATTCTTCGGGTCGATGGCGTACACCTGGTCGTTTTCCCGGGAACTCACCAGCACCTTGTCGTGGCCCGCGTCGTAGTAGAGGTCGTCGACATCGCGGAAAGGCATGCGCTGGATCCACAGCCAGGATTTGCCCAGATCGTGGCTAAAGTAAACGCCTTCGCGCGCCCCCAACCAGAGCGTTCCATCCGCGGAGAAGGCTACACGATGGATGCGGGTGAGCATGGTGGGAATCTGCATCGGGAACCAACTTGCACCGGCGTCCAGCGAGAGAACCGCGCCCTCTGAGCGCGCTGCCGCCATGGTTGCGCCGTGCGCCGTCACCGAAAGATAGTCGCCTGCGCCCATCACTGGGCCGCCCTGCCAGGTGGCGCCCTGGTCCTTGCTGGTCACCAGCCCGTAGGCGGTCGCGGCCAGCCAGGCATCGCCCGAGACATCGAGGGCAAGCACGCGGCTCTGCAACTGAATCACCGGCGCTTCCACCTCTTTTTCGATGTTGACCCGCTTCTTCATGTGGACCTCGGTCGAGGTCTTCATGATGGTGTTGGCGATGGTGTTGCGTGGCTGCCAGGCAGGCTTGTCGCCCGGCTCGGACGCGGCCAGCGCGAAAATGCCATGATTGGTTCCGGCCAGCACGGTTCCGTCAGCGGTCTGGGCGAGGGCAAAGACATCGCGGCCGTCGAGTCCGTCGCCAGCCTGTTGCCACTCGGCTCCGCCGGTGGTTGAGATGAATACGCCGCCGTAAATCTTGTCGTTGACCACACCGGCAATCAGACGCGCGGGGTCGGCGCGATCGACGAGCAGCGCTTCAACCTTCCGGCCGGAGATGCCCTGATTCGATTGCGTGAAGCTCTCGCCCGCGTCGTTGCTGGTGAGTACGCCGCCGCGATCGGTGGCCAGCAGCACATGGTTTGAATCGCCGGGGTCCACATAGACGTCGTTCACAATCACGTCCGCCCCGGTCATGGCGCGAAAGGTCTTCCCGCCGTCCATGGTCTTGTACAGGCCCTCTGTGGTTCCTGCATAGACGATTTCATGGTTCTCAGGGTCCTGCATCAGCACGCGGGTGCGCCGCGCAGTCGAGGGAATGCCCTCGATCTTGCGGAAGAGTTCGCCGCCCGAGTCGCTCTTGTAGATGCCGCTGCACGCGCTCAGAAACACTGTGCGAGGATTCACCGGATCGATGACGATGGAAAAAACGTCGGAGTCGTCGATGATCCCCTTCTTGATGTTGTGCCAGTGCTCGCCGCCGTCCTCCGTCTTCCACGGCAGGTGCCAGGTGCCCGCGTAGAGGATGTCCGGGTTCGTCGGATCCACGGCCAGCGACTCGATCTCGTGAATTTCCTTGCTGCCCTGCGGACTGATCAGCGTCCAGGAGGCGCCGGCGTCCGTTGAGCGGAAGACTCCTTCCAGGGTTCCGGCAAAGAGCGTACGCGGATCGGAGGGCGCCTGCGCGAGGGAGCGAATCGATTGGCCATGCAGGCTGGTCGACTCGGCGAAGCTCTTGCCCGCGTCGTGGCTCACCCAAAGGCCGCCGTCATTGTCGCGCCATCCGGCCACAAAGATTGTGGAGGGCTGGGCGGAATCGACGAGGATGTCGTCGAGTACCAGGCCGTCGACGGCACCGATCCGCGCAAGGCGATGCCAGGATGCGCCTCCGTCCAGCGATTCATAGAGCCAGCTGTTCAACGTGCCCAGGTAGAGATGATCGGGATGGCCGGGAACCGCGGCGAATGTGCGCGCATCTCCACCGTCAGGACCAATTGCTTTCCAGAGTGTCTGGGCCGCTGGGGCCGGTGCGGCCACCCCGGGAATCAGGGTTGGAATAGCCAGCGCAAGAACCATGCGCAGGAACAGACTTTCGGTTGAGATCCGCTTGCGGCTCATTGAAAAAAGAAAACTCCCAGCGTTCAAGAAAAAACTGAAGCCAAAAAATGCTCTACAAAATTCATGAGGCCGACCGGCTTGCCGGTCAGCCTCAAATGTCTTCAGGAGGAATATCTCAGCCTTGTCGCTGTCTCTTCCTCCATCCGCAGTGGATGGAGGAAGAGACGATTGGTTTTGATACAAGAAGCAGGCTTACTTGGCTGCCGCAGCCTTCTTCTTGTGGTGTGGCTTCGCGCCGAGGGACTTGCGCACCACAGGCTTCACGGCCGTCTCGTCCACCGGAGTGGTTCCCGTTACGTCGGCTGTGAAGGTGGCGCCTGCAGGCACCAGGTAGTCTTCCACCGTCTGGCCATCCGTGGTACCGGTAGCAACGCTGACGCGGGAGGGGTCAATGCCCTTCTCCGTCACCAGGTACTCCTTGGTATTCACGGCGCGCTCGCCGGCAACGTCTACCTGTACTGCATGCTTACCCTTCTTGGGTTCCTTTTCCTTGGCCGTCGATTCGCCGACAACCACGGCCTTCGCATCCGCGGAGTTCTGCAGATCGAGAGCAACCTGGTCGAGGCAAGCCTTGGCTTCGTTGTCCACACGGGTCGGGCGCTTTGCATCCTTTGTGAAGGAGATGGAGCAAAGTGCCTGGGTGTGCGGAGCGGGAGCTACATAAGGAGCAGTGATGGTCACCGAGGTATTCGCGGTGGCGGTCTGTCCCTTGTCATCCGATACGTTGCAGGTGATGCCGACGGCGCCGGTTGGAGCACCCGTCGAGCTGAAGGTGGCCGAGGTGCCGGTTCCGCTGATGGAGCCGGAAGCCGCCGAGTAGCTGTAGGTGAGCGGACGGTTCTGCGGGCTCACGCCGGCAGCCGTGATGGTGCTTGTGGCGCCTGGATTGATGGTGCTGGGGCTGGCCGAGCAGCTGATGGTCGGAGGCTCGAACGCCTTGACCGTGATGGTGGCCGAGCAATCCGCGGTCTCGCCGGGCTTGAGGCCTTCCTTGCCGGCCTTGCCTTCCTTCACTTCACCCTTGACGGTGTAGGTTCCTGCTGTCAGCGCCCCGGTAGCCGCTCCATCCAGTGTGGCCGTGGTTCCGTTGCCCTTGAGGCCGGCAACGCCAGACCAGGAATAAACCACGCTGGCTTTCGGATCCAGACTGCCGGCAGTCGCCGTGATCGTCACCGGGTCGCCAGGGAAGATGGTCGAGGGGCTTGCCGAGCATGCCAGAGTAGCCGGCGGAGGCGGCGCGATGGAGCCGATGTGATACACAAGGCCTGCGCTCAAACGGGCCATATTGAAGTTGCCACGTTCGCCTGGGGCAAAGTCTTCGTGCGTGTACTGGTAATCAGCCTGGAACACGCGGATCGCCAGATGGTGGTGCAACAGCGGCGTGGCGTAGTCCATGCCGCCGCCTAGCGTCAGCACAACACCGAGCTTTTCGGGAAACTGGTAGCTGCCCGCCGATTCCACGCCAACCAGGGCATGCACAAACGGCGTGATGTCCGTTGTGGGGAACCGGGCGATCAAACCCGCAGATCCGCCCTCAAAGTCGTCGCCCGGCTGGTCCTGTGTAATATCTTTGTTCTCCGGTGACAGGTAGTGCTCGTCGATCTCAACTTGCGCACCGACATATTTGTTGAAGTAGCGGGCCACGCTTCCGATGGCGCCATAGTTAATTGCGTTGAAGGTGGTCCCGTTCACCGTTCCATGGGGAGCCAGATAGCTGTAACCCAGGAAGACGTCCCACTTCGACGGGTTATCAGTCGGGGAAGCGGCTGGCTTTGCTGAATCTTGAGCAGTCAGGGCAGCGGGGACCAGCGCCAGACATACCAAGGCAACAATCCCGCTAAGAGATTTCAAAACACGACCGTACATAAGTTTTTCCTCCACAATCAAGCTGAATGAACTGTTGGCAAGGGCTGCAGCGAGAGCAAGTTCTGTTCGGACTGACTTGACTTCGCACAACGAGCAGACCATAACGCATCTCTACAGTACTAATAAACGTACCATAAGACGATTTCCGCAGAGCACATTTTTTCAACGAGTTGCCTTACTCGTCATAAATTCCACAGTGAGTCAGAATCGATGGATTACTTCAGTAACTCGACCCTTGAGTACTGACTTTACAGTGAGCCTACCCCACGTTCAGCGTCTTCAACAGACTGCGAGGCTCGCGCTGTATCTTCTCTTGTAGAAGCGTAATTGCGTACAAGAGTTGCTCGGGACGTGGAGGACATCCTGGAACATATACATCCACCGGGATGACCTGGTTCACACCCTGGAGCAGAGCATAGTTGTTAAACACGCCGCCGGAAGTGGCGCAGGCGCCCATGGAGATCACCCATTTCGGCTCAGGCATCTGGTCGTAGAGGCGCCGGATCACCGGTGCCATTTTCTGCGAAACACGTCCCGCAACGACCATCAGGTCGGATTGGCGCGGTGAGGGCCGGAAGACCTCCGCTCCAAAACGCGCAATGTCAAAACGCGACGCGCCCATGGACATCATTTCAATCGCGCAGCAGGCCAGGCCAAAGGTCATGGGCCACACCGAATTCTTGCGAATCCAATTCACCGCAAAGTCCATCGACGTGAGGAAGACTCCCTCGGGCTCCTCGAAACCGTAGCTGACTTCCTGGAGCTTGACGCGATTCTTCGCACTGCTTTCCAGGGCTCCAAAAAGATAATGGTCCCGCTCTGCTGTCGCCGTCATACATCTAATATACCCCGGCCTCCCCCGCGCGGACATGATCACAATTGCACTGTTCCGGGATTTTTCCCGACTGTTTTGCGCTTGTTGCAAAAGTAATTACTACTCTGCAAGCAATGTGGTTAGGAGCCGCGCTCAACATGGAATCAGCCTTGTTGACCCTTGGGAAAGGTTTTGCCGGACTCCTTCGATTTGGCCTTCCCAGTTTCCCTGTGGAGGCAGGTCGCAGCCATGACCATCGAACTTCGCGAATATCTTCAAAATCTCGCGGAAGGACCAGCACATTGCGCTATCCTTCAATGTTCACCCATTATCATGCCCGCATGAAATCCAAATCCTCAGCCCGGCGCTCTTCGGCACCGGCCGCCGAACCAGCGTGAGCAGTTACAGAACGCTGATCACGGAAACTTCATCCCTGTTTCCCCGTCCGCAATTCACTGTGTGGACGCAAAAACCGGAGCGTAATTGAAAATGTGGAGTCGCGCCATCAAGCTATCCCTTCTGACTTTCTTCCTGGGACTTCCTACCCTCGCAATGAGCCAGGCTCCCGCGGCGCAGACGCAGGCTGCAAATGCCCCAGCCACCCAGGCGCAGATCGCGGCGTTGCAACAGGCCGTCCAGAATGCTCAATCGGCCGGCGACAACGCGTGGATGCTGACCTCGGCCGCGCTGGTGCTGCTGATGACCGGGCCCGGCCTGGCGCTTTTCTATGGCGGCCTGGTGCGCCGCAAAAACATCCTGTCCACCATGATGCAGAGCTTCGCCATGATGGGGTTGGTCACCATCCTCTGGGCCCTGGTGGGCTACTCGCTGGCCTTCGGCCATGGCAACAGCTTCATCGGCGGCCTGGAGCACGTGTTTCTGCGCGGCGTGGGCCTCGCGCCCAACACCGGCTACGCTCCCACCATTCCCGAGCAGACCTACATGATCTACCAGTTGATGTTCGCCATTATTACTCCCGCGCTGATCACCGGGGCATTTGCCGAGCGCATGAAATTCAGCGCCATGGCAGTGTTTCTGTCCCTCTGGTCGCTGCTGGTCTATAGCCCGATGGCCCACATGGTATGGGGAGTGGGCGGTTTTCTCAACTCTTCCGGCGGCCGCTTCCCTTCGCTCGATTTTGCCGGCGGGACGGTTGTCCACATCACCTCCGGCGTCTCGGCGCTGGTGGCCTGCATTTATATCGGCAAGCGGATCGGCTACCCCAAGACCCCCATGCCGCCGCACTCCATGGTGCTCAGCTTCATCGGTGCCTGCCTGCTATGGGTCGGCTGGTTCGGATTCAATGCCGGCAGCGCCCTCGGCGCAAACGGACTGGCCACCAGCGCCTTCGTCAACACCCACTTCGCGGCAGCCGCGGCGGCCCTCGGCTGGACCATTGCCGAGTGGATTCACAACGGCAAACCAACCGCTTTGGGCGCCATCTCCGGCGCGGTTGCGGGATTGGTGGCCATCACCCCCGCTTCCGGCTTTGTGCAGCCGACGGCCGCTCTGGCCATTGGTCTCATCGCCGGCGTCTTCTGCTCGTTCATGGTGTTTGCTGTGAAAAGCCGTCTCGGCTACGACGACTCACTCGATGCCTTCGGCGTTCACGGAGCCGGCGGAACGCTCGGCGCGATTCTGACCGGCTTGTTCGCCACCGGCGCAATCAATGCGGTCTTTGGCAAAGACGCCGCCGGCAAGCCCATCGCCACCGGCGCCGTCGACGGGCACTGGGGCCAGTTGGGGAACCAGCTTGCCGGCGTGGGCATGGCCTGGTTCATCTCCATCGTGGGCACCCTGGCGCTGCTTTTCGTGGTCGATAAGGTCATTGGGCTGCGCGTTTCGCCGGATCAGGAAGCAGCCGGCCTCGACCTCTCGCAACATGGCGAGGAAGGCTACGACCTCAACTCCTGACCCGGCGGCGAACTCCGGTCAAGGAAAACTTCAGGACGGCCCCCCAATCGTCTGCCGGGCCTGATACGCTGTCAAACGAGGCAGTTTACGTATGCTCAAGATCGAAGCCATTCTCCAGCCCTCCAAGCTGGATGCCGTCAAGGACGCCCTGCTTGAAGCGGGAATTGAAGGAATGACCATTCTGGAAGCGCGCGGTCATGGCCGCCAGAAGGGCCACACGGAGTTCTATCGCGGCCGCGAGTACACGGTCGACCTTCTGCCCAAGGTGAAGATCGAGCTTGTGGTTCCCGACGATATGAAGGATAAAGCCATCGCGGCCATCGGCTCTGCCGCGCGCACCGGCCGCATCGGCGACGGAAAAATCTTCGTCAGCCGCATTGACGAGGCGATCCGCATCCGAAACGACGAGCGCGGGGAAACGGCGCTGTAGGGCGGGAACATGACTCTGGCGTCATTTGGACGATTTGAGCCGTCGCCACGCGGCCATTTTCTCTATAACAACCGCAAGCCTCGCTGCCTGCTCCGGCGATAGTGGCGCACGTTTGCACTTGCGGAGAATGTCCTGGAACATGTAGCCCGAACGGAAAAAGTACGGACGGACCTCAAGAAAGCAGATTGCCTCTTCAACGGTGTCGGGGTCCCCGGAATCAATTCGCTCATAGGCACCATTGAGTCCCCGCGGGAAGGCGAGCGAGTTGTACCGAGATGCAAGTTCCTTGCCGGCCTGCTAGAATTCGCTCCATTTTCCCGGGCTTTCGTTTCGCAGCGCAAACGCTCTGCGCCTCAGTGTATCCAGCCGCACAATCTCGGCGGTGTTTTCGAGAATCGTCCGCTTGATCCGGTCTGAATCCGCTGATTTTCTCGGCATTTTCGAACGTCCTCATCGATCAGGCCAACACCTTCAGCCCGTGTTTTTCGACGATATCCAGCAGCTTGAGGGCCATGCCGCTGGGCTTCTTCACGCCTGATTCCCACTTTTCTATCGTCGATTCACTCGTATTCAGATAGCGAGCGAAGACCGGCTGGCTGACGCGATGGCTCTCGCGAATCCGCTTGATTCTCGCGGGCTCCATCTGCGCCGGTACCGAAAGACACGACTCGTCAAACTTCCGCATGGTTGCCTTGCCGATGGTGCCGGCACGGTACATTCCTTTGACGGTGCTATGGATCGCTTCAAAGGCGTCACTCTTGTATTTACGATTCGTGGTCATGGCAGATCTCCAATATTTCTTTCAGTCCAAGTTCCTTCTTGATATCCGCGTCTGTTTTCTGAGCATACAAGTTAGCCAACGCTCGGAAATCAAGCAACTCGTCGTTCCTGATATTGGCCCGATCCTGCTTTGCAAAGAGATAAGCGTAAACCCAAAAACGTCCGCCCTTCGCAACAATGATCGAACGGTAGAGATTCTTTCCCAACCGCTTTTTATAAACTCCGCCGCCAAGATCGTCAGCCTGCCCAAGCATGACTTGCTTGATGGCGGAGCAGAGTTCAACGTCCCGAATGATCGCTTTCTTTGCTGCCTTGGCAAACCAGGCTGTCTTGAAGACGCGCTCCAGCCTTCCATCCTGACTTGCCATAATGGAAGTGTAGCACCTGGTGCTATTTCTTGCCATTGAAATCTTATCGGAAAGTTGATGTGCCGTGTGTACGCATACTCTGCCTCTGTGGCCCGTTCAAAAAACTCCAAATCCTCGCACAAGCCACCCAAAATTCCCCATCCGCGCCATCTTCGCTTATTCTGTTAATAATTCCTTACTTGCTTCGGCGAGCCACTCGAAAAAACTCATGACTCCAGTCGCTTTCGCGGTTGACGATCTTCGGGAGCAGTATATGCGGGAGATGGCGCTCGTCCGCCAGACCTGTGAGCGCACCGGGGACGGCACCGCCGCCATCCGCCGCCGATCCGCAGTCGTCGACCGCATCCTCATTGAAATGTGGCGCAGAGCCTTCGCCGGGCAGCCTTCGCAAAACATCTCCCTGCTGGCCCTGGGTGGCTACGGCCGCAAAGATCTCTTCCCCTATTCCGACATCGACGTCCTGTTCGCCTTTGCCGACGAGAAGACCGAAGAACAGACCAAGGAAGCAGTCCGCCTCATCATTCAGGGCATGTGGGACGTCGGCCTGCGGGCCAGCCCCAGTTCCCGCACGGTGAAGGAGATCGGCCGCTTCGACCCCGACAACCTGGAATTCACCCTGGCCACGCTCGACCGCCGCTTTCTCGCCGGCCAGTTCCCTCTTTACCAGCAGCTTCACCAGGTCACGCTCCCCGGCCTGGTGCTGAGCGAGTGGAACACCATCACCCAGAAGCTGGGCGAGATCGCCCGCGCGCGCCACTCCAAGTACGGCAACACCATTTTCCATCTTGAACCGAATCTGAAGGAGTGTCCCGGCGGCCTGCGCGACTACCACCTGGCAGTCTGGTTTGCCCTGCTTTTCCACCTGAAAGAAACCAAGGAGTGGCCCCGTCAGCGCGGCGGCGTCTTCCAGAGTGCGCGCGGCGATGCGGAAGCGGCATTCGATTTCCTTGCCGCGGCGCGCTGTTTTCTTCACTTCCGTCACGGCCGCGACGACAACACGCTCGACTGGCAGTCGCAGGATGAGGCTGCCGCGCAATCCATCGGCCTGGAGACGCGTGGAACCGCCGACCCGGCCTACTGGATGCGCACCTACTATCGCCACGCGCGCATCATCTATCGCCGCGCGGCATTACTCATGGAGCACCTGCCCGCGCCGGTGAGTTTCTACAAGCAGTTCCGCCGCCGGCGCACGCCCATTGCCGGAACCGACTTCCTGCTCGACCAGGGCCGCATCGACATTGTTCCTGGCGCGCAGTTCAATGACACCAGTGCCATCCTGCGCATCTTCTCGCTCATGGCCACGCATGGCTACACGCTTTCGCAGGCCGCCGAAGACCGCATCACCGACGCGCTGCCCGCTCTCGCCATCCACATCCCCGAGGGCCCGTATCTGTGGAACGCGCTGCGCGAGGTGCTGCTTGGCCCCCACGCGGCCCACGCGCTCCGGACCATGCATGCCCTCGGCGTCCTGGAAATGCTGATCCCCGAGTTCCACGGCATTGACGCCCTGGTAATTCGCGATTCCTATCACCGCTACACGGTGGACGAGCACACCTTTCTTACCATCGACAACGTGCACGGCTTGCGCCAGCCATCGCACGACTACGAACAGCGCCTCGCGCAGCTTTTGCCGGAGATTGACCGGCTCGATCTCTTCCTTCTCGCGCTGCTCCTGCACGACACCGGCAAGGCCCGCCGCACCGGCGAGCACGCTGGGCAGAGCGTCGAACTGGCCGACGCATTCCTGGCGCGCCTCGACTTCGATGCCGAGGAGCGCGAGTCAATTCTTAAACTGATTCGCACTCATCTTGAAATGTCCATCGCTCTCCGCCGCGACATCTTCGATCCTGAAAATGTGCGCAGCTTTGCTGAGAAGATCGGCAGCCCGCAGCTCTTGAAGATGCTCACGCTGATGACCTTCGCCGATATCAAAGCCGTGAACCCCGATGCGCTCACGCCGTGGAAGGCCGAAAACCTTTGGCAGTTTTACATGGCCACGGCCAACTTCATGGACCGCTCCGTCGACGAAGTGCGCTATCGTGCGGCAATCGATCCCACGCTGCTCAACCGCCTGCGCTCCATGGTGCCACCGGCGCAGTACGATGCGCTCGGGCAGTTCCTTGAAGGCCTGCCCCAGCGCTATCTGCAAACCCGGCTGCCCGAGCACATTCGCCATCACTTTCAGATGGCGCTCAATCTCGACAAAGACTCCGTCCAGCTTGACCTCAGGCCCAATCGCCAGCTCTTCGATTTGACGGTGATTACGCGCGACCGCACGCGGCTCTTCGCCGATGTGGCCGGAACCCTTGCCGCCTGGGGCATGAACATTGTGAAGGCCGGCGCGTTCTCCAACGAGGCCGGCGTGATTGTAGACAGCTTCCACTTCACTGACGTCTTCCACACCCTGGAGCTGAACCCCAGCGAGAAGGACCGCTTCCTCGCCAACCTGCACGACGTGGTGGCGCAGAAGCTCTCCGTGGAGCAATTGCTGACAGCCCGCAAGCACCTCAATCATCCGGCCAACCTCAAAGTTGAAGTCGCCACGCGGCTGGAGTTCGATTCCGAGTCATCGACGCACTCCACGCTGCTGCAGGTGGTGGCCCAGGATGTGCCTGGCCTTCTGCGACAGATTGCGTTGACCCTGGCCGTCCACCAGTGCGACATCAAGGTGGCGCTGATCGATACCGAAGGCGAGACAGCGATCGACGTCTTCTACCTCACCCGCCAGGAAGAAAAACTCCCCGAAGAAGCCCAGCAATCCCTCTCAAAAGATCTGACCGCCGCACTGCATTCCATCCGAAGTTCATCCACAAACTGAACACCCATTGCATGCAGCAGACGCTCGGCACTTGCGGTGCGGCAGACGCTCGCGGGAGGCTCGCACCGGCGTGGTTGCGTTTGCGGCAGGAAGAAGCCGCACAGGGAGCTTTGGTGCGCTCCATGGCGGGCTCGAGGGTCCTTGCTTCAGGATTGCCCCCTACCCCACCCCCACCCGGGGTGTTTGGGGCAAGTTGCCTGTTTTCAATGCGCTGGCGGCGGGGTTCTGGCGTAAGAGCCTTTGTTTTCAGAAACCTGGAAGGCAAATTCCTGAAAAAGAAGAACTTGTGCGGGATTAGCTCGAGGCGCCGACCCGAGCGCGACGGCGCAGGCCCGCACACGCCTCAACGCCTAAAGACAGGTTAGCAAATTGAGAGAAAGAATCGGTAAATGGTCTGTTGACGCAAGGCACTGATACTAAATGAGATGCCTCAAATGCGGCGCGAGTGGGGCTTGACGCCCATTTTGGCGGCCGGATCGCCCTTTAACTGTCCCCGCGGTAGAGCATGTCGCGAATGGTATGTCGGCGGGCTTCGTTCATCTCGGCCTGGGCCTTGAGTTCCTCGGCGCTCAGCTTGTGCTTGTCGCCGCCTTCCATGGCCTCGGGAGTGCTGCACTCGGGGCAGCGGTTGGCAAAGCCGGGCTTGTCGGGACGCAACTCAAATTCTTCACCGCAGACGACACAGGTTTTGATCGGAAAGGCCATTGCACATTCATCATAACGCCACCTGCGGTGGGGCAGAAGCTCGCGGGAGGCTCGCAAGGGCTTCAACGGGGCGATGGGGCAAAAACACGAACGCGGACCTTGCGGTCCGCGTTCACATTTCATTGCAATTCTTGTGTCGTTTTCGGCCTGACTGAAGTCAGCCCCTGATACAAGGCGCGCCCAATGCGAAGTTTGGGACTACGGGCAACAGGCCCGCGGCTGAAGCCGATGGTCTGTGGGCTTCAAATTCTGGAGCCTTGAAGGCTCCCGCTCCTTCCGCCCGCCTTACGGCGTTTAGACGCTTATGCCTTGATGAGCTTCTTTGGCTTGGATGCTTTCTTTGCCTTGGTTGGCTTGGTTGTCTTGGCGGCCTTTTTGCCCTTCACGGTTTTCGCTGCCGTCTTTATCGCCTTCTTTGGCTTCTTTGCGGCTGGACCGCTTGCGGGTGCGAGCAGCGGGATCAGCTTGGCCGCGTTCGGCGAACCAAGACCGGTGCACGCGTCCCAGCCAGGGCCAGCAGAAAAGGCGCCGTTGTTGCCCACCGTGATGTCGTTGAAGGTTGCGGCCGCCCTGGCGGAGTAGATGATCGGGTTGATGAAGCCCACCTGCGTGCCGAGCTGCTGGTTTGCTACCGCGACCAGGCCTGCCCACAGCGGAGCGACGGCGCTGGTGCCACCCAGCACGGTCGGCGAGCCGTCATAGCGCACCTTGTAGCCGGTGGTGGGATCGGCGCACCCGGCCACGTCGGGAACGCCGCGGCCTCCAGTCGAGCCACTCGGCGCAGGCACTTTGGCGTTGGCCTGCCAGCTCGGCAGCGCGAAGAAGTTGCTCACCCCGCCGCCGGTGGCGCCATCCTTGATCGCGAGCTCGTTCCACACCACTTCGGAAACGATCGTCGAGCCATTGGCGTCAAGCTTGGTGCCGCCGCAGGAGAGCACATGAGGGCTGGACGCCGGGAAGTCGACGTTGTTGCCCTTGGCGCCGTCGGACGAGCCGTTGTCTCCGGCCGCAACAGTGATGGTGATGCCGAGAGCGGCTGCGCTCTGGCAAGCCGCATCCATCGCAGTCATGGCCTGTGCGGTCCAGGTAACTTCAGGGCCGCCCCAGCTGATGGAGATGACGCCGGGCTTATGGGTGCTGTCATGAACCGCGGTGGAGATGGCCTCTGCAAACCCCTGGTCGGTGTTGGGCGTAAAGTACATCACAATCTTTGCGCCGGTCGCTACCGATGCCGCCACTTCAATGTCGAGCATCACCTCGCCGTCAGAGCTGTTGGCTGCCGTGGAGGGCGAGTTCTTGCCGCCGAGGACGCTGACCGCAGTGATGGCCGGAGCGGGAAGGTTGAGGGACTTGAAGTAAGCAGTGAGATCGGCCTGGCGATAGCCGCCGCCGAGCTCGATAATGCCGATCGTCTGGCCCGCGCCGCTGGCGCCCGCAGGCCACTTGTAAGCCTGGGCTATCTGCGGCGGGGTGTAGCTGGTGGGCGCGGCTGCTTTGCTGGCTCTGCGTTTGCGGATACGAAAATGCGGCTGCGCCTGGGGACGGTTATCGAGCCCCAGCACAGCCTCCACAACGCCCGTCAGCGAAGAGGGTATGTGAATGCCGCCTTCGCGCACGCGGTACTCCACCCCACCGATTTTCTTCTGATCGAGCGAGACGCCAAACGCCTTCTGAATGTCGGCCGCGGTTCCGGTCAGCTGGACGGTTCGCCGCGAGGCTTGGGTCGGATCGTCCTCGACCTTGAGGTTGAACTCCTTGGCGAACGCCTTCACCAGCTTGAGGGCGGAGGGGTCGGCGAAATGGTGCTTCTTGTATTCAGCGCGCGTAATGCGCACCGGGCCGCTGTTGCGCCCAGCCGTCTTGTTGAACTTGAGCGGCTCCTTGCGCTTCACGATCACCGAGACGGTGATCTTCGACTTGGGCGGCGTAGCCTTCACATGAACGGCCCTGGGAGCCTTGGTCTTCTCACTGCCGGCAAGCACCACGCGCGGCTGCGCGCCGAAGGTCGGCTTGGAGCCCCCACCGCCGGGCTCGGGAGGCTTCACGGAGTTTGCCTGCGCGGCCATGGCGTTCCCTTCAGGCGGCTTCACTGACCTGGCCTTGCGCGCCATCGGCTTTGCGACGCCACGAGAAGGCTTCGGAGGTTTCACGGACATGGGCTGCATCGCGGCCGGACTGGCATCGCCCCCGCCCTCGGGTGGCTTCACGGAAAGCGGCTTGAGGCCCATCGCGTTGCCCTCGGGCGGCTTGACGGAGCGCGCCTTGAGTGCCTGCGCCTTGAGGCCACCACCCGACGACTCGGGCGGCTTGACGGACTCGGCTTGGAGAGCCTGCGCGCGCAGATTGCCGCCGGGTTCGGGCGGCTTCACGGACATGGGTGCGATGGCGTTGGACCCAAGGCCTTCGCCATTCGGCTCCGGCGGCTTCACCGACATGGGTTGAATTCCAATTGGGCGGGCAGTGTCGCCGCCGGGCTCGGGCGGCTTGACGGACATCGACCCAAACTCGGGCGGCTTGACGGACTCGGATTTGCTGCGCGGGGATTTTGCCATAGGACGACCTCTTTCCTTTCCTGATCTCGCACCTGGATTGCGAGCTGCGGAACGCATGCAAACGAATCATAGACGAAGTAAAGGGGATCGTCTGCAGAATCTTCCGTTAAGAACCTTTTCTTGAACTTGAGGATCTGAAACGAGCTATACAAATTGACTGGCAGCTGCAAACGAAGTGGGCGGGGTTTACGAACGCTGCCTCATCGCTTGCGCAACCGGGGGAATGCGGAGAACCGGCGCCTGATCTACACTAAGAATCGCTATGGCAACCGTATCCCTTTCCACCGAGATTCAGCCGCGCACACCCCAGGGCGGCTTTGCGAACGAGCCGTTCGTCAACTTCAAATCGCCTGAAAACACTCGCGCCATGAAAGAAGCGCTGGACCTGGTGGGCGGCCAGTTGGGCCGCGAGTATCACCTGGTCATTGGCGGCGAACGCGTTACGACCGAGGGCAAGATCAAGTCGCTCAACCCGGCCAGGCCCGCGCAGGTGGTGGGCGTGCACCAGAAGGCCGGCGCGGAACATGCGGAAGAGGCGATGGCCGGGGCGCTCAAGGCGTTTGAGAGCTGGAGTCGGGTTTCGACGGAAATGCGGGTTTCATTGCTGCTGGGTGCGGCGGAGATCATCCGCGCGCGGAAGTTCGAGTTCTGCGCATGGCTCACGTATGAGGTGGGCAAGAACTGGGCCGAGGCCGACGCCGACGTGGCGGAGACCATTGATTTTCTCGAGTTCTATGCGCGCGAGGCGTTGCGGCTGGCTGCTGCAACCACGCCGATTCAGTTTCCCGGCGAGCGCAACCGGCTGCTCTATATTCCACTCGGCGTGGGAGCGGTGATTCCGCCGTGGAACTTCCCGTTCGCCATCATGGCGGGGATGACGGCGGCTTCGATCGTCACCGGAAACACGGTGATTCTGAAGCCGTCGAGCGATTCACCGACCATTGCAGCCAAGTTCCTTGAAGTGCTGGAAGAGGCGGGCATGCCGCCGGGCGTGGTGAACTTCTGCCCCGGCTCCGGCGCCACCTTCGGCAATGCGATTGTCGAGCACCCCAAAACGCGGTTCATTGCGTTTACCGGCTCAAAGGCCGTTGGCTTGGACATTCACGAGCGCGCGGCCCGGCCCAAGCCGGGGCAGATCTGGATCAAGCGCACGATCCTGGAGATGGGCGGCAAGGATTCGATCCTGGTGTGCGCGGACGCCGATGTGGACGCGGCCGTGGACGGCGTCGTGGCCTCGGCATTCGGATTCAGCGGACAAAAGTGCTCGGCGTGTTCGCGCGCGATTATCGAAGCGCCGATTTACGACGTGTTTGTGGAGCGGGTGCGGGAGAAGGTGGCGCAACTGACAGTGGGCGATCCTGTGACCAATCTTAACCTTGGCCCGGTGGTGAACAAAGCTGCGCTCGACTCCATGCTGGGCTACATTGAGACGGGCAAACAAGAAGGGCGGCTGATCGCGGGCGGCCATGCTCCGGAGACGGCGGAGGGCGGCTACTTCCTGGAACCGACCGTATTTGCCGACATCGCTCCGGACGCCGTGATCTCGCAGGAAGAGATCTTTGGGCCGGTGCTGGCGATCATCAAGGTAAACAGCTTTGAGGAGGGCCTGGCGGTGGCGAATAACACCGAGTACGGCCTGACCGGCGCCATCTATTCCTCAGACCGCGCACAACTGGACCATGCGGCAAACGAGTTTCATGTCGGCAATCTGTATCTCAACCGCAAGTGCACCGGCGCCATGGTGGGCGCGCACCCGTTTGGCGGATTCAATATGAGCGGGACGGATTCCAAAGCCGGCGGCCCTGATTATCTCTATTTGTTTACGCAGGCAAAAAGCGTGGCACAGAAACTATAGCCCGACTTTTTCGCGAGCGCAGAACATCGTAGCGCTGATCTCCAGATCGGCTGTCCTGAGGGCCACCAGGCCCTCAAACCTTTCCCAGGATACCGAATTGGGGCTTTATCTCGCCAACCCTGACAAATTCGGTCTACGCAACGGCGGTGGGTGCGACCTGGTCTTCCAGGTCGAGCTTGCTGCCCATTTCGGCTGCGGCTTCCGCCAGCACGCGATGATGGATGGTGAAAAGCGCCAGTTCCAGGCGATCGCTGACGCCGGTCTTGTCGTAGATGGAGCGCAGGTAGTTCTTGATCACCTGCTCGGTGGTTTTCAGACGGCTGGCGATCTCGCGATTCTTGCAGCCCTGGACGATGAGGGCCACGATGCGCATCTCCTTGGGCGTCAGGCGGTCGCGCACGCGCATGCCGACCATATCGTCTTCCGGCGAATCGACCTGCATGAGCTGTGGAGGCAGCCAAATGTCGCCTGCGGCTACGCGGCGCACACACTCCACAAGCGCAGGGCCGGTGACGCTGCGGAAGACCACCCCGCGAAAACCCTGTTGCAGAAAGCTCCCGGCGGGTTCGTTATTCTCGGCGATGACGATGCCGCGGCTGCCGGAGTTTTCAAGCAATAGCCGTAGGCGGATCAGGTCAGGGCGCAGGGATGACGCAAAAAGGACAATTGCCCCAGGGAACGTGGTAATGGCATGGTGCATGCGGTCGAGATCGGTGCACTGCGCAATGATGCGCAGGTCCTCGTCCATGGCCAGAACCTTGGCCGTACCTGCCCGGAAGATCGCCTGCGAATCGGCAAGGATAATCTTATTCATGATGAGAGCCCCATTCTGCCTGGTATTTCAGCACAACAACCTGCAGCCAGCCAATCCCCGCTCGTTGAACGCCGGAAGCGGCTTGAGTTCCATCAACTTGTTCTGCCTCAAGTGACAATATCGGCAGAATGGCAAAAAATTCTCGAATTGGCCTGAATCACGACAGCGCGCTGGGGCGCAGGTCCCATTCGTAACCAAACTCAAGTGCAACAAAACTACACTTTAGTAATTTTACTACGATTGAGCGTACGGCAAATTGAGCTCGAGGTCACGCAAAATCGCACGTGGGCCGGCCAGCCCTATAACCCGCAAAGGCACGGGGAGGCCGTAAACTGAGGATCATGGCGAGGCCGATTCTGTTGGCGGTGGACGACGACGTAAGCGTTTTGGAAGCCGTGGTGCAGGATCTGCGCCGGCACTATGGCGCTACCTACCGCGTGATGCGCGCAGCCAGCGGCCAGGCTGCCCTGGATACGCTGGCCCAGCTCAAGACGCGCCAGGAACCGGTGGCGCTGCTGTTGAGCGATCAGCGTATGCCGGGAATGACCGGCGTTGAGTTCCTTGAAAAGGCGCGGGAGATATATCCCGAGTCGAAGCGGGTTCTTCTCACCGCATATGCCGACACCGAAGCGGCCATACGGGCCATCAATACAGCCCGCATCCACTACTACCTGAACAAGCCGTGGGACCCGCCGGAGGAGAAGCTCTACCCGGTGCTCACCGACCTGCTGGAAGACTGGATTGCCGGGTACCAGCCGCCGTTTGAGGGGGTTCGCGTGATCGGGCACCGCTGGTCGCTGAAGGACCACGCGGCCCGCACATTCCTTTCCCGCAACCACGTGCCCTACCGCTGGCTGGACATTGCCGGCGACGAAAGCGCATTGCAGCTCTTGAAGGACCGGCAGCTCGACCCGGCGCAATTGCCGGTGGTGCTGTTTTCCGACGGCACCTGGCTGGTGGACCCCGAGACGGACGCGCTGGCGGCCAAGGTGGGTCTGAGCCTGCAGGCTTCGCAGGAGTTCTATGACATGGTGGTGGTGGGCGCCGGGCCTGCCGGTCTTGCGGCGGCGGTCTATGGCGCCAGCGAAGGGCTGCGCACGCTGGTGATTGAGCCGGACGCGCCGGGCGGGCAGGCAGGTTCGAGCTCAAGGATTGAGAATTACCTGGGATTTCCGTCGGGGATCACCGGCGCAGATCTGGGAAGGCGCGCGCATGCCCAGGCGTCGCGCTTTGGAGCGGAGTTTCTGACCCAGCGTGCCAACGGACTGCGGATCGAAGGGCAATACCGGTTTGTGCAGCTTGCGGACGGGCGCGAGGTACCGAGCCACGTGGTGCTGCTGGCCCCCGGAGTGCAGTACCGCAAGCTCAACCTTCCCGGCGCGGAGCGGCTGACAGGCCGCGGCATTTACTACGGCGCGGCGCTTGTTGAAGCGGTGGCCTGCAAGGACGAAGAGGTCTATGTGGTGGGCGGCGCCAACTCGGCCGGGCAAGCGACACTGCACTTTGCCAAGTTTGCCCGCAAGGTGATCATGCTGGTTCGCGGCGAGGGACTTTCGGCCACCATGTCGAAATATTTGATCGATGAGATCGAGCGCACATCCAATATAGAGTTGGAGTCGAAGACGCAGGTTCTGGAAACCTTCGGCGAAGAGCGGCTGGAGGGACTGAAGCTGATGGGACCGGCCGGTGAGCGGATTGTGCCGGCTTCGTCGCTGTTTGTGTTTATCGGCGCGGCGCCGGGCACCGGCTGGCTTCCGTCCTCGATTTTGAGGGACGACAAAGGCTTTGTCCTGGCCGGCCCGGATTTGCGCAGCCAGGGTAAGCTGCCGGAGAGCTGGCGGGAACAGCGTGAGCCGTTTCTGCTGGAGACCAGCGTGCCTGGAGTATTTGTTGCCGGCGACGTTCGGCACGGTTCAGTCAAGCGCGTGGCCTCGGCAGTGGGTGAGGGATCGATTGCGGTACAGTTTGCGCACCAATATCTGGCTGGATTTTAGGAGCCCGATCGGGTGATGGGCGAAAGTGGGACAGTGCGATGAGCGAGAGCGGACAACCAATCGTGGTGGAAGCAGTTCCCTTGGGGGAGGTTGCCGAAGCGCTCGCGAAGACGCGCCCGTTTGCTCAGACTGACCCACAGACTTTTATCGACGCGCTCGATGGCGTGGGCTTGGTAGACCGCATCACGGCCAAAGCGGGGGCGGTGCTCCAGGAATCGGGTCAGCCACTGCACTCCTATTGCCTGGTGCTGAAGGGTGAGCTTCGCGCCGAAAGGCAGGAGGCAGACGGCGCACGCATCACCGTCGGTATAGCGCGGGAAGGCGACGGCTTTGGCGAAGTGCCGATGCTGCTGGGCAAGGCGCCTTCGTCGGCCATTGTGCTAGCGGCGCAGGACTCTTTGCTGCTGCGCTTCACCGAAGCGCAATTCTGGACTCTCCTGGCCTGCTGCCCCGAGGTACGCAAGGTGGTGCTGGCCGATATGTCGGTGCGGCTGCAGTCCTACCAGGTGGAGGCATTGCACCGGGAGAAGCTGGTCTCACTGGGAACGCTTGCGGCTGGGCTGATGCACGAGTTGCACAACCCAGGGTCGGCGGCCAAGCGGGCCAGTTCGCAGTTGCGTGAGAACCTGATGCGGCTCCAGGAGCTGAGTCTTCGCAGCGCGGCCAAACCCAAGACAGCCCTTCAACTGGAGTGCATGCACAACCTGCTGATGCACGCGTTCGGCAGTTGCGACAACACGCCCGCGATGAGCACGCTGGAGCAGTCGGATGCGGAAGAGGCGCTGTCAGAGTGGCTGCAGGCGGCTGGAGTAGAAAACGCGTTCACCATCGGGCCGGCGCTGGTGGCCATCGGATTTAACAGCAATGAGCTGGCCTGCGCGAAAGATGCCTTTGTGGACAGTGGCTTCTCGGACGCGCTGAACTGGCTGGAGGCGCTCGTGTCCAGCGTCTCGCTGGTGTGCGCCATCGAGGAGAGCATTACGCGCATCTCCGAGCTGGTGATGGCGGTGAAGAAGTTCGCCTACGACGAGCGGGGGCAGGCGAAGGTGCTGGACGTGCACGACAGCCTGCAGAGCACGCTCACCATTCTGGGACACAAGCTGCGGATGAAGCAGATTGCAGTGGACAAGCGCTTCGCGGCCTCCCCGTCGACGATTCAGACCAAGGGATCCGCGCTCAGCCAGGTGTGGACCAACCTGATTGACAACGCGCTGGACGCGTCGCCCGCGCAAGGTGAGATCGAGATTGCAACCTGGAACGAGGCGGACGCGGACACGGAAAAAGGGCTGGGAACAAATTCAGGCTGGCTGGCCGTGAGCATTGGGGATCACGGTGCTGGGATTTCGCCTGAGGTGCTGCCGCACATCTTTGAAGCATTCTTTACCACCAAGCCGGCGGGATCAGGCACGGGCCTGGGTCTGGAGATTGTTCACCGCATCGTGACCGAGAAGTTTGGCGGAACAATTCAGGTGGATTCGAAGCCGGGATCGACGCGGTTCGTTGTGCGGTTGCCGCTGCGCGGGCCGTCTGAAGCTTCTGAAAGCGCAACGAAGCCTCATTGAGCCGGGTCATCTCTGCGGGATTCTGAAAAAAATCAAACCGATCGGGATGCGAGAGCAACGCATTGGGCTGAACGCAGTTGACGGCTTGCGTGGCGAGGCTTTCTGGAGCCGCCGAACCTCTCTCCATCAGGAAAATCCAATCTCCATTGACCCCGGTAAAGGCGGTGAAGTTGAACTGCGCCTTGCCGATGAAAGTAATGGAGAGGCAGGATGGCCGACCGAATTGAGTTGCTTGAGGCTGCACTCGACAGTCTTGCGGAGGGCATTGCACTGGCCGGACCGGAGCGTCGGCTGGTGTTCTGGAATCGCGCCGCTGCGGCGATTACCGGCCACACCGGCGCGGACGTGCTGGGACGGCCGGTCCGCGAGGTGCTGGAGACGGTGATTATGGGCGGCGTGCGGCAGTGGAATAGCCGGACGGACGCCGAGACTCGGCCTGAGTGTGGATCGCTGATTCGCATGCGCCATCGCCTGGGCCACGAAGTCCGGACCATGGTGCGGGTTCTGGCGCTTCGCGATGGGCTGGGCGGGCGCATCGGCATGGCTGCTGTGTTTCATCCCACGGAGAGCCTGGACGCGCTGCCGCACGGGGATTGCGGCCAGGGAGTGGGCGTCGGGGTCAGCCAGGCGAGCTTGCAGGACCGGCTGCAGACGGAGTTTGAGGATTTTCTGCGCGGGCAGCTTTCCTTTGGAGTTCTCTGGATTACCGTCGACCAGGCCCATGAACTGCGCAAGACCCATGGGGTGAGCGCCTGCGAAGCGATGCTGGAAAAAGTGAAACAAGCTCTCGTGAATGGATTGCGGCCGGGCGAGGAAGTGGGACGCTGGGGCGACGACGAGTTCCTGGTCGTATCGCATGAACGCACCGCGGAGATGCTGGCGGTTCATGCGCAGACTTTGGCCGGGCTGGCGCGGACCGCGGATTTTCGCTGGTGGGGCGACCGGGTTTCATTGACCGTGAGCATCGGCGCGGCGCAGGCTGACCCCGGTGAACAGCTCGCGCAACTGCTGGAGCGGGCACAGAATGCCATGGCATCGAGTATCCATGGAGGTGGAAACCAGATCACGGCCGCGCCAGGGAGGCTGCCATGTTTGCCATCATAGGCATTGTTATCGTCTTCGGCGCGGTCATTGGCGGCTTTCTGATGGAAAAGGGGCACATCGCCGTTCTGGTGCAGCCGGCCGAATTGCTGATCCTGGGAGGCGCGGCGATCGGCACGTTGCTGGTGGCCAATCCCATCCACATCATCAAGGGCGTGGCCGCGGGGCTGACGGGGGTGCTGAAAGGCTCGCCGTTTGGCAAGCCGCGCTACCTGAGCACGCTCAAGATGATGTACCAGTTCCTGAACAAGGTGCGCAAAGAGGGGCTGCTGAGTGTGGAGATGGACGTGGAAAAGCCGAAGGAGAGCTCCATCTTCAAGAACTATCCCGAGTTTCTCGGCGACCATCACGCGCGGGATTTCCTGTGCGATACATTGCGCACCGCCATCACCGGCGGCGTCGAGCCGTTCGACATGGACCAGATGATGGAGCTGGACATGGAGGTGCACCACCACGAGGCTACCCAGCCGGTGAACGCACTGACCACGGTGGCCGATGCGTTGCCGGGGCTGGGGATTGTGGCCGCAGTGCTGGGGGTAGTGATCACCATGGGTTCGCTGGGCGGCCCGCCGGAGGAGATTGGCGAGAAGGTGGCCGCCGCGCTGGTGGGCACGTTTCTCGGCATCCTGATGTGTTACGGCGTGGCGGGACCGCTGAGCTCGAACATGGCCAAGACCGCGGATGCGCACAATGAGTATCTGCATGTGCTGCGGGTGCTGCTGCTTTCTTTTCTGAAGGGCGCGGCGCCAATGATTGCGATCGAGATGGGACGGCGCGCGATTCCGGCGCATGTGCGGCCCAGCTTCGACGAGATGGAGAAAAACTGCAAGGGCGCCAGCGCGCCAACTGAATAAGCGCAAGGCACGTTTCAAGAGAGATGCGAGTTCATGACTGCGAAGAGTCAACCAATCATCGTGATCAAGAAGAAGGGCGGCCACGGCGGCCACCACGGCGGCGCGTGGAAGGTGGCGTACGCGGACTTTGTCACGGCGATGATGTCCTTGTTCATCGTCCTGTGGTTGATGGGCTCAAGCGAGAAGGTGAAGAAGGCGGTGGCCGGCTACTTCAACGATCCCAAGGGAACCGGAAGCCTGCTGGGCACCACCATGACCGGCACCGGCGAGGCCATTAAAGAGGCCAGCACCGACGATTTGCAAAAGCTGAAAGACAAGCTGGAGCAGGAGATCAAGGCACGAAAGGACCTGGAAAAACTCTCCAAGCAGATTGAAATCACCATCACGCCGGAGGGATTGCGGATTGAGCTGCTGGAGGGCAAGGACGGGACGTTCTATGAAATTGGAAGCGCGAAGCTGAGCAGCAGCGGGCAAGAGCTGCTGGCGCTGCTGGCCTCGGAGCTGAAGACGCTGCCCAATTCCCTGCTGATTGAGGGGCACACCGACTCGACGCCGTATTCGAACGACGGCAGCTACAGTAACTGGGACCTCTCGGCGGACCGCGCCAACTCCGCGCGGCGGCTGATGCAGGCCGACGGTGTGCGCACCGACCAGGTGACGCAGGTACGCGGCTACGCCGACCAGATGCTGCGGGTGAAGAGCAACCCTACCGACCCATCGAACCGCAGGGTTTCGATCCTGGTGAAGAACGACAACGAGGCGGTGCCGACGGTTTCGGCTGCCAAGGTTGTAGACGGAAGCATGACCTTGCCGGGAGCCGCACCGAAAGGCGGCGTTGCGGCAGGCACACAAAAAGGAGCGGAGAGTCAGCCTGCGCAGAAGGGCGCGCCAGAAGTGGGCGCGAAGGCCGGCGGCGAGACTGCCCCGCCAGTTCCTGCTTCCGCGCCGGCACCGGCATCGGCCAAGCCAGCGGCGGGAACTCTTGCGGCGAAGCCTGGGCTGTTGCAGAGATTGAAGGCGATGCTGCCGGGGGGGAAGAACTAGTGGGGCGGGATGAGGCTCTTGGGGGATGAAGGATTTTCAAACGAGGCCGGGATGGATGGTGTAGTCTGGTTGGCGTACCAGAAAGCGTTTACCGGAGCACTCTTCCATGACGATCGTAGCCGGTGTTGACTTTGGCACACTCAGCGTTCGCGTCACCCTTGTTGACAGCGAAGAAGGCCCCATTGGAACCGCCTCGGCCTCATATCCGCTTCACCGCCGGCGCGAAGACCCAAACTATGCCACGCAATCGCACGCCGACCAGATGACAGCGTTGGCCGCGGCCACGCGCGAGGCTCTGCGCACGACCGGGGTGGATGGAAGCGTGGTTGCGGCCATTGCACTGGATACGACTGGATCGAGCGTGATTCCCGTCGGTGAGGGGCTGGAACCGCTGGACGAGTATTACCTGTGGTGCGATCATCGCGCCTTTGCCGAGGCCGAGGAGATTACCAGCAAGGCGCACGCGCTGGGGTTTGAGGGAATCGAATGGTGCGGAGGCGTGTACTCGCACGAATGGGGGTTTGCCAAGCTGCTGCACTGGCTGCGCCACAATCCGGAGAAGCGCCACAAGTTTGTCACGGCTCTGGAACATTGCGACATGGTGGCTGCGACGCTGAGCGGCATTACCCAGGTGAGCGAACTCAAACGCAGCGTTTGCGCGATGGGGCACAAGTGGATGTGGAATCCCAAATGGGGGGGGCTGCCGCCGGAGGAGTTTCTGGTGGCTGTCGATCCGCTGTTTGCCGGGGTACGGGGGAAGATCGGCGGGGAGTTTCTCACCAGCGATCATCTGGCCGGGCATCTTTCACCCAAGTGGGCTGAGGCGCTGGGTCTGCGCGCGGGGATTCCGATTCCGGTGGGGGCGTTCGACGCGCATTGGGACGCGATCGGGTCGAATTGCCGCGAGGGCGACGTGGTGAATGTGGTGGGCACGTCGACCTGCATTATTGCCATGGCGAAGAAGGCTGAGCTGGTTCCGGGCGTTTGTGGCGTGGTGCCGGGAAGCGTGCATCCGGGTTACACGGGCATCGAGGCTGGGCTCTCGGCGACGGGAGACATCTTTGAAGCGGTGGCGCGGCGCGCGGGGACGACCGTCTCTGCGCTCTCAGAGGGGTTGGACGAGTACAAGGCGGGGCAGACCGGGCTACTGCGGCTGAGCTGGGACAACGGCGACCGCACGGTGCTGGCGAACCCTGAACTGGGCGGTGTGACGCTGGGCTGGAACCTGGTGCAAACGGCGCAGGACGAGCTGTTTGCGGCCATCGAGGGCACCGCGTTTCACACGCGCATCATTCTGGAGCGAATGGCCGAGTACGGGGTGCGCGTGGACCGCGTGATCAACGCCGGCGGGATTCCGCAGAAGAGCGAAGTGCTGAACCGCATCTACGCCAACGTGCTGAACAAGCCGGTGCTGGTGCCGGCGGGTGTTCCCACCAGCCTGGGGTCGGGCATCTTTGCGCTGCTGGCGGCGGGCGCCTACAAAACGATTGAAGAGGCGCAGGCCGCGGTGTGCCTGCCGCTGCGTACGGTTGAGCCGGATGCGAAGTCCGCAGCGGTGTATGAACAACTCTACCGGCTGTATCGCGATGTCTACTTCGCCCTCGGCCTGCGTGACGCCGACCCTATCGCATTGGGGCGCGTGCTACCGGAGCTGAGAAGGATCGCCGCCGAGGTGCGGACCACCTGCGGTGGGGCAGACGGTCGTGGGACGCTCGCATAGACGTACTGCTTCCCACTCGCACCCGGCACAGGGACCGTTCGAAGCTCCCCCCACTCCCCCCATACTTTTTGGGGAAGTCCCTTGTTTTCATGCGTTTACAGCGATGGCACGGACGCAAGTCGATGGAAATAAAAGAGTTAAAGTCAAAGTCTTACAAATCATGCGATTAGAGCGCGTTTCCTAGCAATGGACGCAGATTCGTACCACATTTCGAAACATCGGCGCGCGCATTGAACCCTTCGCATCGGATGCCGCGACGGCACAAGAATCGACTGATTTCATTGTGCGCCAAATGGGGGAAATTATCGGCAAACTTTGACAGAAATTCTTTTGGCCCCCTGCGGTGGGGCAGAAGCTCGCGGGAGGCTCGCACGGGGTTGGTTGCGTCTGCGGCCTTTGTCTTCAGGAGCCTAAAGGCTCATCAGACCGATGACAAAGGCTCGATAGACTTCGGATTCACGAATAGGTTGCATGGGGCTGAACAGGCTGCGGAAAAAGGCCTGGTTTTGGGCGAAACTCGGCAAAAGCATACCTCAGGGACTGAAGCCCTTGTTGATTTAATTGGCTTTATGCCGGGGATAAATCCCCGGCCTACCGCCCGAACGAGTTTTTCCGCAAGCTGTGAAGTCGTGCCCTTTCAAAACACGGCGGGGCAGTTGAGTGCAAGAGAAGCGCCGGAGAAGGGATGCTTCTCCGGCGCGGGTTGTGGGGTTAGAGCCCTAGAAGTCAAGGCGCAAACCAAACTGCATGCGGCGATAGGTGGAGAGCATGCCGCCGTAGGCGCCAAAGGTGCCGCTGGTGAGGCCGGCGTTGAGGTTGAGCGGGCTGTCATCGAAGCGAACGGTGTTGGCGATGTTGTACACCTCGCCGTCGAACTTCAGCTTCAGGCCTTCGTGCAGGTCCCAGGTTTTCGCCAACTGGGAATCGATGTCCAGGTAGCCGTCACCCCGGAAGTTGTTGCGTTCACCCGCTTCACCCGGGTAAGGCAACCGGATCGGTGAGCCTGAAACGATCCCGTTGTTGATGTCGTTGGCCGTATTTCCGGCAAATACCTGGGGAATGCCACCCACGATGTGCTTTTTCACCTGGACCTGGCCGGTCACAATGCCGGCGCCCTCAAGCTGCCAGTTGGTGGCCCAGCCGGGAGCATACACCCCGAAGGGGAGGGGGCTGGCCCATCGGCTCAGGCCGGATAACTGCCATCCGCCGACGATTGCGTCGGAAACCCGGTTTGCGCCGCCGAAGATGGTCTTGCCGCGGCCAATGGGAAGCTGGTAGACCGCGTCAACGGTCACCAGGCTGCGAATGTCGAAGTCCGAAGGGCCCTTGTTCAGCTTGGGATTCCATGAGTTCTGGATGCCGCCGGCGCCACCGAAGGAATCGCTGGAAAACTCATTGGAGCGTTCCGCGCCCGATCCCATGTCAATGGACTTGGAAAAGGTGTAGCTGACATCGGTGGTAAATCCGTGGCTGGTGGGATGGCGCAGCGTGAATTGGAGCGCATGGTAAGAGCTGGTTCCGATGGAAGACCACGCATAGAGAGAGGAAAACTGGCTCTGGAAGAAGTCATACAGCGGTGGGTTGTTGCCGCCGTTGGGGTAGAGGTCGAGGTCATAGATCGCCGAGGTCTCCCCTGCTCCGTCGCGGTAGTAGGACCAGAGGTTTGTATAGATGTTCTGGGTCTCGCTTTCGCCAGCGGGTGGGGGATTGGATGTACCGAACACGTCTTCAAAGTATTGGATTGTGGGGACGATCGCATTCGGGTTGTCGCCGTTTTGATCGGTGAGTTTGGAAAGCTTATCGGCGGCGGTGAAGTAGTCGCCTCCGCCCATGGGGTCAACGTAATTGGCGGGCTCGGCGAGGTCGAGCTGCTGCAGCAGATGGTGTCCCAGGCGGCCGACGTAGGCTTGTTCAAAGACAAAACCGCCGGGGAGCTCGTGCTGGAGTGAAAGATCGAGCCCGTACGCATAGGGCGTTTTGAGCTTGTTGTCGATGCCCCAGGTGATGGCCAGGCCGCAATTGAGAACCGTCGATGACGCATTGGAGCTCGATGCCGGCTGAAAAGGATAGGTGACCGTGGAAGTCGGGCTTGGGCAGCCTGACAGGGCGGGGATGACGTGCGGACCGGTGAAGCGGGGTGAGTTCTGAACCGTGTAACCCGAGGCTGGGCTGGTGACGCCCTGGCTCAAGCCGAATGAGCCCTCCTGATCGAACGAGTTCACGATGCCCTCGCCGAAATGGTCGTAGTACATGCCGAACCCGGCGCGAAGAGTGGTGCGCGCATTGGGTGCGAAGACAACGGCGAGACGTGGAGCGATGTTCGCCTTCTGCTTGGCCCAGTATCCAGGCTCGTGGTTGGCCTTGCCGCTGGGGGCAAACGACAGGGGATTCACGTAGGGACTGGTCTGCGGATTGCCCGCGGCAGCGGCGACGGCGCGGCTGTGGAACCACGCGTGGGTATCGACGGTGGGCGCAACCTGCTGCCCGCTGGCCTCATAGGGAGCCTGCAGAATGGAATGGCGAATGCCAAAGGTTACGGTCAGGGTAGGCTTGATGCGCCACGAGTCCTGCACATAGTACTCAAATTCATTGGCTTTGAAGTGGCGGTTGATGAATGCGCCATCGGGAAAAAGCGAGCCGGAGGTGGGGCCGGTGACCGAGTAATTGTAGGTCTGGGTTGTTGAAGGCACCGTTCCCACAAGGGTGTCGTAAGCGATCTCGTAGGAGTTTTCAAACGCACCTGCGACGGAAGGGCAACTTCCATTGTCGATCGCGCAGGGATCGTTCGGGGCATCGTAAAGCCAATAGGGATTGGTGCTTGCGCCCGAATAGGAGTTGGCGTCGGTGCCGCGATTGTTCTGAATGCCGCGCCAGTTGCCACCGAAACTCAGGGTGTGATTGCCCTTGATCAAGGTAAGGTTGTCGGTGATGTTCTGGACCGGCACGTTAACCACGGTGGAGAGTGCGTCGGAGACAGGCTGGGCGAGAAAGCGGAAGTTGACCCAGTCTCCGCTGCCTGTGCCGATTCCGCGCGTGGAGTATCCCTGGCGAACATATCCATAACGCAAATCGTTGACGATGTTTGCCGTGGGCGTCCATGTGTGGCCGGCGGCGAGGCCCTTGGTGTTGTCGAGATGCGTGAAGGAGGCAGGCTGTCCAGGCAGGTTTTCGTCGCCGGCCTGGGTATCCTTTTGCAGGTTTCCGCGGAAGAAGAGGTGCTGCGTGGCGGTCAGATCGTAGTCGAGCTTGGCGATGCTGGTGTTGAGTGTGCTTGGCGCAGGCGAGGCGAATACATACCCCTCGTTGTTCACGCCGTCGCCCACGGTGCTGAGGATGCCGTAGTACTTCGCCGTGTTCAGCGGCTGGTAATAATTCAGCACGTTGGGGTTGGGACCGCAAGCCACATTGGTCTGGCAAGGTGAGGCACCGGCCGCCGCGTTATTTGAGGAATCCAAGGCGGTCACTTGCGATGAATTCAGCCACACAGGGGTCGTACTTCCACTGCTGGGCAGATAGCCGAGCGACCCGCTATAAAACGGCTGGGTGGGGACGATCTGATCCACGATATCGTCAATTGCTTTGCGTTGCCCCTCGTAATTCAGAAAGAAGTAGAGCTTGTCTTTTTTGATTGGTCCACCGACAGCGGCGCCGAAGGTGTTCTGGACATAATGCTGCGGGATGTTCGGTTCGCCCAGGAACAGTTCCGTGTACTTGTTGAACCATTCGTTGGATACGGTATTGGTGGGGCGATAGTACTCGTATGCCGCGCCGTGATAACTGTTGGTCCCGGTTTTGGTGAGGAGCGAGACCTGCGCGCCGGAGCTGCGGCCCGAAGCCGCGGTGCCATTGGAGGTGGTGACACGAAACTCTTCAGTGGAGTCGAGGGTGGAGCGGAGCACACCGGTGAAGGCCGTCCCATTGATCTCGTCGTTGTCGTCCATGCCATCAAGCGTGATGTTTCCCTGGTCGGAACGGCCGCCGTTCACCGAGCCGCTGCGGCTGTCGCTGGTGTCGTTTTCCGAGGAATTTCCCAGGTAGAGCACGCCGGGTTGAAGGGTCAACAGTGCAATGGGGTCGCGGCCTTCCATGGGCAGCGCCTGGATGGTCGTGTTGCCCACCGAATCGCCCAGAGTGGCGTCGGAGGTGTTCAGGGTCTGCGCCGCGGCGCTCACATCGACGGTGACCGTGCTGGCTTGCACGGTGAGGGCGAAGTCGATGGTGGCGGGCTGGTTGACCAGCAGTTCAGCAGTCTTGCTCTGCTGGCCGAAACCGTTGGCGAGGACGGTGACGATGTAGCTTGCGGGAGGAATCTGGGGGAAAGAATAGAAGCCCGCGGTATTGGAGACCGCGCTCAGCGTCTTGCTATTGGCCGAGTTGACCAAGGTGACTTTTGCCCCTGCGACCAATGCCCCGCTGGGATCCTTGACGATGCCGCGCAGCGAGGTGTTGGCGTCCTGGCCGAATGCGAGATTGAAGCTGAAAAGGATGCAACAGAGCATCCATCCCCAACGGGAGATTTTCACGTTTGATCCTCCAAAAAAGCTTGTGTTGCGTTTTCTTTGAACGTGCCGTCGCGATATCCGGGGTATCCAGGATGCGGCCATCGGGCGAGGCGCTCGATCAATCAAGCCTTCCCTGGGAATCCCGGCGACGCAGTGGTTTCCGGGTGCGCTGTGTGCAAGGACTTGCCGGGCAGAGAGTCTTGCTCAAGGTGGCGGCAGTGAGGGTCTGCCGTCGATTATCGTGACTTCTATCTTGTCCGATATTCACCAAGTATTCAACAAGAATCTGTTCAAGCCGCAAGAAACAGCCCCTTCCGCGGGAGACAGAGAAGTGGAGCAAGCTATTGCTGCTGTTGCATTTGCTGCAGGTCAATGAAGGGGATGGCGGGCTCGGGCGGTTGCTGGGCGCGCTCGACCAGGACGGACCACTCTTCAGGGATGGGGAGCTTGCGGTCGAGGGCGGGCGGCTTGTCACTGGCTTCAACCTGGACGGCGACGTAGAGCTCGCTGTCGGTTTTGCCGCGGAAGACGCCGTGGGTGGGGGGCACGTCGGCGTAGTCGCGGCCGACGGCGGTGCGGATGTGGCGATGATGGGCGATGAGGTTGTTGGTGGGATCGAAGCCGACCCAGCCGAGATGCGGAAGAAGCACATCGACCCAGGCGTGGGTGGCGTCGGGGGTGGAGCGGTCGTGGTCTTCGCGGCCGCGGTAGAGATAGCCGGAGACGTAACGCGCGGGAATGCCGACGTGGCGCAGGAGGGCGATCATGGTGTGCGCGAAATCCTGGCAGACGCCTTTACCGCTGACGATGGCTTCGTCAATGGGCGAGTCGACGCGAGTGTGGCTGGGGACGTATTCAAAGTACTCGAAGAGGCGCTGATTGAGTTCCTGGACGAGCATGAGGGGATCGTCGCGGCGGGTGACGCCGAGCTGCTGGGCAAGAAGAACGACGGCGGGGGTTTCAACGGCAAACTTGCTGGGGAGCAGCATCTCCCAGTAGTCGCTGGCTTCAACCAGGTCGTCGAGGGCGCCCCAGGCATCGGGAGAGAGGAAATGCGGGACGTCGGGGAGGGGCTGCTGCTCGATAACCGACTCGGCGACGATGACCAGCTGGGTGTGTTCGCCGGGAATGTCGAAGTGCTGGACGTTGTTGCCCTGGTGGTCGCGATAGCTGAAGACGCGGCAGCGCGGGCTGACGGAGAGCGAGAAGGTGAGGCAGTGCTGATTGGAGTCGGAGCGCGGGTGCATGCGCGTCTCCATGATGCTCTGGCTGATGGGCTGCGAGTAGCGGTAGCGGGTGAGATGGCGGATTGAATAGAAGTTCATGATTGCTCCGGACTGCAGCTATCAGTTGTAAGTTGTCAGTTGTCAGTTGTCAGTTATGAGCCTGCAGCAATTTGCTTCATGCATTGCACAGGCTGAAGGCTGAGAGCTGATAGCTGTCTTAAATCGCCAGCGCGGACTGGATGGAGTAGTGAACGTAGTAACGGTAGATGAGCTCGTGGATGCGCATGCTTTGCTCACGGATGGTGTGAAGGAATCCGGCGGTGTCGCCATGGAGGATTTCATGGATGTTGGTGTAGCCGAGCTGGGCGTGGAGACGGCCGACGATGGCGACGAGCTCTTCCGGCGAGCGGCGGCCACCGGTGCGCTGAATGGATTCGATGGCGTGGCGGATGCCGTCGACACAGTAGCGGATGGCGTGGGGGAAGTCGCGATTGAGGAGCAGGAATTCGAGGATGCGGTCGGGTGAAAGATCGGCGGTGTAGACCTGGCAGTAGGCTTCAAAGGAGGTACAACAACGGAGCAGGCCGACGAGCTCAAGATACTGGTAGCCGGAGTGGTCGCGCTCCTGGAGATGGAATAGATCGGGCTGGTACACCTCAAGCAGCGTGGCTGTGGCGTAGGCGCGTTCAAGATAGCGGCCGAGGCGGATGAATTGCCAGCCCTGTCCGTGGATCATGGTGGTGTCACTGACGCCCTTGAAGAGGTGAATGCCGTCAATGATGGTGGCCAGCGTGTCATTGATGTTGGAGCGGAACTGGGTCTGAGTATGCGGCGAGTGCATCTGGTGGTAGAGGCGATTGAGACGCTGCCACTGCTCGGTGGAGATCTCTTCGCGAACCTGGCGGGCATTCTCGCGGGCCCCGTTGACGCAGTAGGCGACCGAGGCGTGACTGAGGGTGTCGAAGACCAGCTTGCGGGCCATGGCTTCCATGTCGCCGTTCCACTCCATGGCGGGAGGCTTGCCGAGGGCGGCCATCATGCGCTGCCAGCGGGTTTCGGCGGTGGTGTCGCTGGTGTCGAGCATGAGACTCATGGTGACGTCGAGCTGGCGCACGGTATTCTCAGCCCGCTCAAGGTAGCGGCTCATCCAGTAGAGACTGTCGGCAACGCGCGAAAGCATCGTCGTACTCTCCCGAAAAGCGGTATGTTGCGGCATAACCAATTGCTGCGTCATCGGAACTTCTTTTTGCGGCCGGGCCGCGGTTGAGGTGCAGGGACTAAAGTCCCTCTCTCTCAATTCCAGTGTCTTTCGGCACGATTAAAATCGTGCCCTGATACAAAGCGCGCCCAAAGCGTATTACGCGGAGTTTGCAGCGCAAGGTTGGGAACGTCCCTCAGGGGCTAAAGCCCGCGTTTTTATTCGTGCTGGTTTTGGCACGACTCAAGTCGTGCCCTTTCAAAACAAGAGAGACGAAGTGCTGTCATTCCAATTGCGATCATTCGAGAACCCATGTGTCTTTGCTGCCGCCGCCTTGAGAGGAGTTGACGACCAGCGAGCCTTTTTCAAGCGCTACGCGGGTCAGGCCTCCGGGAACGATGTTGACTTTGTCACCAAACAGAACGTAGGGCCGCAGATCGACGTGGCGCGGCTCAAGATGATTACCGATCAAGCATGGGGCACGCGAGAAATCGAGCGTGGGCTGGGCGATGTAATTGCGCGGATTGGCCTCAATCTGTCGGGCGAACTCTTCGCGCTGGCGAGCGGTGGAGGCAGGGCCGATGAGCATACCGTATCCGCCGCTCTCGCCGACTGCCTTGACCACCAGCTTGTCGAGGTTGGCCAGAACATACTTGCGCTCCTTCTCTTCGCCGAGCAGGTAGGTTTCGACGTTGGGAAGAATCGGGTCCTCGTTGAGGTAATAGCGGATCATTTTCGGGACGTAGGCGTAGATGGCCTTGTCGTCGGCGAGGCCGGTGCCGAAGGCGTTGGTCACAGTGACGTTGCCGGCGCGATAGGCGTTGAAGAGGCCGGGACAGCCGAGGATGGAGTCGCCGCGGAAGATGAGCGAGTCGCTGAAGTCGTCGTCGACGCGCCGGTAGATGACGTCGACGCGCTTGAGGCCGTCGGTGGTGCGCATGTAGACGACATTGTCGTGGGTGAGCAGATCGCGGCCTTCGACAAGATCGATGCCCATCTGGCGGGCGAGGTATGTGTGCTCGAAGTAGGCCGAGTTGAAGACGCCGGGGGTGAGCAAAACAATATTCGGCTCGGGACGGCCTTCAGGCGCAAGAGAACGAAGCGTTGCCAGCAGAAGCTGCGGATAGTGCTCGATGGGGCGCACGCCGCAACTGTGAAAGAGCTGCGGGAAGGTGCGCTTCATCACCCTGCGGTTTGTCAGCATGTAGCTGACGCCGGAGGGTACGCGGAGGTTGTCTTCCAGGACGACGAATTCGCCTGTGTTGAGGCGCAGCAGATCGGAACCGACCACGGCGATGTAGACGTTGCGCGGGACCTGGAGGCCGCGCATCTGGCGGCGGTAGTGCTTGCAACTGTAGACCAGCTCGCGCGGCATGATGCGGTCGGCGAGGATTTTGGCGTCGGAGTAGACGTCGCGCAGGAAGGCGTTCAGCGCGGTGATGCGCTGGGTGAGCCCGCGCTCGATGCGATCCCACTCCTGCGCCGTGATGAGGCGCGGCAGCAGGTCATAGGGGAAGATGCGCTCAGTGCCTTCGTCGCGGCCGTAGACGGTAAAGGTGATGCCCTGGGTGAGAAAGGCGAGGTCGGCGGACTGCTTGCGGCGCTGGATTTCCTCATCGGGCAGGCGGGCCAGGGTTTCGGCAAGGGCGCGGTAGTGAGGCCGCACGTCGCCATTGGCCTCCCGCATCTCGTCGAAGGCCTGATCGAGCGGGTAGTCTCCGAAAAGCGTGTCCAACTCCAGGGGGGGACCGGCGCTCATGCGAACTGGGGGTTTCCTTTACTGCTGATTCCAGGGCGCCTTGCGGATGGATCACGGCCTTGAGGCAATTTGAGCCCGTGTGGTCTGTTTCTGTTCCGCCTTTACCCTGTTGTTTAGCTTGTAACACGTGGGGGCTAAAGGAGCAATGTGGATGGAATGAGGAACGGGCCTCCGGCGAGATATTCGAGATTCGCGAGAAAAGCCGCTAGGGCTAAAGCCCAGGCTGATTTAAAAGGCCTTTATGGGCTTTGTATGAGGTCATGCCCTCATACAAAGCCTTTGACGAGAATGGGCATGAAGTCCCGATGGCGGACGGAGAGCCCTTGTGGTCTCCCACCCATTCCGCGAAAACGCGCGGAATGGATGCGGCGCGAAATAAGTGCTCAGGCCGCTTTGCTGCGTTTCCGCGGGCGGACGGGACGTATTAGGACTTCTGCCGGAATTCTCAGGTGATGATTCAACTGGCGGATCATGGTCAGCGAGAGGGCACGATCCCTGCGTAAAACCTCGTACACCCGAGTCCGATTTCCGATGATTCCTATGAGGGCCTTTTTGTCTTCACCTTGCTGTTCAAGTCTGAACTTGATTGCCTCAATGGGATCTGGCAAATCCATCGGGAAATTTGCCTCTTCATAAGCCTCCACCAAGGTAGTGAGAATCTCCAGGCGATCTCCGTCGGCAGTGCCCTCCTCGGCGTCCCAGAGACGCTCAATCTCTTTGAGGGCGGCCTCATGGTCGGTATCAGTCTTTATTGGCTTCAAATGCATATTGAACCGTCCTTACATCGATTGCGTCGTATTCCTTGTGCGTTCCTAGCCACTTGATAAAAACTGTGGCTCGCCGATAATTCACTGCGGTCACAAGACGATATGCGTTCCCCTTGATATTGAAAACAACTCGGTCCGCTCCAATGATGCTTGCATGGGCATAGCTTGCCTTTATATCGGCTGAGTTGTTCCACTTCGCTTGCCGAGCTTCTTGAAACCAGGAATCGAGCGCTGCTTTCACCGCACGATGGTCTTTATGCCCTTCCAGCCCTTCGAGAAATCGCGTCAACGTGCTCCGAGCGATAATGCGCACATAAAGACCGTATCATGTTCCCAAAATGGGTACAAGGTAATTCTTTCTCATAGCGCGTAATTACCGTGCCCAACGATAGAATCACCCCATGAGCTACGACCTCATGGTTTTCGAGACAGGAGCGGCGCCAAAGGAGCACAAAGGGTTTATCGAATGGTATTTTCGGCAAACCAAATGGAGCGAGGGACATTCCTATAACGACCCGGGGGTTGCTTCAGCGCGCCTCCAAGCTTGGTTTTCAGATATGATCCTAGCCTTCCCGCCGTTGAATGGGCCACTCGCAAAGGAAGAGCTTCCGGATGACGAGGGAACCGCTTCCGATTACAGCATCGGAAGGCAGTTCATCTATATCGGTTTCGCCTGGTCGAAGGCCGAGGCTGCTTATCAGGCAGTGGTGAGTCTGGCCGCGAAACACCAGCTAGGTTTCTTCGATGTGAGTTCGTCGGAAGAGGAAGTTTGGCTGCCCGGAAAGTCGAGCCTTACCCTCGCACATAAGAAGAACCCGCCAACGCTCCTCGGGCGAATCAAACGCCTACTTCGCATCGGGATCAAATAGGAAACAAGCGGCGCGGCCATTTCTGGTCACGGCGTTGTTTTAAGTGTGGATTGGAGAGCGAACGGGAATTGGTTTGGTTCGATGAAGATCAACGAGGGCGCGCCGCAGGAGCTAAAGCCCAGGTGTAATTTGGAGAGTTTACGGCACGACTCAAGTCGTGCCCTGTTACAAAGCCGTCGGGGTCCGGTTTTTTCAACAAGCTCCCAGGATACCGGGATGAGTGAGCTTCCTGCCTGAATATCCGCCGATTTGCGATGTTTACCGAAATATGACTTGCGGACCGGCGATGATCCGACCTGAACCAAAGCGGAAGCAGGGGTTGGACGATTTTGGGGGATCATCTCCGTGACCGTCACAAAAACCGCCTCAGTCCTAAAAATTCAAGGAGTCACCCGATCTGGCATGACCCCTCATCAACGATCTATTTCTTACTGGTGTGGATGATGAAAGCTTATTTTCTACTCGTTCCGCGACCGAGCAGAAATCCAACAGCGAGGCCGATCGTCACCGAGAGCAGAACAGATTGGATCGGGCTGCGCTTGACGCTCCTGGCCGTATCGTCGATGAAATCTTCCACCGCGTCACGCCCATCTTTGACTGCGCCCCTGGCCGTCTTCATACCATCGTTGACACTCTCCGCGACGTTGGATGTGAATTCCGAAGCTCTGCGGAACGTTTCTCCAACATTGTTGGCTTGATCCACTAAGGTTTTCGCCACTTGATCTACAACTGACTTTTCCATCTGGTCACCTCCTTCCCTATCCGATGCCGACCTGCGCCGAGAGGCTGCCCGGCCCTTCCGATTGAGCCAGGATGACGACCCCGGGCGCAGTGTCGAGCCTGCGGGCCTGCAGTACGCGGCGGTTGATTTGAAGAGGGGATGGACAGGCGGAAATCGCAGAGGGCGCGGAAATGGAAGCGCTGCGAATGGGTTGCGCTGTTGATGTTAATAATTATCGACATCGTGTTCGATATTTATTACATTACATCTGCAGGTTAGATGGAGGGATCAATGGCGTATCGGGAAAAAGCCGGGTGGCTCTCATTGTTTGCCATGGTTGTCACTTTTGGGCCTTACTTCACCATCACCGGCCTACACTCTGTTCCGAGTGAAGCGCTGCCGAACTTGCGCCAGCTGGGCTTGTTTGCGGTTGCGGCGGTGGTGCAGGCGATGATCCTGGGCGCAGGGCATCTGTATCTTCGGCGGGGCGCGGTACAGGAGGCGCGCATGGGGCTGGATGAGAGGGACGGGGCTATCAAGCGGGAGTCGATCAGCTGGGCTTATTACGTTCCGATTGCCGGGACGATCGTTGTGGGCTGCGTGATGCCATTCAACTCAAGCGGCTGGAGCATTGTGAACGCCGCGCTGTTCATGATGATCGCCGCGGAGATGGTTCACTACGGCGTGGTCGTGTTCAGCTACCGCGGGCAAGCATGATTGGCAGGCAGGCATGATTGAAGGAACGATTTCGAATCGCATGCGCATGCTTCGTTTCCACAAGGGCGAGATGTCGCAGGCGGAGCTCGGCGAGCTGATCGGGGTGACGCGGCAGACGATTGCGGCGATCGAGTCGGGGAAATACTCGCCGTCGCTGGAGGCGGCGTTCCGGATCGCGCATGTGTTTGGCGTGGATCTGGACGAGGTGTTTCAGTGGGGTGTGAAGGGGGCGAGTTGAGGGTGGCGAGTGGAACCAATCTTCTTCAGAAAGTGCGCGGCCTTCGTCTTCACGAGAAAGATTTTTCCGGGCCTGAAGGCCGGCCTTGCTGCTGACCTTTTTCAGGGGCATCAATGCCCCTGCTCCTTCCGGCCGCCTGATGGCTGGCTGCCGGGGTGGGTGCGATACCCTGTTTTTAGAGGAGCTCCATTCAATCCATGTCCAAGCTGTTTCCCTTCCCCACCCGCCTGCCTTTTGCCCTTTTGATTGTTGCCGCTTTGAGCCCTGCGGTGGCGCAGAAGACGCCGATCCAGATTACTGCCGACCTGACGGATGCGCCGCGCAAGATTTATCACGCGGAGATTGACCTGCCGGTGACCGCGGGACCGCTGACGCTGACTACACCAAAATGGATTCCGGGTAACCACAGACCGACGGGGCCGGTGGACTCGATTACCGGCGTGGTGTTTACGGCCAATGGGAAGACGCTCAAGTGGCGGCGCGACGATGTGGACCTGTACGAGTTTCACGTGGATGTGCCGGAGGGCGTGACGACTCTGCACGCGCACCTGGACTGCATTGTGCTGGCGCGCGTGACGCAGAAAATGGCGGTGCTGGAGTGGGAGAAGCTGCTCTTGTATCCGGCGCACATTCCGGTGCGCGACATTCCAATTCAGCCCTCGCTGATTGTTCCGGCAGGGTGGGGCGTGGGGACTGCGCTTTCGCCGGTCAGCACGGGCTCGTATCCTGTGCCGGCGGCAGGGTCTGCGACGATATTTGCCGTGACCAGCGTGGAGCAGCTTGAGGATTCGCCGGTGATTACCGGGCAGTACTTCCACGAGTTTGCGCTGGCGCCGACGATCACGCCGAAGCATTATCTTGACGTGGTCTCAGACTACCCGGAAGACTCGAACATGCGGCCGGCGACGCTGGCGGAAGTGGGCAACCTGGTGCGCGAGGCGGATGCGCTGTATGCGTCGCACCACTACAACGTGTACCACTTCCTGCTGACGCTCTCTGACGTGGCCGGCGGCGAGGGGCTGGAGCATGGGCAGTCGTCCGACAACGGGGTGGGCGAAAAGGGATTTGCGGACGACGCGCACCAGTTGGCCGAGGCGGACCTGCTTTCGCATGAGTTTACGCACTCGTGGAACGGGAAATATCGCCGCCCGGTGGGACTGTATCAGCCGGACTTTGCCACCGAACAGCAAGGCGCGCTGCTGTGGGTGTACGAGGGCATGACGCAGTACCTGGGCAACGTGCTGGCGGCTCGATCGGGATTGAAGAACCAGGCGCAGTACAGAGACATGCTGGCCATGTCAGCAGCCAATCTGGACTATAAGCCGGGGCGCGCATGGCGATCGACCGCCGATACGGCGGCGGCGGCGAGCATTCTGCGCGGAGGGAATCCTGCGTGGTCCAACTGGAAGCGCGGGCAGGACTACTACCAGGAGGGCGAACTGCTGTGGCTGGATGCGGACACGCTGATCAGGAAGTTGACCGGGGACAAGAAGTCGCTGGACGACTTTCAGAAGATCTTTCTGGCCAAGGGCGGGAATACGGGGCCGCTGATTGTGCCGTACACGTTCGATGAACTGGCCGCGGATTTGAATGCCGTGACGCCTTATGACTGGGCGACATTCCTGCATGACCGCGTGGACAGGATCAATCCGCGCGCGGATGTGGCGGGGATTGAGCAGGGCGGCTACAAGCTGGTGTACAAGGACAAGCCGAGCGCTTCAGAGCGGACGATGTCTGCGGCGGCGGGAGCGGGCGGAATGCGCGGAAGAGGCCTCGATTGCTGGTACTCGCTTGGGCTGCGGGTCGGAAGCGATGGCGCAATTTCAGATGTGCTTTGGAACGGCCCGGCGGACAAGGCGCGGCTGGCGCCGGGGGAAAAGATTCTGGCGGTGAATGGGCAGATTTTTTCGTCGGATGCGCTCAAGGCGGCGATTCGCGGAGCCAAGGGGGGCACGGAGGCGATTCACCTGATTGTGCAGGCGGATACGTTTGTGTCGAACGCGGAGATCGACTACCACGACGGCGAGCGCTATCCGGTGCTGGAGCGCGTGGAGGGCACGCCGGATTACCTGGATGAGATTACCAAGCCGCTGACGGTGCCTGAGAAGGTGGCGGAGAAGAAGCCGGCGGAAAGTGAGTGAGACAGTGGAGAAGTGAACAAGTGAATGAGTGAAGAAGTGAATTGGTGACCGGCCGTTGATTAGACGGCTGGTTATTGATCACAGACTGCTGACAATTGATCTGAGTTAGAGTGTTGGGAGCGGGGGCAAACATGAGTGTGATTGACGATACCCGCAAGCTGCTTCAGGACTTCCTGGCGCCGGAACTACGCGAGCTGACCGCACGCGTCGATGCGCTCGAAAACCGCATGAACGACCGGTTCGATACGATCGAAAAGCGGACGGATGCCAGGTTTGACACGCTTGAGAAGCGCATAGACTCCCGCTTTGTCGCACTCGACGATCGCACGGATGCCGCGGATCGCCTTTCCTCGGAACGGCACAACCCGACCATGCAGGCGATCACCCGTCTAGCCGACGTTTACGAGTTGCGGGAACGCATTACTCGCATCGAAGCAGGTGAACGGGCCAGCTAGAGCGGTTTCAGGATAGGTATACCCTATCTGCACTACTGCGAGGTCGCCGCTCCTTGGGGTCGCGTCGACTTGAGTGTATTCCCTTTGGGTACGGCAATCCTGAAACCGCTATAGTCCGAATCAGGGCTTTCGTTTCCCATTACAACTTGCCACTCAAACTCTGACAAGGTGCGGGTCGGCTGGGATAGTCTGGTTGCTCAGGAGACTTTCAGCCGACCATGCTCAATTTGCGCCGCTTCCCATTCGCTCTACTGGCCGTTTTTGGCCTTGCAGTCGCCTCTCTTAACGCCCAGCAGGGCGCTCCCGCCGCGCCGCAAGAGGATCCGGTCAAGGCGCATTACACCAAGTACGAGTTCCGCATTCCGATGCGCGACGGCAAGCGGCTGTTCACGGCGGTGTACGTCCCGAAGGACGCGGCGGGCGGACCGTATCCGTTCATGATGGAGAGGACGCCGTACAGCGTCGGGCCTTACGGCGAGGACCAGTATCCGGCGCATCTGGGGCCGTCAGAGGAGTTCCAGAAAAGCGGGTACATCTTTGTTTACCAGGACGTGCGCGGGCGCTGGATGAGCGAGGGCAGTTTTGTCGAGATGACTCCGCATATCGACGAGAAGAAGACGCCGCAGGATGTGGACGACGCTTCGGACACCTACGACACGATTGAATTTCTGTTGAAGCATGTGCCAAGCAATAACGGCAAGGTGGGCATCTGGGGCATCTCCTACCCAGGGTTTTACACGTCGGCGTCGATCATTGACTCGCACCCGGCTCTGGTTGCGGCCAGTCCGCAGGCGCCGATGACGGATCTGTTTCTGGGCGACGATTCGTACCACGGCGGGACGTTCATGCTGTCGGCAAACTTCGGGTTTTACGCGTTCTTTCATCCGCAGACGGAGCCGCAGACGCCGAAGCAGACGGTGGGGTTCGACTTTGGGACGCCGGACAGCTACAAGTTTTACCTGCAGGCCGGCAGCCTGGAAAACATGGAGAAGGTGTATCTGAAGGGCTCCAACTGGCTCTACAACGACCAGATGAAGCACGACACCTACGACGCCTACTGGCAGGCGCGCGACCTTTCGCGGCACATGAAGAACGTGAAGTGCGCGGTGCTGGTGGTGGGCGGATGGTACGACGCTGAGGATCTGAGCGGGCCGTACAAGACTTTCTACGCGATCAACAAGTTCAACCCGGAGACGCCGACCACGCTGGTGGAGGGTCCGTGGGTACACGGCGGCTGGTCGCGCGGCGACGGCACGCACCTGGGCGACGCGCAGTTCAATGCAAAGACGGGCGAGTATTTCCGCAGCAACATCCAGTTCCCTTTCTTCGAGCATTATCTGAAGGGCAAGGGCGCGGCACAGCCCAAGGCCGAGGTGTTTGAGACGGGAACGAATGTGTGGCGGAGCTTTGACGCGTGGCCTCCGAAGGCGGCCACGGCGAAGACGCTTTACTTCCACGGCGGGGGGCAATTGAGCTTCGATCCGCCGGCTGAGGCCAAGGGAGAGGACGAATATACCAGCGATCCCAACCACCCGGTGCCCTTTGTGGGGTACACGACGGACGGGGTTCCGCAAAGATATATGGTGGACGATCAAAGATTCGCGAGCTATCGGCCGGATGTTCTCGTCTATGAGACAGAGCCGCTGGAGGAAGACGTGACGATCGCCGGGCCCATCTCGCCCAAATTGAAGATTGCCAGCTCGGGAACGGACTCGGATTTTGACGTGAAGCTGATCGACGTTTATCCGGAGAATTATCCGGACCCGGAAGAGGCGGCGGGCGGGAAACGCGTGCTGGATGCGCCTCCGGTGCATCTGGGCGGCTATCAGCAGTTGCTGCGGGGCGAACCGATGCGGGCCAAGTTCCGCAATAGCTGGGAGAAGCCGGAACCGCTGACGCCGGGCAAGGAAGCGGACATCAACTTCACCATGCCGGACCTGTTTCACACTTTCCGGCGCGGGCACCGCATCATGGTCCAGGTGCAGAGCTCGTGGTTCCCATTGACGGATCGCAATCCGCAGACGTTTACCGACATTCCCGGTGCGAAGCCGGAGGATTTCAAACCGGCGACAGAGCAGGTATTCCATCAGAAGGACGCTGCCTCCGGCGTGGAAGTGCTGGTGCTGCCGCAGAAGTGAGTGTGAAGCTCACGGTCAAAGGCAGGCATCTATTTCAAGATGAGAGAAGAAGAGGGTTGAGAATGACGCGCATGAAATTGAAGACAAGAAGGACCCTGATTCTTCTCGGGCTGACGATGCCGCTGCTGATGGGATTTGGAACCGGCTGCGGCGACTTCTGGAAGGCGCCGAGCGGCGGGACGTCGAGCACGGTGACGCTGGCCTCTTCTGAATCTTCGACAACGGTGGGCACAAGCATTACGTTGACGGCGACCGTCTCGCCATCCACCGCAACGGGGACGGTCACGTTTTATAGCGGAACCACGAAGCTGGGAACGGGAACGCTGGGTTCGGGAACGGCGACGCTCGCCACATCGTTCAGCGCGGTTGCGACGGTTTCGCTGACTGCCGATTACGGCGGAGATAGTACGTATTCTTCGAGCACGTCGAGCGCGGTGTCGGTCACCGTGACGGCGGCGGTGGGCACAACTGCGAGCACCACCGCTCTTTCGGCGTCACCGAATCCGGTTGCGACGGGAGCGAGCGTCACCTTGACGGCGACCGTGACGCCTACGACGGGCACAGCGACGCCGACCGGAACGATTACTTTCTACAACGGGACAACTTCGCTGGGAACTGCGACGTTGAGTTCCGGCACCGCTACGCTTTCTCCCGCGCCGACATTCAGCGCGGCGGGGACTGATTCGCTGACGGCCGGCTATAGCGGTGATTCGACCTACGCGGGGAGCACTTCGACTGCTGTGTCTCTGGTGGTCAACGCGCAATCCAGCGCGTCGGATTGCGGCTACCAGGACAGCACCAACAGCGTATTTGCGACAGCGGCAGATCCTTTCCTCAGCGGCTCAAACCCCTTGAGCAGCCCGGTTCTGTCGGTCGGGAACGCCGATGAGAGCGCGATCTGCGCGCAGAACACGGGCACCACGGTGACGGTGACCAGTCCCACCATTGTCTCCACCAGCGCCGGAAGTAACCAGAGCGACAGCAGCGTCTATGGCACCAGTGCCGCGGTGCTGGCCTACGGTTCCAGTGCGAGTGCGGCTTCCGGGGCATCGATCAGTGTCACCGGCGGCTCCATCACCACCACCGGCCTCTACAGCAGCGGCGTCTTTGCTTCCGGCGATGGGGCGAACCTCACCCTGAGCGGAACCTCCATCACCACGACCGGCGCCAACGCGTACGCTGTAGGCGCCTCTGAGGCCGGGACCCTGAATTTGACCAACGTGACGGCAAAGACGGTAGGCGTGGGCAGTTCGGGGCTGGTGGCGCATCCAGGGGGCGCCACGATCACGGACAGCGGCGGAAACTACAACGTCGGCAATTCCGATGCCGTCGACGTGGCAAACCCGGGCACGGTTACTCTGACGGGCACTACGCTGACCAGCAGCCAGGGCGCGGATCGCGGCATCCTCCTCTACGGAAACGCCTCGGCAGCCGTCAGCACCATGGCCACATTCACCATGACCAACGGTTCCATCTCCTACACCTGCCCGGTGACGGCAACCAGCTTGACCTGCTCCAGCGGCGTGGCTGCCAACGGATTGAACTCTCCCGCGACGGTCTTCGCCATCGCCAACACGGACGCGACTATTTCGCTGACCGATGTGACGGTGACCAACGATACCTCGACGACCACAGACAGCCAGGGCACTCTGCTGACGGCCGCGGCCCTGGGGCCGTTTGGCACATCCGGCTCGAACGGAGGCAATGTCACCTTTACCGCACAAGGGGAGACGCTCACGGGCGACGTGATTGTGGATGCATCGAGCGGGGCTGCGTTGTCGATTCTGCAAGACGGCTCGGGGACCCCTTCGACACTGACCGGCGCGATCAATCACAACAATCAAGGAAAGACGGTAAGCCTGACGCTGGACCCGGTCAGCACATGGACGGTGACCGGAGACTCGTACCTGACAACACTGGCCGGGCTGGCGGTGAATGGAACGACGGTGACCAACATCGAGGGCGGCGGATTCTGCGTCTACTACTCGGGCACCATTAACAATGCGGCGAGCACCACCACGTATACCCTCGGCGGCGCCAGCGGAGGCCAGCTTGCACCTGCGGGGACCACGGGACTGACTTGCAACTAGATTGCTGCCAGTCGCGAGACGGAATCCGGGGCAACAAACGAAAGGGGAGCCGCGAAGACTCCCCTTTTTACTGCGATTTGGATCTGGCAATCAGCTTTTTTTGCCGCGCATGCGCTCGGGATTGGGCGGGCAGGTGGATTCGCGAATGATCAGTTCCGGCAGGATGGAGACTGCTTCCTGGAAGGTCGCCTGGCCGCGAATTCGCTGCAGCAGGATGCGCGCGGCGGTCTGACCCATTTGCTGCAGCGGCTGGCGAATGGTGGTGAGGCTGGGGTTGTGAAACGCAGCGCTCTGGATGTCGTCAAAGCCAACGACGGAGACGTCTTCAGGCACGCGCAGGCCGCGATCCATGAGGGCGCGAATGGCTCCGATGGCGGCGAGATCGTTAAAGCAAAACAGGGCTGTGAATTCGACATTGCGATTGACCAGGTCATTGGTCGGGCCGAAACCCATTGCCGGCGTGGATTCGGAAAGCGGAATGTTGACAATCAGCTCCGGGTTTACCTCCAGCTTCATCTCGCGAGCCACGGTCATCAGCGACTGCCAGCGATCGTCGGCATCGGAGCTGTGGCTGGCGCCGCGCATGAAGGCGATCTTGCGATGGCCTAGCTGATAAATATGTCGTAGTGCGAGTTCGGCGGCACGGCGCTGATCGAGCACCACATTGGTGACGCCCTCGAACTTGCGATGGCCCGCGATAGCAACCACCGGCAGCTTCATGCTGTGCTCGAGGATGGTGTCAATGAGGATGAAGCCTTCCACGCAGCGGTCGAGCAGCAGGCGCGGGTACTCCTCAATCAGGTCGGGCTTGCGGCGATGGCTGGCGGTGAGGTAGAAGTAGCCTTCCTCGATCAGGTACTCTTCGACGCCGGTGAGCACCTGGGAGACATAGTGATCATTGAGGTTGGGAACCAGCACGCCGACGGAGAAGGTTTGGCGCTTGCGCAGGGAGCGCGCGTAGAAGCTGGGGCGATAGTCGAATTTGGCAGCAGCGGCAGTGACGCGGTCACGCGTGTCCTGGGGGATGGAGCGCACGCCGGGGGCGTTGTTGAGCACCAGCGAGATGGTGGCCGGCGACAGGTTAAGATATTCGCCCAACGTACGCAGGCTGATGGGTTGGCCCGGCTTGGGCTCAGTCCCCGGTTTGGTTCGCTTTACCATTAGTAACTGTTTTAACACCCTTTGCGGCATATGCGTTGTGATTTCAATGAGTTTGGCGGGATCGATGGCGGGTTTGACCAGCTAAATCGATTCACGAAATCTTCGGGGTTGCCGGCAGACGGCGTGGGAACCGGCGACCTTGCTTTGCCGAAAAATAGCCATTTGGCCGTACAATCGAAGACAGGCCTAAGCCCCGCGGAGGGATGGGTGAGCGGTTGATACCGGCGGTCTTGAAAACCGTTGTGCCTGAAAGGGTACCGGGGGTTCGAATCCCTCTCCCTCCGCCATTCCATATTCCATAGCGGCGTATACCCGACCGCAAATCCAAGCTGAACATAAGAAGACAAAGAGCCCATGTCCACGGGCATGCGGGCCTGTCCATGCGATTCCGCGGGGGATGGGAACCATGGAGACTTGCTTGCTGCCTGAGCCGATTGAAAACAGCGGTTTGCCGCGCTTTTCGATAAAGTTCATGCGCGCTTGCAACTCTACGAGGGAAAGTGATATTCAAATGGGTCATGTCCAAACAGTCTGGTTCTGAAGACACACCGCGACTTTCTGTGTTCAATCGCCGCCACTTTCTGAAGGCTGCCGGATCGGCGGCAATTCTGCCTGCCGTGCTTCCGGGCTACGCCATGCAAAGCGCGGGAGCGTCAGCCAACAACCGCATCAATCTTGGTGTGATCGGCATGGGCTGGCAGGGGCCGGGCAATACACAGTCCTTTTTGGCGTCGGAAGATTGCCAGGTAGTGGCGGCATGCGATATCGATGCGCATCATCTGCAGGCCGCAGTCAAAATGATTAACGGCTACTACGGGACCGAGGATTGCAAAGGCTACCACGATTATCGGGAGCTGCTTGCGCGCGACGACATCGATGCCGTCATGATCGCCGTGCCCGATCATTGGCATGAGATCGTGGCCACCGAAGCGGCGCGGCGCAAGAAAGACATCTATGCTGAAAAGCCGCTTGCCCACACGATCGCCGAGCAGCAATCCATTGTTCGCGCAGTGCAGCAGAACGGCATTATCTGGCAGATGGGCTCGTGGCAGCGCTCGGTTCCGACCTTTCATAAGGCCGCCGAGATCGTCCGCAACGGACTCATCGGCACAGTGACCCGAGTGGAAGTCGGGCTGCCGGGAGGTAACGCGGATTTTGATGGCGTGCAAAAGGAGGCGCTGGCCAAGCTGGCAGCCCAGGGAGTGAATGTCGCGAGCCTGGAGCAGGTTGTGCCCGGCACGAAGGCCTGGGATCTGCTGGTCACCGATCCTCCGGGAGAATTGGATTACAACACGTGGGTCGGCCCATCCAGGATGGAGCCTTACATCAGAGCGCGCTCCCATAAGTCCTGGCGCTGGAACTATAACACCGGCGGCGGGCAGCTTCTGGACTGGATCGGCCATCATTGCGACATTGCGCACTGGGGTCTGGATTTCGATCGCTCCGGTCCGTCTGAGGTGGAAGGCAGCGGCGACCTGCCGGCGGCCAACGCGGTTTGGAACACGGCGCCGAAGTACCGGTTTGAATTGAAATATCCGCAGGGAGTCACAATGACCATCGCCGGCGGCTACCCCGACATCAAGATGGGCGTGAAATGGATTGGCACCGAAGGCTGGGTGTGGGTAGATCGCGGAGGATTTGACGCCTCGAATCCGGCCTGGAAGGAAGGCAAGTACCTGCCCAGAGAACTGCGCAAGGTGAAGCTTTACACCTCTTCCAATCACCAGCAGAACTTTCTGGACTGCGTAAGGACTCGTGAATCAACCGTTACACCTGTGGAAGTTGGACATCACTCGGCTATTCCAGGACACCTTTGTTTGATCTCCATGCTTACGGGGAGAAAAATCCGCTGGGATGTGAAGGAAGAAAAGATCATTGACGATCGCGAAGCCAGCAAGCTCATGACCCGCGAATACCGCGCGCCATGGAAGATGAGCTAGGCGCTTCCTGAACAGGTTTTCGCTGCTTCCTCGCCGGTGAACAGCGGATGTCTTTTGAAAGCGTTTGCAATTCAATCCTGGCATCGACTGAGGAGACATGACCGATTCGATTGAAATAAAACTGGAACCAGGCAGGAGAATCCCTTGGAATTTTGCGTTTGCCTTCCTGGTTTTGCGCCTTTGGCTGGGCGTGCGCGCGCTGCTTGTTGGCATTGAGAAATTTGGCGCCTATCGATCTGTGGCGATGCCGCTCATCGATCCTGCGACCGGCCAGCAGGATGCGAGCGGGGTGATGATCAACGTGAACATCAAGTCCTACGCACTGGCCAATTACGCGGGCATCCCCGCCGCGCTCAGAGACAAGTTCTCTCATGATCCGCTGTTTCCGAAATTCGCATTGGCGGCATTCGATTCCATGCTTGGCCCGGCATTTATTTTGACGGGAATCATGCTCCTGATTGGCTTGGGGACGCGCGTGTCGCTGCTTGCCCAGGCTTTTCTCTTTATCGCGCTGACTGTGGGTTTGGTTCTGATCGATCAGCCGGACGGTGTGGCCTATCTTGGCATTCATATTGGATTAGTCGCAGCAGCTTTCGTGCTCGTCGAAAACAACAGATTTGCGGTTCTCAAAAAATGGTAAATCCGTTTCTGAATCGTCGTAAATTCATTGGCGCCACCGCAGTCGCCAGCGCTGGCTTGTTGTTGAATTCCTGCAAGTCCGATTCGGACCAAAAGACGAGTACGGCCAGGACTTCTCCGCTGAACACCCTCAATATTGCGCTCATAGGTTATGGCGAGGAGGGCAAGGTGCTGCTGGAATCCATACTGGGTATCGAGGGCGTCAGGCTTGTGGCGCTGTGCGATATCTGGGATTACCACCTGAACGAGGGCGCCCGCTACCTGGAGAAAATCGGCAATCCGGTTCGTACCTACGAGAATTATGAGGACCTGCTGGCCAAGGAAAAGGACCTGCAGGCGGTTGTGATCGCAACGCCGGATTTTTGTCATGCGACGATGACCAACACATGCCTGAAAGCGGGCCTGCATGTGTATTGCGAAAAGATGATGAGCAACACGATCGAGGGAGCGCGCTCCATGGTGCAGACCATGCGCGCAACCGGAAAGCTGTTGCAGATCGGTCATCAGCGGCGCAGCAACCCGCGCTACCTGTTCACCTTGAACCGCCTGCTGCATGAGGCGCAGTTCTGCGGCCGCCTGACGGCAGCGCAGGGGCAATGGAACCGCGCGGTGAAAGAAGACTTCGGCTGGCCCAAAAAGTACGAGATGGCCGCCAGCAAGCTCGCCAAATACGGCTATAAAGACATGCACCAGTTCCGCAACTGGCGCTGGTACAAGGGACTCGGCGGCGGTCCGTTGTCCGATCTCGGCGCGCATCAGATCGACATATTCAACTGGTGGCTGGGCACCCCGAAGTCGGTTATCGGCAGCGGCGGCCTGGATTACTACAAGAACCACGACTGGTATGACAACGCAATTGTCATTTACGAATATCCGTTGGCCCAGGGGGTGGCGCGCGCGTCCTATCAGGTGCAGACGACCACCAGCGCAGGGGGCGGCTATTTTGAGATGTTCATGGGCGACGACGGAACCATCAAGATGTCTGAAGACCCGTCGCTTTGCGCGATTTACCGCGAGGCGCGCGCCACCGCGGTTTCATGGGACGACCTGGCGGAAAAGGGATATGTCCGCGCCAAGGCGGCTTCGGCAGCGGACGCCGCAAAAGTGGACGTGCGCGAGACCGCGCAACTGGCGGAATATGAAATTCCAGTGTTTTTCAACAAACCACCCCATCAGCCGCACCTGGAGAACTTCTTCGGCGCCATTCGCGGCACGGCAAAATTGAATTGCCCCGGCGATGAAGCTTTCAGCAGCGAATACACCATCCATAAAGCGAACGAAGCAGTTGCCGCACAGACGAGACTTGCCATCACTGCCGAGGAAGTGAGAGCTTGAGACGATGATGAAGATCCTTTCAAAGAGTTTTCCCGTTCTGGCTGTACTGGTTGCCGCAGCCGCCGCACTTGCGCAGAACCAAGTGGTCTTGAAAACCCAATTGCCGCCGCCTCTCTTTGTGGGAACGCCTGTGCCGCTCAATGTGCCCAATCTTGAGCCTCCGACAAGAGGCCGTCGGCCTGACTTTTACGTGCCCGCCGGCACCATCAACCTGGCCAGAAACAAGAAGGTCACATCAAGCGACAACAATCCCGATGTCGGAACGCTGGACATGATCGTGGATGGAGACAAGGACGGCAACGAAGGCTCCTGGGTTGAGCTTGGGCCGGGTAAACAATGGGTCGAGATCGACCTGGCGAAGAGAGCGAATATCTCCGCGATCCTCATCTGGCACTTCCATTCGCAGGCGCGCGTGTATCGCGATGTTGTTGTGCAGGTCTGCGACGATCCCACGTTCCAGTCGGGTGTGACGACCATCTTCGACAATGATTTTCACAACGAGCTTGGCCAGGGCGCGGGCAAGGATTTGAATTACATCGAAACGTACCAGGGCAAGCTCATCGACGCCAAGGGCGTGAAGGGGCGTTATGTCCGCTTCTACAGCAACGGGAACACGTCCAACAAATTGAACCACTACATCGAGGTTGAAGTGTGGGGCAAACCCGCCGTCTGAAACCGCGCCTCTGGCCTGCTGGTGGTGCGCAATGGACGCGCTGGGCGGCTTTTATTCTTGTCGCGCTTCTCGGACTGCTCCTCCGGCTGCCGCAACTGGGAGCGCGGCCCATGCACACGGATGAAGCCGTCAACGCATACATTGTGGGACAATTGCTGGCCGGCGAGTCCTTCACCTACGATGCGCATGACCGTCACGGTCCGGCGCTGGCCGCACTTGCCCTGCCGCTGGCCAGAATGCAAGGCGCAAAGACATTTTCCGACCTTACGGAATCGGAACTGCGCCTGACAACGGTCCTGGCGGGTACTGTCACGATTTTGCTTTTTGGGGCGTCTCAAGAAATGTTCAGCTTCTTGCCCTGCCTGATCGCCGCTCTGTTGTTTGCCTGCGCTCCGCTGTCCGTCTACTACGACCGGTACTTCATTCATGAATCGCTTTTTGTTGCCGCCACGTTTGGATTGATTGTGTCCGGTTGGCGTTGGCACACAAGGCACTCCGCCGGAAGGGCCGCGCCGGTTGGCTTCTGCGCTGCGTTGATGGTGGCAAGCAAAGAAACATTTGTTCTTCACTTTTTCGCGCTGGCTGCCGCCGCGTTCGTTTTCTGGTTGTGGAATCCGCGCGGAAAAAGTCCTGGCGATTGGTGGCGGCCAAAAGCGGCGCTGGTTGCGAGTGCCGCATTCCTGCTGCTGAGCGTCATGCTGTTCACATGGTTCGGCAGTAACTGGAAAGCGCTGGGCGTGTTGTTTGAAGCAGTGCCCAATGTGCTTGCGCGCGCGGGCGGTGAAGGCCATCAAAAGCCGGTTTGGTATTACGCGCAACTTCTCACCGGCGGCTGGTCAGGCGGATTGATCTCCGCCCTGGCCTGCGTCGGGCTCTTTCAGACCGCGAGAAAGCGCGATCCTTCACCGTATGGCTTTCTGGCTTTCTATGCTCTCTTCCTTGCGGTAATCTACAGCCTGATTCCATACAAAACGCCGTGGCTGGCGCTGAATTTCTGGCTGCCGATTACGCTTTTCGCCGGCTTGGCGATCGAGTCACTTTGGCGCATGGCGGCAAAGTATCCCGCTCATCGCGTACCCGTGGCGGCGTTTTGCATCCTATTGGGGGCGATGGCCGCTGCGTTGATTGCGCACGATACGCAGAAGCGCGTCTTTGTCCAGCCTGCCGATGAAGCCAATCCGTACGCATATGCCCACACCTCGGAGGATTTGCTTGGACTGCCCGCGGAGATCGAAGAACTGGCGCGCCAGAATGCAATCGCGACGCCGCGCATCGCCGTGATTGCCTCCGATCCCTGGCCGCTTCCGTGGTATCTGCGGCACTTCTCCGAAGTCGGATTCCTGCAACCGGGGCAGAAGGTGGAACGAGCGGATTTCTACATCACCTGCAGCGAGGATGCAGACCAATACGGCGATCAATTGCATGATTTTCGTCCGGACTTTTTTGGAGTCCGGCCCGGTGTGCTGATGGTTTTGTGGTCGCCCGCGCCGAAATGAAATTGTATGGCTGACATCCACCAATTCAACCATCGCGCAATGGCGACCCACTTCGAGGTGCGCATCGCCGACGAAGAAAAACCCTATGCCGCGCAGGCTGCGCAAGCCGTGCTCGATCTTCTGGATAAGCTGGAATCGCACTTAAGCCGCTTTCGCGTCCACAGCGACATGGCGCAGATCGCTCGGCTCGCGCCGGGCGAAACGATGCGCCTGAGCGAGCCGGCCTTTGCCTGCCTGGAGATCGCAAAGAAAATGGAGTTGGCCACTCTCGGCGCGTTCTCTGCCACGGCCGCCGCCTTGCAAACGCAGAACGCATTGCCCGAGTGGAATTTACTGCCGGAGAAGCTTTCGATTCACTGCGAAAGTGGTCAGTTGCAATTCGATCTGGGCGCCATCGGGAAGGGGTTTGCGCTGGACCGCATGGCAGAACTGCTGCGGAGCTGGGATTGCCCCTCGTTCCTGCTGGTTGCGGGCGGCAGCAGCATACTGGCAGGCGATGCGCCGAAGGACGCCGCCGGCTGGTCGTGCGGCCTGGGTGACGACAACGTGACGCAGCGATTCTTTCTGACACAGGCTTCGCTGAGCGGCTCGGGGCTGGCAGTGAAGGGAAGCCATATTCTCGATCCGCGCACCGGGCGGCCGGCCTTGCGGCAAGATCGTGCCTGGTCGCTTGCCGATACCGCGGCTGAATCGGACGCGCTCTCGACGGCGTGCATGGTCTTGATCGAGTCGGAACTGGAGCAAGTGCTGGCGCAGGATCGGTCGTGGCTGGTTTTCCTGGAGACTGACGGAACCGCCCGGCCGATCGGAGCCCGCGTGCTGCCGCCGCCAGCTTGACTCCCGGCGAATCTCCGGGAAGTGAGCCACTTGCAAAACTCCATTGCAACGGCAAGGTGCGTTAGCCGGGCTTCAGGTTGCCTTGTTTATGCGGGCGATGCGGGGGACCGCCAGCAGTGTTACCGCGAAAAGGAAGATGGACGCGGCGATGAAGGCGAGATGGCCATGGCTCAGGTCTTCGAAGACGAGTTTCACGGCAAGCAGAGCCAGCGCGATGTAACCGATGCGCGTGAGTTCCACACGCCGCCAGCGCGCGCCGCTGTAGGCCAGCGCAAGGACAAGGGCGCAGAGGATGAAGGTGCGAATGAGCGCAAGGTGATGCGCCCCTGGATTCACCGCGAATGCGGTCAGATGCGCCAGGGCTGCGACCAGGAGGGCGGCGATGGCGCCGATGGCCACTGAGGCAAAACCGAGTCGGAGGAGTTGCTGCTGCCAATCGGATGAAGAGGATGGCATGATGGCTGCGTAGCAGATCACGGCGCAGACGGTGACGGCGATAACAGTGAACGGAGGCGCGGCCGGCAATGCCGCGGCGAGGGCGTTGAAGATATAGGCAGGCAGTCCGGAGACAACCGCCGCGGCCAGCAGATAGACCATTCCATGCAATTCAAGGGACGAACGGTTAAAGCGGACGCCGAGAGCGGTGGCAACAAGCGCGCCGACGCTGAGCAATACCATGGGCCCAGGTGAGGAGAGGCAGAGGCTGCTTCCGAGCAGGAAGAGCGCGGCGCTCCAGACGGCGAATACCACGTAATTGCGGCGTTCCGGGACGCGAGCGAAGAGCGAAAAGCCGATTGCATACGTGGCTGCGGACAGTGCGAGGCAGGCGAAACCAACGATGCCTGCGCCGACGCGTGGCACGAAGATGAACAAGCTGGCGGCCGCAAGGAGAAATGCGATCACCGTCTGAACGATCTCGAAGACGGTAATTGTGTTGCGGAGAATGGCTGTCTTGATGGCCGCGCTTGCGGCGACGATGAGAAACAGCGCAATGGCGGGCGCAAGCAATGCGGCGGCGCCGAGGGCTGGATAATCGGGACGGTCGATTTGCGGGCTGGAGTAGATGAAGAGAAGCGCGCCCAGCGCCACATCGGCAGCCAAGGCCGCGATCGGCCTTACACCCAGCCCATGGTCGCGCACTGCGGCGAATTCGCAGAGCAGGACCATGAGCAGAAGCGTGGCGATGAACGGGACCATCTGACGCGTCGCGATAGAAAGGGCCAGTGCAACCATAGCCGCGCTCACGTTCACTACCCAGAAGACGCAGGCGAGGTGGCGCTTCCAGGCCAGGACATAGGCAACGCATACAAATGCGCCCAGCAGCGCTGCTGTGGCCGCGGCAGGCAGTACGTTGAAGCGCAGCGTCAGTTCCCACAGCATGGGAGCGAGAATGAGGGCGGAGGTGCAGGCGTAGGTGATGCTCGCCAGCCATTCGCCTGCCGGCACGCGCGCCGCCAGGACCAGCCACAGCATGGCGTATGCGATGGCGATGGCCGCGACGCCGAGCCTGGGGAGCGAACTGGATTCGGCTACGGCGCGCAACAGGTAGGCGCCCGCGATGCCCAGCATGGCCTTGCCCAGCAAGGGGAACATGCCGCTGGCCTGCGGCAGCGAAGACGCTTGACTGAAACGATCTGTTGGCGCGGGAGTTGGCGGCTGCGGGACGGCCGCCCTCGGCGCATCTGGGGGATGCTCCAGGGCGCGGACACGCAACTCGAGAGTTTCAAGGCGCGCTGTGAGCCGATCTAGAGTGTCGGGAAGATCGTTCATTATTCCACCCGATGGAAGAGACTTTTCTTGAAGAATCCAGCCGCGCGTCAGTCCCCTGCCGCTTGGTGCGCGCTCGGCTCAGTCCACGGAGGCAACAGCTTGATGAGCGCCCACAGAAAGAACAGAGGCAGGATGGTGAGGAAGATGGCCACCAGCAAGCCTTCTCGCGTGACCAGGGCCATCTTGTAGGTGGTGTAGCCGAGAAAGCTCTTTGAGAACAACTGGCCGCCGATGACGACGTTCCAGCGCATGGCAAAGATTCCGATCATTGTGAGGCAGCCGGCAACGACGTAAATCCGTTTACGCACAATTTCGCGGAGTTTCATCACCTGCGTGATGCCCAGCAGGACGATCGGAGTGAGCGTGCCGAGAAAGATCTGGATGACAATGTGAGGAATGTAGAGCTGCGTATGGACCAGGAAATTCAAACTTCGGAAGGATTCATCCGCCTCATAGACGCGGTGAATGAGGTCGAGCATTTCCAGGCTGAAGTCGATGATGAAGATGTAGAAGAGATACATGGCGATGGTATCGACGCAGCGCATGTCGATGGTCTGCTTGCGCAGCTTGGTGATGACCATGTAGAGAAGCATGACGCCGGCAATTCCCGAAACCATTGCAGAGAAAATGAATACCACCGGCATCAACGGCGACGACCACCAGGGATTGGCCTTGATGGAACCGAAGATGAAGCCGACATAACCATGAAGCAGGAAGGCGGAAGGAATGCCGATGAGAGTGACGATCCATCCGACACGCTCGTCGATGGCCAGCGACCGCGGGCCGATGTTATTGGAGCCGAGCGTCATCAGCTTGTAGATCCAGCGCGTCAATTTGGGTGCGGACTGCGAAAAGAGGACGATGTCGCGGCGGTAGTCGAGCCAGATTTCGAGCACCAGCACAGCCATCAAATACCACAGGTAGACGTAGCCGAACATGGCCATGGCCGAGGTGCTGTGGGGAGTGAAGTACATCTCCGGCGAGCGCTCCGGGTGGCCAAGGTGCAACTGCAGCGGTAGCGGCGCCACCAGCAGGAAGGCGAGCGCAGTGAGCAGCGCCAGGCGGTAGGTGGGTTTCACCGCTTCCACACGGAAGACGCGCTCGAGCGACGCGAGAATGAATGCGCCGGCCACCAGACCCGTGATGAACGGATACAAAACGATCAACACGCTCCATTGGAGCCCGACTTCGTTCGGATACATGAAGCCTTCAACACCGTTCATCAATCTCACCTGTCCAAAAGCAAGCTGCATTGTCCCTACCGCACGGAACCATCGAGGTCGTTGTAGAAAACCTTTGCGCCGGTGGCCATCTGCGGTTTCAAAATCTGCACGCTGTGCGTCTTCAGGAACTCATGAATCGGATCCTTGGGGTCCTTGAGATCGGCCAGTTGGCGCGCCCCGGTGGGACACGCTTCGCAGCACGCGGTTGTAAGTCCCTTGGTGATCCTGTGGTAGCAGAGCGTGCACTTGTCCGCGACCTTCTTTTCCGGATGAATGTAGCGGCAACCGTAGGGGCAGGCCTGCACGCAATAGGCGCATCCGAGGCAGTATTTTTGATCGACCAGCACCACGCCGTCAGGCGAGATAAAGGTTGCACCCACCGGGCACACCTGGGTACAGGGCGAATCGGCACAGTGGTTGCACATTTTGGGAACGAAGAAGTATTTGGCCGCGTCTGCTGTCGCGACGGGAAAACCCTCCTTGCCGCCATCGGGCGAGATGACCTCTGGTTCGGTCATGTTTTCGTCCGAAACGTGGTAGCGTTCCACCCAGGTGCGGAAGTTTCCGTCGGGCACATCGTTTTCAGCCGCGCAGGCGCGAACGCAGTTGCCGCAGCCGATGCACTTGGGAATATCGATGAGCATGCTCCACCAGTGATCGCTCATCTTGTAGTTGGGCGACTCCTCGGGAGTGCCGGCAAGAACGGACTTCCAGGCAATGGCTGCAGCCGGCAAGAGAATCAGAATCCGTCGACGGTTGATATTCATTTTGCACCTCCCGCATCCATGCCTGGGCTATGCGGCTTGTGGCAGGTATCGCAGGGCATCCCGTTGGAGTGATCGGCCGGGTCGACTTGCGGAAAGCCCTTGGGCTTGGCGGCGCTGGCGGTGTGGCAGCGGGCGCAAAGGACCGCCGTGTCGGGCAGTACCGGCTTGACCGTGGAAGGATCGTCGGCGGTCGCATGCTTCACCTGCGGTCCGTGACAGGCCTCGCAGTTCACATGTGCATGCTTGCCCTTGCTCTTCACGTCAAGTACGTCCACGTGGCAGCCCTCGCAAGTCTGGTGGCCGGCGAACTTGATCGGGTGGGCGGCGATTTCACCGATGGACGCACCGCGATAATGCCCATACTCGCCAAAGCTCTTCGGCACAACAAAGTGGCGCACCACCAGAAACACCAGAAAGGCGAGGACAAAGAGTCCTGCAAACCGGAAAAGATGTCCTGCATCCTTGAAAAAACTCATCAAGCCCCATTTCCTTGACGCCGGGTCGCGGAGATTCCGCCCTGTGACGCAGAACACTCCGTGTCAGGGTGACCGTACAGGATCGAGGCTCTGGCCTGTATGTGAGATATGTCACATTCTGCTGTGACGGATGCACATTCGCGTGATTGGCAACACAGGATGAGGAAGTTGCGCCCTGCCGATCATCCGGCGGGATGGGGGATTCCATGGCGCGGCGGCGCAGGTGGCGAACAAATCAGAGCTCAGACGCCGAGACCCGCTCGATTCTCGAACAGATAGTGGGAAACCATCCATTCATTTCCATTGTCATAGCCGAAGAGCTCGGCGCAGGCCATGAAGAAGACGCGCCAGCGAACCAGCCAGCGGAGAGCCTCGTGGTTGCCGTAGACATTCGCAAACAGAGCAAGAGCCTGCTCGCGATTTTCGTCGAGTTTGCGGAGCCACGCCTCGGATGTTTTCTGGTATTCAACCCCGCTGTGCCGCCAATGCTCGCGGATGCGGAAGCGATCCTGAAAGTGGAGCAAGAGGTCGTCGCTGGGCATGAGGCCGCCGGTGAAGAAGTGCTGGGCCATCCAGTCGGAGGCGTCGCGGACCTCATAGGGATACGCGAAACGAATGTGGGAGAAGACATGGATGAACAGCAGCGCGCTGGGCCGCGACCAGGACGCGACACGGCGCAGCAACGCGCCGTAGTTGCGCATATGCTCGAACATTTCAACGGAGACAACGCGGTCGAAGCGGCGCTGCGTATCGAACTCGTTCATGTCGCAGGTGACCACTTCGAGATTGGTGATGCCGCGACACGCCGCTTCCTCATCGATGTAGAGTTTCTGCGACCTGGAATTCGAGACGGAGAGGATGCGGCTGTTGGGATAGCGATCGGCCGTGTAGAGCGAGAGCGAGCCCCAGCCGCAGCCCAGTTCGAGCACGTCCTGGCCGTCTTCAAGCCGGGCGCGGTGACAGGTGAGCGCGAGCATGGCGCGCTCGGCATCGGCCAGCTTCGCGGTATCGGCAGACCATAGCGCGCAACTGTACTTCATGTGCGGGCCGAGCACCAGGCGATAGAACTCAGCGGGGACTTCATAGTGCTGCATGTTGGCCGCGTCGGGACGAAGGGCGATGGGACTGCGGCGCATCTGTTCAACAAAGCGGGCGAGACGAGTTGCCTGCGCTTCCGGGCCGCCGGCTCTCTCAGTGCGCAGTTTTTCTGCGAGCAGGCGGCGAATGCCAACGCGAATGAGCCAGTCGGGCAACAGATCGCGCTCAAGCCATTTCACATAACCTGCGTCGAGAACAGGCGAATCCGCAACTGCAGTGAGAGTCATTCAGTTACTCCTGGGAAACCACGGAACGAAGGCGCTCGTGGTGTTTTGATATTCGCGGTAAGCCTCTCCCCTGCCGCGGAGCGCCTGCGCCTCAGTGGCTGGAATGCCGGTGACGCGGAAGAGAAAGTAGAGCATGAGCAGCGGCGCGAAGATGGACAGATAGCCATAGGGAGAAGCGAGCGCGAAGAGCGCATAGGCAACCCAGATAAGCCACTCGAAGAAATAGTTTGGATGGCGCGAGTACTTCCACAGGCCTATTTTGCAGATGCCGCCACGATTGGCCGGGTTCGATTTGAAGCGCTGCAGTTGCGCGTCCGCAGCCGACTCACCGATCCACGCAATCAGCCAGAGAGCGGCCGCGGCATATTCAAGGATCGAGAGTTGAGGCCGCGGATTGATGGAAGCGAGCAGGAATGGAAATGAAAGTACAACACAAAGAAATGCCTGAAACTCATAGAAAACAAGAAACTTCAATGTAATGTAATTTCCCCATTCACGGCGAAGCTGGACATACCTTCCTTCTTCAGGCTGGCCGATCACGCGAGTAAACAGCAGGTAGAATGCGAGGCGCAATCCCCACAGCGAGGCCATGGCCGCTATCAGAAACGCGCGCGGACGGTAGCCGCCGCCGTCTGCGGCATCGAGGATAGCAAGCAGCGCGAGGCCGCCGGCCCATCCCGCATCGACGATGGCGGCGTTGCGCAGAGGCAGATGAATCAGCCAGAGAAGCAGCATGAGTGCGCAGACCGAGAGCGTCCCGATCAGGAGCAGGTGCAGCACAAGATGGATCATTGCTGCTCCGCCGGGATGGAGCTGCCGAGTCGTTTGAGTACCGGGGTCAGCAATAAGTAAATGAGTAGCGAAGCCAGCGAGCCGATTACAACCCATGCCGCGAGCGCGTGGAGAGTCGCGAGCCACAGGGTTTGGATGGCGATCCAGGGATGGTCGCGCACCATGCTGACGATCTGTGCGAGAGTGAACTTCATCGGTGCGGCGCCGAACATCCACTCGCCCACGCGGATGAAGGGAATCAGCAGCGCGAACTGTAACGGATAGACAGCGTAGTTGACCACCTGGACTGCGGGCACGTTGAGACGAAATGCAATGGCGGCGAGAAAACAGAGGATCGACGTTGAACCCAGCACCGGCGTGACGCCGAGGGTGATGCCGAGTGCGATGCTGAGCGCGATCTTCCGCGGCGTGATGCCCTGGCGCAGCAGGTCGAGAATCGGGACAAGAGATTTGCGGTTGGAGAAGTTGCCGGTCATGCGGTCCGGCTCCACAGGATGGACTCGGCCTTGTCTTCAGGGCGCAGGCGAAAGAGTTGAATGAGCACGTAAAGAGACATCGCGATGTTGCCCAGGCACATGATCAGCACGAACCACAAAATGCGCGCGATGACCCTTCTCTCTTTGTAGGCCACCCAGACATAGAAGGTGAGAAAGCCGAAGTAAGCGTCCCACAGCGTCGCGACGGCCCACGGGTTGAGAGCGAAGCTGGACCATGTGCCCCACAGGCTCGCGGCCATGCTGGTGCGGATGGTCATCACGATCATCCAGACGAAGATTGCGCCGAACATCCATTTCAGAAAAAGCTTCACAGGGCCCCCTGCCTTGCCTGGATGCGTTTCAGCCTGGAGAGATGCTGTTCGAAGTCAGGAAGGCTCTCCAGCAGTACAGTTCCTCGCCGGGCGATACCGTTTGCTGCGTTGACTGCGCCGCTTCCGCCCATCCACAACTCGATGTCCTCTGGCAGTTCCGACGCGATCTGTTGCAGGTCCGCGCACATCGCGGGCGTGACATTGGTCTGCATGATTCCGAGCACTACAGCTTGCGGATCACAACCTGCGGCCGCGAGAAGGGTCTCGCGAGCGGGGAGACTGGGTCCGAGGTAGGCGACCGGAAAGTCCTGTGCAACGGCAAGCAGTGCCGCGGAGAGAATACCGAACTCGTGCATCTCATTGGCGGGAGTGGTGAAGAGCAACCGCGGCGCGCCGTTCGCCGGCCTTTGCAGGCGAACCAGGCTGCCGAGCAGGCTGCGCACGCAGGCCGAGAACATGTGTTCCTGGGCGATGGGGAACGTCCCGTTCTCCCAGTTCTCGCCGGCCAGCTTCATGACCGGGAGGACAACTTCGTAAACAAGGCCCGCAGGACTCAGGAGCAGAGCCAGCCGGTTCAGCTCTTCATTGATCTGGCCGTAGTCAAAAGACTCGATCGCGGCCATCAATGAATCCAATTCCCTGGGTACGGCGTTCTGAGAAGTGTTGGAGCGGGATGAACGGCTGGGGGCAAGCGGGTCGCGGAGCAGGTTCTGCAATTCCGCGTTCTGAAGCGCGGCCACCTGGCCAATGGCATGACCGCGATCGAGAGCCCCCTGAATCAGAAGCAGGCGTTGCACGTCCGCATCGCTGTAAACTCGCCCACGGTCACCGCGATTGGGGGTGACTGCCTGGTAGCGGCGCTCCCAGGCGCGCAGGGTATCGACGGCGATGCCGGTGATTTTGGAGACGGCGCGAATGGGATATTGCGGCGGCATGTGCAGAGGTTGACTTTTACAGACTCGCAGAGCGGAGGGCTGTTGTCAAGTTTTTGTCCATGACAATAGCTTGACAAACGCTAGACGGGAGCCTTAGCCTGAGACTGTGAACCCTGCCACTCAAAGCGCCCCGAGGTACCAGTACGGCGCGGTTGCGCTGTTTGTGCTGCTGCACCTCGGCGTCGTCGCAGTCATTTTCTATCCGCCGAATCCACGTCTGCTTCTATGGCTGGCGGCGACCTATGCGCTGCGGATGTTCGGGGTCACGGCGGGGTACCACCGCTATTTCAGCCACCGAAGTTACAGGATGGGTCGGATTGCGCAGTTCCTGATGGCGTTTCTGGCGCAGACTTCGGCGCAGAAGGGGGTGCTGTGGTGGGCCGCGCAGCATCGCGATCACCATCGCCATTCGGACGAGGAGGGGGATATTCACTCGCCGGTGCAGCAGGGATTCTGGTGGTCGCACGTGGGCTGGGTGCTCTCCAACGAGCACGACAACTACGACCCGAAGAAGATTGCCGACATGGCGCGGTATCCGGAGTTGCGTTGGCTGGACAAGCATCACTGGGTTCCCACGGTAGTGTTTGCGGCTGGCATTTTTCTGGCCGGGGGCGCAGGTGCTTTTGTGTGGGGATACGTGGTGTCGACGGTGCTGCTCTACCATTGCACTTTCGCCATCAACTCGCTGGCGCACCTGTTCGGGACCAGGCGATTCAACACTCCGGACCACAGCCGCAATAACTGGCTGCTGGCGCTGGTCACCTTCGGTGAGGGCTGGCATAACAACCATCACTTCGCGATGAGCAGTTGCCGGCAGGGCTTCCGGTGGTGGGAGATCGACATCACCTACAGCGTTCTGCGATTCTTGTCGTTTTTCGGCATTGTGAGAGACCTGCATCCGTTTCGAATTCCCGCGGCGCATGCGCGAGAGACCCGCTGATGCGCGTTGCGGTGATCGGCAGCGGCATTGCGGGGATGGCGGCCGCCTACTACCTGAGCCGCAAGCACAAGGTTTTCCTGTTTGAAAAGGAAGGCCGCATTGGCGGGCACACGCATACGGTCATGGTGGAGAGCAGGCGCGGTCCGCTGGCGGTGGATACGGGATTCATTGTTCACAATGAGCGCACCTACCCGAACCTGGTAAAGCTTCTTGCGGAACTGGGCGTGGAAACGCAGCCGAGCGATATGTCGTTTGCGGTTTCGAACCCGGCCTCCGGATTTGAGTATTCGAGCCGCGGGCTGGGCGGATTCTTTGCCGAGCGAGCCAACCTGCTGCGAGTGAATCATTACCGCCTGCTGCTTGAGATTCTGCGCTTCAATCGCGAGGCGCCGAAGCTGCTGAGTAATCCGGCCGCGGCATCCATGACGCTGGGGGATGTGATTGAGCTGGGCCGCTACAATGCTCTCTTTACTGAGCGTTATCTCTATCCGATGGCCTCCGCGGTGTGGTCCATGTCGACCGAGGCGATTCGCTCGTTCCCGGCGTCGACGCTGATTCGTTTTTTTCAGAACCACGGAATGCTGGGGATCAACACACATCCAAAGTGGAAAGTGCTTCGCGGCGGCAGCCAGGGTTACATTCAGCCGATCACGGCGCCGTACAAGGAGAGGATTTATACAGGCGTTGAGATTCAGTCTGTGGCGAGGAACGAGGCGGGGGTGCTGATTCACTTTTGGAATCGGCCAATGATGACCTTCGACCAGGTGGTTTTCTGCTGCCACGGCAACCAGATTCTGCCGCTGCTGGAATCGCCGACGGACGCGGAGCGGTCGGTGCTGGGCAACTTCACGACCAGCCGGAACGAAGTCTGCCTGCATACGGATTCGACCGTGTTGCCAACGAGAGCGAATGCGCGCGCTTCGTGGAATTACAGTCTGAGCGCCGATCCGTCCGCACCCGCCACGATGACGTATCACATGAACCGTCTGCAATCGTTGCCGGTTGCGGAAGACTATTGCGTCACGCTGAACGAGAGCGGAAGAATCGATTCCAGGAAGGTGCTGCGACGGCTGGTCTACCATCATCCGCTGTATACCGGCGCCGCGGTGCGAGCACAGGCGCGGTGGAGCGAGATCAGCGGGCAGAACCGCACTCACTTTTGCGGCGCGTACTGGTTCTATGGATTTCACGAGGACGGCCTCAACTCCGCGATGCGAGTGGCGCGCGCCCTTGGCGTGGAGTGTTGAGCGGCATGGAATCGGGCATGTATTTCGGAACGGTGCGGCACCGCAGGTTTGAGCCTGTGGCGCATGAGTTCACCTATCCGCTGTTCATGGCGTTCCTTGATATCGATCGCATTCCTGAGTTAATGAGGGCTTCGCCGTTCACAAGCTACGAGCACTTCAACTGGGCCAGTTTTCGCGAGGCCGATCATTTTGGCGATGCAAAGCTCTCGCTGCGCGCGCGGCTTGAGAGGGACGCAGCGAGCCAGAGCATTCGGCTGCCCGACGGTCCTATCTTTCTGCTAACTCATCTGCGCTATCTCGGCTATCACTTCAACCCGATCTCGATTTACTACTGCTATACGAGCACAGGGCAGTTGGATACGATACTGGCGGAAGTCAGCAGCACTTTCGGCGAGACGCACAACTACTGGCTCTCCGCGGCGAACCGTGAGCCTCTGCCTCACTCGCGTATTTACCGCTGCGCGAAGAAGATTCATGTGTCCCCGTTCATGCCGATGGAACTCGATTACCGGTTTGTGCTTCCGGCGCCGGGCGAGAACCTGATCGCCCACATGAATACACTCGATGGCGATCGCAGCGGCTTTGACGCGACACTGAGCCTGCGGCGCAAGCCATGGAATGCGACGTCCATTCGCCACGCGTTAATCAAGTTCCCTTGGGTAACCGCGAAGGTGATTGCAGCCATCCACTGGGAGGCATTGAAACTCTATCTCAAGAAGGTCCCGGTCTTCACGCATCCCGCGCGGCGCAAAGAGGAGAAGCATGAGCAAGCTGCTGACTCAGATATCTAAGAAGACATTCCTGCGCACGCTGGAATCGCTGCAAGGTGGAAGCCTTGAGCTGATTGCCAACGGCCGGACCTGGGAGTTTGGCGAGGCGAATGCGCCGCTGCGCGCGACGGTGGTGATCCACAACGAGCGGTTCTTTCAGCGTGCGCTGCTTGGCGGAGATGTGGCGCTGGGCGAATCGTGGATGGACGGTGAGTGGTCGTCGCCCGATCTGACTGCCGTGATTCGCCTGGCGGTGCGCAACCTGGTTCGCCTGGAAAGCAGGAATAGCCTGCTGAGCGCATGCAGCCGGGGCATGGACAAAATACGCCACAGGCTGCGCGGGAACTCGATCACCGGAAGCCGGCGCAACATTCAGGCCCACTACGACCTGAGCAACGACTTCTTTCGCCTGTTTCTCGACCGAAGCCTGATGTACTCCTGCGGGTTCTATCAATCCGCCGACGACACTCTGGAGACTGCGCAATACCAAAAGCTGGATCGCATCTGCCGCAAGCTGCGGCTGGGGCCGGAGGATCATGTCCTCGAGATCGGCACCGGCTGGGGCGGGTTTGCCGAGCATGCCGTGCGGCACTACGGGTGCAAGGTGACCACCACGACAATCAGCCGCAAGCAGCACGATTACGCGCGGGGGCGCTTTGCCTCCTTGGCCGGGGGCAACCGCATCGAGCTGCTCCAAGAGGACTACCGCAATCTCCGCGGGCAATACGACAAGATCGTGAGCATCGAGATGTTCGAGGCGGTGGGCCTGGCGCATTACGATGAGTTTTTCGGTGCGTGCGACCGGCTGCTGCGGCCGGAGGGCATCCTGCTGATCCAAACCATCCACATGAATGAGCAGTCGTTTCCCGCGTACCGCGTGAAGAGCGACTGGATTCAGAAATATATCTTTCCAGGAGCGGAGCTGGCCTCCATCAGCGAGATACTCCGCTCGCTGGCGCGGGCAACTTCGCTCGGTCTTTATCACGCAGAAGACATCGGCACCCACTACGCGCGCACTCTGGCCGAATGGCGGACGAGATTTCACCGGGCTTCGGCCGAGGTGCGGGCGCTGGGCTTCGATGAGCGATTCATGCGCATGTGGGACTACTACCTGGCGTACTGCGAGGGAGCATTTCTGGAGCGGCACATCGGCGATTTCCAACTGGTGCTGATCAAGACGCATCGCCACGGAACGCTGTTCAATGAGCCCTGGCGGGAAGGCGAAGCCGAGGCGGAAGGCCGCGCAATTCTGGAGACGGTTGAGCCGAAGCGCAACCGCTGAAAGCGCGCGTGAGCTCCCTTCCGAACGGATGGCCATGCTGATTCCATTCCTTTTCCGAGGGGGTTCCGCCTGGGCGTCGCTCTGCGGGTGCGGCTCCGCAAGCTGCCCTCCGCACTCTGCCGTTATACTGAGATGTTTGCGGAATACATGCGAATGATCCCCGCAGTGGGGCCTCGTCGCTGGGATGAAAGGAGCAGACTTTGGCTCAGGCGGAGATCGGAATCATTGGCGGAAGCGGGCTGTATGCGATGCCCGGATTGACCAATTTGCGCGATGTGCATGTGGAGACGCCCTTTGGCGAACCCTCGAACTTTTATGTGGTGGGCGAAATGGAGGGCCGAAAGGTTGCCTTTCTGGCGCGGCATGGGCGCGGGCACCGCATTCTGCCTTCGGATTTGAACTTCAGGGCGAATATTTTCGGATTCAAGAAGCTGGGCGTAGAGCGCATTCTCTCGGTTTCGGCCGTGGGCTCCCTCAAGGAAGAACACAAGCCCACCGATTTTGTCGTGCCGGACCAGTTCATCGATCGTACCGTCGGGCGTATCTCCACTTTCTTTGGCGAGGGCATCGTCGGCCACGTGGCCTTTGGCGATCCGGTGTGCGCCACGGTGGCCAAGACCGCGGCCGAAGCCTGCGGCAAGGTGGGCGTCGTGGGTAAGCTGGGCGGCACCTATGTTTGCATGGAGGGTCCGCAATTCTCAACGCGGGCTGAGTCGAATCTCTATCGCAGCTGGGGCGCGGACGTGATCGGCATGACCAACCTGCAGGAGGCCAAGCTGGCGCGCGAGGCCGAGATTTGCTACGCCACAGTAGCCATGGTCACCGACTATGACTGCTGGCGGGAAGGGCACGATGCGGTCACCATCGAAGAGATTGTTGCGGTGTTGCACCAGAACGCCGAAAACGCTTCCAAAGTGGTAAAGGCCGCGGTAGCCGCGCTGCCGGAAGCGCGCACCTGCGCCTGCGCTACGGCTGCAAAGTATGCGGTGCTCACCCAGCGGGATATGATTCCTGAAGCAACAAAGGACAAGCTGAGATTGCTGTTCGGAAAATATCTGGCCTAGGCGCCGCGATGCGGCAGACGCCATCTGCGTACACATGCGCAAGAGTGCGCGGGCAACAAGTTACATAACTCAAGGGAACGGGCAAGTGAGGAACCGGGATGGCAATTACCGTTGTCGGCAGCGTTGCATTTGATTCGATTGAAACACCGGCGGGACGGCAGGAGCGCTGCCTGGGCGGGGCCGCAACACATTTTGCGCTGGCGGCCAGCTTCTTTACCGATGTGCGCGTGATTGCCGTGGTCGGCGAGGATTTTGGCCCCGAGCAGGAGGCCGTCTTCAACAAGCGCAACATCGATATTCGCGGCATTGAGCGCGCGCCGGGAAAAAGCTTCTTCTGGGAAGGCTCGTATCTCGAAAACCTGAACGAAGCCAGGACGCACAACACCGAATTGAATGTGTTCGCGAGCTTTGAACCCAAGATTCCCGATGCCTATCGCGATTCGGATTTTCTGTTTCTGGCCAACATCGATCCGGTGCTTCAGCAGCGCGTGCGCGAGGCCATGCCCGGCGTAAAACTGGTGGCCGGCGACACCATGAACTACTGGATCAAGGATCATCGCGCGGCGCTGCTTGAAGTATTGAAAGGGCTGGATGTGTTGCTGATCAACGACACCGAGGCGCGCATGCTGGCGGGCACCAACAACCTTGTGCAGGCGGCGCGGGCCGTGCTGGCGCTGGGACCGCGCACACTGGTGGTCAAGCATGGCGAGTATGGCGCCACAGCTTTTTTCAGCAGCCACAGCTTTTCAACGGACGGCGAATACGCGGAGCACATCTTCAGGGCGCCGGCGCTGCCCCTGGAAGAGGTGGTGGACCCAACCGGCGCGGGCGACAGTTTTGCCGGCGGCTTCTTCGGCTACCTCGCCTCGCAGAGCGAGCTCACGCCGGCCGCATTTCGCCGCGCCATGTTTTACGGCAGCGTGATGGGGTCTTTCGCCGTGGAGCGTTTCGGGACCGAGCGCATCCAGGCGCTTACGCGCAAGGAAATCGATGACCGCTTTGTTGTCTTCCGCGAGCTGACCCACCTTGACTGAGAAATCCATCGCGGGCGTGACCATTTCGCGCAAGGAATATCTTGCGGTGCTGGCCTGCTGCGCCCTGGGCTCGCTGGCGGCGATTGTGTGGAGTTGGCGGCACGGCGCCCTGCTCAACTACGGTGACGCGGTTGCTCATCTGCACATTGCGCGGCGCGTCATCGATTCGCACCGTCCGGGGCTCACACAACTCGGATCGGTGTGGCTGCCGCTGCCGCATCTGCTGCTGATTCCCTTTGTCGCGGTCTATGCATGGTGGGGCAATGGAATCGCGGGTGCAATTCCATCGGCCCTGGCCTACCTGGCCGCATGCGCGGGAATCTACCGGCTTGCGCGGCGCTGGTTAGAGCCAGCGCCCGCGATGCTTGCGCTGGTGTTCTTTGCCGCCAATCCGAATCTTCTCTATCTCCAGACGACTGCCATGACGGAGCCGCTCTTTCTGTGCGAAACGATCTGGGTTGTAGTCTGGCTGGTTGAATGGCGCGGATCTCTGGAATCGGGCCGGCGTCGAGCCACGCGCCTGCTTTGGAGTATCGCCCTGGCATTGGTTGCCGCAGTCTTCACGCGCTATGACGGGTGGATACTGGCGCTGCTGGCATGGACGTGCATTGGATTGGTTCTGCTGCGGCGCGGAGAATTGCGCTCGCGCACATTCTGGCTGGCGAGCACGCTGGTGGTTGCAGCACCGATGGCGTGGTTCGTCTATAACGCCGCGGTCTTTGGCGACTGGCTCGATTTCGCGGTCGGGCCGTACTCCGCCAAGGCGATAGAAATGCGCACGGCAACGCCGGGATGGCCGCCGCATCCGGGCTGGCACAATCCGCGGGTATCGCTGCTGTTCTACGTGAAGTCCGCGGAGATGGATGCTGCCGCTGCCGCGTGGGGCAATGTGTTGCTGGCACTGAGCATCTTCGGCACCGCGTGGGGAGTTCTGATCGCGCGGAAACGCGCCTTTGCCTGGGCGCTCTTTTTGTGGTTGCCACTTCCCTTCTACATCTACTCCATCGCATACGGATCGGTGCCGATCTTCCTGCCGCCATGGTGGCCGCACTCCTGGTACAACACCCGCTATGGGATAGAAATGCTGCCGGCCTTTGCCCTGGGACTTGGGTTTGCCGCGCACTTCGCGCTCAAGGCTTTGGGTGAATTCAAGCCGCGCGCGTCCAATCCCAAATGGACATTCTGTGCGGCAGGCGTGCTCTTCGCGGGTGTCGGGTTGAATGCGTTGGAACTGCTGCGCGAGCAGCCTCTGACGTACGTTGAAGGTATCAAGAACGTGGAATCGCGCAGGCCGTTCGATGTGGAGATCCCACCCGCACTGCGCGGCCTTCTCGCCACGCGGCCCGGCGGCATTGTTCTGATGGAAACATCGGTCTATCCAGAGCTTGTGGCGCTTGCCGGCATTCCACTGCGACAGACAATCAACGAGGGCGACAAGGAGTTTTATGCGGCCGCGCTGGCCGCGCCCGCTACCCACGCGGCCATCGTGCTGGCCTTCGACGGCGACCAGATCGACAGCGCCGTCCATGCCCGTCCTGAAGGGCTCAGGGCGGTTGGCCGCTTCAGCGCCCCCTACCAGCCATCGGCAACGATTTACGTCTCCGATACTCCCCATTCGTCTACGCTCAACAAGCGTGCCCGCGCAGTGTTAGCATCGCTCAAGGCAATCCAATGAGCATGGCCCTGGCACAGTTCGCGCTCCCCCTCAGCTTTAACCAGTTTCAGCAGATGGACGTATTGAATGGCGCCATTGGGCGTCTTCTGCTGGCATGCGTGCTGGGCGGCCTGGTTGGGCTGGAGCGGGAACTGCACCGCAAGTCGGCCGGGGTGCGCACCAACCTGCTGATCTGCATGGGCGCGGCGTTCTTCACGCTGCTGTCCGCGGTGCTGGCGGGCGATAACAGCCCCAACAAGGGCCAGGTTGCTTCCAACATTGTGCAGGGCATCGGGTTTCTGGGCGCGGGACTGATCATTCACAACCGCAGCCGGGTGAGCGGGCTGGCCAGCGCGGCCAGCATCTGGGCGGTCGCGTCTATCGGCATGGCCTGCGGCGCGGGACTCTACGGCGCGGCCACAGTTGCTGCCGTCATTGTGATGTCCGCGATGGAAGTTGTCGGCTTCCTGGAGCGGCGCGCCAGCCTCAAGGCCTACCCGGTCACCTATGAGGCGCGGGGCAGCGATCAGCCTCGGATGATGCAGTCGATTTTGGAAGCGATGGACCATATCGGCCAGCGGCTCACTGACATTCAAATCGACGCGATCGGCGAAATCCAGCGCATCAGCTTTCCGCTGACAACGATCAAGCGCCAGCATGAGAGGCTGCGTGCAGAACTGGCGGGCCAGGCCGATATTAACAAGTTGCTTACCTTCCGCGAACCGGAGGACGATTGATTCCCTTTACCAAGGCGCACGCGTGCGGCAACGATTTTCTGATCGTGACGGAAGAAGCGGCAAAGGGCCACGACTGGGCGGACCTCACGCGCCGCCTTTGCGAGCGCAATACCGGAATCGGCGCGGACGGGATCGAATTCTTCACGTGGACCGGCGCAAAGTCCGGCCGCATTGGTCTGCACAATGCGGACGGATCCGTCGCCGAGATCAGCGGGAACGGCACGCGCTGCGTGGCGGCGTGGATGGCCGAGGCCATCGGCGCAAAAGCTGGGGATCGGCTTGAAATCCTCACGGACGCAGGACTGCGCGTGTGCCGGGTGAACTCAGTGGACACGGCGAATGGGTTCTCGGTGCAAATGACAACAGGCATGGGCCTTCCCGATGTTGCCGCGCGCACCGTGACGCTGAGCAATGGCGCGCAGATTGTGGGCGCCGAGATTGCAATGGGCAATCCGCAATTCGTTTCCTTCGTGGACAATGCGAAGTTCAATTTGGCCGGGGAGGCGTGGCAGGCGGTTGGCGAGGAGATTTGTTTTCACAAGGATTTTCCGCACCAGACCAACGTTGAGTTTGTGCGCATCGTGAGCCCGGCGGAAATTGAGATTCGCATCTTCGAGCGCGGCGTTGGACCGACGACTTCATCGGGCACAGGCAGTTCCGCATCGGCCGCGGCGGCGATTGCGCTTCATGGTTGTGCTTCGCCGCTTACGGTGATTGCGCCCGGCGGCGCGCAGACCGTGGAGTGGAAGGGCGCCGGCTCCGAATTGCATCTCACCGGTCCGGCGACATTGATTGCACGCGGTGAGGCCTGGTAAAAGCAATGAGCGCTTTCGACTCCAAATCCGATACGCAGGCACGGCCCCTTCTGAAGCTCGCTCCCGTGGATGCAGGCGCGGGCGTGAGCATTGTGGCGCCTGCGGCTTCTCCGCATCTTGACCGTGCGGAACTGGGCATGAAGGGCATGCGCGCGTTGGGATTTCTGCCGAAGCTCGGCCACCACGCTTTCCAAAAAGGCCCGCTGTATTTTGCGGGGACGGTTGCGCAGCGGCTTGAAGATCTGCACAAAGCGTTCTCCGACAAGGATACGAGCGCTGTTCTGTGCCTGCGTGGCGGCTACGGATCAAACTATCTTCTCGGCCACCTTGATCTTGAAGTGATTCGTCAACACCCGAAGCCATTCTTCGCGTACAGCGACCTCACTGGAATTCAATTGCACCTGCTCGACCAGATTGGACTGCCGGCGTTTCACGGACCGATGGTGGCTGCCGATTTCGCGAGTGAAAAGGGTGTGCACCTGCCCAGTTTGCAGGCTGCGTTGAGCGGCGTGCCCTACACTCTGGGAGCAGCGGAAGGCTTGCGAATTTTGAAATCGGGACGGCTGTTCAGCGAGGTGCGCGGCACTCTCTACGGCGGCTGCCTCAGCATTCTCGTTTCGCTGCTGGGCACGCCGTGGGAGCCGCGGACGGAAGGCAAGCTGCTGTTCCTTGAAGACACCGGCGCCAAGCCCTACCAGGTTGACCGCATGCTATGGCAGTTGCAGCACGCGGGCAAGCTGAAGGGCGTGCGCGGCATCGTGTTTGGGGAGATGCTGGATTGCGTTTCGCCCGGCGCGTCGCCGAGATTGCTGGAAGAGGTGATCCTACGCGTGTTTGATGATTTCGAAGGCCCCATTGCGATTGGACTCCGCAGCGGCCATGTCTCGCACGGCAATGTCACGCTGACGTTCGGTGTGCAGGCGGAACTGGTCCACACCGATGAGGCGAACCTGCACCTGCTGCAACCGGCGGTGACGCGGTGAGAACGCAGGGAACAGGGATCGGGGAACAGGGAATAGAAAAACATCGGCATGATGCTGGGGTGGGGCAATGACGACGCGGCCTCGGCATATTCATTTGAGCGGCATTTGCGGCACGGCGATGGCCTCGCTGGCCGGGCTGTTGCAATTGCAGGGACACCGCATCACCGGCTCCGACAAGGCCGCCTATCCGCCCATGAGCGATCTGCTGCATCGGCTGGGCATTCCCATTCTTGAGCCGTACGCGGAAGCGAATCTCGAACCTGCACCGGACCTTGTGGTCATCGGCAATGCGCTCTCGCGCGGCAATCCGGAGGTGGAGCGCGTACTGGACCAGCGCATTCCATTTACTTCGATGCCCGCGTTATTGCGCGAAGAGTTTTTGACCGGCCGCGAATCGCTGGTGATTGCGGGAACGCATGGAAAGACAACGACCACCAGCATGCTGGCCTGGCTTTACCAGGTCGCTTCGCACGAAGATGCTGCTCTCGAGCCCTCTTTTCTGATTGGAGGCGTGGCTGAAAACTTCGAAACCAGTTTTCAATTGCGGCCCACGCGCACCTTCATCGTCGAAGGCGACGAGTACGACACTGCTTTCTTCGACAAAGGCCCAAAGTTTCTGCACTACTTTCCCGATGCGCTGATTCTTACGCACGTGGAGTTCGATCACGCGGATATTTATGCCGATCTTGAGGCGGTGAAGACAGCATTCAAGCGGCTGGTGAACCTGGTGCCTCGTCGCGGCGTCATTGTTGCCTACGACGGCAGCGAGAACGTTACGGAGTGCGTCTCGCGCGCGTTCTGCCGCGTGGAACGCTACGGATTTACCGAGAGCGCCGATTGGCGAATTGTGAACCTGCGTCATGAGGACGGGCTCACGCGCTGGGAGGTCATGCACAACGGCGCACGGTGGGCTGAATTCGAAATGCAGTTGGCCGGTGAACACAATGCGCTGAATGCAACGGCAGCGGCGGCGCTGGCCGCGGGTCAAGGGATCAGCCTCGACGCGATTCAGCAAGCGCTGGCGAGTTTCAAGAGCGTGAAGCGGCGGCTTGAGGTGCGCGCAACAATTGGCGGCATCACGGTCATTGATGATTTTGCGCACCACCCGACAGCCATCCGCGAAACGCTGCGCGCGCTGCGAAGCGTTTATCCGCAGGCCCGGCTGTGGGCTGTGCTTGAGCCGCGCTCGAATACCCTGCGACGCAAGGTGCTCGAAGCGGATCTCGTGGCCAGCCTGCGGCTCGCGGATCGCGTTGTGCTGGCCGGCGTCTATCAGCAGCAGCGCATTCCCGACGCCGAGCGGCTGCACCCGGAGGATGTGGTGCATGCGCTGAACGGCGCGGGAACGCAGGCTGAACTGCTCCCCGATGCGGACGCGATCGTCAACGTAATCGCGCCACAACTTCAATCCGGAGACGTGGTCGCGATTCTTTCCAATGGCGGCTTTGATGGCATCTATGAGAAACTGCCTGCGCGCCTCAAAGCAATTCAACGCTGAATACAGTTATTCCTAGATTCAGATACCAGCGCCGAAACCCGCCGCGGAAAGACCCTTGATGATCGCATCCCTCACATTGCTCGCGGTGATTCTTTTTTTCAGTATTCCCGCGGCACTGGTCCTGATTCCTTTCACTTTTCTTAGCGGCAATGTGACGCCGCTCTACCGCACATCCATCTGGATTGTGCGCACCGCATACTCGCTGGCTGGGATTCACGTGGTCAGCCAGGGGCAGGAGAACGTACCTGCGAACACTGCGTGCATCTTCATGTGCAATCATCTTTCGAACCTCGACCCGCCCGCGCTGTTGCCGCAGATTCCGGGGCGCACCGCGGCGTTTTTCAAACAGTCGCTGATGAAGATTCCCGGCCTGGGATATGCCATGAAGCTGGCCTCGTTTGTGCCCGTGAGCCGCGACGGCAACGTGGCTACCGCGCAGGAGAGCGTAGCGGCTGCCCGCCGGGTGCTTGAGAGCGGCGTCCACATCACGACATTTGTCGAAGGCACGCGCTCCAAAGACGGACGCTTGCTGCCCTTCAAGAAAGGCCCGTTTTATCTGGCGATGCAGACCGGTGCGCCCTGCATTCCCGTTTCGCTGTGGGGCACGGAGACGATGATGGCCAAGGGCAGCATGAAGATTCATCCCGGCACGGCGCACATTGTTTTCCACCCGCCGGTGTATCCACGCGACTTTGCAAACCGCGAGGAGTTGCTGGAAGCGGTGCGTGCGGCGGTTGCTTCTGGGCTGCCGGAGTGGATGCGGGGTTAGAGCGGTTTCAGGATAGGTATACCCTATCTGCACTACTGCGAGGTCGCCGCTCCTTGGGGTCGCGTCGACTTGAGTGTATTCCCTTTGGGTACGGCAATCCTGAAACCGCTATAGCAGTCTACGGCTGCACGATGGCGTTGTAGCCGTCGTTGAGCAGTTTCATCCGCCACTTGCTGGCGTCGTCGCGCGTGCCGAAGGGGCCAACGCGCACATGCACCATGCCGTCGCCGGCGTCGCGCCGCTCATTCACCGGATAGCCGCGCTTGCGCAGCGCATTCGTCAGAACATCGGCGTCTTCCTGGTTGGAGACGGCGGCCACCTGCACCATCAGCGTGCCGGCCGCGCCAACCAGCGACGAAGGTGCTGTGGGCTGAGCCGATGAACTGACCGCGGGCGGAAGCGCGGGCCGGACTGGCGCTGGAGCCTGTGTGGACGGCGAGCCGCTGTCCACACTCTTCCCACCCGTAGGCGGAACAGGCCCCGCATCCGTGCCTGCCGTTGAATCTGTTGTGTCGGCCGGAGCGGGCTGCGCTGGAGTGGCTGTGTGCGCCGAGGGTTTTGGATGCAAGCCATCCGCCAGCAAAGCGGTTTGCGCGCTGGCCTCCGGTTGCAGGGCTACCGTGGGCGCTGTAGCGCCGCGGCGGCCCATGGAGTAGCCGAGACCAAAGCAGAGGCCGCACAGCAGGACCAGGCCGAAAAAGATGCCCAGCAAGGTCATGGAGCTCAACGTCAGCTCGGTGTCGCGACCTTGACGAGCCGGCTCCATCTCCCTGTCGTCGAAAGCTCCCCTCATTCCCGTCCTTAACCCCGCAGATGGTCGCGGAGAAATACAAAAACACGCGCCAGCGTTGATTGTTTCACATTCGAAGGCCGGCACTCCAGCGGGAAACGAAGAGTTCCCCGCGCGAGGCCGGCCTCAATCGCAATAGTTGCTCTCTATGGCTGCTCGGTATTTCCCTTCGCGAGGGCCCCGATCTTGTTCAGCAGCGTAAGCATTTCCATAGGCAGCGGGAAGACGATGGTGGTGTTCTTCTCGACGCCGATTTCGGTGAGGGTTTGCAGGTAGCGCAGTTGGAGAGTCATGGGCTGCGTCGCCAGCAACGCGGCAGCGTCCACCAGTTTCTGCGCGGCGTTGAACTCGCCCTCGGCGTGGATGATCTTGGAGCGGCGTTCGCGCTCCGCCTCGGCCTGCTTGGCCATGGCGCGCGTCATGGTCTCGGGCAGATCAACCTGTTTCACTTCCACCGAGACTACTTTCACGCCAAACGGCTCTGTCCGCTGATCGATGATGCTCTGGATGCGCAAGTTGAGCTTGTCGCGATGGCTCAGCAACTCGTCCAACTCCACCTCGCCGAGCACCGACCGCAACGTGGTCTGGGCAAACTGCGAGGTCTGGTAGACGTAGTTGGCCACCTTGATGGCGGCGTCGTTGGGGTTGACCACGTAGAGCGTGACCACGGCGTTCACCTTGATGGTGACGTTGTCGCGGGTGATCACGTCCTGGGGCGGCACTTCAAGCACGTCCTGGCGCAGCGAGATGCGGACAATCTGGTCAAACGGCCGGAAAACCAGGATGATGCCGGGGCCTTTGGGCGCGGGCAGGGCGCGGCCCAGGCGGAAGATGACTCCGCGCTCATACTCGCGCAGGATTTTGATGGAGTTGAACAGATAGAGAACGATGATGGCAAGGACGATCAGAACAGGTATTTCCATTGCGCTTCCCTCACTCAGCACGGATTGTACTCCAGCCGGCTCTACGCTGCCGGGCTTGTTGGTTCAGACGGCGCAACCCTGAGCAGATACTGCTCATGACCGACGACGCGCAGCAGAACCCCGGCAGCTACGGGCTCTGTGGCGATAGCTTGCCAGATTTCGCCCTCCACCAGCACGTGGCCTTCGGGCGCCAGGGGCTCCATGGATTTTGCCGACCGGCCGATCAGGGCATCGACGCCGAGTCGGCTCTTCATGCGCCGGGCACGAACCGCGAGCCTGATCAGAAAGACGGTAATGATTCCGAACGCGGCGCTGACGGAGAACGCGACCATGGGACTGATGCCCATCTCCGGCACCGGCGCGGCCACCAGGGTGAGCGTGCCGAAGGTGAGGCAGACGATTCCGGCAATGGCCAGCACGCCGTGGCCGCCAAATTTGGCCTCAAGAAGCAGCAGAGCAAGCGCCGCCACCAGCAGAAGCACCGCGGTGTAGCGGATGGGCAGCAGGTCAAGGCCGAAGATGGCTAAGAGCACCATCAGCGTGCCCAGCGCGCCGGGAACGATGGTGCCGGGCGTGTTGAATTCGAGGTAGATGAGAAGCGCGCCGCCGACCAGCATGAGCAGTGCAATGTTCGGGTTCACCAGCCAGCCTAGAAGTTGCTCGCGCAGCGTGGGCTTGAGAACTTCAATCCGCGCACCGCCGAGATGCAGTGTGAGCTTGGCGCCATCGATGCGCGTGATGGTACGGCCGTCGAGCGAAGCCAGCAGCGCGGCATCGCTGTTCGAGATCAGGTCGATCAGGTGCTGATCGAGGGCCTCTTCGGCCGTGTAGGAGTGCGACGAATGGACGGCGGCATCGGCGGCTTCCGGATTGCGGTTGCGGCGGGTGACGTAGGAGCGCAGAAAGGCCTCCGCGTCGTTCTCGATCTTCTGATTCATGGTCGCGTCCGGCTGTCCGCCGAACTCGAGCACCGGGTGAGCCGCACCGGCGTTGGTTCCGGGGCCCATCGCGGCCACGTCTGCCGCTTCAAGCAGAAAGAACCCTGCCGAACCGGCGCGCGCACCCGCCGGAGACACGTAAACAATGACTGGAACGCGCGAGCTGAGAATGGCGCCGACCATCGACCGGGTGGAATCGAGCAGTCCGCCGGGGGTGTTCAGCTCAACCAGCAGGGCCTGCGCTCCGTCGGCATTGGCTTGTGCGATGGCCCGGTCGAGCTGGCCTGCGCTCACGGGCTGAATGGTGTCTGAGAGGACCAGCTTGTCCACAATTGGTTGCTGAGCGGCCGGCTGCTGAGAGAGTCCCGCAATCGGCAAGCCCCAAGCCGCAAGAACCAAGAACAAGACGCCCAACCTGCGAACGCGCTCGATCATGACGTGCTCCTTAAGAACCGGCTGGCAGCGCCTATTTCTTCTGCCCTTCCCTGGCCTCGATCTGGCGGCGCAGCTCAAGAGCGGCGCGGCTGGTCTGGTCCAGTTTAAGAGCTTCGCCGGTCTCTTGATTCGCCTCTTCCAGGTGGCCGCCGGCAAAATCCAGGCGCCCCAGCACCAGATAGGCATCGGCCGAGGGCGCCAGTTCCAACGCGGCATGGGCCTCCTTGCGCGCAGCATCGGCGTTGCCGGTGCGTTCCCGCACTTCGGCCAGGCCCAAATGCTCGGCAGCCACCGAGCCGTCGGCGGCAAGGGCGGATTGATAGAGCCGCTCGGCTTCAAGAAGCAGGCCGCGATTCAGGTAATCCGCAGCCTGCGCGGACAGCTTTTCCGCGCGCTCATGCGGGGTAAGCGCGGCCAGTCGCGTGGCATCCATCTGGTCCAGCATTTGCGCGGCCTGGCGGAAGGCGACGGCGTCAAAGTTGCGCGCAATGCGCTCCAGCGGATCGGCTTTGGCCTCGGCGGACGCACCTGCATTCGCGGCGGCGCCTTGGCCGGAAGCCGGTGCTTTCCAGTCTGCCGCGAGCGACTGGGCCTCGCTGTCATTGGGCCGCAGCTTGAGGCACTGGGTCAGCTCCGACTGCGCTTCAGCGGCCTGTCCGTGACGCTTGAGGCTGACGGCAAGGTTAAAGTGATAATCGGCGGCGTTGGGATCGGCAGCCACGGCCTGACGGAAGAGAGCGATTCCGTCGTGGCCCTGGCGGCTGACCGCAACTCCCTCATTATTGACAACTTCGGCTAGCGGCAATATCCGCGCTACGGCGGCAAAGGCCTGCTCCGCGCGGGCGTAGTCCCCTGAAAACATCAGTGAAAGCCCGCGATAGAAACCGGCCTCCAGCACGTCCGGTCCCATGGACTCTGGATCGCCGTGGCCCACCTTGGCGAAGGCCGCGGCGGCCTGCTCATACTGCTGGCCGTTGTAGTCCTCGCGTCCCAGGGCCATCCAGGCCGGACCGTAATCGGGACTCTCGGCGACAGCCTGCTTGAGGTGGCGAAGCCTCTCCGCCTGGTCGGACTCCGAAATGCCGCGGATGTACTGCTCGAAGGCGTCGAGCCGCAGCCCCGCGCCGGCAGCCACAAAGGTCTCCTGGGCCACGCTGAAGCCGGGATCGAGTTCCCGCGTGAGCTTCCAGGCCAGCAAGCTGAAAACGGAGATCATGTCCTTCATCTCGCCGCGCGCGGTGACCGGCGCGCTCATGCGCAGATGCGGCACGTCGACCAGTTGGGCCTCGGCCACAATTCCCGTGCCGTCGGTGAGAAAGCTGCCCACTACAATCTGGTCCGCGTCCAGCGTCTGCGCCAGTTTGAGCGCCGTGGCGCGCGAGGGATGGAAGCCCTCCGGCAGTCCCAGATGGTCCAACGCGTAGAGCCGGTCGGCACGGCTCATGGGCGCAAATCCAGCTGCGGCGAAGCGGCTGCCGAGAATCTCCGGCGCGGCTTCGCGAATCCATTCCAGGCTGGGCTGGCCGCTTCGGTTGTCAAACGGGAGAACCAGCAGGATGCGTCCATGGCCGGCTGCGCCTTCGGCGGATGGGCCATTGGCTTCGGCCGCGGTGGCCTGAGCCGCCGCTGGAACCCAAACAGCAAGGAAAAACGCAATTGCAAGCACAAACGGCCCGACGCCGGCTACCCGCGCGGCCCAACCCAAGCGTGTTGAGAAGAGAGTATGCACAACAGGCTGATTATAGGCGTTGCGGCTTGGCAATGCTGCCCGCGCTGGCCTTCAGTTCCCGGTGGGAATAATGCCGGCGTTCTCCACCATCAGGATCACGGTGCGCTGCGGCGCGCGGGTGCGATGCACCACTCCGCGCGGAACCACGAAGCCCTGACGCGGCGCGAGCGCCACGGTGCGGCTTTCAAGATTCGCCCGGACCTCAAGATCGATCAGCAGTTCGCCTTCGACCACGTAGAAAAACTCGTCGTCCTCATCGTGCTTGTGCCAGTGGTATTCGCCCTCAATGATGGCCACGCGGACCACTGAGTCGTTCACCTTGCAGAGCGTCTGGTTGAACCATTTGTACTCGCAAGCGTCCGACAGGGCTTTCTCGTCGATGACTTCGAGGTGCGGATAGAGGATGTTCAAGCGGGTTTGGTAGGGATCTTCCTTCACTGAATCGGCCATGGGGACCTCCGTTGCAAGATTACTCTCCTATCATTTCCATGGATTGCTCCGGCCCTCCGCGCCTGGGATCGACGCGCGCGTCGAACTGCCGGTTGAAGCGAATGAGCGCGACCCACATGCGTTGATCCTCGCGTTCCCACACCAGCGTGCCGCCGAGTTGATGCGCAATCTGCTCTGGAGATAGGTCGTGATGGAGACCGAAGTAGCGCTCCTCCATGGCTTCATTGCCGAGGCCGAAGATGTGGGTCAAGGCAGGGGGATCGTACTTGGTGGAGAACACCAGCGCAGCCGAGTATTGCTCCGGCTCGGCCGCGGCCTTTTCGATCCGCGGCTGGGAAAAATCATCGACGCGAAAAACGTCCCATGGCTGCTTCACATAACCCAGTTCAGGGCGCGTGAGTTCGTCGGTCACGGGCCAGGCGGTAAGCACGGTTGCGCCATAGTAGCGCTTGGTGAGCTGGGCAATCCCGGCCATCTGCATGCGGACAACGCGGGCGTAGGCCAGGTTGTCTTCCGGCGCAAATCCATAGGGTGGATTGACGAACAGGCCGAACACAAAGGCCCCCGCGCAAAACACCGCGAGGCCCTGCCAGTACGGAACCCGCCGATAGAACGTGGTGACGGCGATGAGCAGAATCAGTGGGTACATCGGGAGCAGATAGCGAGTGAGCAGCGCGCCGCCCAGCACGCTGAACACGAGTGCATTCACCAGCAGCAGGATCAGAATGCGGCGCATCGCCGCGCGGCTGATGGAAGCGCGCGGTTTTCCGTCGGCGTCGAGCCTTTCATTGAGCATCAAGGCCACGACGGCCATCAGCACCGGGACAAACATGTTCATGTGTACCGTCAGATGCAGCAGCCGGTGGCTGAAGGCGACAAAGATGCGCCGCGCATCGAGCGTGGCTTCGGCGTTGTAGCGCAAAAACTCCGGATTGCCGAAGACGAAGCCGGTCTTTGCGTAGTGGAACGCATACCAGCCGGCCAGCGGGACCACGCAGCCTATGAGCCATGCAGTCTCACGCCAATGCCGGGAACGATCCAGCCGCGTGCCGCGGATTGCTTCCACCAGGCTCACGGCAGCCAGGGTCAGCGGTACGGCTATCGCCGTCTCCTTGCACAGTGCCGCGGCGGCGAACCATAAAGCGGCAGGCCAATACTCAGGACGGGGACTTCGATCTCGATCCGGGAGCGCATAGACGAGTCCCCATAGTGTGCAGGCCGCGGCAAAGATGTCTGCGTGGGCCAGCGAACTCTGCGCAAACCAGATGGGGTAGAGAGCGGTGAGAACGACAGTCCAGAAGGCGACCGCCGCTACGCCTACGAGTCGCATGGCCAGCTTCCATACGCCGAGCAGACCAAACGACGCAACCATGAGGACGGCCTCGCGCGTGACCTCGGGATAAAAGCCTGAGGCCTTCCACCAGAGCGCGAGGTAGATGCTGGGCAGCGGTGGATGCGCGTTGGTGGGCGTAGTGAGGGGAATGAGTGAGCCGGTTCTGAAAAAATCCAACGCCGCGGGAATGTAGTAGCCTGCCTCGTCCCAGTAGTAGGGGACGCGGAGCAGCGTAAAGTGGCTGGCATAGAGCGCGGCAAAGACCACTGGAAAAATCATCCAGAGGGGCAGAGGCGCATCCATCCGCGGGTGCAGAACTCGTGTCAGGCGCAAAGGTTCTCCTCAGGTTTAATTCACGGGGCCTTGCGGGAAGTTGTGGCTCATGGGCTCCAGGTTCAGCGTTCCGAAGGCCTGCTCGTACTGGGCAAGGTTCTGGCCCAGTATGTTGAAGAGGGCCTTGGCCTGCTGCGGGCTGAGGAAGATGGCCTGGTGGTTGCGAATGTTGACCTGCTCGGGGGTGTCACTCGAGGCCAGGCCGAACACAAGCTGGAAATCCCACACGCTCACGCGCACCTGCACGCTGTTGGCATAGGACTCGCGATAGTCGGAGGTCTGGACCGTATTCAATTGGGGCTGCTGCGGAGTTGGACTCATGATGAATCCAGATTACTCCGGCAGGGCCCCGGATGCCGAACGGACGCAGGGGAAGCGATGCCGCTGGAGCGGGTTACACAGGCCGCGGCTGCTCGTTGAACCGGTATCCGACGTAGGCATCGGTTAACAGGTATTGCGGATGGCGCGGATCGTCTTCAATCTTCTTGCGCAGTTGGCGGACAAAGGTGCGCAGATATTCGAGTTCGTTTCCATACTCCGGCCCCCACACCGACTTGAGCAGGCGGGCATGCGGAATGGGCTCGCCGGCGTGCATCATCAGGTAATGAAGCATTTCGAATTCCTTGGGCGTGAGATGAATCGGGCGGCCGGATTTGCGCACGCGGTACTTCACCGGATCGAGTTCCAGTTGCCCATGGCGAATCGGCGTGCTGCGATTGGAATCCTGGGCATTTCTTCTGCGCACCGCGGCACGCAGACGCGCGGTCAGCTCGCGCAGTTGAAAGGGTTTGGTAATGTAATCGTCGGCGCCGGCATCGAGGGCCAGGACCTTGTCATCCTCGCTGTCCATCACGCTCAGCATCAGAATCGGCAGGCGCGCAATGGTGCGGCGAATGTTGCGGCAGGTCTCCACGCCGCCCATGCCCGGCATATCCACATCCAGCAGAACCGCGTCAAACCAGGTGACGCGCACCAGCGAAAGCGCCTCCTCGCCACGCGCCGCTTCCACCACCGTGAATCCCAGGCCAGAAAGAGTTACGCGCAAGGCGCGCCGCGCCGAAGTGTCGTCGTCCACAACGAGGATGGCGCCCTGCATCGCATTCGATGATTCAGTCGTCAATGCATCCTCCTTTCGCCTTTCGGGGGCGACAGAAAGAATGTCGTTCCCTCCTTGTCGCCACCGATTACCCACACGTGGCCATGGTGAGCCTCGGCTGCCCTGCGTACTACGGCGAGTCCAATGCCCGTGCCCGGCACGGTGTCTTTCAAATCCTCCGACCGGTAAAAGCGATCGAAGATCCGCTCGCGGTCTTCAATCCGAATCGTCGAGCCGAAGTCATGCACGGAGAACAACACTTCGCCATGGCTCATGCTGGCTTTAATCTCGATCGGCGTGCCCGGTGTGGAGTACTTGCGCGCATTGTCGATGTACTGGGTCAGGATCATCGCCAGCAGCGCGGGGTCCACGCGCACCGTAAGCACGGAGTCCTCGACCGCGCTGCGCATGCTCTCTCTTTCCGGTCCGCATGACGGTCCTCCAGCACTTCCTCAATCAACTCCTGCACGTTCACATCGTTGGTTGTCTGCCCCACCTTCCAGCGCCACATCCTCCTCGCCCTCGGCCTACTCGCCCATCCGGTCCTGGCGACCAAGGTTCATGTCGTACAGCGCAACCGCTTCCGCGGCGAAGATCCTGTGAATCAGGACTGCCAACCGCGGTCCGGGCGGCTCATGCAAATTCAGCAACAGCGAACCGCGGCTTAACGCGTAAAGCTTCTCCATGCTGTCCCGATGAAAAGCCGCTTCTCTTGCATTGCGCAGTTCCTTCGCCGATAACCTGGCGATGGTGAGCGCCGTAATCTGAAACGCCGCCAGCGCCACCCAGGTTATGAAACGATCTGGCTCAAAAAGGAGGCTTCATAATTTATTCCGCCATCCCTCATTCGATTCTTATGTTGAAGGCGTAAAGGATTCACAAGGGAAACGCCGTGAGTTATATAAGGCGGTGAGGCATCTATTCTTTTCTAAAACACTAAGATATTGCACTGCTTTCTGACTCGACGAAAGCAGCCACGGGATGCGCAGTTCAGTTACTGTATTCAGAGTATTGGGGCATAGACGTGAGGGCGGCATAAGGGATTCGACAGGATTGCATATGGAAGTTTGATACTGTTGCCACGCAGGCACAAGGCTCTGTCGTTTACCGCGCTAATGTAAGACAGGCCCTAGCGTTGCACCAACGATTTTGAATCCATCCGCTGTTGATCGTTGCAAGACTCTGTTCTTTCTTTATTGGTTCCTTATTCCCCCACGGTTACTATCGCAGCACCGCACAGGAGAATGCTCATGGCAGAACAGAACGCGCCACAGATGAAGTCCACCCTGGGCCTTACCGGGTTGACCAGCAACGCAATGGCGCTCATCGCTCCCGGCGCATTCCTTTGGCTCACCTTCGCAATCCAGGCGAACACGGCCGTTGCCGGCCAGCCCTCGACAGCCCCCGCCATGTGGTGGGGCATCGTGCTTGCGTTGCTGCTCTGCCTGGCCACGGCTGTGGCCTACGCGGAGACCTCCAAGCTCTATCCCGGCACCGGCTCCAGCTACTACTACGCCGAGCAGGCGCTGCTCTCAAAGGACCAGGCGTTCAAGTACGCGCGCATCGCCAAGTTTATTGTCGGCTGGGGCTCGCACCTCTACTATTGGGTCTATCCCGGCGTGATGGTGGCCACTACCGGCATCTTTGTTGGCTACGTGGTCGGATTTCTCTATCCGAGTTTCATGAGCGGCGGGAATCCCGGCCCGGTTTTCATGGCGCTGGTCGCGGCGGTGTTTTCCTTTTTCGTTGCGTGGATCGCACAGAAGGGTGTAGGCGCTTCGACCGCAGTCAACCTGGCCATCAACGTGGTGCAGATCTCGGCGCTTCTGCTATTCAGCTTGCTGGCCCTCGGCTATCGCGTCCATCATCCCGCGGGAACCAGCGGCCCCAGCGCATTCCAATACGATGTGCAGACGCTCGCGACCTACAACTATCAATTCAAAACCGATCCCAAGGATGGATCGATTGTGCGCGACGCCGGCGGCACGCCGCTGCCGCTGCTCGACTCAGCCGGCAACAAAGTTCCGTACGCGATCAGTTATCCAGACAAGGATTCAAACGGCAACATTCTCACCCACGCCACCGCCGCATCGGTGGTGTCGCCGCACAACTTCAGTTGGGTTTTCATTCAGGGCACAGTGGCCATTCTCATCCTGGTCGGCTTCGAATCGGTAACCACGATGGGAGGCGAGGCGAAAAATCCAACCAAACATATTCCAATCGCAGTTATCGCATCGCTGCTGATCCAGGGCTTGCTGTGTTATCTGATTGAGTATTTCGCGGCCAACTACTTCCTCAATTCGGGTTATACAATGCAAAGCGCCACCGGCTCGGCCGCTCCCATCGGCGACATGATGATCATTGTCGGCGATGCGCTGCTTGGCCAGGGCAACGGCAAGTACTTCATGCTGGGCGAGGCCATCACCGTCTTCTTTGCGCTGATCGGCACCACGCTGGCCTGCATGAACACCGGCGCACGCGTGACCTACGCCATGGGCAAGGACGACGAGGCTCCCGAGCACTTCGGCCTGCTGCACGCCAAGTCGCTTTCGCCGCGCCGCGCCATCTGGACATTAGCTGTCATCTCCGCCTTCATTGGCGTCGTGGCTGTTTCGCTGGTCTTCGCCGACGGCGCCGCGATCTCCGATGCAACCATTGCGTCGCTGCCCAAGGGAATCTTCTCGAGCTTCGGCTACAGCACACACGACAAGCTGGCCGCGCTGCCCAACTCACTCCTCACAGTCACGCTCACCTCGAACTTCGGCACGTTCATTCTTTACGCGCTGAGCTGCTTGTTGTGTATTGTGGCCTTCTGGAAGCGGCCCGACTTCAACTTTGTTCTGCACCTGCTGATCCCGGGCTTCGGGCTTTTGGCGAACCTGGCCTGCATGTCGTTCTACCTGATCGGTCCCTTCTTCAATCTCGGGACCAAGATGGAGCCGCTGCTGGCGCTGGGCATCTCCGCGGCGTGGGGCATCTACGGCGCAATCTACTTCATTCGATCGTCGCAGACAAAAGGGAAGTCGCTCCTGCTCGAATCCAAGTAATTTCTCTCAACACAACCACGGCCGCTTGGTAGCGTTGGTTGAGATCGCGGAGTGAGCAGCTTTCAAAAAGGAGAAGGTCCACGACGAAAGCCGTGGACCTTTTCTCTTGGAACGAAATGTGGTGCGAAAGGAGGGACTCGAACCCTCATGGATTGCTCCGCCAGATCCTAAGTCTGGTGCGTCTGCCAATTCCGCCACTCTCGCGCTTTTTCAGTTTATCGCCTTTCGCGCGCGACGCCACACTGAGCAGCCCGTTGTGAAAATCAAAACCTTGAAAAGACCCTCCTCAGGGGCCAAAGCCCGGCTGATCTTAATCGCTTAATCGGCACGACTGAAGTCGTGCCCTTTCAAAACCAGACTTCTAGCGCAATCTGTCAGAGGCGGCGCGAGAGCACTGAAAAGGTGGAATCCGAAGTCGGCGCCCGGTCAACTCACCCGCAGCACCATCTTCAGCGTGGCGCCCGGCGCGGTGGTCATTTGATCGAATGCCTTCTGGCCATGTTCAAGCGGCAGCTCGACGGTCCAAGGCGCGAGGTCGATCTCGCCGCGGACCAGCAGGTTGAGCGCACGCTCGAAGTCCACCGGCGTGTAGGCAAACGACATAACCACGCGATGCTCCTTGCGAATGCTGGTGACAAAGTCAATCTCGCTGCGTTCCTTGCCCATGCCCAGCAGCACCACCGTACCGCCTGGACGGCACAGGTCGAACGCCGATTGCCGCGCCGCTTCGGAACCGCTGGCGTCCAGCACCAGGTCAAGACCGTGGCCTGCGAATTCGCGCGCCTGGCCGCGGCCCTCTTCGGTGCTGACGTTCACTGCAAGGGTCGCGCCCATTTTGCGCGCGGTCTCGATGCGCACATCGTTCACATCCTGCACCAGCAATTCGCGCACGCCCAGCCGCAGCGCCGTCTGCACCGCCAGCGAGCCCATGGTGCCTCCGCCGACAATGCCCATGCGAAAAAACGGCAGCGGTGCGGCGATGCGGAACAGATGCACGATATTGGCCAGCGGCTCAACAACCACGGCACGCGCGTCGCTGAGTTGGTCGGGAATCTCGTAAATCTGCGATTCGGGAATGGTGACGAACTCCTGGTAGCAGCCGGCCGTCTTGTCCATCCCCAAGAGGCGCCAGCTTGAACAAAGGTTCTGCGCGCCGCTCAGGCAGGCCGTGCAGTGTCCGCAACTGATGAGCGGATTGGCCACCACACGGCGGCCGTCGGGCCGGCGGCCTACCAGTTCATGACCCAGCACCAGCGGCGGAATACGACGCCTGCTGTGGCCCAGGAATCCTGAAATGTCCGAGCCGCAGATGCCGGCGGCATCCATCGCGATTTCGCTCTCACCCTCGGCCGGTATTGGTCGCGGCCGATCTTCCATCTCCACCTGCCGTGGGGCGGTATACACCAAAGCACGCATTGTTTCTCCTCGCCGGCTTCTTCTTTTGCGCCGGGTAGCAGGCGCAAAGCACCGTCGTTGCCATCTTACGGCGCAGCCCCTCGAACGCGGTACATTGAGCCATGTCCGCGCGCCAGTTTCGGTGCCCAAGGGGATGGGTGCGCGGTTATAGTTCTGATATGCGTCTGCGACTGTTTTGCTCTTCCCTGTGCGTGGTACTTTACCTCGGCGCGCCCCTCTGCCCGGCTCAATCCGCCCCGGCCATCACGCTCGATGAGTTCATGAACACCACCGAGATTACCGACGCCCGGCTTTCGCCCGACGGCTCCTCGGCCGTGATCGGCACCGAGAGCCCCGACTGGAAGGCAAGTGTTTTCAGCCATGACCTGTGGCTTTGGACGGCGCAGGGCGGCCTGCGTCCGCTGACCCACTCCGGCAGCGAAGAGAGCCCGCAGTGGAGCCCGGACGGCAAATGGATTGCCTTTACCTCTGACCGCGCGATTGCCGGGGCCGACGGCGAGGCCGACAGCGACGCAGCCAAGGCAAACCGCCTCTGGCTGATTCCTGTGGCCGGCGGCGAAGCGCTCCCGCTGTTCATGGAAAAGCTGGACGTGCACTCCTTTGCGTGGTCCCCTGACAGCGCAGCGATCTACTACTCGGTGACCGCGCCCCTGACCCACGAGCAGGAGGAGACGCAAAAGACCGAGTGGAAGGACGTGATTCGCTGGCGGGAGCAACATCGCGGCGATGTGCTGGTGAGGCAGCCTGTAGCCGCGGCGCTGGCCCGCGCATTGGCAGTCATGCCCCCCGCAGCCGCAGAAGCATCGAAGGCTGCCGAGAGCAAGTCCGCCGAAAACAAATCGGAAGACAAGAAGACTGACGGCAAGAAGGCAACCGATGCGGACGGCGCGACGTCACTTCCCGCCGGCGCAGAGACGATCGCTAAAAGCGGCATCTCGATCGGCCAGATCAACCCGTCGCCCGACGGCGCCAGCGTGGCCTTTGAGACCGAGCCGGTCCACCATCGCATTGAGAATCCGGCGGACTATGAAGTGTTTCTGGTCGCCTCCGCAGGCGGCGAGGCGCGGCAGATTACGCACAACGAGGCCAACGAAACCGGCCTGCGCTGGTCGCCCGACAGCAAGTGGCTCTACTTTCTGGTCGCCGGCGCTTCCGGCTCTCTGGAAGGTAAGTACCGCGACGTGCAGGGGCGGCTTTATCGCATGGACCCCGCCATCGGGAAAGCGGAGCGGCTGGGCGCGGCGTTTGACGGCTCCTGGGATTCATTCACGCTGCTGCCCGACGGCCGCGAGCTGGCCCTGGGGCTGAAGGGAACCGAGCAGCAAATCTACCTTGTGGAAGGGGAAAAGGCCTCCAAGCTCCTCGGAGTTGCCGGCACCTACGCGGGCCTGGATTCAGCTCGCGGCGCCGGCGCGCTGCTCTTCCGCCATTCGGCCATCAACCAGCCCACACAGGTGTACCTGGCCGCCGATCCGCTGCATCCTGACCAATCCACGGCACTCACCCGCTTTGACCCGATCTTCGCCCAGCGCGCGCAGCCGGAGTGGCAGCCCTATACGTGGAAGTCCGACGACGGACGTACTGTCGAGGGCGTGCTGATCTTCCCGCCGGGCAAGAAGGACGCCAAGCACCTGCGCATGCTGACGCTGATTCACGGCGGTCCGGGGGAAGCGGACGGTGACCACTTCGGCGCCGACTGGTACGACTGGGCTACGCTGGCGGCTGCGAACGGCTGGCTGGTGTTCCGGCCGAACTACCGCGGCTCGGCCGGCTACGGCGACGACTTCATGCTGGAGATTGAGCCGCACCTGGTCTCGAAGCCGGGTCGCGATATTCTCACGGGTGTCGACGCGCTGGTAAAGGATGGCTACGCCGATCCCGACCATCTGGCCATCGGGGGCTACAGCTATGGCGGTTACATGACCAACTGGCTCATCACCCAGACCACGCGCTTCAAGGCCGCCGTCACCGGGGCGGGCGCGGTGGAGCACGCGGCCAACTGGGGCAACGACGACGAGACCTGGGACGACGCCTGGTACCTGGGCGGCCAGCCGTGGCAAAACCCCGCGCTTTACCAGAGCGAGGCGGCGCTGTTCCAGTTTGACAAGGTGAAGACGCCCACACACCTGGTGCAGGGCGGCGCGGATGTGCGCGTAAGCTATCTGGAGGGGGTCACGATGGAGCGGGCGCTGGCGGCGCTGGGCGTTCCGCACTCGTTTCTGGTCTTCCCCGGTGAGGGCCACGGGCTGGGCAAGAACCCCTGGCACGGCTACATCAAGGTGCGCGAGGAGCTGAAGTGGCTGGAAAAGTATGCGGGAAACTAGCCGCAATGAAGTTCAAGGAACTCCCATCCATCGGACAAAGGCGTCCGATGGATGGGGCACAGTTTCATCCCCCGCGGGTCGTAGATACCGGAGGAGACTGATGCGAATTGAGGAACCCGCAAGGCGCCTTGGCGCATCTTCCTGACAGGGGCACATGAATCCGATCGAGACGGCACGGCAGACCACCTTCCAGCAAACGCTCCTGAGCGCGCGACGCACCATGCTGCTGAGCGAGATTCTGAAGCTCGCGCTGGACAGCTTTCGCGCCTCCAAGATGCGCTTTGCGCTGACCGCGCTGGGCATGGTCATCGGGACCGCATCGGTCATCCTGGTGATCACCATCGGTATGACTGGGAAGAAATACATTCTGCAGGAGATTCAGAAGGTCGAGACCAATTCAATCGAGCTCGAATACGCGGGCGGCGGGGCCACAGCGGCCGAGCGCGTTCTCTACAGCGACTCGCTCACCCGCGACGACGAGAAGGCCGTGGTGGCACGGTTGCCGGGCGTGCTTTACTCTTCGCCGGTGCTGACCATGCACGAGCGCATCGCCTTTGGCGGAGGCGTGTTCAAGGATACGCTGGTGCTGGGGGTGAGCCCGCAATATCAATTTATCCGCAACCTGCTGGTCCCCAACGGCCGCTTCCTCGACGACGAGGACGACAGCGCCCACATCCGCTGCGCCGTGGTGACGGAACTCTTTGCCCAAAAGCGATTCGGCAGCGACGAAGCGGCCGTTGGGTCAACCTTTGAGATCGCCGGCATTCCGTTCACCATCATCGGCGTCTTCAAAGAGAGCGTCTCGGACTTCGGCGTATCGGAGCTACAGGATCAGACCATCCTGATTCCCTTCTCCGTGGCCCGCTACTTTACCGGAACCGAAAACGTGAACCAGATTTACTTTTCCATGCGCGACATGGAAGAGGTTCCCGACGCCGCCAAGAGGATCAGGGAGATTGTTCAAGCCCGCCATCGGAAGGATTCGGTGTACCAGACCCAGACCCTGGTGGAACTGCTGGACATGGCCAACAAGATCACCACTGCCCTGACCGTGGTGCTGGTGCTGGTGGCCACGGTCACGCTGGCGGTGGGCGGCGTGGGCATCATGAATATCATGCTGGCCAACGTGCGCGCACGCATTCGCGAGATCGGCATCCGCAAGGCGCTGGGCGCAACCTATCGCGAGATCAAACTGCAGTTTCTTGCCGAGGCGGTCATCATCTCCCTTGTCGGCGGTGTTGCCGGAACGATTGTGGGGCTTTCCCTGCCGCTTTCCATACGCTTTTTCACCGGCATGGCCATCCCCATCTCGCCATGGTCGGTGGTGATTGCTCTGACGTCAGCCACGCTGGTGGGCGTGATCTTCGGCACCGTGCCGGCTACGCGCGCGGCGCAGATGGACCCGGTTGAGGCGCTCAAGTATGAGTGACGACCCGCGGTTGCCGCGGCCTGGCCCCGAAGAGGATGAGGAGCCGGAATCGCAGGGACCGAACCTGACCGCGATGTACAGCCTGATTGGCCTGGCGCTGGTGCTGGCCATCGGGTTTGCGATGGCGATCGTGTTCCCGTTCTGGAAGAGACGGTAGGCGCCTGCGGTGCGGCGGATATGTGCCCGGTCTATTTCGTCGGACATCCGCTCGGTTTATACCACCCTGACAACCCTCTCCCCCACCCCTTCTGCGAGTAAGCCGCGTATTTTCATGGGTTTACCGGGTGGCTGCGGCTTTGAGGATGTGATTCTAAAGGAGTTATCCGCAGATATGAGAAAACAAAACACTTAGCCTTGCGGCAGACGCTCGCGCCATTGCATGGTGCAGACGCTCGCGGGAGGCTCGCATGAGCCTTCTGCGCTTCCCTTTTTGTGGGCTATGAAATGATTGTGCGCCAAATGGGGGAAATTATCGGCAAGAGTTTGGGCAGTATTTCGGATTGTTTTTGGGCTCTCCGGGACACCTATGACCACATCTCTAAAGAGAATTGCTTGATTTACCATGTTGGTCATGTCTTCCGCAGTGGAATTGGTCACCCAGCACTATCCGATCGTCCTGCTTACCCTTTGCGCGCTTGCTGCCACCGTGGTCGCACTTGTCCGCCGGCGCATTCGCGCGGGAGCTGCCGACTGGCCCGTGACCGAAGGGACAATCCAGACGGTCAGCCCAGCGCCTAATCGATATGAACAGATAGCCGATTCGCACCATGTCGGCGATTTTTCTTACACCGTCAACGATGATTACTACTCCGGAAGGGTGATGATTTCCCGCGCGTTTTCTACTCACGATCATTCAGCGAATGAGCTGGTCAATCAGAAGATCCAGGTGCGTTATAACCCGCGGAAACCGGAGAGATTTTCCGTGCCCCCGCAGGAGGTTGGGGACTTTCTTGTGGATCCATGGGACGTGGGTTTTGCGTAGGACAGCGGTTCCATCGATCCCAACATCGATGAGACCTGAACAGACTATGGAGGGCGGTAGAATCGACCTGCGACGGATGAATCGAGGGAACACGCTTGGCAACCCAAACTGAAAAAGCTCGGCAGTTCAAGGCGCTTCATGAGGGCGCGGAACCTTTTGTGATTGGGAACCCGTGGGACGCGGGGACGGCGCGCATTCTGACGGCTCTCGGATTTTCGGCACTCTCCACCACCAGCGCGGGGCTGGCCTTTACGCTGGGACGGCGCGACGGAACGGCAAGCGTGACGCGCGAAGAGGCGTTGGCAAACGCGCGAGCGATAGTGGACGCCACGCCGCTGCCGGTAGCCGCCGATCTTGAAAATGGCTATGGCGACAGCCCGGAAGCGGCCGCGGAGACCATTCGCCTGGCCGCGGAAGCCGGGCTGGTGGGCGGTTCGATTGAGGATGCGACGGGCAACGAGCAAAACCCGATCTACGAATTTGATCACGCTGTTGAGCGAATCGCCGCAGCAGCCGCTGTGGCGCGATCGCTGCCGTTCCCTTTCATGCTGGTGGCTCGGGCGGAAAACTACCTTCATGGGCGGCCGGACCTGGAGGATACGATTCGGCGCCTGCAGGCTTATGAGGCTGCGGGCGCCGAGGTTTTGTATGCGCCGGGAATTACGCAGGCAGAGGATATTCGAACCGTTTGCGTCTCGGTGACCAAGCCCGTGAATGTGCTGATGGGCATGAAAGGCGCGCCGCCACTACCAGTAAAGGAGCTTGGCGCGCTTGGGGTGCGCCGGATCAGTGTCGGTTCCGGATTCAGCCGCGCGGCGCTCACTGCCTTTCTGCACGCTGCCCGCGAAGTAATTGAAGAGGGGACTTTTACTTTTGCCAACGAGACGCTTTACATGTCTGAGCTGGCCGACCTTTTCAGGTGAGACGGATGAATTATGCGATTCCGATTCTGCTGCTTGTCCTGACCATTCTGGTCTTCTTCGGCTTGGGCCGCGGAGGTTATCGATGCTTCGGAGTCTCTCAGACTGTTCTGCGCGTGATTGTCGCGCTTCCGTTGCTGGTTTCGGGCGTTCTTCTCCACTTTTTTCGTGTCCATGCAACGGCCAGCATCATTCCGCCTGCGTTTCCGGCGCATGTGTTTCTGGCGCTGCTCACGGGGGTGTTTGAAATCGCCGGAGCCGTCGGTCTGTTCGTGCCGAGATTCCGGCGCCCCGCTGCCTTTTGGATTGCCGTGATGATGGTTGCGATCCTACCGGCCAACGTTTTTGCAGCCGGGAAAGTGGTGGAAGGAATTGCCATGCCGGGGGTTGTGGTGCGGACCGCAATGCAGATGGTCTATATCGTACTGGTGCTACTGGCAGGGTATGGAGTGCCGGGAAGATCGCAATCATCCCGCGCTTTTCCGTAGAATGAACGTTTTTCAAAGTAAGGAGTATGATTAGCAAAGTAAGGAGAACCTCCTCATGGCCACTTCTCAAAAATTCGGGGCGTTTGCCATTCGTGCCAAGGTCACGAGCAAGGGGCAGATTACTGTCCCTATTGAAGTTCGCAAGTCCCTTGGAATCAAGGCCGGTGACCATCTGCGCTTTGAGCAGGAGGAGGGCGGGATCCGCCTGGTACGAGATACAGCGGAGGACGCGCTTGAGAAACTCAGGGGCACGGGCATCCCCGGCATGGCTCCCGGCCTTGAAGGTGTAAGAGCCTACATGCGTGAACTGCGTGGGTACGACGAGTTCGATGACAATCTCGCTTGACACCAACGTTGTGATCGCGCTCCTCAATCAGGAACAGCAATTGAATATGAGCGCCCAAGCTGCAATTGAGAAGGCGCGCGCGTCAGGCCGAGTTGTGATTTGCGGACCGGTCTACGCCGAGTTGCTCGGTCTGCCGGCGCGAAACCAACCAGCACTGGACGAATTCTTCAGTCTTGGCGGCATCGACGTAGATTGGCTTATTGATGAAGCGGTATGGCGCGCTGCCGGAATGGCCTTCCAAACCTATGTAGGACGGAGGATCGCAAGTACCGGGTTGCTGCCGCGGCGAATTCTGACGGACTTTCTGATTGGAGCGCACGCGGTAGCGCACGGGCACACTTTGCTCACCCTAGACCAGCGACACTACAAAGCGTCCTTCCCGGAAATAAGGCTTCAATCAATCCTGGGCGCACTTTGAATGGCTCTGTCCGCAATCAGGATCGGAATGCCTTCAACGATTGGGTAGGCGCGCCCGCACCCCAAGCAAATCAGCTTCTCTTCCCCGAGCGTAAGACTGCTGTGGCAGGCCGAGCAGGCGAGATCGCCCACTACGGATTGATCGAAGGAAACGGGCTTGCTTGGCTTGGCCGGCATCGGATCAGCTATTGAACCGTTGCGTCGGGGTTGGCTCTGTCGGCGGGGTCGCCCGGTTTGGATGCGGGGCGCTTGGGACGGCCGGCAAATTCTTTCTCGATGCGCTCGTTGGTGCCGGCCTTGGCGAATTCATAGGCCACGCGGATGCCGTTGAAGATGGCGTTGTCGTTGGAAGAGCCGTGGCCGATGATGCAGACGCCGCGCACGCCGAGCAGCGGAGCGCCGCCGTATTCGGTGTAGTCCAGGCGGCGGCGGAATTCGTTGAAGGCGCGCCGGGACAAGAGCGCTCCCACCTGGGCGGTGACGGTGCGGGTGAGCGACTCGCGCAGCACGTCGCGGACAAAGCGGCCGATGCCTTCGCTGGTCTTCAGCGCCACGTTGCCGACAAAGCCGTCGCAGACAATGACGTCGGCATTGCCGTTGAAGATGTCGCGCCCCTCGACGTTGCCGATGAAGTTGATAGGCAGCGCCTTGAGCAGCGGGAAGGCTTCGTGGGTAAGCTCGTTTCCCTTGCTCTCTTCTTCGCCGATGGAGAGCAGGCCGACGCGCGGCTTGTGAATCTTGAGCACGCTGCGGGCATACATTTCGCCCATCACGGCAAACTGTTCGAGGTTGTGGGCCTTGCAGTCGACATTGGCGCCCACGTCAAGCAGGACGCACGGGTTGCCCTTGGAGGTAGGCATGGGAGTGGCTAGAGCGGGGCGGTCAACGCCGGCCATTGCGCCGAGTACCATTTTGGCGGTGGCCATGGCCGCGCCGGTGTTGCCGGCGGTGACAAAGCCCGCGGCCTTGCCCTGGCTGACCAGTTTGAGGCCGACGCGCATGGAGCTGTCCTTCCTGGAACGAACAGCCTGGGCCACGGCCTTCTCATCCATGCCAATTTTTTCAGAGGCGTTGTGGATGAGGATGGGCAGGTCTTCGTTGTCGAGGTGCTCGTCGAGCAGGTCGCGCAGCTCCGCCTCCGGCCCGATGAGATGGACGCGCACGGGCAGAGTCCGGCAGGCGAGGATGGCCCCCCGGATTTCTGGTTCTGGAGCTTTGTCGGAACCGACGGCGTCAAGCGCGATGTCGATGAGCATATGCGCTGCTCCGACTACTTGGCTACTTCCTTCACATCGCCGTAGATGCGTCCCTTGTACTCTTTGCACTTGGGACAGGCCTGGTGAGGAAGCCGCTTCTCATGGCAGTTGGGGCACTCGGAGAGGCCGACGGCGGTCAGAAAGTCGTGGGAGCGGCGTAGTGCGGTGCGGCGCGTTGAATGGCGCCTTTTCGGATTAGGCATGACAAGAGTTCCTTTCGTCTCTCCACCGGCTGGGCAGGCGGAACGCCTCAAATCTCTCGGAGGCTATTGATTTCTCAGGACTTGATCCGGCCGCGAAGCCCGGACAGCGCTTCCCAGCGGGGGTCGGCTGGGCCCTCATCGCAGTGGCACGGTTGGGTGTTGCGGTTCTGGCCGCAGCGCGGGCAAAGTCCCTTGCAGTCCGGCTTGCACAAGGTTCTGACCGGCAGGGACAAAAGCACCTGCTCGCGCAGCACATCTTCAAGCAAAAGACTGTCCTTTTGATAATACCCGATTTCCGTTTCCGGCGCAGTAATGGACCGTTCCGGGGGCTCGGAATCGGCGTCGGAGGGGCGGAAGATCAGGTCGTATTCGGCTTCGAGGGGGATTTCGACCGGTTCGACGCAGCGCGCGCAGGGAACCTGGAACTTGCCCGCGAGTGTGCCCTTGAGGCGAATATCGGCCACAATGTCCTTGGGGCCGCGGTGCTCATGCAGCACCTCGGCACGGCCCGCGGCGGCCAGTTGGCCCACCTGCTCGGCTTCGTCTCCCAGTTCGACAACTCCCGGAGCCAATTCCAGGTCGTAATCGATCGGCTCCCGTTCCAGTTCGCTTACCTTGAATTCCATACTATGAGCCTACGGCGCAGGCTCCCGCGCGTCAATGCCCGGCCGCGCGGCGTTTTACATGGAGCGTTGAAGGAAGCGACGAAAAACTTCAAGGAATTCGGCGGCGTGCCGATGAACGGGTTACCGAAACGTCCGGGCGGCGCGCCTGAGCCGATATGGGCCGGCCGCACCCAGAGCGTGGACGATCCGCACAGGAGAGGAAGACCGTCATGTCCGTGCTTCGCAACCTACCCATCTCGCGCAAGTTTTTTGTGGCCTTTGGCGTGATCTGCGGGATTTCGCTGCTGGTGGGGATCTACAACTTTGTCAACCTTCGTGGCATCACGGCGAACAGCGTGGACCTAAGCGCGGATTCGTTTCCCTCGGTGCTGGCGCTGGGGGATGTTCGCGGCGCGGCCAACGCCATTCATCGCGAGGACCTGGAGCTGCTGCTTTGCCAGACCCCTACCTGCACAGCCCGCGTGAGCGTCAAGCGGCAAAAGAACGGGGATGCATACAGGGCGGCCGAGAAGAAGTACGAGGCCATGATCAGCTATCCGGGGGAACGGGATTTGTACGAGAAGTTCCATACGGAATTTGGCCGGTATCTTGAGGCAAGCGACCGCGCAAATCAATTGCTGACGGCAGGCATGACGGGAGACGCCGTGGCGATCGTCACGGCGGATGCGGTGATGGATAGCTTTTCAAACGGTCTGGGTGCCATGAACGACGATCTTGCGCTGAGCGCGAAGTTTGGTTCCGATGAATCGCGCGCGGTAACGGCTTCAAGCCAGCGCGCCACCTGGATCAGCGTGGTGGTGAGCCTGGGGCTGGTTCTGCTCAGCGTTGCGATCGGGACGGTGCTGACACGGGAGATTGCGCCGCGGCTTATACGCTGCAAGCAAGCCCTGGAGCAGATTGCCGCGAAGGACATGACGGCGTACATCGAGGTGACGGGCACCGATGAGATCGGACAGCTTGGCACAGCGTTCAACCAGAGCGTGGAATCGATACGCGGCGTGCTGCAATCGGTGGCCAAGGGCGCCGAGACGCTCTCGGCCGCCTCCACTGAGATTAGTGTCCGCTCCGTTCAGAGTGCGGGGAATGCGCGCTCGCAATCCAGCAAGACCAACCAGATTGCGGCGGCGGCGCAGGAGATGACGGCCACGATCGGCGAGATCAGCCACAACGCGGAGAGCGCATCGGGCGCCAGCCGGGTCTCGGCCGAGACCGCCAACCAGGGCGGCGAAGTGATGCAGGCCGCGGCGGCCACGATGGAGAAGATTGCCGCGGCAACCAGCACGGTGTCTGCAAAGATGACGTCGCTGGCCCATCGCTCCGAGGAGATCGGCAAGGTGGTCAGCGTGATTCAGGAGATCAGCGAGCAGACCAACCTGCTGGCGCTGAATGCGGCCATCGAAGCCGCGCGCGCCGGCGAACACGGCCGCGGTTTCGCCGTGGTGGCCGGTGAGGTCAGGCGTCTGGCTGAGCGCACCAAGGGCGCGACCGAAGAGATTGCGGGCACCATCCGCAGCATTCAGGAGGAGACGCGCGAGACGTTGCAGGTGATGCAGGACAGCCGGGCGGCGGTTGAAACCGGCATGAGCGAGACTTCGCGCGCGCGCACCAGCCTGGAGGCGATCATCGAATCCTCAAAGCAGGTGGAGCACCAGATTGCCATGATCGCCACGGCGGCAACCGAGCAGACTGCCGCGTCAGGAGAGATTTCGGAATCCGCCGGCCAGATCTCGCAACTATCCGTTGAAAACACGCAAGGCGCCGAAGAGGCCGTGGAGGCGCTGAAGAACCTCTCAGGTCTGGCGAACGAGCTGGACGGCATGATCCGGCAGTTTCGTCTGGGTGAAGACATACAACCGGGCGGGAACCTGTCTGGCAGAGGGAAGCCGGCACTCCAGACGAGTCTGCGACCCGCGCACATTTGAGCCACGCCCTTGTGGCTCGTGCAAGCCCCCCGGCGGCCAGCCTCCGCCGCCGGGGTCCCCAGCGGAGGTTCCTCATCGCTGGGATGCAAGGATGGTGGCAGGCCCGAAACCTCCCTGGGTCTGCACTCCCAGCTCCCGCAATCGGCCGCTGAGAGCGGGTCTGCCGCCAGTCTTCATCCTGCTTCCGATGCAGCGTTATCCCCGGTGATTGCTCTTCCTGCGCAGAATTCACACATTCAGCGGGTCCTGATTTGCCCTGCGCTATGGTAGCCTCCGGATAACCTGCATTTCTCACAGACGGGGCGATTAGCCAGAGTTCAGGGTCCGGCGAAGTCCCTGAGGGCCTGGAGGCCCTCAGGACAGCCGGTCAGGAGACCGGCGCTACATTCTTTCGCCGCTGGTGAGAAATGCGGATAGAGGAACCCGCGGAGGCTGCCCCGCATCGAACCCTGGAGTGTGAACGCATGAGCGCCTTGAAATATGACCTGGTGGTGATCGGATCCGGGCCCTCCGGACAACGGGCCGCCGTGGCCGCCTCCAAGATGAAGAAGCGGGTGGCCGTGGTGGAGGCGCGCTCGATGGTGGGCGGGGTTTGCGTCAACACCGGCACCATCCCCTCGAAGACCATGCGCGAAGCGGTGATGCACCTGTCCGGCTACAACTACAAGTCGGTCTACGGCATGAACTACCGGGTGAAGGAAAGAATCACCATGGCCGATCTTGCCTTTCGCGTGCAGGCGGTGATCAAGACCGAAGTGGACGTGACCGAAGCCCAGCTTTCACGCAACGGGATCGACGTGGTCCACGGCATTGCCCGCTTTGCAGGACCGAACCAGGTGCGCGTGGAGGGGATTCAAACCGACACCACGCTCGACGCCGACCGGATCATTCTGGCCGTCGGCACCAAACCCGCATCCTCCTCGAAAGTTCCAGTCAACGGCCGCACCATTGTGAACAGCGACCAGGTGCTGGACCTGGCCGTGCTGCCGCGCACGCTGATCGTGGTGGGCGGCGGCGTGATCGGCGTGGAATATGCCTGCATGTTCGCGGTGCTGGGCGTGCGCGTGACGCTGATTGAAAAGCGCGACCGGCTGCTTGAGTTCGCCGACCGCGAAATTGTTGAGGCGCTCAGCTACCACCTGCGCGACGCCCGCGTGACGCTCCGGCTGGGCGAAGAGGTGGAAAGCGTTGAGGAGCTGCCCGACGGGACGGTGGTCGCAAATTTACAGAGCAAGAAAAGAGTCTCCGGCGACGCGTTGCTGTATGCGATCGGCCGCCAGGGCGCAGTGGACGACCTGAACCTGGCCGCCGCCGGCCTTGAGGCCGACAATCGCGGCCGTATTCCCGTGGACGAGCATTACCAGACCAGCGTGCCGCACATCTTCGCGGTGGGCGACGTGGTCGGATTCCCTTCCCTGGCCTCGGTGTCGATGGAGCAGGGGCGCATTGCCGCGGCGCGCGCCTTTAACGACAACGCCACCACATCGAACCCGAGCTTCTATCCCTACGGCATCTACACCATCCCGGAGATCAGCTTCATCGGCAAGACGGAAGAGCAGTTGACGGATGAGGACGTCCCCTACGAAGTGGGCATGGCCTACTACCGCGAGACGGCGCGCGGACAGATTCGCGGCGACACCACGGGCAGATTGAAGCTGGTGTTTCATCGCGACACGCGCAAGGTGCTGGGGGTACACATCATCGGCGAAGGCGCTGCCGAGCTGGTGCACATCGGCCAGGCGGTGATGGTGCTGGGCGGCACAGTGGACTACTTCATCGATACCGTGTTCAACTACCCCACGCTGGCCGAGTGCTACAAGGTGGCGGCGTTTAACGGAATTGGCCGTCTGAATCGCTACCAGGCGGGGTAATCGGAATGCCGGGGAAGAGCATCCAAACAAGAAGAGAGCGGCAGCGCCGATTTGCCTGCCTGTCGAAATGAATGAGTTGAAAGCCCGTGGGTTGAAGAGGGCGCGAAAAAGGGCCATTTTCCGACGATATGCACGCAAAGCATGCCGCAGGGGCTGAAGCCTACGCTGATTTGATTGGCTTTGTACCGGGGATAAATCCCCGGCCTACCGCCCGGGTGAGTTTTTCCGCAAGCTGTAAAGCCGGCCTGGAGGGCTTGAATGACCACCGCCATCGGCGTCGTAATGACCGAGCACATCGTGGCCGGCAGGCTTGAAGACCTGCGGCTCAAGGGCGCGCTGTTGCGCTATCCCGCCGAGACCGACGAACTGGACGCCCTGATCGCGCTTCCTGCCAGCGAACTGGTCGAGTTGCTTGCCGTGCAGATCTCCACTCTCGCGGCGCAGGGGACTGTGGATGCGGTGGGCGTCGCGGTGCCGGGCATCGTCCGCTATGGAATTATTGAGGACTCGCCGAACCTGACCCAACTGAAGGGCATGCACCTGGCGGAAGAATTGAGACGAGCCCTGGCAACCCGCGGCATCGACGCTCCGGTTCACGTGGCCAACGACGCGGACGCGATTGCCGCCGGGGTTGCCGCCACGCGCGGCCAGCTCAACAAGCTCACGCGGGTTTGGACGCTTGGCAACGGCATCGGCTACGGGCGCTGGCCGTATGTGGAAGGCGTCTGGGAGGGCGGCCACGTGACGGTCACGCTCGACCCCAAGGAGAAGTTCTGCGGCTGCGGCGGCGTGGGCCACCTTGAAGGCATCATGGGCTACCGCGCCATGCGCATGCGCTTCCTGGACCTCGAACCCGAGGAAGTGTTCGCCCACGCCAAAGAGGGCGATCAGCGCTGCCGCGAGTTTGTGGATCTGTGGCACCGCGCCCTGGCGGCGGCGACCGCTTCGTTCATTCATCTGGCCGGGCCGGGCCGTTTCTACTTCACCGGCCACAACGCGCACTTTCTTGAACTACCGGTACTGCGCGCTCACATGGAATCGATGGTCAAGATGAGCACGCTGCAGAGCTTTTCGCTGGAAGTGCTGCCACCGGACGACACCACGGCGCTGCTGGGGGCGGGAGTCTCCGCGGTGCGCGCGCTGGCTTCCTAGGGTGTATCGACATATACCGGTGCGCAGCGTTGCGAGGAAAAATCCGGCCAGACGAAGCGGAGGCCGAAGACTGTGGCGGGTCCACCTTCGAGGCCGACAATGAAGTATGGCCGGATTTTAACCGCAACCCGAAGGGACGGGGCCATTTTTCCTCATTTCTTCGTCAATCGTCGCTAGCAGACACCCGGTATGCGTCGCTCCTCTTTCCTCGAACTGAGAAAAAATGGCTCCCGTCGCTGCGCACCGGTATATGTCGATACACCCTAGGGTGTATCGAAAAGACGAGGCTCCGACGTGGGTGCGCTCCAATGGATGAGTGAACCCGCCGGCGGCAAAGTCTCTTTCAGATTTCTATCTATTCCAAAAGCCCCGGGATCGAATTATGCTTGCCGCATGGCCTTCTCTCCCCGGCGCAGCCTCCTGTTCGTTTCTTGCGTGCTTCTGGCCGCGTGCGCTGCCGCCGCTCAGGATGCCCGGCCCGGGCTTTCTTCGCATCCGGCCGCGGAACCGGTGGTCATTGACAACTTTGGGAAGAGCTCAGTGCCGCTGGACGGAATGTGGCAGTTTCATACCGGCGACGACCCCGCGTGGGCTGCACCGGGATTTGACGATTCAACCTGGGAGCAGATCGGCGCAGATCAGCCGTGGGGTTCGCAAGGCCACCAGGGCTATACCGGCGCTGCGTGGTACCGGATCCACATCAAGGTCTCCACTGCTCCAGGAACAGACCCGGAATTTGCGCTTCTCTTCAAAAATGTAGACGGGCCCTACGAGGTCTACTGGAATGGGCTGCTGGTGGGGCGAAACGGAGCGCTTCCGCCACACCCCGTCTGGTACTGGGATCCGCAACCTGCGCAGACCTACGGTCTGGGAAAGATTCAAAGCGGGGTGCTGGCGGTGCGTACATGGAAGTCCCCGTTGCTTTCCGCGGACTATTTTCAGTCGGGTGGAATGCAGGATCCACCCCTGATCGGCACTCCTGAAGGAATTGGCCTGCGCAAGAACCAGACCGATCTGCGGTGGCTGCGTGACAGTCAGCTGTTCTTCGGCCTGGCCACAATCTATGGGCTGGTAGCTCTGCTGAGCCTGATCGCGTGGCTGCGCGATCGCAGCCGGTGGCTCATGCTCTTTATGGCCGGCATCTTTCTGGTCAGTCCAATGGACACGCTGCTTGACGGGATGCGGATCAGGCTGCCCTACACATTCCTCTACGGCGCGAGCCAGATCGTGTATCCAATCGGCGAAGTGTCTCTGTGGTTTCTGCTGCTTTGGGTGCTTGACCTGAAGGCCAACGAGACGCTGGTGCGTTGGACACGCACAGCATCCGTAATGATCTTCAGTTTCTGCGGGCTCAACGCGATTCTGGTGATGTTCTGCCTGGGGTCGCCGCATGTGCTCGCGGTGCAGATCGCCGACGCAACGCTCAGCCTTCCGCAGGTAATCCTGGGAACACTGGCGCCCATCCTTGTGGTCTACGCGTTGTTTCATCGCCGCAAGTTGGACTATGCGCGCTGGCTGGTTGCGCTCTTCGCTTTCGCCAACGAGATGCTGAGCCTGGCCTACAACTCGTCCTCTCAGGGCCAGAGGTTCACGGGTTGGACTCTGTCGAGCACCCTGACGACCACGCTTTTCGAGGTGAACCACAACCCGATCCGGGCCTTCACGCTTGCCCAGGGACTGCTGCTGGCCTCGGTGCTCCATGCGGTATACCGGGATGCGGCGGAAAACCGCCGACGCCAGCTGAACCTGGAACAGGAGTTCCAGAACGCCCGCGAACTGCAGCAGGTGCTGGTTCCGGAGACTCCTCCCACGCTGGAGGGCTTCAACGTGACCAGCGCCTACAAGCCGGCCCAGGAGGTGGGCGGAGACTTTTTTCAGATCATTTCTCTCGAAGGCAATCAGGCGGGCTCAACGCTGGTGGTGCTGGGCGACGTGAGCGGCAAGGGGCTCAAGGCGGCCATGGCGGTATCGCTCATTGTGGGCTCCATCCGCATGGCGGCGGATGCCAGTTCCAGCCCCGGCGAAGTGCTGGCCGCGCTCAATCGCCGCCTGCACGGCCGGCTCAGCGGGGGATTCGTCACCTGTATCGCCATGCGTCTTGACCCCGGCGGCCTCTGCACCATCGCTACCGCCGGCCATCCTTCTCCGTTTCTCAACGGAGAAGAGATCAGCCTGCCCGGCGCCTTTCCGCTGGGGCTGGTTGCCTCAACCAGTTATGAAGAAACCACGCTGCTGCTTAGAGAAGGCGACAACCTGAGCCTCTACACCGACGGCCTTCTGGAGGCGCGCAGCCAGTCTGGAGAGCTCTACGGCTTCGACCGCATGAAGGTGCTGTTTCAGACCCGTCCTACGGCAGCAGAGGCCACCGACGCGGCCATCGCCTTTGGCCAGGACGACGACATCACGGTGCTGACCCTGACGCGCCTGGCGGCCGGAGAAGAATCCTCCACGACGCTCACAGCGCCCACTCTCGCACCGTCCTCGTGACCCTCATTCCGAACTGTTTGATTTTCGCTCAGTCCGAAAAGGCCAGCGATTTCAGGCGATGCTGCGATGGGGCATCTGAAGGAGTTCCGACTTTGGCATGGGGGAAGGCGGGACACCCGCGGACGCGCGTGCTTTCACGCCCTGCTCTTCAAGCAGTTGCAGAAACTCATGCAGCGGGACAGGGCGTCCAAAGAGCCAGCCCTGGCCGTGAATCTCACGGCCGGAGCCGGAGAAGTAGTTAGCCTGCTGTTCGGTTTCCACGCCCTCAGCCACCACGCCCATCTTGAGCGCTTCAGCCATGGCCAGAATCTGCGGAAGGATGGCCACCGTGACCGATTCTGTGCCGATGGCCTTGGTGAAAGCCTGGTCCACCTTGATGCAATCGACATTGAGATAGAGCAGGTAAGACAGGCTCGAGTAGCCGGTGCCGAAGTCGTCGATATGAATGCTGTGACCGCGCCAGCGCAGCTCGCGAATGGTCTCCATGGCATCGGCGCGGTTGGCGGTGGAGCTTTCAGTGATCTCGATGACCAGGCTCTTGGGCGTGATCCTGGCCTTCTTTACAGCCTCATCGAGCATGGGCAGGAAGCCGGGGTCGCATAGATCCTGCGCGGTAACGTTGACGCTGAGGCGGAAGTCGGCACGTGTGCGCAGTGTCTCGCCAAAGTCCTTCAACGCGCGGCGAATGATCAGCCTGGTGACCTGTGTAACAAAGCCACGCGCCTCGGCGATCTTGATGAACACATCGGGACCGACCACACTGCCGTCTTCATCCACCCAGCGGGCCAGCGCTTCCGCGCCGACAATGCGTTCTGAATCCATGCTGACGATGGGCTGATAGTTCAAATCCAGTGAGTCGCCGGCGACGGCCCGGCGCAGTTGCTGCTCCATGTTCAGGCTGCGGCTGAAGATGAACGCAATCATCATGCCCAGAAGGCCGCCTGAAAGGCCACCGAGTATGGTTCCGCCCACAGCCATGCCGCCTTCGCCCTGAAACGCCTCGGGAACCGTGGTGGTGGCTGTCACGCATTTGAAGAACGCGGAGGAGCACCGGGTTGCATAGAGCGTGTCTCCCTGGCGTAAAGTGCCTTCGACGGTCAGATCGGGTGCTTGCGGGTGCGGGCCTCGCGCGGCAGCGACTGGGGCGACAGGTGCGACAGGTGCGGCGGGGGTCTGGCTGCTGGGCGGATTCATGGTGAAGATGAGCCGCATGGGAATGTGGCCCAGCGAAGCCGGTTCCTGGGGCGCGAACACCACGTAGGCGTTGCCCAGTTGCAGCCCCGCCCGCTTGAGTCCGGGGTCGCGAATCGGCAGAAGGTTGCTGTAGGCGACCGTGCCATCCTGCTGGGAAAACTCCGGCGCGAATTGCCCAATCGAACGGCCTGGCCGATCCGCCGTTGCGGAGCAATCGATCTTGCCGCCGTGGATGCGGCCGGCATCTTTCAGATAGGTGGAGCGGAAGACCAGCTCGCGGAAGTAGGCGAGTTCGGCGTCGGAGCAGGCCGGATGCGGGGACGCCTTGATGGAAGCGAGCGCTTTCGTCGCTTCTTCCGAGGCTGCATCCTGCTGCTGCGCTACGAGTGTCGAGTATTCGTCAAGCCAGCTCTCCGCCAGGTAGATGGCGATGGCATACCCCAGCAGACAGCCGGCAGCCATCCCGGCTACCGCCATCGTCATTGGGGCCGCACGTGCGACCAATGCACGTCGTTTGCGAGAACTTAGCATAGGAATCGATGTCGCGCCAATTCAACCCAGGTCCCCTGGAGACAGTTACCCAGTCAAACAAGAGTTTCGTCTTTCCTCACTAGATGCAATGACCAATTTGGGGGAGATAGTAACCAATTAGTGTCTAAGTTCGGCACAAAGTCCCTGCAATCGCCCCAGTTTCAAGGTCCCAGATGCCTCAGAACGACGCATCCGGGCTCCTGTGCGCCCAACCAAATTGTTCGCGGCAAGGTGAAAATCTCAGGCCTGGACAGGACCGGTCAGCGTCGGCTCTTTCGCTTGGCGTCGATCCTGGGCCAGTAAGAAAACTCGTCCGCATAGAGTTCTCCGCTGAGGTCGGCCACCCGCTGCTGGAGGCGCGCCTGCGCGTCCACGATTGCCTGGTTGTAAATGGCCGGGCCGATCTCCTCAACAAAGAAGTTGAGCAGTTGCCCCGCCGGCAGATCGCCGATGGGTTCAGGCATGTTTTCTTCGAAGTAGCGTTTCAGCGAGGAGATGGCCGCCGTACGCGTCTGTTTGGAGAGTTCAGGGGTAATCATGGGCGTGAATTCCTTGAGATGAGCTTACGCCCGTAGATACAAGTATTCGCACAGCCTGTTATTCCGCCCAGTTCTCCATCTTCAGTCCCTGAACCCGCCCAAACTCGCGCGTGTTATGGGTCACCAGTGTGAGGCCGAGACTGCGCGCGTGTGCCGCAATCAGCAAATCATTCGCGCCAATCATCTTCCCGCGCGTCTTCAAGTCCGCTCGAATAAGCCCGTAATCCACAGCAGCCTCGCTGGGAAAATCGAGGACGGCAACATAGCGCAGATACGCATCGAGCGCCGCCTGATCCTGTTTTCGCCGAGGAGAGACTTCTATTCCAAACGCCAGCTCTGCCTTCGAGATTGCGGAGATGCAGACATCGGCTACTGCGACCCTTTCAAGCCTGCGCAGAACGGCGGTGTCGGTGCGCTTCATGATGTAGGAAGAAATATCCGTGTCGAGCATGTAAAGGGGCATTAGGGCCTGTTCACACTACTGGGGTGGATGGCGTTGCGAGCGAAAATCGGGCCAGACACGACGGAGTCCGAAGGGCTGTGGCGGGACCACAGCCGAGGACGACAACAAAGTATGGCCCGATTTTCTCCGCCACCCTTCGGGCCGGGGCCAATTTTCCCGATTTCGTCGTCATTCGTCGCTAGCAGGCACCCGGTATGCGTCACTCCTCACTCCTCGAACTCGAAAAAATTGGCTCCCGGCGCCGCCGCCTCAGTAGTGTGAACAGGCCCTAGATCGACCGCTCTTGCACGGGCAGATCCTCAACCCCCTCCATAAAGTGCTCGCAGGCTGCCGGGGCCGAGGCCAGGTAGTCCGTCCAGCCGGTGGGCCGCGCGGAGAGAATCACATCGTCGCCCTGTCGGCGGATAAAGACCTCGGCGGTCGAGAACTGAAAGTCCTTGGGCAAGCGAACCGCCTGGCTCCTGTTGTTCATGAAAATTTTGGCTGTACGCTGCATGTGGCCCTCCCGGAAAGAATGCATATACAAAAGTATATGCCAAAAAGGGAACGAGGAGGAATCCGGTCGAGGGGCAAGGCACGGGGCGCGACTGACTCCTGACAACTGAAAACTGTCTTTCAGTACCGCCGCAGGTAGGTTCCGGAGAGGCGGTCGTGCCAGGTGAGGTGGTCCTCGTCGAAGATGGCCCACGCAACGCCCAGCCCCACCGGCAGCAGGGACAGAATCAGGGCCACCAGCCGCCTGCGTCTCTGCGGTGCGGTTGGATTGTCGTCGTCGAAGGTGCAGAGCGCGATGTGGGCATACTTCATCCCCAGCGTTCCCTCCGCAAAGGTAAGAAACAGCGCGTGGTAGAGGGCAGCGATGGCCACCAGCGCCAGCGCCGAGCCGATCTCAATCCCCTTGAGCGGCGGCAATTGGCTCACATGAGTGGCTGCAACCATGGCTGCAGCCAGGAAGGCGCCCGTAATCAGCGCGCCATCCACCAGCGAAGCCATCACCCGCAGCCCGAAAGGCGCCAGTTCCAGCACAGGCGGGGCCGGCGGAGCATCTTCTTCCAAGTCGATTTCCGCGCGCGGCTTCACCATGGGCTGCTCGCCCAGTCGAATGTCGGACCACTCGGCGCCGCGCCACGCAGGCGCCGCCGTCTCGATCGCCATCTCCGCGGATTCGGGTTCGACGGAGATGCTTCCGGGGTCGACCTCAAAGATGCTCAACTGCGCGTCGGACGGCCCCACCCCGTACTGGACTTCGGCACGGCGCGGACGCATCTTGCGCGTCGCCACCAACTCGCGGGGAAACTCGATCAGGTTGGCATGGATCGGCTGCAGCGGCTCAACCGATTCAATCGCTTCCTCGGCGAAGCTATGCTGCGCATCCGCGTCGCGCTCCCACCATGCCTCGGCAGGATGGTCAAAATCTGCCGGTCCATGGGAGGTGCGTGCAATCGCGGGCTCCGCCGGACGAACCGGCAAATCCTCATCCCAACGGATTCCGTAACTGTGCGGTTCTTCATGCTCCGCCGGCAGTGTGGGTGCAGGCAGGGGCAACGCAGAACGGGCAGGCTCAACGTGTGCCTCCCATGCTCTCTCAAAGGCACGTTCGGAAGACAGAACGCGAAAGGCCTCGGGGGCGCGGGCGTGTTCAGCGGCGGAGGCAGCCTCAAGGCCAGCAAGAACGGACTCCGCCGCGGCCTGCAGATCGAGCGCGGCGCGCGACGCGGCTTCTGCCGCTCGCACTGCACTGCGTGCCTCTTCAGCGAGCATCTGGCTGTAGCTGGGCGCCTTGGCGTAACGTGCCGCTACGCGCGCGGCCGCGGACTGCGCCGCACGGCTTGCGGCGGTGTGGCTGGCCTCATGCGCCGGAGGCTCGGCGACAGATCCGCCTTTGCGGTGCTTGTGTGCTTCAAGGCGGCGATTGACTTCCTGCTTCCAGGACGCTGCAAGGTTGGCTTCGATCGGGGATGTACTCAAAGCTCCAATGTCCCTTCCGGCACAGGCGATATGGGCCCGCGCGCAGGCCCTCTTGCCGTCGTTGCGGCCCGCATGCCTCATCGTAAACGCGGCATCAAGGCGATCCGTCTCAAAAAGGACAAGGGGGTATCGCAGGAATACACAGTGGATGGCCTGTCGCGGCGCTGGCGCAGCTTCATATTCCGCGATGACTGCCTGCTGCCGGAGACGCTCGGCGCGCGTCCCATCAACTGGCGCCCGCTTTTGTTATGCTGAGCCTTGGTCCTGGGATGCACTCTCGTCACGGAATGATGATCGCGCTGCTGGCGTTGCTGCCGGCTCTTTTTCCCGTCCACCTGGACGGGCAGACGCCTCCGGCGCCCGCTCCCAGTTCCAATCCCAGCCCCCAGGCTGCGCCGGAGCAACTTCCCGACGAGCCCAGCCTTGAGTTGATGCCCATAGCCCAGCCCGAACCGGCGCCGCAAACCGGCGTTCCCGCGCTGCTGGCGGCCGGCACGCAGACGGATAAAGGCAACCTCTGGACCGGCACGGGCGGAGTGGTGATCCATTACCGGGATTACATTTTGAGCGCCGACAAAGCGATCTACGACCGGTCGACCACGGAACTCGAAGCCGAGGGTCATGTGCAGGTGGCCGGCGGGCCTGAGGATGTGGTGATCAATGCCGATCGTGGCGAGATGCACCTGGATGTTCACACCGCACGCTTCTTCAATGTAAGCGGAACCATCGGCGTTCACACCCGCAGCCACTCGGTGGTCTACACCACAGCGAATCCATTCTTCTTTACCGGGCGGGTGCTGATTCAGACCGGCGAGGGCAAATACAGGATCGTCGATGGTTCAATGACCAATTGCCGGTTGCCCAAGCCGGACTGGCTGCTGATCTCAAAGAGCATCGATCTTGCGAACAACAAGGCCTCGACCACCGGCTCGGTCTTCAAATTCCTCGGCGTACCGCTCTTCTATCTGCCTTATCTGCGCCATCCGACCGACGAGACAGGCCGCGAAAGCGGGTTTCTGATTCCCGTGTTTCCCAGTAACTATTCATCGGTCAGGGGCTACACGCTGGGAGAGCAATTCTATTGGGCCATCAGCCGCAGCATGGATATGGTGATCGGCACGGAATACTACAGCAAGCGCGGCTGGGCGCCCAACGGAGATTTTCGCTATAAGGGACCGGGGATCGACCACCTGGCGGTTCGCTGGCAGGCACTGCTCGACCGCGGCTTCGAACAGCAGGTGGGCACGACCATCCCAGCGGGCGGCAGCGCAGGCGCCGGCCACGCAAAAGTGCTGTCAGGTCCAGTTGGCTATGAATACGTGAACCAGGGCGGCCTTGATATTGGCGCTCTCGGCCGCAAAGATCTGTCCGATGAGACGTACATCGTCGGCAACGTCGAGTTTCTGTCCCACTACGTTTATCGCCTGGTCTTCGACGACAACTACTCGCAGGCCGTCAGTTCCGAAGTGTCGAGCGTCATCGGAATGACCCACGCGCACAACGGATTCATTCCCTCGGCTTCGCTGGACCGCTTTCAGACCTTCGCCAGCGCAACCAACGGCGACGAAGCCAGGATTCTGCATCTGCCCAACCTTCGCTACGACGTACTCGATCGCCCACTGCGTTCCTCGCCATTCTATTGGAGCCTGAGTTCGTCGCTCGATTATCTGTCCCGCTCCGAGCCTGATTTCCACGCGCGCAATGTGGGCCGCATTGATTTCTATCCGCATCTCTCGCTGCCCTTCTCAGTAGGCGGCTGGAGCGTGGTTCCCGAGGGCGCGCTGCGCGAAACGTTTTATACCGGCAGCCAGACGCCCGACCTGACCGGCATTCAAGCGGGGACACCTTCCATCAGCCACGCCGCAATCAACCGCGCCGGCGTGGAAGCCTCAGTGGACATCCGCCCCCCGGCCATCGAGCGCGACTTCCTGCTGCCACGCTGGAACCGCGTGCTGCGCCACGTGATCGAGCCGGAGTTGACCTACCATTTTGTAGGAGGAATCGGGCAGCAGGCTCGCGACGTTCTGCTTATCGACACCTCCGACATCGCCACCGATACCAATGAAGTGGGATTCGCGCTCAACCAGCGGTTTTATCTACGTCCCAACGGCGACCTGATCTGCGATGCGGAAAAGATGGAGGCTGCCGGCGGTTGCGACGCCAAGCCGCGCGAATGGGCCAGTTGGCGGATTGCGCAGGAATTCTTTTTCGATCCTTACTTCGGCGGCGCACTCATCCCGAACCGGCGCAACCTGTTCGACTCCACGCTCGACCTGACCCCGATTGCCTTCCTCACCGGTCCGCGCAACCTGGCGCCGGTGATCTCGCGGATGCGCTTTGAGGCCATTGACAACCTCCGCGTGGAATGGGACCTGGACTTCGACCCCAAGAACGGACGCCTGGATTCCGACAATATCTTTGCCGGATACAGCTTTGGCCGCACCACGGTAGGCGTTGGCCACGCCATGATGAACGCGGTGGACGAAAAGAGCGGCGCCGCCTCAACGCTGCAGAGTCAGCAGGTGCAGCCTTTCCTGGCCATCGGCAAGCAGAACGGGAACGGTTTTAACCTGGCCGCCAATGGCGGATACGACTTCATCCAGCACTCGATCCAGTACGCCGGAGTGCAGGCCGTCTATAACTGGGACTGCTGCGGGCTTACATTTGGCTACCGGCGTTTCCAACTGGGAACGGTCGGGACCACAAGCCGCGATGAAACGCAGTGGCTCTATAGCTTTACCCTCGCCAACTTTGGTTCGCCGGGCGATATCCGCCGCTCCAACTCGGTCTTTCGCGATCCCTCGCTGCCGCCCGCGTATTAGGGGCACGGTTGGCCTTTTTCGGCGGTCCGCGTCCACTCCTTATACGCCGAAGGGACCTGGCTTTGAGCGGCGCCTGACAATGCCCCGCTGGAGTATCCTTTCTTAAGAGGAATTCAACTTGTTGCGTATTCGACTATTGGCCGGCCTGCTGGCCCTGTGCATGACCGTGGGCTGCAAGGCCCAATCCGCACCCCCGCAAGGCGATGCGAAGATCCCGCTGGATCCCGCTGTGCTCAACCGGCACATTGAAGTGATGGTCCGCTCGCAGTTCAACGTTCCGCAGGATTACAAGGTGACGCTGGGCGACCGGGGACCAAGCCCGGTGAATGGCTATAACACGCTGCCCATCACCCTTTCTCGCGGCGCGAAGAGCACCGTCGTCAACTTCCTGGTCTCAAAGGACGGCGAGACCCTGGCCCGGCTGGAGACCTTTGACCTGGCCAACGATCCCGTCTTTACCATCGACGTGGCCGGCCGCCCCATCCGCGGCAATCCGAATGCGAAAGTTACGGTAATCAACTTCGACGATCTCGAGTGCCCGTATTGCGCCCGCATGCACCAGTCGCTGTTTCCGGATACGATGAATCGCTACAAGGACAAGGTTCGCTTCATCTACAAGGACGACCCGCTGGTCAGCCTGCATCCCTGGGCGATGCACGCCTCAGTGGACGCCAACTGCCTGGCCGCGCAGAGCGGCGACGTCTACTGGACCTATGTCGATTACCTTCACGCCCACGGCCAGGAAGTGAGCGGCGAGGACCGCAACCCGGCCAAGAGCTTTGCCGCGCTGGACCGCATCGCAAAACAGGAAGCTACACTGGCCCAGCTCGACGCCGGCAAGCTGAGCGCTTGCATCGCCAAGCAGGACGAAACCCAGGTGCGCGCCTCAGCCGCGGAAGCGGATGCGCTCAAGATCGATGGAACGCCGGCGGTGTTCGTCAACGGCGAACGGATTGACGGCGCCATCCCGGAAGAACAAGTTTGGGCAGTGATCGACCGCGCGCTGCGCGCCGCGGGTATTGAGCCGCCGCCGCCGCCGGACCCCGCACCAGCGGCCCCATCGAAGCCGGGCGCGGGCGGCAAATAGAGTCCGGCCCGCTATCTTTGCGCCGGTTTGTGGATTTATGCTTGAATGCTGGGGCTTTGCGGACCCCACAGGGATGCTGGGGCATCATGAGCCCCGCAGGAAAGCTGAGGCGTTGAGAGCCCCAGAGGAGACATCAGGTTGCAAGTCGAATCCGTTTTCCAGGCAAGTTCCCGTATGACCGGCCTTGTTCTTCTGAGTGGCGCCCTGCTCGTGACTGTTGCCGGTTGCCACCGCGTACCGTCTCCCGACGTGGTGGCGACTGTGAACGGCAAGGAGCTTCTGCGCTCAGACATGGAGCGGTACTACAAGGCGAACCTGGGCGACAACCCGCAGGCGCCTTCCGCGGAACAGGCGGACATTGGCCGGCTGACCATTCTGGGCAAGATGATCGAAGACGAGATTCTGCAACAGCGCGCCGCCAAGCTGAACCTGGTTGCCTCCGACGAGGATGTGAATGCCAAACTCACGGAGATCAAGGCGCCCTATACGCAGGAGGAGTTCGACCGGCAACTGAAGGTGCGTAATACAACGCTGGATGACTACAAGCGCGACCTGCGCCGGTCACTGACCACGACCAAGCTGCTCAACAAGGAAATTGAATCGAAGATCAACATTACCGATGCCCAGATCAGCGGCTATTACTCCGCGCACAAGTCGGAGTTCAACCTGATTGAGCCGCAATACCACATCGCGCAGATCGTGGTGACCACCGCGCCTTCTCAACAAGCCGGCAACCTGCAAAACAGCAAGGCAAACGGGGACGCCGAAGCGCGGAGGAAGATTCAGGATTGCCACACCAAGCTGCAGAACGGCGACGACTTCGGCAACGTGGCAATGAACCTTTCAGAAGACGCCACTACCGCCTCCAATGGCGGAGACATGGGCTTTGTTGCCGAATCGGCTTTGCACACCCAACCGGATGCCTATAACGCCATCAGCAAGCTGAAGCCGGGACAGATCACCGATGTAATTCCGATCGCGGATGGTTCGGGACCTGGGCACCGCACGATTGGCTACGCCATCTACAAGCTGATTTCGAAGGAACCGGCCGGGCAGCGCGAATTGAATGACCCGCGTGTTCAGGCGCTCATCCGCCAGAGCCTGCGCGACGGCCATGCGCAACTACTCAGAAACGCCTACTTCGAGACCCTGCACGACGATGCCAAGGTACACAACTATCTCGCCGACCAGATCCTGAAAGAGGGCGCGAAGTAGCCTCGACTTCCACTCGCTGAAGGCAGGTGCGCGTCCCGGAGGGACGAGGTGAAAGTCGCCACGGGTGGAGCGAAGCGGAACCCGCGGAACAGCCCCATCCCGCGGCCCGCAACCTGCAGGGTCGCGATGAATGGCGCCAGTTCCCTCCGGTTGATTCATCTCATCCTCCCGGTTTTTCCTGCCGGGGAGCGAGCAGTACGCCCGAGCGAGCCACCCGTGAGCGTCTGCTCCATGCAAAGGCCGCCCCCAAAGCAAAAACGGCCTCCGCGCCAGGCGGAGGCCGTTCTTGTGAAGATGAAAGTTTCTCTACTTCATGTTGCCGTTTGAGTCCATCGTGATTCCGCCCGGTCCGGCGTTCTTCTTCTCTTCGTTGGCCTTGCGCGTGCCCATGGCCTTGGCGCGCCAGTCTTCTGCCGAAGCGACATCCGCCTTGACCGCGGCGGGATTGCCGTAGTCGACATCGGCCTTGCGGCGGTAGGTCAGGTTCAGATAGGCCATCGCTTCGTCGTAGTTGGCGCGGTTGGCAACTGCCTGGTTCAGGTATTGCAGACCCTCTTCGACCAGCGGAGCATTTTCTTCCTTGATCACGTCCATGATCTTCTTGGGCGCCTTCGTATTGCCTTCGCCGTCGTCGTTGATCCCGGCCGGCCCAAACCCCTTCATGACATTGTCGTGGGCGAGGGCCCAGTCGATTTCGCCGATCCAGTAAGCGGCCTCGGGATCCTTGGGGTCAACGGCAAGAACCTTCTTCTGCCACACCTTGGCATCGTCGACCTTCTTGATGCTGTAATAGATGGCGCCAATCTGCTTCAGGCTGTTGACATCCGTCGGGTTCTTGTCCAGAACCTCCTTGAAGATGTCGATCGCCTGTTGCGCGGTCTTGATATTATCCGGCGTATCGGCTCCGGGGACCACGTTCTGGGCCAGCGCGGTGGCCAGATAGCTCTTGGCCATGGGCAGGCTGGGGTCGTACTGCGTGGCCTTCTGGAAGTGGCCGATCGCCTCTTCATAGCGGGCGCCCTTGTAAGCATCCACTCCCTTGTTCAACTCGTCACGGGCTCTTAGGCGGTCGCACCCGCTCATCGAAAGCACCATGCCTGCCAATGCAACCGCGAGCGCCGTAATTCGTGCGGGTCCATTCATGTTCGTATCCTTCTCCTTCAGGCCGTGGCTTGGTGTCGCGCGCCTGGAAAATCATGCACCTGGCAGCGGGCGGGAGCAGCCGAAACCGAGGTGAGAAAAATTGTACTCCTGTTGCTGCCCGAAGAATGAGACGTGCATCACACGGACAGGGCCGGAAAAATCAGAGGAACGAGGTATTCAAACTGCCCCGCCCGCTTACTTGCCGGCCATAGCTTTTGGCGTAATCAGGCCGATTTGATCCACACCTGCCGCATGGCCGATGTCGATCGCGTCCGCAACCTGAGTAAAACTCAACGAATCGTCACCCTTCACAAACAAAACTCTCTGGGCGCGATTGGCGTAAATTTGAGCAAGCCGGGCGGGCAGATCCTGCCGCGCCACATCCTGCCGGTTGATCCTGTAAGCCAGATCTCCGCCGCTGCCCTTGAAAACCTCAAGAACAACGGAGCCGGAGCCTTCGGCCCCTGAAGATGCTCTCGGAGCGAGGGCTGCTTCTCCCCTGGGCAGAGCGGGGACGATCACCATGAAGATGATCAGCAGAACCAGCAACACATCGATCATCGGCGTGACGTTGATCTCGGAAGTCATTGCACCCGAATTGCCGTTGCTCATGGTCATGGCAGGGTTCCCCTTTCTTCCCGCTTGAGGGAGATTGCAGTCGATGGGCCTTTACTGGCCTTCAAGAATCTTGGGCGTCATCAATCCGACGTGATCCACGTTGGCCGCGCGGGCAATGTCGATGACTTCCGCAACATATTGGAAGTTCAGATCGTCGTCGCCCTTGACGAACATGACGCGCTCGGCCCGGTTGGCATAGATTTCCGTCAGCCTGGGCAGCAGGTCAACCTTGTTCACAGGGGTTTCGTTGATCTTGTATTGCGGCGCGCCGCCGGAGATATGCAGAACCTGCACCACAATCGTGCGGTCGTTATTCTGCTGTTGCTGCGGAGTCTTGGGCGGCTGGGGCACCAGCGCATCCAGGCCCTTGGGCGTCACCGGCACGATCACCATGAAGATGATCAACAGCACCAGAAGGACGTCGATCATGGGCGTAACGTTGATGTCGGACGAGTAACCTCCCCCGCCTCCAGTTGTCATTGACATGGCTTAAAGCTCCTCATGTTGCAAAAGTCATTGTAGAGACGGCCCAGACAGAGCCAGCTACTCGCCGCCGGCCAGATTGCCTTCGCGCTTCTGGGTCAACAGGCCCACATCCTCCACGCCTGCGGTGCGGACCGCGTCGATCGCATCCTCGACCGCACGATACTGCGCGCGGGCGTCGGCGCGAATAAAGATGGTCTTGCCCGGCTTGTCGGCCAGCTTGTCGCGTACCCTGGCGCCAAGCTCGCTCACGCCAATCTTGTCCTGGCCCAGGAACACACCTCCGTCGCGGGTGATTGCCACCACGATAGCGTCTTCCTTGTCGGCGTCGGGCATGGCGGTAGGATTGTCCACCTTGGCCATATCCACAGACACCTTGTTCTGGAGCATGGGGGTAATGACCATGAAGATGATCAGCAACACCAGCATGACGTCCACCATCGGGGTCACGTTGATGTTGGAGCTGACGTTGGTAGCTTCGTTGCGAACCGCGATTCCCATTGTGAAAGCTCCATGCTTCTAAGATTTTTCAGGGTTTCATCCAGCGTTAAGAACAGCCGTCGGGTTTTTGCCGAGGTTGAAACCGGCGGGCAGGAGACCTGGTTTGAGGTCTCCCGCCCTCCGCAGCTTCTCGCTCGAACCGGCAGCCGCTTCGCTTAGCGCTTGTGGCTCTGCTTGATGAAGTAGTCGATCAGTTCGCTCGAGGAGTTATCCATCTCCACGTCAAATGATTCGACACGCCCGGTGAAGTAGTTGAATGCCATAACGGCGGGGATGGCGACCAGAAGGCCGAAGGCCGTGGTAACCAGCGCTTCTGAAATACCGCCCGCCACCGCGCCGATGCCCGATGTCTTCTGCGTGGCGATCTGCTGGAAGGCGTGCAGGATGCCGATGACGGTGCCGAGCAGACCAACGAACGGTGCGGTCGCGCCGATGGTGGCCAGAACCGCAAGGCCCCTCTTCAGCTTGGCGTGAACGATCGCTTCGGCGCGCTCCAAAGCGCGGCCCGAGCTCTCGATGGTCTCCTCGGTTGGCTGACCGGCTGAGGCGCGGAACTCCTGCAGGCCGGCCGTGACAACCTCGGCCAGGTGGGACTTCTTGTTGCGATCCGCGATCTTGATGGCTTCCTCAAGCTTGCTGTCCTTCAGGGCGCCTGCAACCTTGGGCGCAAACTCGCGCGACTGCTTGCGGGCAGCGGAGAAATACAGGTAACGGTCGATCATCACGGCCAGCGACCAGATCGACTCAATGAAGAGAACGATGGCGATAATGCGAACCGGCCATCCCATGTGTTCCCACAGCCCCATGGGGCTGAAGCTGACCGCCTGGTCTTCCTGGAACAGCGCCAGGCTGCTAACCGTGTGCGAAGCGAAATGTGCGAGCTGAGCGAGAATCACTGAATCGTTCCTCCTAAGGAGTTTCTTGTGAAGTGCGACTGCCTTGCGGTTGCTGAGAATGCGGGTCTTTCACGATTCGCATCCAGGTAAAAAGCGAAGCTCCTTCCCCAAACCGAGGGAAGGAGCCAGAGAATTCATCATCCGCCCAGGGTGAAGATCACGTTCACCGTGGTATCAACTTCAACAGGCTCGTTGTTCAACAAGTAGGGCCTGTAACGCCAGGTCTTCACCGCATCCAATGCGGCCTGACGCAGCATCTCCGGTCCGCTGAGGACACGCAGATTGGTAATGGTGCCGGTCTTGGAAATGGTGGCTTGCAGAATCACCGTTCCTGAGACGCGTGCAGCCTTGGCGATGGGAGGGTAAGTAGGCTGCGTCTTCTGCAGCAGCAGGCCCTGCGCAACACCGCCTGAAATATTGACTTTCTTGGGAGGGGCAGCCTGCACCTTGGGAGGAGCCGGCGCCATGTTGCCCATGCCTCCGGGAACTCCACCTGGGCTGCCGAAGCCTTCCATGCCGCCGGCCACGCCAAAGCTGGTTGAGGGCGGCGCTTCCGACTCCCTCACCATCTTGATGTCTTTCGGAATCTTGGTGGGGGCGGTCAACTGATTGTTCATCATCTCCGACTTCACCTGGACCACGTGCACAACCTCGGGCGGAGGCGGCGGCGGGGGGGGCGGGGGCGGCGGGGGCGGCGCCAGCAGCATCGCCTGCTGCATGGCCGCTGGCAACTTTTCAGGGTAGATCAAAGGAATCAGAATCAGCAGAAGAAGAACGGAGCCGTTGGCAATAAACGTCACCATCATCCAATACTTGCTTTTGCTCTTGATCCTACCCGCGGATTCAAACGTGGAATCTTCAAACATGGCCAGCCTCGAATCGGGTGTGTGTTACCTCTAATTAGACACCGCGGGGACGTTGAATGTTCCCGGGGATCAAAACGGCGCCACATGTGCGTGCTCCACTTTTATCAGAACGACCCCTAGTATGCAAAACCTGCTGCAAACCAGGTGCAAACCGTCTGACAGACGAACCTAGGTGCGAGGACGCCTGGCTGCAGGCAAAACGACTGCCTGGCCCTTTGACGAGCGCCATTGCTGCCACGCCACCAGCATCGGCGCGGCCACGGCGATGGAAGAATAGGTGCCGATGATAATTCCGATCACCAGGGCAAAGGAGAAGCCTCTCAGTACCTGGCCGCCGAAAATATAGAGCGAGAGAACGGTCAGGAAAGTAAGCCCCGAGGTCAGCACCGTCCGGCTCAGCGTCTGATTGATGCTGCGGTTCACCACATCGGGCAAGGACTCGCGGCGGCTGAGGCGCAGATTTTCACGGATGCGGTCAAAAACCACGATCGTGTCGTTCATGGAATAGCCGACAAGGGTCAGAATGGCGGCGATGACCGTGAGGCTGATCTCCTGGCCGGTGAGCGCGAAGGCGCCGACGGTGATGAGCGTGTCGTGGAAGCAGGCCACAACGGCGGCTACGCCGTAGATGAGCTGGAATCGGAACCAGAGATAGATGAGCATGCCGGCCAGCGAGTAGAGCGTCGCGAGCGCGGCCTTCTTCTCCAACTGCCTGCCCACCGTGGGGCCCACGACCTGAACGTTAAGTATGTTGCGCGCGCTGATGGTGCTGTCGTAGTGATCCTTGAGCGCGGCTTCGATTTGTTCCCGCCCGGCATCGAGCGAGCTCTCATCGTGCTGTTCGGGCAAACTGACGAGCACCTGATTCAGCTTGGGCTGATCGTAGATCACAACGTCGGCATCCTTGATGCCGGCCGCCGCCGTAGCCTGGCGGATCTTGCCCAGGTCCGGCGTATGGTCAAACTGCACCTGCACCTGCGTGCCGCCGCGGAAATCGACGCCCAAGGGAACCGGGCTGCCGATATGCTGCCAGTGCCAGCCCATGGAGATGATGCCGGCCACACTGAATATCATGCTGAATGCCAGGAAATACCATTTCTTCCCCAGCCAGTCGATACTTACTCCGCGAAAAAATTCCACTTCAATCTCCGCCTTCCTGCTACCGGGAAGCCCACGGCTCCGGCATCCAAATCCTGTTTTCGTCTCGCTGCCTCTGCATTTCGCCTTGAGACCGCGATGCTTGAAGAAAATGCAAACTCTAGATCGAAACCATGTCGCCCGGCTTCATCTTGTTCAGATGAGCGTCAAAGATCACGCGGGAAACGAAAACGGCCGTAAACAGGTTTGCCAACAGACCGATGGTCAGCGTGACGGCAAAGCCCTTGACCGGCCCGGTTCCGAACATGAACAGAATCGCCGCCGAAACGATGGTGGTCACGTGGGTGTCAACAATCGTGACCCATGCGTGCGCAAACCCCTGGTCCACCGCGGCCGAGGGCGCCTTGCCCGCCCTGACCTCCTCACGGATGCGCTCGAAGATCAGCACGTTGGAGTCGACGCCCATACCGATGGTAAGAATGACACCGGCAATGCCGGGCAGGGTGAGCGTAAAGGTCATTCCCCCGTTGCCCGCCGATTGCGCCAGCACGCTGGAGAGCCCCATGACGCCGAGAAGAATCAGCAGGTTGAGGAACAAGGCCAGGTCGGCGTTGATGCCCGCGCCGCGATAGTAGATCAGCATGAAGATCATGACCACTGCGATGCCCGCGACGGCCGCGGTGACGCCGGCGCGAATGGAGTCGGCGCCGAGCGACGCGCCCACCGTACGATCCTCAAGATATTCGAGCGACGCCGGCAGTGCGCCGGTTTCAAGCAACTTGGAGAGCCTGAGCACTTCGTCCTGGCTGAACGCGCCTTCGATCTCGCCGGTATCGTGAATCGGATTCTTGATCACAGCAACTTCGCGAACACTATTGCCCATCACCACGGCCATGTAGTTGCCGACGTTGGCCTTGGTGTAGTCGTAGAACTTTTCGCCTGCATCGTTGGTAAGGGTAAACTGCACTTCGCGCTGCCCGGTATTCGAGTTGGTGCTGGGGCTCGCGGAGCGGAAATCGTTTCCGGCCACAACCGCCGCGCGTTGCAACACATAAATCTGGTCGGCGTCGGAACTGGCCCCCATGGTGCCGCTTCCATGCACCAGTGCATCCTCGGGAGGCAACGCACCGCCGATGCTGGCCAGGGCTTCCTGCTCGGTGGCGAAGCCATGGTCGCCGACCACGGGATGAATCTCAAGGCGCGCCGTATCGCGGATGATGTCCTTCACCTTGTCCATGTCGGAGATGCCGGGCAGTTCAACCAGGATCTGGTTGTCGCCGAGGCCATACTTCTGCACAACGGGCTCGCTGACGCCGAGCGAATTGACCCGCTCACCGATGGCGTCGATGGCCTTCTGCACCGTCGCGTCATTGAGGGCCAGAATCTGATTCGGCTTCATCTTCAGGGTCAGGCCGCTGTCGGCGTTGGTCCCGGAGAGATCGTACTCATTGGTGTACTTCTGATCCAGCAGCGACTTGGCCGCGCTGAACTGCACAGCGCTGACTCCAGTCACATGGATCAACTGCGGGGTTGCCGGGTCAGGCTTCTGCACGCTCAGGAAAGCGATGTTCGCCTTCTTGAAGTCCTGCTGGATGACCTGGACGGCATTGTCGGTCTCGGCGTTGAGCGCCTCTTCCACCTTCACCTGGAGAATCAGGTGGACGCCACCCTGAAGATCGAGTCCAAGATGAATGCGGTTGGTAAGGGCCTGTTTGAGAGCCGCGCCGGAGAGTCCCGAGGGAATTCCGATGATGCCGTAGATGCAGAGGAGCACCACGCCAATGATAAAGGCGATCTTCTTGTTCAAGTTCTTCTTCATTGTCCCAATTCTCTATTCCAAAGAGTAACAGCGCAGAGCGCCTTGAGCGAAACCAGCGATGCCGCACCCCGAGGGCGCGACGGTTAAGTTGACGCGACGATCATGGCCGGGGTCCCCAGCGACAGGTCTTGGTCGCGGGGGGTGGAGGGAGCGGCAACCCTGCACAAAACCGAACCGGAAACGGTAACCCTGGTTTCGCTCGAAAACCTTGAAGCCCCGATTCTCAAGAGCCGGAAACTCCGTCCGTGGCAGTCACCGAAGCAATCGCGCTCTTTGCCACTTCCAGCTTGATATTGTCCGGGGCCACGCGAATCACGATCGCATCGTCCTTGATGTTGAGGATAATCCCGCGAATGCCGCCCGCGGTGGTTACCCGGTCGCCTGCCTTGATGGAGGCCAGCATCTGTTGCCACTGCTTCTGGCGCTTCTGCTGGGGACGGATCATCACCAGGTACATCACCGGTATCAGGAGGAAGATGGGGAGAAACCCCAGGATGCCTCCACCTGCCGCGCCGGGCGCTGCCGCCCACAATGCAAAACTCGTTGTCACACTCATCCTTTGCTCACCCCCGGCCGCACTCGCAGCCGTTCAGGGCACGGGCACACCCGGCCTTGAGCCGGTGGCCTGAAGAAATTTGTCTCCGGGAATGGTCCTGGCCGCTGCTTGCGCCCGGCCGCGACTCTGGCCAGACTTGGGAATGGACTGGGCGGCTGCTGGACACCGGGAACTCGACCTCAGTTCCTGATCCGCATACCCGCCTGTCACCCAACCGCCGTCTACTTCCTGTTCGACACAGCGTTCTCTCGAAGCCCTGCCGGGAAAAATCAAGCCTGGAAAATCCGTCCCAACTCGACGCGCTGTCCCCGCCCGGATTTCAAAAAGAATGCCTAGAAAGATAAGATACGCGCGCCCGGTTGCGTGTCAAGGCGGACCGTCACTGCGGAAGCATGTTTACAGGGTCGAAACGATCGGTTTCCAGGCCGATTTCGGGGCTACAGCGTTTCCGCATTCCAAGGCAGTGCGCCGTGCCCCATCCATGCGACGCCTTTCCGGCGCATGAGCGGGAAGCAGTTCCTTCGTGCGAGCCTCCCGCGAGCGTCTGCCCCACTGCGGGTGGTTTGCCGCATCGCAGGCGCCTACTGCCGCACCGCAGGCGCCGAATCGTCGCTCGCGTCCTCCACCAGCACCGCCGATCCGGGGGCAACATCGAAGCTGACGCCCGTCGCTCCGGCGGGGTGAAAGGTAATTCGCAGCGGCTCCCGCTGCCAGTCGGGCTGCCCGCAGACCTGGTCCGGATGGCTCTCGGCGTTGAATCCGGTGAGTTTTTTGGCCAGTACCGGCTTACGCGCCGCCACCTGGGCCACCACGGCATAAAGGCTCTTGCCGCTGGCGGTTACGCCGCAGTAGGCGGCGTAGTCGCGAAACCAGCTTACCTGGCTCACGCCGGGGTCGTAGTCGGGTAGTTTGAGCGCAGCGATGTGGCCTGTCACGCGGTCGACCAGCAGCCACGGGCCCCGCTGCCAGACCCAGTGATTGGACGCCGGCTTGTCCCCCGGCCCCGGCTTTTCCCCAGGTAAAGTGTCGTTGAGCCGGATCACGCGCCGCACCACGAAGCTGCGATCGGTCACGTCGTGCGCGTCCCCGGTGGTCCATTCCTTGAGCGCGCCGTCGACAAACAGGGCACGAATCCTGAGGCCATCCTCAGACGGGGTTGCACCGGCAGGATCGCCGGTCTTGGAATAAGGAACTTTTCGCGCCGCCCCCAGACCCACGGTGTGCGGCTTGCGCGCCGCCGCATTCGCCACCGGCGCCGCCAAAAGCAACGCTGAAGCCATCAAAAAAACTGCAATCCGTCCGCTGACACCCATGGCGTTCGCTCCAGGGAAACCTGGCGCCGATCTGTCTTGGAAAAGTACGGCCAGTGGACCGTACGCAAGGAAACAAACTCAAAACATCAACCTGGCGTGGAATGATGACCATCCTCCGCGCCTCATTTTATTGCTGTGCTGCCTCCACCGCCCGCGCCACGCGGAACGCGGTTCCCTCATGCAAATGCGCGGCCAGCACCTGCATGCCCACGGGCAAGCCGGCCTGCGTGGTTCCGCAGGGCACGGTGACCCCGCAGATACCTGCCAGGCTGGCGGTTACTGTGTAAATGTCTGCAAGATACATCGCCAGGGGGTCGCCTGTCTTCTCGCCCAGTTTGAAGGCCGGCGTGGGCGCAGTCGGCGTCACAATCGCATCCACCTCGGCGAAGGCCCGCAGAAACTCCTCGGCGAGCAGGCGACGAACCTGCTGGGCTTTCAAATAATAGGCATCGTAGTAGCCCGCGCTGAGCGCGTAGGTGCCGAGCAGAATGCGCCGCTTCACCTCGGCGCCAAAGCCCTCTTCGCGCGAGTTCCGGTACATGGCTGAGAGGGTCTCCGAATCGGGCGAGCGATAGCCGTAGCGCACGCCGTCAAACCGTGCGAGATTGGCGCTGGCCTCGGCCGTAGCCACCAGGTAATAGGTCGGAATCGCATAGCGGGTGTGCGGCAGCGAAACCGGCTTGACGGTGCAGCCGGCGGCCTTGAGCGACTCAATGCCCTTCTCGATCGCCGCGCGCACCTCCGGGTCAAGCCCGTCTGCGAAGTACTCGGCGGGAACCCCGATGCGCAGCCCTGCTTTTCCCGGTTCCCCTGCTTTTCCCGATTCATTGACCGGCCTGTCGCTCTCCGCCGCGTAATCGGGAACCGGCGCGGACGAACTGGTTGCGTCCTTCGGATCATGGCCCGCAATCACGCCAAGAAGAGTTGCTGCGTCGCGCACGTT
>Ga0302202_10000014_pt1 | contig 180821 bp, 151 predicted proteins | sample II_Bog_N3_3_FD_194579 | JGI IMG/M metagenome (GOLD analysis project Ga0302202, IMG submission 194579) | Peat permafrost microbial communities from Stordalen Mire near Abisko, Sweden - II_Bog_N3_3 | ecosystem: Environmental > Terrestrial > Soil > Wetlands > Peat | place: Sweden: Abisko... | reverse complement strand
CGATCAACCGGTGATCGTACGAGAGCGACAGCGGAAGAATCAAGCGCGGCTCGAATTTGTTGTTCACCCACTCCGGCTCCATCCGCGAACGCGAAAGGCCCAGAATCGCGACTTCGGGATGATTCACGATGGGCGAGAACCCGGTGCCGCCGATCCCGCCCAAATTGGTGATGGTGAAAGTCCCGCCCTCCATCTCCTCGGGAGTGAGCTTGCGGTCGCGCGCCTTCTTCGACAGCTGCGTCATCTCCGCCGCCAGCTCGACGATGTTTTTCTTGTCCACATCGCGAATCACCGGCACCAGCAGTCCACGATCCGTGTCCACGGCAACGCCGATGTTGATGTACTGCTTGTAGATGATCTCTTCCTTCCCCATATCAATCGAAGCGTTGAACTGGGGAAACACTTTCAGCGCAGAAGCGCACACTTTCAGCGCGATCGTCGTCACCGTCATCTTGCCGCCAGCTTCCTCGGCTCGAGGCGCGAATTTGGCGCGCAACTGTTCCAGTTCCGTGATGTCGGCGCGATCCTGCTGCGTAACGTGCGGAATCGTGTTCCACGCCTGCCGAAGATGCTCGGCGGTTTTGCGGCGCACTCCGCGCATCGAGACGCGTTCGGTCTTGCCCCACTTGGCGAAGTCGGGCAGTTCGGGCTCGACGAAAATTCCGCGCGGAGTTTGTGCCGCCGCGGCTGCCTGCATCAGCGCACTCTTGGCGTACTGCTTCACGTCGTCTTCGCTGATTCGCCCGCCCGGTCCGCTCCCAACCACGCTGCGAATATTCACTCCGATTTCACGCGCCAGGCGACGAACGTGCGGCGCCGCCGGAATAGGATCGCGGTCCGTGCCCGCAACCTTGCCCAGTTGCACCGGCATGCTGAACGCTACCGAAGCGGCCTGCGGCCGATCCGGCGGCAGCGCTTGTTCTTCCGTTTTGCCCTCGGCCCGCATCGCCAACTGAAACGCGAGCCGCGCCCCTTGCTGCCCCGACATGTGTTCGACCGGTTCGTGCTTGCGCGGTTCGTCCGCCGGAGCGGCCGCGCCGCCCTCGATCGTAAAGATGACCTCGCCAACTTTGACCTTCTGCCCTTCTTTGACCTTGATCTCGAGCACGACGCCGCCGATCGAAGAAGGCACTTCGATCACGGCCTTGTCGGTTTCGAGTTCCATCACGGGCTGGCCTTCGGCGATGCTAGCGCCGGGCTTGATCATCAAGCGCACTAGGTCGCCGCTCGCGATATTCTCGCCCAGTTCGGGCAGCTTAAATTCCGTTGCCATTCGTTTTTTTCTTACCTCAAACTCGTGAACCACAACTCCACATTGTCATCCTGAGCGAAGCGAAGGACCTGCTTCTTGCCAGCCTCGCGTGACTACAGGTCCTTCGCTTCGCTCAGGATGACAATCCAATTTAGCTGGTTGCCGGATTGCGTTTCTCCGGATCGATGCCGAGATCGCGAATCGCTCTCTCCAGCACTTTCGCACTCACAGCTTCTGCGCCGTCCTTCTTGTCGCCGGATTTTTCCCCAGCCAGCGCGTGCAGCGTGGCGAGCACAATATGCTTGGCGTCCACTTCAAAAAAATCCCGCAGCGATGCGCGATTCTCGCTGCGCCCGAATCCGTCCGTGCCGAGCGACACCAGCTTGCCCGGAATCCACTGCGCGATGCTCTCGGGCAGCACTTTCATGTAGTCCGATGCCGCAATAAACGGCCCCGATGCGCCCTTGAGCGTCTTCGTAACGTACGGCACTTTCGCTGCCTGCGTCGGATGCAGCATGTTCCACCGCGCGCAGTCGTTCGCGTCGCGATAGAGTTCCTTGTAACTGGTCACGCTCCACACGTCCGCCGCAACGCCGTAATCCTTCTCCAGAATCGCCTGCGCCTTGAGCACCTCAAACATGATCGCGCCGCTGCCCAGCAACTGCGCCCGCAGCTTCGCGTTTTTCTTTTCGGAAGTCTTGTAGCGATACAAGCCTTTAAGAATGCCCTCGCGAATGCCCGGCTGGCTGGGCATTCCCGGCATGGGCAGCGGCTCGTTGCCCACCGTCAAATAATAGAAGATCGATTCGCCCTCGACATACATGCGCTTGATGCCGTCCTGAATGATGACGGCGATTTCATACGCAAACGCCGGATCATACGCCAGCAGATTCGGCACCGGAAGCGCCAGCACATGGCTGTGTCCGTCCTGATGCTGCAAGCCTTCGCCCGCCAGCGTCGTTCTTCCCGCCGTGCCTCCGATGAGGAAGCCACGGCAGCGCATGTCGGCCGCCGCCCAGATCAGGTCGCCAATCCGCTGCAATCCAAACATCGAGTAATAAATAAAGAATGGAATCGTATTGATGCCGTGATTGGCATACGCCGTACCGGCGGCGATGAACGAACACATCGATCCCGCTTCCGTGATCCCTTCCTCCAGAATCTGCCCGTCCTTAGCCTCCTTGTAATAAAGGAGCGTATCCATATCGACCGGCTCATACAGTTGCCCGACACTCGAATAGATGCCGACCTGCCGGAACAGCGCCTCCATCCCGAACGTTCGCGCCTCATCCGGAACCACCGGCACGATAAAGCGCCCCACTTCCGGGTCGCGCAGCAGCTTCGACAACATGCGCACGAACACCATCGTGGTCGAAGCTTCGCGCCCTTCGGTGCCTTTGTAGAATTCTTCAAACAGCGCTTCCGGAACCGGCTTCAGCGGCGTGGCGCGCACCCTCCGCACCGGCATGTAACCGCCCAGTTGCTTGCGGCGTTCCTGCATGTATTTGATTTCCGCACTGTCGTCGGCCGGCCGATAAAACGGAGCATTGTGCAGCTCGCCATCCGGAATCGGAATACCAAACCGCGAGCGGAAAATTTGCAGCTCATCGTCGTTCAGCTTTTTCTGCTGGTGCGTGATGTTCTTGCCTTCGCCCGCTTCGCCGAGTCCGTAGCCCTTGATGGTCTTGGCCAGAATGATCGTCGGCGACCCCGCATGATCGACCGCGGCCCTGTAAGCCGCATGAACCTTAATCGGATCGTGACCGCCCAGCCGCATGCGCGCCAGTTGCTCGTCCGAAAGATGCTCCACCATCTTGAGTAACCGAGGGTCGGTCCCAAAAAAATTCTGCCGGAAGTACGCTCCGCTCTCGACAAAATATTTCTGATACTGTCCGTCCGTGATCTCGCCCATGCGCCGCACCAGCAGCCCATCGCGATCCGCCTGAATCAGCGGATCCCAATCGGTGCCCCAGATCAGCTTGATCACGTTCCATCCCGCGCCGCGGAAAATCGCCTCCAGCTCCTGGATGATCTTGCCGTTGCCGCGCACCGGTCCGTCCAGTCGTTGCAGGTTGCAGTTGACGACGAAAATCAGATTGTCGAGCCGTTCGCGCGAAGCCAGCGTGATCGAGCCCAGCGCTTCCGGTTCGTCCATCTCGCCATCGCCCATGAACGCCCAGACCTTGCCGCCGGTCGACGTTTTCAGCCCGCGATTTTCCAGATACTTGATGAACCGCGCGTGATAGATCGCCTGAATCGGCCCGAGTCCCATCGACACCGTCGGAAACTCCCAGAAATCGGGCATCAGCCACGGATGCGGATACGACGAAAGCCCCCCGCCGGGTTTCAACTCGCGGCGGAAGTTCTCCAGCTTCTCCCTGGGTATGCGGCCTTCAAGGTAGGCGCGGGCATAAATGCCAGGTGCGGCGTGTCCCTGGAAATAGACGATATCGCGGTCGCCCGATTCAGTGGACGCCTGAAAAAAGTGATTAAATGCCACTTCGTAGAGCGTGGCCGCCGACGCAAACGTCGAAATGTGTCCGCCGATGCCTTCCTGAAGCTTGTTGGCGCGGACGACCATGGCCATGGCATTCCACCGCACCAGGCTCTTGATGCGCCGCTCCATTTCCTGGCTGCCTGGAAACGGCGGCTGCTGCCGCGAAGGAATCGTGTTCTGGTAGGGAGTCGTCGCCGAAAACGGCAGGTTGATCCCCGCCTCGCGCCGGGCATGAAGCGCCAGTTGCTGCAAAAGCCGCCCCGCCCGCTCCGCTCCGCCCTTCGAGAGCACATAGTCGAGCGAATCCAGCCACTCCCGCGTCTCCAGAACTTCAATTCCGTTCGACGATTGCGTTTGACGAGCGTGCGTAATTTGTTCTTCCAGCGTCTGAGCCACGATGCCCCCACGAAAAAGTGCGTTTCCTCATCATAAGCAATTGGGAGGAATTTTGCTGGAGTGTGCGTGGCGCGGGCACCGCCCCCACGCGTCGCCACATCGAACCGAGAAGATGAATGCAACGACTTTACCCGATCATGCGGAACCCAAACCCGGCAGAGGACAGCTTCCGAATAGCCCGGACCCTGGGGTAAATCGTAATGACTTCCTCAGCTGACCTCTCGGTACGAAGCTGCCTGCAGTTCGAGATTGGTGTCATCTTCTTCCGTCATTAAGTATTCTCAACTCTCTGACGTGGTGATGAAGCTACTTCGTCACCACGTGATCTTGCTTGGATCGAAATCAGGTCCAGCAAATTTAGCCTGTAACTCTGACACTGCATTCGTATCGTTGCTGAAGTGATGTCCCTTGACGTAAGCATGCCCGATGTACTGGTCAGTCATCGGAATCCTGTACGGGATGCTATTGAACAGAGCGAGTTGCACGGTGAGGGTGCGATCCCGCGGCCTTCCTTCAATCGTCAGTACGTGGCCGTCGGTCCCCCGCTCTCCCGTGATGATACCCTGGGCGATGATGGGCTTCTGCTTCACGATTACACGCCCCGCGGCGTCGCCGATATTGTTGCGGATGAACTCACGCAGAGCATTGAACTCGCTCGACAAAGGAAAGACATCCCCGCAAGTGAGCGCCATATAGTTGAACACGATCTTACAGAGGCATCTCGCAACGGTTCGGCTCACGGTGTAGTCGTCCACGGACACCATGACCGTGCCGTTCTCGGTGATCGGAGATTGGAGACTGCCGCCGTAGATGAATGTAGGGCAGACCGCCTTGAGGTTTTCGACGAGGCGTTGCTGATGTTCTGGCCCATCGCCCCCGACAATGTGAAACCGGCTGCCCTTTGGATATCGAGCGGCAAAATCAGCATTCAAATCTTTCTCCAGTACCCACTCGAACGGTTCCTCGGGAGTGCGCCTGGCTCCAATTTGCGGCAATACGACTGTGCTCTGCGTGCCGTTCTTGTCCGTTTTAATCGCAGTTCTCGCGCCTTTCCAATCATGTCCCTCGCCCACAATCGGTACAACGCCTTTGGTGCCGATGCCTCCAACCGTTCCTTTATGGCCAAACTGAAGACGGCGCGCGCCTTCGATGCTCTCGATCCGCATCGGCCATTCGAGTTTGCTTCCCAAGTAGCCGTTGCATGGACTACATACGCAACCCAGCGTCAGATCCGGCTCGAACACGCCGAAACTCTGCGGGATTACGTGTTCCCGTGGCACGTCAGTGGGAACCTCAGCTCGGCAATAGATGCAGTTCTTCATACCTCAGCTCGGGCCACCGCCGAACGACATCCTTTGCGTGAACATCGTCATGTGGCTGACGGCTGACCGCCTCACTCCAGCGTGACCGCCTTCACCAGATTCCGCGGACGATCCACATCGAGACCGCGCTTTAGGGCTACGTAGTAAGCAAAGAGCTGGAGCGGAACAATCTCAAGAATCGGCGACAGCAACTCTGGAGCGTCGGGAATAAAAATGGTGTGATCCGCGAACTGCGGAATGATCGTGTCTCCTTCGGTCGCCAGCGCAATCACGGTTGCGCCTTGCTTCTTGAAGCCTTCCATGTTGCTGACGTTTTTTTCGTACCGGATCACGGACCCCGCGTCGTTGCGATCGCAAGTCGCGATCATCACCAGCGGCAGGCGAAAATCGATCAGCGCATTCGGCCCATGCTTGGCTTCTCCGGTGGGATAGCCTTCGGCGTGAATGTAGGAAACTTCTTTCAGCTTGAGCGCTCCATCCATCGCGATCGGGTAATGAATGGCGCGCCCGAGAAACATGAAATCGTCCACGCGATAGTAAAGCTCGGCGAGCTTTTCGACTTGATCGGACGCGGCGAGAATCGCATCGGTCTTCTGCGGAAGCGCGAGCAGTTCGCCGATGTAGCGCCGCGCCAGCTCTGGTGAAACTTTTTCCTTGATCTCGCCCAGGTACAGCGCGAACAGAAACAAACATGCCATCTGTGCGGTGAATGCCTTGGTCGAGGCGATGCTGATTTCCGGACCCGCGTGGGTGTAGATGAAACCGTCGGCCTCGCGCGCAATCGTCGAGCCTTCGACATTCGAAATCGCGATGGTGCGCGATCCTTTGCGTCGCGCTTCGCGTTGCGCCGCGGTCGTGTCGGCGGTTTCTCCCGATTGAGTAATGAAGATGCTGAGTTCGCCCTGCCCAATCATGGGATTGCGGTATTCGAACTCGCTGGCGTAGTCCACGTCGACCGGCAAACCGGCGAGTTCCTGCATCATGAACTGTCCCGTCATTCCGGCATGACGACTGGTTCCCGATGCGACGATGTTGATGCGCCGCAGAGCGCGCAGTTCTTCGCGCGAGATGCGAACTTCGTCCAGACGAACCCGTCCCTCGGCGAGCGAGACGCGAGGTTCAATGGTTCTGCGCAACGCGTCAGGCTGCTCGAAGATCTCTCGAATCAGATGATGGGGAAACTTCCGGGTCTCAGCCACTGTTCTCCTTCGTATTCTTCGTGCGTTGCCTTCATGCAGAGAAGCAGTCCACGCCGCCGATAAAAGTCCGCAGCACTTCGCCCTTCGGGCTCAGCACGAGGAAGTCCGCGTCGGCGCCCGCCGCAATAACGCCCTTATTCGCGATTCGCGCCGCCCGCGCCGGATTCCGGCTCGCAGCCGCCACAGCGTGTTGCAAGTCCCATTCGGCAAAGCGCGCCAGATTTTGTACCGCACGATCCATCGTCAAAACGCTTCCCGCCAGTTTGCCATCCAGCGTGCACTTGCCCTCGCGAACGTCCACCTCGAACGATCCAAGCCGGTAACGCCCATCTGGCATTCCGGTCGCGGAAATCGCATCGGTGATCAGCACGGTTTGCTCCGGCCCTTTGGCGCGAGCGAACAGCTTCACGATTGCCGGATCAAGATGAATGCCATCGGCGATGATATCCGCGCTCACGCGATCATCCGTGAGCACCACACCTAAGATGCCGGGATTGCGATGATCTAACGTATTGTGACCCAGCGGACGCATAGCATTGAATGTGTGCGTAGCGTGCCGCGCTCCGGCGGCGATTCCGCGTTCAGCCGTAGCAAAGTCGGCGTCTGAGTGTCCCAGGCTCACGCAAACGCCGCGCCGCGCCGCTTCGGCAATGACCTCGAGCGCGCCCTCCAGTTCAGGAGCAATGGTCATCATGCAAATGCGCCCGCGCGCCGCCTGCCAGAACCGCTCGAACAAAGGCAGCGTAGGAGCCACCAAGTCTTCCGGCGGATGCACGCCGCGCCGCGCATAACTGATAAATGGCCCCTCAAGATGGATGCCCAGCGCGAGAGTTCGCCCGCTGCCTACCTTATTACTACGTTGTCCGCCCGATTGGCTCTCCTCGATTGCGTCCGCCAACCGTTCGAGTGCGCGCAGCGTCGCATCGATCGGAGCGGTGACGGTGGTCGGGAAATAACTCGTGACCCCATGCCGCGCGAGCAGTCGTTCGATCGCTGGCAACGCCTTGCCATCGTCATCCATGACGTCGAATCCCGCGCCGCCGTGAACGTGAAGATCGACATAGCCTGGCACGATTACGCCATCGCCGAAATCGGACAGGGAAATTCCGGCGGGTGTCTGGAGGCTGCTCTTCGCCGCAACTTCGAGAAAGCGTCCCTGCTCAACGAGCAACAAGGGATGCTCAACGGCATCGGTCGGAGTCAACAGTCTTGCGGCAGTAAAAGCCAGCATAGAAACGTCTTAAGAATGCATGAAAGACAGTAGTGACGAAGATTGTAGCAGTCTGAGGCTGCTGCTCGCTGTCAACAGAATCTGCATTGCCAGACGGGAGGCTTCACCAGCCAATCGCGGCCGTTCAGGCAGCAAATGTAAAGCCATCGAGCGCAAAGACCAGTCCGCAGAATGTTATACTGTTCAGGTTGACGCTGCGCCCGCCTTCCCTGGCAGCCGCAGTCAACCATCGGTCGGGGAGTGGCTCAGCCTGGTAGAGCACCTGGTTCGGGACCAGGGGGTCGGAGGTTCAAATCCTCTCTCCCCGACCAATCTTTTCAGTCACATAAACTGCGTTTTTGGTCTCTCGTCTAAATCGCTGTAGACAGTTAAATCCTTAGTGTTCACAAACCTGATGTTCCATGAGCGATTCGCCCATGAGCGGAAATTCTTGACTGTTGAAATGTCTCAATGTCACTGACGGCCTTGAAGTTCTGAGTGAAAGTGGCCTGATTCCGGCATGACTAAAGTCCCGCACTCTTGGTGATCTTTGACACAGACACCTTTTGCCCTAGTGTGACATTAAGTCGGACTAGCGCCTTGGCCAATTGCAGTCGAGCCAGCGACTAGCACCGAATGGGGACTGGCAAGGCAGGTATTGAATGCTGAGATGGTTGAAACGGGCAGTTGTGCTCGCATTGTTATCAGTTTTGGGCGGACGCGCCTGGACTCAGACGACGTACCAAGTTGTGTCAGTAACGAACGGTGGGACGATCTCTGGCACCGTGAAATGGTCGGGTGCGTTGCCCCGAGAGCTGGAGTTCCCGGTCACCAAGGACCCACAGATCTGCGATCCGGACTCGAAGAAAACGGTTAGTTTGGATCGGTTGATCGTTGGGTCGCAAGGAGGCGTAGCCGACACCATCGTCTACCTTAAGAACGTCTCCAGTGGGAAAGCATTTGACCTGCCGGAGCAACGGCGCCATCTGAATCAATTGCATTGCCGGTACGTACCGCACATTCTGCTGGTTCCGCAGAATGCGGCGCTACAGATGGAAAGCTCCGACGCGACGCTGCATACGGTTCACATGGAAGGTGCGGCGACATTCAACCTGCCGTTTCCTTTTACACACCAGATCACGTCGCGTTCCATGTCCACGCCAGGGTTGGTGCATATACAGTGCAATGGCGGGCATGTCTGGATGAACGCTGACATGATGGTGGCGCCGCATCCCTACTATGCCGTGACCGAGGAAAGCGGCCGGTTTGAATTTACCGACGTTCCACCTGGGACTTATGAGATCGTGGCCTGGCATGAGGGATGGAGCTATGCGGGAAAAGAAAATGTCTACGATGTGCTGTCGCAAAAAAAAGTGACCCGTCCGGTTTTCGCCGAACCGAAAACGTGGGAAAAATCGGTAACGGTCGCCGGAAGCCAGACGAGCGTGGTCAACTTCGTCATTTCCGGCAAGTGATGGCCTCATCACTCCGAATCTGCCGAAAGCAGTCCTGCTGTCTTGAAGTCAGCGCAATCGCAACAAGAACTACTAATGACCCGCTGGCGGATTGGAAACAGTGAATGTTTCCGGCGGATCGAAATAGCACTGATGCCAAAGGGCTGCGTCGGATAATGTCCCCGCCTTCCATTGCCGAACGGTCGGAAAGGTGGCCGCGATCATGCCGCCATCGACGGAATCGAAGATCAATACCACCCCGGACAGTTCTTGTGACTTTGCCGCCAGGTCCGCGTAGTTCTTGTCGAGCAGAGATTTCGCAAATTCCAGTTTGGCTTGCGCGCCGCTGTTGGCCTCATTTTCCTGGATCTTCTGCACCGAGATGATTCTCACGTTCCTGCCCCGGAGCGGCTCCCAATCTCCGGGAAACGGGGCGATTTCTTCCCGCGTGACCTGAAACAAATCCGCCGCGACCGGCGCACCATGCGCGTTTACCAACGGAACGTCCGAAATGCCCTCCGGCATCTCCAGACTGGTGCGCCAGACCCATCCCCGCGACAAGCCCGAAATTCGCACGTGAACCCAGTCCGCATTGAAGTCCAGCATTTCAAATTCATCGTGAGCGCTCGCCATAAACAACGTCTTGCCAGTGATGCTCGGTGTCGCTAGTACTGGAGTTCCCGACTTTTTTACTGCGACGAGATTCTTCGGATGTGCCTGGTTCTTGAGCACATCCTCCAGGCTTGCCGCTTCCGCCTGTAAGCCGGTTTGTGGTGGAGGCTGCGCTGAACTTCTCACATCCGACGGAAAACGACCCGGTGGGCTTTGATTGAGCGACGGAGAAAACGTGCCCCCAACTTCCGGCGACACTTTGGGTAATTGCGGAGCGGGCGCCGAGATGGCCGGTTCCTTGCGACTCTTGTCGCTGCTGCCCGGCTGGGCAGTCGGTGCCGTTGGCGGGTTCAGGGCAGGAAAATCCTTGCCGGAACTCTGGACTGATTGATCGCCCGAACTCCCGGTCGAGCTGTCCGAACTGGATCGACCAGCCAGAAGATCCGCCAGTTGATCCAGAAGATCAGCTTCAAGCCGTCCATTTGAAGTCAACAATTGGTATCCAGAGTGAGCTGGAGTCGAATCGGCGTACCATGCCGTAACCTTGGTGTTCACTCGCACCACCGATTCGCCCGGCGCAGTAGAATCCACCTGCACGGCAGATTGATAGTACGCCCGCTGATAACGGTCCAACGGATGCTTGCTAGGCAATGCGAAGCCCTCCAGAGCCGGGAGTCGCCCGCTCATCGCCGGTTGCAGTTCCTTCAGTGCTTTTTCCACGGCGGATTTTGGCTCATGAAAGGTGCGCTCGGACGGCGCCGATTGTGCGCGAACGCCCTGCGCTAAGGCAGTGCCAAACGCGCCCGTCAATACAACCGCCGTCAGAAGACCGGCCAGCAAACGCCGACGGATCATGGCATCTGCTCCAACTGGTCGCGTCGCATCCAGCCATGGTCCCCCTCGCGGGTCTCTACTCCGTACCAGTAGGGCGTCGCGATCAGAATGAGAACTTCGACGCCCGGCTGCAAGGATTTCAGAGTGCTTGCCGTATGGAAAGGAGCGGACTTGAGCGGTGCCCCGGGCTTCATAACCAACCGCTCCACCTGCCGGCGCAACTCGGCAACGTGTTGTTCCAGGGTTTCGCCGGCCGGATCGTACGCCGAGGATTGCGGTGGCATCCCAGTTGATGGTTGCGGGGAGACCGGTTGCGCGTTGGCGTTCAAGCTTTCGCGACTGCCGCTTTCGGCGGATGCCCCCATCGGTGGCGGAGTGCTCAGCAACTCTTGATCGCGGCTCGTGCTAATACCACCTTCGCTGGCGTTTTCACCGGTGCCACCCAAGCCGAAACTCTCTTTAGCCGATCGTTCCTGTTTGATTCGCAAAGCCTCGGCGGTTTCCTGCTTTATGAGCTCAACCGATTGGAGTCGGTCCTGGATATCCTTGTACTCCGCGCTTTCCACCGAGCCGCTCGACTTATGCACGGTGTGCCGGAAATCCTCTACAAAGAGCGCGTCAATGCGCAGAACCGTATTCTTGTCGCCCTGCGGTTGTATCACGTAACGTACAGCCAGCGTTCCCACATCGGCGCTGTCCTTGAAGTTCCACGGATTCAGGGCCTGCTTTCTCACTTTGTAGAAAACCTTGCCGCCTTCTTTCCATGCCGGAAACACCGGCGTCGATATGGCGGCAACCGCCGCCGCGATGTACTCGTCTTTGTTGTACTCCTTGGTCCCGCGAATGATCGTGTTCTGCACCACATCTTCCACGACCTGCGCGACTTCTGGTTCCGGCAACGGAATGTTCACGATCAGACCCTCGCCGTACTGAAGAACGTCTTTTTCACGACCGTTCGCAGGGATCGCCGCGGCAACGAGCAGGAGAAGGAAAAGAATCTGCGCGGCGGACCGCGGATAAAGTGAGAAAAATGCACCCTCGCGAAGAGCAGCGCGACCCTTCGGCCCTGTTATGCAGAAACTGTTGTCCTCGATCACGACCGCTCCGGTGTCCCTGTCGCAAGAGTCTCATACGCGCGTTGGCCGTTGTCAACTCGCACTAGACCACACTCCGGCTTCCATCTCGATAATGTCTGCCGGCGCAGGATGTAAACAAATTGTAAAAAAAGTCTTTACAGCCACGATCGCCCGGTAGTACTATCCTCCCCCTGTGGGGCATTGACCATTTAGCAAAAAGTCTTTGGAGTTTTGCACCTGGCTTTACGCTTGCCGGGTTGCATGACGTGGGTGCTTGTTGTGGGGAGTTCGGTTTTGAAAGATCTTTGGGTTAGCTTTTCTGAGGAGTGCAGCATGCGTATGTGGGCGCAGTCTCATCTCTGTCAGGAGCAACGGCGGATGTCATCCATCCTCGCCGCTGCTTTCGCGTTAGTTTTTCTGATCCTGGGGGCCAGCCAGTCGGCGAGCGCAATCCCCGCGTTCGCGAGGAAATATGGTTTGCGGTGCTCGGCTTGTCATGAAAGCTGGCCGATGCTTAACTTCTTCGGGCAGAAGTTCAAGGACAATGGCTACCAGCTCATGAACGATCGCGATGCTCCGATCTGGCAGAATCCATCCTACTGGCCGGTCACGTTTCGCATGACTCCGATCTGGCACCGGGTCAGCACTAACAAGAATCAGGTGGATGGCGTTGACGGACTGGGTGCTGACGAAGCGAAGATTTCCTCTTCTGGTTTTGACCTTAGCGGCCTCGACTTCCACACTGCCGGCACGCTGGAGAAAAATTTCTCCTTCTATCTTCTGCCCTCCTCCGACTCCACTGGTGCCTTCCACTTTGAGACCGTGATGGCGCGGCTTGACAACATCAACGGCAGTCCGTGGCTCAACTTGAAGTTGGGCAAGTTTGAGCTCGACAATTTGCTTTCCGAGAAGCGCATCCTGACACTTACGGGGAACGGGGGTATTTATCAGCTCTATCACTTCATTCCATTGCACGACGGCAACGTTTTCGGGCAGATGGGAGACAACCAACTCGGGGTGGAGGTAATGGGGCACTCATATAACGACCGCACCCGCTACTCGGTTGCGCTGCTGAGTTCGAACGACGGAACCACACAGTTGCCGTACGGATCCGAATCCTATTCCACGTTCATCACCGGCAGTCAGGCGTTCGATGCTGGGAGACTCGGCGTGCAACGTCTAGGGTTTTACGTAATGGCGGGCGAGGCCCCCACCAGTTGGCTCACTAACAACGGCGTCCCCATCCCCGGATCTGGAACCGAAAATAAGGGTTACAGCCGCGAAGGATTTGTCGGACAGTTCTACTTCGGCCAGCATTTGGATCTCCAGGTTGTCACCCAACATGGCGAGGACAGTGCGTGGTTCGGGCAGGGCTACGGCGACTTGATCGACGGTGTCGCCACTCTCAACAACACCCCGGGGGGGCCAGGGCTTCCCGCTGGCTCGCGCAACCCGACTTGGAACGGCGTGCTCTTCGAGCCTCACTATGTAGTGAGTCCACAGATGATTTTGATCGGCCGCTACGAAACGATTCGTATGTCTCAGCAGTCGACTCCTGGAAGCCCTTCAAATGCTGGCAATATTTCGACCTACACGACCGGATTCCGCTACAACCCGTTTATGACGAGCAGAGCCGGCTTTGCTTACCATGGCGAGTACAACTGGTTTCATTGGGATGGAGCATCGCCGGTTACTAACACAAACCTGACCAGCAGCGAACTGTTGTTTGGATTTGATTTTGCGTTCTGACCACCAAGTAGCCCGCTGGCGAGATCGATTCGCCAGTGTTGGTTTCAATGAAAGGGTGCTGACCATGAACAACTTGAAGCCAATGCGTTGTATCGGAGCGTCTTTGTTCGCAGCGCTAATGGGGCTGCTCTTCTTGGCCGGGTTCGTTTCTGGGGCTTCCGCCCAGGATACTCCCGATGCAGGCCCGAAGCCGTCGCTCGTCGTCAAGCCCATGGAGAGCCACATCGACAATATTACCGGGCACGCGGCGAATGCGAAGTCCGACTACCGGCGGTATTGTGCCGGTTGCCACGGCGATTACGGCGATGCCAACGGCGAGAACGCGGTTTGGCTCGATCCCAAGCCACGCAACTTCACGCTCGCCACATTCAAGTGCAGGTCCACTCTCACTGGAACTCTGCCGACCGATGAAGATCTTTACAACACTCTCGTCCGTGGCATAGTCAATTCCAATATGCCAGTCTGGAACACTTTTACGAAGCAGCAGCGCGCCGACTTGGTTGCTTATATCAAGATCTTCTCCCCGCGCTGGGAGAAAGAAAAGGCCGGCGAGCCGATCAAGATTCCAGCCGAACCCCCTGTCACCATAGATAGCATCGCCCACGGAAAGGCGTTGTTTACGAAGCTCGAATGCTGGAAGTGTCACGGTCCGCACGGCGAGGGCGATGGTCCGTCGGCCTCAACCCTGACCGATAGCCAGGACAACCCAATTCGTCCCTATAACTTCGCCTTGGGCAAGAACGACTCGCGCTTCAAGTGCGGCAGCACCAACCAGGACATCTACAAGATCTTCATGACCGGCGTGGATGGCACACCCATGCCGTCCTTCGCGGACGTGATTCAGCCGAACGACGCCTGGGATCTGGTCCATTTCCTGCGTACGTTGCAGATCCACCGCCATGGCAAGGAGAACGAGGTTCTAATGTCTGCGCACGGAGTGATTCCTCCGTACGTGGATAAGAACCCAGCTCCCGCAGCCGCCCCAGCCGACAATAAAGCGCCCGGCGGGGGCCAGTAAGTTCATAGCAAGACCCTTAAGGAGGGAACACTCGAATGCGCAGGAAGCCAATTCTAATAGCTCTTTTGACGTTGCTTGCCGGTTCGTCACTCATGTTCGCTGGAACCGTCAGTGGCAAGGTAACCTACACGGGCACGCCCGCCCACCAAAAAGCCATCGACATGTCCAAAGAACCGAGCTGCGCTAAACAGCATGCCACGCCGATTTCTACTGAGACGGTGGTGACGGGCGCCAATAATGCTCTGGAAAACGTCGTAGTCTATATTTCTGCCGGCGCTCCCGACGAAGGACAGGTTCCGACCCAGGCCATCACCTACACGCAGAAGGGCTGCCAGTATCTTCCGCATGTGTTGCCCATGCACGTCAACCAGGAGTTTGAGATCCTGAACGACGACCAGACTTCGCACAACATTCACCCGCTTCCCAAGGTGAACATTGAGTGGAACAAGTCGCAGCCGCCGGGTTCGCCGCCGATCAAAGAAAAGTACGACAAGGCGGAATTCATCGAAGTGAAGTGCAACATCCATCCCTGGATGCACGGCTACTTCGCGGTGTTGAAGACATCGCACTACGACGTAAGCAAAGAGGGCGGGGACTTTAAACTGCCGAACCTGCCCCCCGGCAAGTACACCCTCACTGCTTGGCATGAAAAATACGGCACGCAAACGGCCGACGTGACCATCACCGGCAACGAAACCAAAGATGTCAACTTCACGTTCAAGGCGACGGCATACTGACGGCCTACTGAAGAATGGGCGGCGGAATCGCGTGCTCCGCCGTCTCCACTTTTGAATTGAGCACCGTGAGCGAAACCACCAACTGAGGGCGAGCACCATGGCGAAGTTCTTTGCGATCACCATCATCATCATTGCGATAGCTTCCGCGATTCCCATCCTGCGGCATACGTGGGCGCCGCCCGAGGACATCTCGACGCACGGGGCGCTGATCGATGAGCAGCTTTCGGAAACCATGGCGGAAGCTGGAATCTCCTTTCTCGCCGCGCAGTTTGTACTGGCGTTTTTCATTTGGAAGTTCTCCAACCCCGCGCCGGATGCAAAGCTCAAGAACTTTCCCGGCGGCGCTAAGGGCTTGGTGATTGCGGCCTTCCTGGTCGTGGGTATCGAAGTCATGGCCCTCGGCATCTTTGGAGCGAAAGCATGGGCCAACGTCTATCTGACGCCGCCGGCGGCCGACGCCATGCCGATCCAGGTTCAGGCCGGACAGTTTGCTTTCTATTTCCGTTATCCCGGCCCGGATGGTAAGTTCGGCGCGACGCACCCGGAGCTCATTAATGAAGGGCAGCAGAATTACTATGGCCTCGATCCCGAGCACGATGTCGATGCCAGGGATGACATCGTGGCCGCCGAGATGGCGATTCCCGTGAACAAGGAAATCCACCTCCTCATGCACTCGAAAGATGTTGGGCATTCTTTTTATGTGCGGGAGTTGCGGGTGCAGCAGGATTTTGTTCCCGGACTGGATGTCTCTCTGCATTTCACGGCGACGAAGGTCGGCAAGTACGAAATCGTCTGTACCCAGCTTTGCGGCCTGGGACACTACAACATGAAGGCCTATTTGGAAGTTCTGTCGCAGCAGGACTTCGACGACTGGATGAAAAAAGAAACGGCAATGCAGTAGCTGTTTCCGTCCGTGCGGCTGCGCGGGGATACAGACATCTCATTTGAGGTTAGGATATGCACGATGTAGCGGCGCATGCTGCGCACCACGCTCCTCCGACCAGTTTCATCCGGAAGCACGTGTTCAGCCTCGACCATAAGGTGATCGGCAAACAGTATTACGCTTTGGCGCTCGTCGCCGCTTTTGTCGGTATGTTCCTGTCCTGGTTCATGCGAATCCACTTGGCGTGGAACGACACCGCCATCCCCGGCCTCCAATTGCTTTCGAAGACCGGCGCCCCGGGCGGGGTGATGACGCCGGAGTACTACCTGCAATTGATGACCATGCATGGCACGATCATGGTCTTCTTTGTGCTCACGACGGCCCCGTTTGCGGCTTTTGGAAACTACTTCCTGCCCATCCAGGTGGGAGCGGAAGACATGCCGTTCCCGCACTTTAACATGATGTCGTTCTGGGTCACGTTCGTGGCTTTCCTGGTCCTGATGTCGTCGTTCATCCTCGGCGATGGACCCACGCTAGGTGGCTGGACCCAATATGCTCCGCTAAATGCGGTGGGTTCGGTTGCCGGTCCCGGGCAGGGTTTGGGTGTGGTGCTTTGGGCGACCTCGATTGGCCTATTTTGCGTTGGCCAGTTGTTGGGCTCATTGAATTTCATCACCACCACGCTTGATCTGCGGGTCAAGGGCATGAGCCTGATGCGACTGCCGCTCACCGCATGGGCTTGGTTCATTACTTCGTGCATGGGCCTGACGGCCTTCGCGGTATTAATGCCGGCTTGTATTCTCGTCATTCTCGATCATGTGGCCGGAACCAGCTTTTTTGTCGCATCGAATCTGGTGATCAACGATCAAGTGCAGCCGCACTCGGGCGGATCGACCCTGCTGTGGCAGCACCTGTTCTGGTTTTTCGGACATCCCGAAGTCTACATCGCCATCGTGCCCGGTCTCGGCATCGTCTCCCACATCCTGATTACCAACATGCGTAAACCGATGTTGAGCCATCGCACCCTGATCTATTCCATGGGAGCTCTCGCCGTGCTCAGCTACATGGTCTACGGGCATCATATGTTTGTCAGCGGGATGAATCCCTTCTCTTCACTGGCGTTTTCATTCCCAACGCTGGTCATTACTATCCCCTCCACCATCGTCGTTCTGGTTCAGGTCTTCAGCCTGTACGGCTCCAAGCTGCGCATCAATTCGGCGTCGCTGTTTTCGCTCGGATTCATTTCGATGTTCGTCGCTGGAGGCGTGAGCGGCTTCTTCCTGGCGCAACCGTCCATCGATATCATGCTCCATGCCACTTACTTTGTAGTGGGTCATTTCCACATGGTGATGGGTGTCGCGGCCATGTTCGGCATCTTCGCGGGAACTTATTTCTGGTTTCCCAAGATGACCGGGCGAATGATGAACGAGACGCTCGGCAAGGCTCACTTCTGGCTAAGCTTCGTGGGCGCGTACTGCATTTTTATGCCGTTCCATTACCTCGGACTGGCCGGAAATGTGCGCCGCTACTCGTCATTTGTGGATGACTTCCTGCAACCGCTTATTCCGGTGCATCGGTTTATCACCGTCGCTGCGCTGCTCACCGGTGCGGCCCAGTTGATCTTCCTCTACAACCTGATTCACAGCCGGTTCTGGGGCAAGCTGGCGCCGAACGATAACCCTTGGGAAGCCACTTCATTGGAGTGGAGCACCGCCACGCCGCCGCCTTTTGACAATTTCGGCGGTAAGCACCCTGTGGTTTATCACGACCCATATCAATACGGTGTCCAGAGTTCGGTCGGCGATTACGTGATGCAGACTTCGCCCGAGCAGGTAAAGACGGAAAGCGACGAGCAATAACTCGCTACGATAAGTCGCGGACGTAGATCACAGAGGGTGCTGTATCTGAGGGGAGTGTCGTTGGTTATGGCAACTACGGTCCATGAACCGCCGCAAATCGATCCGCGCCGTTTGCCTCGCCAGAGGCAGTCGGGCAATGGCGACTGGGGGAACCTACGTCCATCCGACGGTAACGTGCGCGTGGCGCTCGAATACTCGCCGCCGCCCTCTTCGACCGCCATTTGGGTGGTACTTTTTGCCGTCACCATGATGTTTGCGGCATTTAGCAGCGCGTTGATCGTTCGCAAGGGATCGTCGCTCGATTGGCAGGGGTTTGCGTTGCCTTCCATCCTCTACTTCAACACGCTGGTGCTTATTGTCAGCAGCCTCACCCTGGAAGTCGCGCGACGCAGAGTCACTACGTTTATGGGTGGAGGGATTCAGGTCGAGAACCCAACCCGTTGGTTGTACGTTACGTTGTTTCTCGGCCTGCTGTTTGTCGCTGGACAGTACGTGGCGTGGTCGCAGTTGCGGGCGGAAGGGCTTTATCTAGCCACCAACCCCAGCAGTTCTTTCTTCTATTTGCTGACGGTTACGCACGCACTCCACGTGCTCGGCGGACTGGGCAGCCTTCTCTATGTCATTCGCAAACTGAACCGATCGGCGCTGCGGAGAAACCAGCTAGTGGCAACGGCGCGGTATTGGCATTTCATGGGTCTTCTATGGGTTTACCTTCTTTTGCTGCTGTGGATGAAACTGTGACGGACTTGGAACTACTTCTTAACAAGAATCAGGAGGCGCCGTGAGCCAAGCGGATTTGACCATAGGACACTCGACCACCCAGACCCTGGGACCGGCATTTTCGATTCCTACCAAAAAGTTTGCGATGTGGCTGTTCATTATCGCCGACACCATGACGTTTGCCGCATGCCTGGTCGTCTATGGATTCCTGCGCAACGGCACTCCCAACTGGCCCAGACCGTTTCATAGCATCACCAACGTCGCGATTATGACGTTTATCCTTCTGACCAGCAGTTTGACCATGCTGATTGGCCTGCGCTCAGCGCGGGCGGGCGACAAAGGCGCGGCCTTCCGCTGGACCATGATTACGGCAGCTCTTGGTATTGTTTTTGCTTTTCTGCACATCCGCGAATGGCTGGAACTCATCGATCACGGCATGACGCTGCTTAAGAATCCGTGGGGAACCGGGCTGTTCGGGGCATCGTTTTTCAGCATCACCGGCTTGCACCTCACCCACGTTACATGCGGCATCATCGCGCTCCTCGTCGTCGGTGTGCGCTACAAAGGGGGCCGGTACAATGCGGATGACATCGAGGTGCTGGGCCTGTACTGGCATTTCGTGGATTTGGTTTGGATGTTCGTCGTACCGTTGGTCTACCTTTTGAACCTCGCACACTAGATCAGAAAAGCTTGGGAGCGGAGTGCCATGACAACAGCGCAAGAACACAACGGAATCGGAAAAGATTTGATCGTCTATGTTTGCCTGCTGGCTCTCGCGGGTGTGCAATTCGTGATCGCCTATCAGAACATTGACGCTTCGCAAATGCTTACGCGTATGTTGGTGGTCGCCTGCGTCGAAGCGGGGCTGGCGGCATTGTTCTTCATGCATCTTTGGACGGAGAAGCGTGGCTTTCTACTGTTTGTTGCCGTGTTCACGATTGCCGTCCTGCTGGGATTGCAATATGGGTGGACAGACAGCTACCGGATGGTGACCGGCGCGCCATTTTCGCATTGACGTATTGTGTAAGAGGGCGAATTCGAGGATAAATGTCAGGGGCAAAGGCAAGAGGAAAACGAGAGATCGACCGGCGGTTCTCGGCGATTGCGGTTGCGCTGGTGGGTCTAGTCCTGCTCGCCGCGCCGCTCCCGGCCTTTTCTCAGAGTTGCGCACTCTGTTATACGCAAGCGGCTTCCGCCGGCACTCGAATGATCCAAGCCTTGCGCAGTGGAATTCTGATTCTCATCGTCCCTCCCACGCTCATGTCGGTGGGCATGATCTTCATTGTCTATCGCAAGCGCAATCAGTTCAGAGACGACCATGACGGGCATGATTCGGACCCTACCGACGAGCATAATCAGAGAATCGATGGGTGATCGTTTTATTCTGTCCCTCGTCATGGCTCAAGAACGCACCAACAGTGCATGACTCCATGCACGAAGAGATGTCGATTGTCTGAACGGCACGCTGAATGTTGAACGCGCCATTGTGCATCAGGCAGTCGATGCCGTGAAGACGCCGGAGTCAAACCGCGCAATGCACATCGACGCTGCGATGCTCGAAGGATTGAAAGACTGGAAAAAGTTGACTCAGTTCTCCGGGCCGGATGATTGGATGTTTGCAAGCCGGTCATGGTTGGATGCGGTCGGTACTCCGCTTGGCGTACTGCAAGAGCTCATGCGCCATGCGGACATCAGAACGACGATGAATGTTTATGGAGCTGCGGCAAAGGCGGACATGGCCGTCGCGAGCGGGAAAATAGCAGGACTCGCAGTCAGCGGCATGTGACATGGCATGTGCGGGTCTGTAAGTGATTGAAAACCTGGCGGAGAGGGAGGGATTCGAACCCTCGATACAGGTGTTAGCCCGTATAACGGTTTAGCAAACCGCCGCCTTCAGCCTCTCGGCCACCTCTCCGGCGTGCGGATCTCCAGTTTACCACGGTACAGATAAAGAGAGTTTGCCGGTTGCGTGCAAGCATTTCAGTCGTCCTGATCCTCAACCAATCCAGCCGGTGTCGTTCGAGAAAAAAATCGGCAGGAGACGATTCCCCGCGACCACCAGTACGTAAGATCGCGCGATTCTCTCTCTCGTCGTTAGAAAACTGCATGTGCTGCGTTATGCTGAAAAGATCCTGACGTTTAGATTGGGGACCTCCTCTTTCGCATGACCGGCACTCAAGCGGAGCTTTTGCGGTCGTCGTCGAACCGGAAGCTGGTGATCGCCGGCCAGATTGCCTTTTTACCCACCGGCATTCTAACGACTCTGCTGGGACCGATGCTGCCTATTCTGATTGTCCGCTGGGCATTGAATGACACCCAGGCCGGCAATCTGTTTCTGGTGCAGTTTCTGGCGTCGGTTGTGGGAGTGCAGCTGTCGGGTGTTCTGTTGTCGCGGCTGGGGTTCCGTCCAGCATTTCTGTTGGGGCTGCTGTTGATGGCGGGTGGCGTCGCCACGCTTTATATGGGATCGCGCTGGCTAGGACTGGCCTCGGTGGCGGCATACGGTCTGGGACTGGGGCTGATCATCCCGACCGACAGTTTGCTGATTGCGGAAATCAGCGCGGGCTCGGGGCTGACTTCGAGCGGCAGTTCGAGAACAAGTGCGGTGAGCCTGCTCAACGTTTTCTGGGGTGTGGGAGCGGTGTTGTGTTCGCTGATGGTGGCGTGGACGGCGGCGCACAAGGTACTGCCGTTCTTTCTCGGCGCGGTGGCGCTGCTCCTGGTATTGCTGGCGCTGGCGATGCGCAATCTACCGTTTCCTCCGGCGGAAACTTCCACGGCACAATCGGCTTCCTGGCGCGAGATGGCGAGGAGTCCGGCGATTTGGCTTTTTGCGGCCGTGTTCTTCTTGTATCCGGGAGCGGAAACGGCGGTGGGCGGATGGATCGGCTCCTATGTTTCGCGGCTGGGAGCGCGCGGGGCGGCGATGGCGTCGATGATGCCGGCGTTCTTCTGGTCGGCTTTGACGGTGGGGCGGGCGCTGGGAACCGCGTTTCTGCGTCACGCTTCCGAGCGCCGCGTTTTGCGGGCGGGCTGTGCGGCGGGAGCGGCGGGCATCGGGCTGATGCTCTGGGCTCCGTCATTGCTGGGCGTGATTGGCGGAGCGCTGATTACGGGGCTAAGTTTTGCGACGCTGTATCCGATCACCGTGGCGCGGCTTTCGCAGCGCTTCGGCGTCGCCGCCCGCAGCATTGGCGCGATCATGTTTTCGCTGGCAGCGGTGGGACCGGCCGTTCTTCCGTGGATGGTGGGTGTGATCTCGCACGCCACTGGGAGTCTGCGCGCCGGGCTGCTGCTCCCTCTGGCGGCGACTGTAATTCTGTTCGTCATCCATCTGTTCGATTGGTGATGGCGGAAATCTGCCCGAGGATTTCTAGCAGATGCGCACGATTCCGACGGCCCGACTTAGCCGGAGGCGAAGTTCCTCGACGGATCGAACAACATTGTTCCGATGCCGGCCCGCAAACAGATGATCGACAGGCAGATTGACTGGCAAAAGAGAGCGCTATTTCGCTGCAACCAGGCTCCACGTCGTGTCATCCAAACTGAAGCCGGTACTTGAGTTCAGAGGAGAACCGAATGCTTGCCACGGAAAATGGCGTCGCGATTCGTCGGAGGATGCTCGATCGGGTTTTTGACGCCCGCCGGCAAAGCGACGAACTATTCCGCCTGGTTCGCACCGAATCCCTCTATGAACGGCCGATTCCTGAGCGTCATCGCATCATCTTCTACGTGGGACACCTGGAGGCATTCGACTGTAACTTGCTGGGCAAGCACGGGTTCGGCGTTGATGGTTTTCATCCTGCATTGGACCGGTTGTTTGCTTTTGGCATTGATCCGGTTAGTAGCGGGCTGCCTAGCGATCTGCCATCCGACTGGCCCCCGTTGAGTGAGGTGCGGAGTTACGTGACCACTGTCCGGGCTGAACTGGACAAGAAGCTCGACAACGGAACACTCGAACAGCACTCGGTTCAGTTGGACGGCGTCGAGATGGACGCTTTGCTCCACGTAGCGATTGAGCATCGCCTGATGCACGTCGAGACTCTGGCCTACATGCTGCATCAATTGCCACTCGACAAGAAGGTGCGGCAAACAGGTTCAAAGAATCTCGATACCGCTCCGCTGATTCCCCGGATGATTGAAATCCCTGCCGGTGTTGCGACGCTCGGCCTTCGCCGCTCCCAGGAAACCTTTGGCTGGGACAATGAGTACGAAGCGCATGCCGTGGATGTCCCTGCATTTGCTGTCGATCAGTACAAAGTGACGAACGGGCAGTATCTCGACTTTATCCTCGCCGGAGGCTATGAGACGCGCAGTTTCTGGACTGACAACGATTGGAACTGGAAAACCGCCCACGGGATCTCCCATCCAGTGTTCTGGAGGAAGGCAGGCGACCACTGGTTTTACCGGACGATGTTCGCAGAAATGCCGCTTCCGCTCGACTGGCCGGTCTATGTAAGCCATGCGGAAGCGGGCGCGTATGCACGGTGGGCGCGAAAGTCGCTCCCCACTGAAGCGGAATGGCATCGTGCGGCATACGGGAACCCGAGTGACAGCGAAAGAACCTATCCATGGGGGAATGAACCGCCAAATGACAGGCTCGGAAATTTCGATTTGCAGCGCTGGGATCCGGTGCCTGCGAACGAGCTTCCCGAGGGCCGGAGCGCGTTCGGCCTCCACGGCATGCTAGGCAACGGTTGGGAATGGACTTCTACGCCATTTGGCGCGTTTGACGGTTTTATTCCGTTCTCGTTTTACCCAGGTTATTCGGCAGATTTCTTCGACGGTAAGCACTTCGTGATGAAAGGGGGCTCGGCGCGCACCGCCGCATGTATGCTCCGGCCCACTTTTCGCAACTGGTTTCAGGCGCACTATCAATACGTGTACACGGGATTCCGCTGCGTATACCGCTGACTCGGGAGCTGGAAAATGCTTGTTCGTGCAATCGCCGGCAACGCCACTTACGACTTCGCCTCCGACGTTTATGCCGGACTCACCCAGCCAGGACAGAAGACACTCCCCTCCAAGTACCTTTACGACGACGTTGGCTCCGCGCTCTTTGAGGTAATCAGCCGTCTGCCCGAATACGGCCTGACGCGCGCCGATGAGCGTCTATTGCGGCGACATGCGAGTGAGATTGTCGATAGCCTGGCTACTCCGGTAGCCGTCGCTGAGTTGGGCAGCGGTAGTGGCAAGAAGACCCGCTGGTTGCTCGAAGCGCTCTGCCGTAAACAACGTACGTCGTACTATCCCGTCGAAATATCCCCTTGGGCTCTCGCCCAGTGTGAACGGGAACTCAGTGATATTGATTCCATTAGCATTGTCGGCCTGGAGCGGGAATACCTGGCCGGTTTGCTCGAGGTAGCAGCGCGCCGGAAAGGCGTCCAAAATCTGTTTGTATTGTTTTTGGGAAGTACGATTGGGAACTTCGATCGTCCCGCGGGTATGGAATTCCTGGCAAAGATACGCCGGATCCTGCGGGCCGGTGACTCACTGTTGTTGGGGACGGACCTGGAGAAGCCCAGCGCTCAATTGCTCGCAGCTTACGATGATGCACTCGGAGTGACGGCCGCTTTTAATCTCAACCTGCTCGGGCGCATCAATCGCGAACTTGACGCGGACTTTGACCTGAGACAATTCTCGCACGTAGCGAGGATCAATCACGATGCCCGGAGCGTGGAGATGCATCTGCGCTCGAATCGCCGGCAGAGGGTATACATCGCAGCGGCCGCGCTCGACGCCGAGTTCATGGAAGGCGAGACGATCTGGACCGAGAGCAGCCACAAGTATTCGGCCAACGAGATTGTCCAGATGGCGCGCGAAGCCGGGTTCCGGTGCCAGGCGCAGTGGGTTGATGAGGAGTGGTCATTCGCGGAGAACCTGCTCATTGCGGAGTAGAACGGCTGTGCCAGATGCCTGCCGTTGCCGCCTGAAGCCGGAAGGGCGCCTGCCTAAGTCGGAGCTTATGATTTTTGTTTTTGAAGGGGACTATGTCTTCAGGGCCCACACCTAGCGTGCTCGATGCCGGTACACAGATGTTCCCGGACCTGACGCCAGCGCAGATCGAACGCATCCGTTCTGGCAGCAAGCTGCGAAGAGTCGAAGCGGGAGAAATCCTGTTCCGCCCGGGCGATACTGGAGTTCCGTTCTTTGTTTTGCTTTCCGGAACCATGGAAATTGTGCAGCCGGGCCTGAACGGTGAGCGCCTCGTAACCACGCACCGAGCCGGCTCATTTACCGGTGAAATCAGCATGATCTCCGGGCAGCGCTGCCTGGTGCTCGGAAGGGCATCGGAACCGGGCGAGTTTCTTGAGCTGAACCCGGACGGTCTGACCTCCCTCATCGCGCGAGATGCAGAACTGAGCGAGGTCATTCTGCGCGCGTTCATTCTGCGCCGTCTCGCTCTCATCTCGAATCACTTGGGGAACTTGATCTTGATGGGGTCGCGGCACTCTGCGGCCACGCTTCGCTTGCGCGAGTTTCTTGGACGCAATGGCTACCCTTACACCTATGTAGATCTTGACAGCGACAAGACCTCGCAGGAGTTGCTGGATCGTTTTGCGGTCAAACTGGAAGACGTTCCCATTGTCATTTGCCATACCGGGGGCGCACTGCGCAACCCCACGGTCCAACAGCTTGCAGAATGCATCGGGCTCAACGCCGGCATTGACAGCACAACCGTACGAGATGTGATCATCGTGGGCGCCGGGCCCGCTGGATTGGGAGCGGCGGTGTACGCTGCCTCGGAAGGCTTGAATTCTCTTTTAATTGAGGCCGAGGCTCCCGGCGGGCAGGCCGGATCCAGTTCCAAAATAGAGAATTATCTCGGTTTCCCGACCGGCGTCTCTGGACAGGAACTGGCGTCGCGAGCGCTGACGCAAGCGCAGAAGTTTGGCGCGAAGATGATGGTCGCGCACAGCGTGGTAAAGCTGAACTGCGATCGCCGCCCCTACAAGCTGGTTCTGGACGATGGCAGCGCGCTCTCAGCGCGAGCCATCGTCATTGCCACCGGAGCGCAGTACAACAAGCCTGCGATTGCCAATCTGAAGAGGTTTGAGGGTCAGGGTGTGTACTACGGTGCCACCTACATCGAGTCGCAGTTGTGCGGAGATGAAGACGTGATCGTAGTCGGCGGCGGGAACTCCGCCGGTCAAGCTGCTGTCTTTCTGTCGCAAACGGCGCACAAGGTCTACATGCTGGTGCGCTCCGGAGGACTGGCGGAGACGATGTCCCGTTACTTGATCCAGCGGATCTCGGAGAATCCGGCAATCGAGCTGCATTTCAATACCGAAATTGTGAGCATGGACGGCCACACCCATTTGGAGCGCGTCGACTGGCTCGACAAGAGCACGGGGCAGACCTCAACTCACCAGATCCACCACGTATTCATGATGGCAGGGGCATCCCCTCGAACCACATGGCTGCGCGGTTGTGTCGCCATGGATGACAAAGGCTTCATCCTTACGGGACGAGATCTGGATGGGCTCGCCGGCGCCAGCGCGTCAACCGCTTGGCCGCTTTCGCGGCCTCCCCAGATGCTGGAGACCAGTCTTCCGGGCGTATTTGCGGTGGGTGATGTTCGATCAGGCAACGTGAAGCGCGTGGCCTCGGCTGTGGGAGAAGGAGCGATTTGCGTTCACCTCGTGCACCGGGCTCTCGCCGAAACATAGGAGAAACATAATGCCGCAATGTACACATCTCGACCAGATCAGGATTACCAGCACCGCAAAGCGCGTCTGTGAAGAATGCGTGAAAAAGGGTGACACGTGGGTGCATTTGAGGTTGTGCCTGGAGTGCGGGAACGTTGGTTGCTGCGATTCTTCGAAGAACAAGCACGCAACCAAGCACTTCCATCGTACGAAACACCCCCTGATGCGCTCCATTGAGCCGGGAGAAACATGGGTCTGGTGCTATGTGGACGAACTTTCCCCCGGAGATTTGAGCGGACACACCTTTGTCCCGGCGAGCGATTGATCTTCAGCACTTCTTGACGATGATTTTCAGCCCCGGCGTAAGAGTATCGCGCTCCCCTTCAGCGTCTTCCTGGAGAGTCCGTAATCTCTGCTGTAGTTCAAGCTTGAGGACCTTGCCGTAAGCATTGTGGGGTAGGGCTTCGATGAAAATCACTTGCCGGGGCAGTTTGATCTTGTTGATTTTGGGACGGAGAAATTCGACGAGTTCGAGAGCGTTAGCGCTTGCACCGGATTTCAGCGCAACGACGGCAACTGGAACCTCGCCCCACTTCTTGTCTGCTATGCCAATGACGGAGACCTCGGCGATGGCCGGGTGATCAAGCAGTTCCTTCTCGATTTCCGCAGGATAGATGTTGACGCCTCCGCTGATGATCATGTCTTTGGAACGGCCTGCAATATAAAAGAAGCCATCTTCGTCGCAGCGCGCCAGGTCACCGGTGTGGAACCATCCATCTGCGTCGAGCACCTGAGCGGTGGCAGCGGGATTGTTCCAATAGCCGCTGCAAACATGCGGGCCGCGGAGGCAGAGTTCACCGACTTCATTCGCACTGACCGAATTGCCCGCGGGATCGGCCAGCTTTGCTTCCGTAAACATCATTGGCCGGCCAATCGAACCAGCCTTACGCTCAGAGTCCTCGTCGCTCATGGCGAAGCAGTTCACGCCAACCTCGGTCAGACCATAGCCTTGGCGAAACGTCACTCCGCGCTCCTGGTAAGCGCGAAGAAGCTGCAGCGGAAGCGGAGCGCCTCCGCTGGCAGCCCAGCGTAGATGCCTGAAATCAAGCAGTGCGAATTCCTGCGAATCGAACAGCATCTTGAAAGTCGTTGGTACACCGAAAAGGAGGGTGCACTCGTGGTCCCGGAAAGCGTGCGAGATTTCAGCGATGTCGAAGCCGTCATGCAAAACGATACTGCCCCCGATCGCGAACAGCGGGGTCAGGAAAACCGTGAGACCACCCGCGTGATACATGGGCGTGTAGACTTGAACCCGGTCCGTCGGCCGCAGTTGCCAGGAGAGGACCGTAGTGCAAGCGTTAAATGCAATCTGCCGGTGCGGAATCATTACACCTTTTGGTCGTCCCGTGGTGCCGCTGGTGTAGAGCAGGCAGAAAATGTCCTCGGGCTGTAACCGCTCGGAGAGTGGATCTGGGCAAACCCGATGAACGGCCTGGGCATAGCTCAGCGCATTCGGGGAGTCGTTTTCGGCGTCAAGATGGATGGAGCGCTCGAACCGAACGAGTTGCTGGAGTTCGTACGCAAGTTTCTCGTATCGTGCGGAATACATGAGGCAGCGCGGTCCGCAATCGGCGAGGATCTGTTGCAACTCGTGGGCCGTGCTGCGTGTCCCGAGCGGGACGAGGATGACGCCGGATTTGCCCGCCGCCCAGAACGCATCAACATACTCAACCCGGTTCTCGGACAGGATACAGAGGCGGTCCCCTGGGGCCAGAGCGCAGAGGTCGGTCCAGACCCGCGCGCACTGCAACGCCCGTCGGTTCAGTTCGGCGTAGGTAAACTGCCGGCCCGTAGGAACGTGGATCAGCGCAATCGCGTCGGGACTGAGACGGGCACGGTGTCCCAGAATATCTCCAGTCATCACGGCAATCTCTCATGAATCGGCTTGACGTCAGCCGGGTTGCGAATCGGCATTCGTTGGTTTCTTTGAGACAAAACCTTTCGCTTGCGGTGGCTGTGCCGCGAGAACAGAGATTAGCGCCTCGATCAGCTTCACCGGGCATTCGAGTTGCGGTCCGTGTCCGCAGCGCTCGATTACAGTCAATCGCGCGGCTGGCAGTTGTGCTGCCATCGTGCGCGCGTAGCTCATAGGAACCAGTCGGTCGGATGCCCCCCAGATGATGTCTACAGGTACGGGAAAGTCCTCGAGCTTGCCGTCAAGAACATAGTTGGACGTCTCCGCCACGGTCGCCATCAGCCGTGCCATGGGGCCGTGGTTCGTGACGCGGATCAAGTCATCGAGAACAAATGCCGGGGGACGCGGGCTAGCAGGATCGAGAATCGCATCAAACGCGCGTCGCGCTTCTTCCCGGTTCTTCGGCGTTAGCGTGATCTCATTCTGCTCGAACTTCAGGGCGCCGCCGTCGATGAGCAACAACCGTGAAACTCGTGCGGGATGTTTGCGCGCATAGAGCATGGCGATCCATGCACCCAGTGAATTTCCCGTCAGAGTCATGCTCTGCGACTTCCATGGAGGTAAGTCCAAAACTTCCTCAAGCGCAGCCAGAATCGTTCCAATGCTCAGCGGCCCCGTCGGGGGTGCGCTTTGGCCGTGTCCAGCCAAATCGGGCATAACCAGCGAATACTTCTGGGCCAGTTCCGGTGCGATCCTGTGCCATGTTCCAGCCTGGTCTCCAGCTCCATGCAGGAGAACCAGTAATGGACCGCTGCCACCATGCCACACGATCTGGGAGCCGAAGGAAGTCTGGACAGTTGTGTTCGCAAAGCCGGCCCGCTGCAGCCGCTTTCGCCGCACCCAGACGGTGACTGCAATTGGATGGCGGAAAAACCAAATGCAGATGGCGAGGACTACCAGAAGCGCGACAGCGACCGGCAACAGCGCGATCTGCATGAGAACCGGCAAACATCTCTCCTTGAACGGAACTCAGCCCCCAGTTACGCCCACGACGTCTCCAACCTACGGCATGCGAAACGCGCATCCTGCCTGGTTGTAGCCGACACCGGAGCCGACCAGCACGACCAGATTGCCGGACCTCACTTTGCCCTGCTCGATCGCGCTGTCGAGCGCCATGGCGACGCAAGCGGAACCGGTGTAGCCATACTGTTCCATGATGGTATGCGCGCGTTGCGCCGGCACGCCGAGACGTTCCATGACTCGTTCAATCGTCGGCTTACGCACCTGGGTGAAGATGAAGCAGTCGACGTCGCGCAGATTAAAACCACCGTCCTTGGCGAGCCGTTGGACAATGATCGGCCACGTCTCCTCGTTCAACTCGGGAGGATAGCGGTTCTTGATGGTGCACGCAGTGCGCCCGCCTTTTACGGATGCTTCGGTCGCGGGTTCGAAGGTCCCACCGGAATAGATTCCCCAATAGTCGTGATAGGAACCGTCGGCGCGGAAGGTCGAGGTGATAAATCCCGGTGAATCCGCCGGTTCGAGCACAGCCGCGCCTGCGCCGTCGCCGTAGAAGAAGATCATGGGATCGGCTGGCGAGGTGAGTTTATGCATGAGATAGACGCCCACGACGAGCACCGTTTTGATCCCCGGGTTCGCGGCGATGATTCCTGCGGCCGCGGAAAGGCCTGTGGGAAACGAAGCACAGGCGCAGCCGATGTCAAACGTGCCGGCATTCTTGGCGCCCAGCTTATACTGCAGCACGACCGAGGTCGCGGGCGTTATGTAATCGGGAGAATCGGTGCCGAGGATGATCAGATCGACATCTTCGGGTTTCTTACCGGCTCGCTCCAGGGCAAGTTTGGCGGCGGGCAGGGCGACATCGCTGGTCGCCCAGTTTTCGGGCGCATGCCAGCGCGTTTTTATGCCGCTGGAGGCTTCCATCTTATCGACGAAGTCCGGTAGGTGCTTGAACCGTTCCCGCAACATGTCATTGGTGACTTCGATTTCCGGCACGAAGCGGCCGGTAGAAACAATCGTCGCGTAGCGCATCATGACTGCACCCTCAGAAATATCGTCTCAGGTCCCCAGCACCAATCCGCCATCTACGGAAAGCACCGTGCCGGTAATGAACGATGCCGCATCAGAGGCCAACCAAAGATAGGCTTCCGCCACGTCCTCAGGGGTTCCCATTCGCCCCAGAGGCGTATGCGAAACCATGGACTGGATGACCTTCTCCGGCATCTTCTGCACCATCTCGGTGGCGATGAATCCGGGGGCGACGGCATTCACGCGGATATTGTATCTTGCCAGTTCCCGGGACCACGTCTGAGCAAAGGCAATCACGCCCGCCTTGGTGGCAGAATAGTTCGTCTGGCCGAAGTTGCCGTAGAGCCCCACCACGGACGAAGCATTGAGAATAACGCCTCCTCCGCTGCGGATCATATGTGGAACCACTGCGCGCGTGCAGACAAAGACGCCTTTCAGGTTCACTGAGATCACGGCGTCAAAGGCCTGGTCGGTCATCGTGCCGGCCACGGCGCCATCCTTCCATTTGATCAATTGCGCGTCGCGGGTAATGCCCGCGTTATTGACCAGGATATCGACTCGGCCCCACTGGCGGATGATCTTGCCGACGCCATCGTCTACATCCTGCGCATTGGTGACGTCAGTGATGCGAAATAGCACTTGCCCGCCAGCGGCTTCCAATTCGCGGATCACCTCCGACTGGGCAGCATCGTTGACATCCCAAGCCACCACGCGGCAACCTTCGCTCGCAAACCGCTTTGCCGTGGCGCGGCCAATCCCTGCCGCAGCGCCAGTAATGATCACTACTTTCTCCCGCAAGCCACTGGGGTTCATTGGATGCACACCTTTAGTCGTACTGTTGTGAGAGCGGGCACGCACGCGACGTGCCCGTCCTCGATGGCGGCTAGAAGTTATACTTCAATGCGAATTGGAGGACTCTGGGCCCGGTGGTGGTTTGTGCGATCTGCCCAAAATTTCCCGAGGTAACTACGCTCACAGGGTTAGCAAAATTCACGTTGTTGAACAAGTTGAAGAATTCGGCGCGGAACTCTAACTTCTGGGCTTCGGTGACCGGGAACGCCTTGAAAATCGAAAAATCCGTGTTGATTTGCTTCGGTCCCCGAATGATGTTCCTTCCTAGGGTGCCGAAATCCGTGGTGTCGGCGGTAGGAGCAACAAACGCGGACGTATCGAAATAGGCGTTGAGTCGGTCGACAACGTTGCCACTCTTAATTGCTGATTGCACCGTCCGACCGGTGGCCAGGTCGCCTTGGGTAACCGCAAACAAAGAATCCGAGCCCAGGATCGAGAACGGAACGCCGGACTGCAGGGTGACGATTCCGGACACGCTCCACGAGTTCACCAGACCCTTTGCGAACCCTGAGCCGCCATGGTAAGCGCCTGGCAGGTTATACAGGAAACTCCCGACGAAACGCTGCCGCCGGTCGAAATCCGAGGGACCATAGTTGTGTGCTTGATTCACCATGTCACCCGGGAGCAGCGTGATGTCGCTGACGGGGGTGGCGGAGTAGTCGTCCATCGAGTGGGACCACGTGTAGCTGAGCAACATCTGCAGGCCATAGGAGAAGCGTTTGGTGACCGTTGCCTGGAGAGAGTTGTAATTGGAGTTGGAGTTGCTCTCCATCAGGTAACTGCCCAATCCAGGGGCAGGCAAATCGCCGAAAGCAGGGAAGAGCGGTCCGCCCAGATTCCCAAGCGCGGGCACGCCCGCGAACGAGGGACCAAACGCCTGATTGAACGAGAACAAGCGTGGAAACTTGCGTCCCACTGAGCCGACATAACCCAAGTCCAGCATCCAGTTATTGGCGAAACTGTTTTGTACCCCTAGGTTGAATGTTTGTGTGTAGGGGATGCTCCAGTCATGGATGTCGGGATAAAGGCCAGTGGCCGGAACTATGGTTGGCGTCGGCGTGGTCGAACCGTAGGCGGTCACCGGCAGCACCGCCGGATATCCCCCAAACGGGAAGATACTCGTATTGCTGAGACTCAGCGGGAAGGCGCTGGGCAGCGGGACTTGCACGAAGGGATTTTCGTTCGAAGTGGCAAGAGCCGTGGCTATCATTTCGTAGGGCATATTGAACAACTGGCTGTTATACAACCGCATGTTGGGCCGATCGAAGAAGATGCCATAGCCTCCGCGCACAACAATCTTGCCGGTATCGGTGAGCTGATAAGAGAAGCCAATTCTCGGCCCGAAGTTCTTGTAATTGGAATTCACCAAGCCGTCGCTCACCTTTGTGAATCCTGGAGTGCTGCCGGTGGGGACCGGCAGGTTCCCGTTGCCCGCCTGAACGAACCCGCCAGTGACCGCTACGCCGCAAGTGACCGGACATCCCGTGAACGGGAGGGGCGTAGTCACAGCCTGCGACGGATCAAAACCCACAAAGTGGCCCTGGGTCTCGGTGGTGGGCCCAAAGTAGTCGTAGCGCAGTCCCAGATTGACGGTAAGGCGCGAGGCGACTTTCCAATCGTCCTGGAAGAAAGCGGAGAAATCGTTGGCGCGGTTGTGGAGGCTGTTGGTGCCCGAACCGATCACGGAAACGCTAGCCATCCCGGCTAGAAAATCCGCGAACGGGTTGCCGTTGATGAATCCCGCATACGCAATTTCGCCGTTGGGGAATACGTCGAAATAGGGTGCGTCCAGTTCCTCCCGCTTATATTCGCCGCCGAACTTCATGGTGTGTCGACCCTTCGTCCAAGTCATGGTGTCGCCGGCGCTGTACATGTTGGTGGCCGCATACGTGATGCCAAAAGGAGACGGCCCCAGAGTGAACATATTCGCAAAAACCATGGTCGGCATTCCCGGGAACAGGCTGCCTAACGGAGAGCTAATGCCCAGGTCGGCTGCGCTGACCGGTTGCGATGGCGTGCCAGGACCGTAAATGGCGCTCCAACCGAAGCGGACTTCATTCACCATGTGGTTTGAGATCACGGACGACACACCGAAGGCAAGCACGCGCTGCGCGGTGTCTTCCTCCGTCTGCCATCCCGGCGCCTGGTATGCGTTGCCGTCGCCAAACTGGTCGTAGAGAGCCTGATTCTCGCGGTTGAGCGACTGGAAATATTTGGCGAAGAATCGGTTCGCATTGTTCAGTTTAATGTCCAAATTGGTGTTGAACTGATCCTCTTTGTAGGTCGAGGTGGAAGGAATCGTTTCCAGGACAGGGGATGCTGTCACCGCCTGTCCGGGCGTAGTACAGTTGCCCGTAGTGGTAACGCCCGGTGCCGAAGGAATCATGTATTGGCCGTTGGGCAGCGTCTGATTCAGGGCCAGGTAGGCCGTGCCCGGATCGACAAGCCCACCCAGGCCATAACACAACGAAAGCGCTTCCAGGTGTGTGAGATCGCGCTGCGGTCCTAGAAACGGGGGCAGGAAAACCGTAGAGAGCGAGTTCGTCAACGAGGTGCCGTTGGTTTCACGCGTGCCCTGATAGGAAATAAAGAACCACGCGCGATCCTTGATGAGCGGGCCGCCAAAGGTGGCGCCAAACTGGTTGCGCCTGTACGCCGGCCGCGGCGTGACCACTCCTTCTTCTCCATTCAGAAAGAAATTGTTGGCGTCCAATGCCGTATTGCGGAGGAACTCATACACGTCGCCATGGAAGCGGTTCGTCCCGGACTTGGTGACCGCCGCCATGTTGCCGCCGGAGTTGCGGCCGGCCGAGGCGTCGTACATGCTCGTCTGCACGATGAATTCCTGGAGCGAATCGATCGCGGGAACGGCCAGATTCGGGCTTTCGCCGGTGCCAATGGAGTTCGCATCGATGCCGTTGATGACCAGATCGTTCGAGAGCGCGCGCTGGCCGTTGACGTTTACCTCCACGTCGCCGCGCCCCAGATCCGAGGAATTCGTTAAAGAACCGGAGGTCCCCGCCGTCAGCGTCAACAACTGCTGGAAATTATTCGTCGGCAGGGGCAGGTCGCGTATTTGTTGCTCGTCGATAACGCTTCCCCGACCGGAGCTTTCCGTCTGCACCAGCGGAGACTCTCCGGTGACCGAAACTGTGGTCGGGGCGCCGGCCACCTTGAGGGCGACATCGACGACCGCGGTTTCGGTAATCCTGACGACGACACCTTCCAGCTTGGCCGATGCGAATCCGCTCTGGTCCACTTCGAGTCGATAGTTGCCGGGGTCGAGCAGCGGGATCGTATACCGGCCGTTGGTGCCTGACATGACTTCGCGATGCACGCCGGCATCGCTCGTGAGCGTCACTCTTGCACCCGCCACGAGGGCCCCGCTGGGATCGGTCACCAGGCCCACGATCTGTCCGGTAGTGGCGGTCTGTCCGTGCGCACTGACAGCGAAAACGGCGCCGACAACGATTAACATCGCGATCAATCCATGTATCCGCATAGCATCCTCCTGCACTGCTTGGGTTTCACTTTTCTGCCTGCCGCAGGGCAGGGCAGTTACCTGGTGAAATCTCTGCTGCCAGCCCAACTATCGATTCCGCAAGCCCAAGAAATATCCCGTCCGGCACCTTGCACTTCTACCGCTTCCCTCGGGGACGATCATGCCAGAGGCCTCCGGTCATCATCTGAATGATCTGGGAAATAGCTTCCCGATCGGAAGTTCCAAGCGGTTCCTTCACGTTGAAGACTTTCTGCAGCAAGAAGTAATTGAAAAACTGCAGATAAATCGAGGTGATTGCGAGCGCCGGATCAACCCCGCTCCAGGTTCCGCGACGCGTCGACGATTGCAGGCGCTCACCGAGGGCGGCCTCTACTTTTCTTGCAAACTGGTGAAACGTTCCAGCAAAGTGCCGGTTGCGGAACTCGACTACGTCGATGTACATCAACCGCCAGTAGTCGGGCATGCTGAATACGATGTCGTGTACCGACCAAGCCAACCGTTCCAGTTCCGAAGGGTCAAAAACGTCGCCCAGTCCGGCCATGAACTCGCTGCGCTTCTCTGCCATGCGAGTCTCAAAGCACTTGATCAGACTGACGTAGATGTCTTCCTTGGTCTTGTAATGGTTGTAGATGTTACCGATCGAATAGCCCGAGGCGCGGGCGATATCGCGCATCGAAGTGCCGTGATAGCCCTGATGAATAAATATCTTCAGGGCCGCCGCCTCGATCTTCTTCTTAGCGCGTTCGGCGTCGCGTACGTTCACGGCGGGCATCCCCCCCCCAGTCAGACAACAAAACGATCACTCGTTCTGTTATAACCAAACGAACGACCGCTCTTTTATCCGTCATTTCGACGCGTTTGTCAAGAGCCCACGTTCAACGGTAACGAGGGGCCAGAAATGCCAAAAAAGCACGCGAAAAATCGGCCGCCATTGATTTCCTGACGAGCGTTCCCAGAGAATAGTTCGATTTCCGACTGCCTGGCAGGCACACAGTCTCCGATAACGACCCCAAAGAGGAAACACGCCACACATTCGTATTCCCTTCGGCCAACTATGAGCAACAGTGAACATCTTTCGTACAACGAATCTGACAGGATAGCTTCGGTAAGATTTAAAACCCATGTTTAAGACTGTTGTTTAAGACTGTTGTTTAATGCTCCCGTCGAAACAAATTCGAAGACAGACGCATCGGGTGGCGGCGCCCAGTGCTACAGCTTCAACACGCGAGAAGCTGGTTGAAGCCGCCGGTCATGTCTTCGCCGAGCACGGCTATCAAGCGACCACGGTGCGGGAAATCGTCAAGCGCTCGGGTGCCAACATCGCGGCGGTCAACTATCACTTCGGCGACAAATTAGGTCTGTATACCGAAGTGTTGCAGCAATCGGTGAGGGCGGCTCGGGTGGATGCAATCAACAGTGCACTTGATCGGAATGCACCTCTAGAGGATATCTTGCGGGCGGTCATCGGAGCTCGCCTACAAAGCGTCGCCAAGCCAAATTTGCCGGACTGGCACTTTCGAATCATGGTGCACGAACTTGTGCAGCCCACGCCGGCTCTGTCGAGAGTCGTCAACGAAGTGTCCCGGCCGATCTACAAGCGACTGCTCGAACTGATCGGAGGCATCATCGATTTGCCTCCCAAGCATGAGAAGACCCGTCTGTGCGCACACAGCGTCATGGGACAAATTCTTGTTTATGTTCTGGCCGGTCCTCTACTGAAGCAACTTTGGCCGGAGTTAGAAATGACACCGGAGCAGGTGGACCGGATCGCTAAGCATATTGGGGACTTTTCGCTGGCATATCTTCGACAAGAAACTTCTGGTGTCGGCAAGCTACCGTGCAAGACAAACCGAGGTAACAAGTGACCGAAAAACAGGCAATCGAAGAGCCTCAAGAGCTTCTAAAGCAGGACCAACCGCAACCTGCAACTGTGGGACCGCAGCCACCCCGACCAAACCCACAACCCGCGCCTGCAGTAGGGAAAGTGTCTGAAATAGTCGAGCAACTGAAACAAGAGCGGGAACGGGCACAGAAAGAAGTCAAGACTTTTGATGCAGCGATTACGGCTTTGGCAAGTAATGGTTCTAATGCGCAGCCAGCCCAAACAAAGCCGCAACCGGCTCCGGTGGCAGGGCAGCCACCCGAGCCAAACCAGCAGTCTGCGCCAAAGAAGCCACCGCAACCAAACTCGCAGTCTGCCACTGCCGCGGCGCAGCCAGATCAAGCAAAACCAAAACCGGCGCCTGCCGATGCGAAGCCGCCCCGCTCGATGGCCCGTCGAATCATTGTTCCCTTGGTTGTCATTCTGATCCTCGCGGCCGTCGGATTTGGTATTTGGAGAGTGTTCTTCTACACGCCGCCGATGTCGCCAAACATCCTGCCGCTCAGCGGTCGAATCGAAGGGGACGACTCGGCTGTGTCCCCCAAGACGAGCGGCCGTATTCTCGAAATCCGAGTGCGCGAGGGAGACCTTGTATCCACTGGAGACATCATCGCCGTGCTCGACGACGAGCAATTGAGGGCACGCATAGAGCAAGCGCAAGCCGAAGTTCAGCAAGCGCAAGCCAAGGCCAGGTCCGCGCGAGATCAGATTGCCGTCCTGAATGAACAGTTGCGGCAGGAAGAGGCGAACGTTGCGCAGCAAGAAGCCGCCCACGACATTGCCGCCTTCGACAAAGAGGCATACACGCGCCTGGCGCAATCGGGAGCCGTATCCGAGCGTCAAGGAAAACAGGCAGTGTCCACAGCCGACCAACAGGCGGCTGCTGTGGCTGGCGCCAAGCGCCGCGTAGACGGTGTGAACATGCAACTGGCGCAGCAGCAGGCTGCGATTGCCGACGCGATGGCGACCGTTGCTCAAGCCCAGGCGCAGCTCACTGAGGCTCAGGAAAATCGCCAGGATCTGACCGTGAAAGCGCCCTTTGACGGGACAGTCGTAACCCGTGTGGCCGAGCCGGGAGAGGTGATCACCGCAGGAACCCCGGTCATCACTCTGCTGGATCTCAGCAAGGTGTACCTGCGAGGGTTTATTCCCGAGGGACAGATCGGCAAGATCAAGGTCGGCCAGGCTGCCCATGTATATCTGGATTCGAATCCCAAGCAACCGGTCGACGCATACGTTTCGCGCATCGACCCGCAGGCAACGTTCACTCCCGAGAACACTTATTTCCGCGACGACCGTGTGAAACAAGTAGTCGGCCTAAAGCTGCAGCTGCAAGGAGCCCTGGGATATGCCAAACCGGGTATGCCGGCTGACGGCGAGGTCCTGGTTGCGGGCGATCAGTGGCCACAAGAAAAGCGCAAATGACGACCGCGACTTCCACTCCGCTAACTTCCAAACCTATTTTCAAACCTCGCTCCGATGGTTCGGACACGAGTGCGATTCGAATTAGCGAGCTTTGGAAAAGCTACGGCAAACTCGAAGCCGTTCGCGGAATCAGTTTTGAGGTGGGCAAAGGCGAGATCTTCGGCTTGATCGGCCCCGATGGTGCGGGGAAAACGTCGACGTTCCAGATTCTCGCCGGGGTCATGGAAGCGAGCTCCGGATCGGCTGAGGTTTTTGGCCAACCGGCGCGCGAGGCCCGCTCCCAGACAGGTTATCTGACTCAAGCATTCAGCTTGTACCCCGATCTTACGGTTCTCGAAAACATCCGCTACGTCGGCGATTTGCGCCGCGTCGCATCCGGCGACATCGTGAAGCGAGGCCGCCAGTATCTGCAGATGTTCGATATGGATCGCTTCTCCAGTCGCCTGGCTGGGCAGTTAAGCGGCGGAATGAAGCAGAAACTTTCGCTGGCTTGCGCTTTGCTGCCTCAACCTCGCGTGCTCGTGCTCGATGAGCCGACAACCGGCGTGGACCCAGTATCGCGGCGCGAGTTTTGGGATGCTCTGGCGCATCTGGCTGCCGAGGGCTTATCGATCCTGATCTCGACGCCGTACATGGATGAGGCTGAAAGGTGCCATCGGATCGCGCTCATTCACAAAGGCGAGATCCGGCAAATCGGCACTCCGGCCGAATTACGAGAGAGTCTGGGCGCCAAGCGACTCGAAATCCGCGTCGACAACTTGAGCGAAGCTGAACGCGTGCTGTCAGAGGTCTCCGGTCCGCAGAAAGACATCATGGATGTGGAGCGTTTTGGCGATCGTCTTGACGTCCTGACGCATGATCCGGATAAAGCGCGCCAAATCGTTGAAGATCTTACTAACACAGCGGGCCTGCACGTCAGCGATGTTCGCGTCGATGAGCCGACTCTCGAGAATGTGTTCGTTGCCGGCTTGCGAGCTCTAGGCGAAGAGTCGAAGGATCCACCGTTTCCCGGGCACCACGACCACTCGAACCTGCGCGGCCAAATTGCGGTCGGAGCGGACAATCTGACGAAACAATTTGGCGCGTTCACCGCGGTAAAGAATGTGACCCTTGAGATTCCGTACGGAGAAATCTACGGCCTTCTAGGCGCAAATGGCGCTGGCAAGACAACCACGATCAGGATGTTGTGCGGACTGCTTGAAGCCACAAGCGGAAGCATGCGGCTTGCCGGCGAACAAGGCAACCTGCGCTCGGAAAGCATTCGCCAGCAGATCGGTTACATGTCGCAGAAGTTCTCGCTCTACAACGATATGACCATCCGAGAGAATCTCAGCTTTTTCGCTGGCGTCTACGGAGTGCCCGAGAGTGAGCGCGACGAGAAAATCCGCTGGGTGCTGTCGTTCTCGGGACTCGAAGGGAAGGAAGACCAGATCACTGGCAGTCTGCCTGGCGGCTGGAAGCAGCGTGTCGCCTTCGGCGCTGCCATCATGCACGAACCGAGCGTGCTCTTTCTCGATGAGCCGACTTCTGGGGTTGATCCTCTCGCTCGGCGCGCTTTCTGGGTGATGATCAACCGCCTGGCAGACGCAGGCACGGCGATTCTTGTAACCACGCATTACCTCGAAGAATCGGAACAATGCAATCGCCTGGGATTCATGGCCGGCGGAGAACTGGTGGCACAAGGAACTCCGAGCGGCATCAAGAGCGCGCAAACCGGCCATCTACTTGAATTCATCGTCGACCAGCCGCAACGCGCCGCCGATGTGCTGAAGAGCGACACCGAGCGTTGGCGAGTTTCCCTGTTCGGCAATCGCCTTCATGTGGTCACGGACGAAGATGTTGAGGCAGGCAAACGGACCACGACGGAGAAGCTTGAAAGCAATGGAATCAGGGTAATCAGCGCGCGCGAAGAAGCCTTTTCGCTCGAAGACGTATTCATCAACGTGATCGAAAAAGCGCGCCAGCAGGGAAAGGTTTCAGCGGAAGAGTGAAAAGTAGAGAGAAGAGTAAGGAGCGCATGCGATGCGACGTGTTGTTGCGCAAGCCCGCAAAGAGTTGACTCAGATCTGTCGTGATTGGCGGACGCTGGCTCTCGCCCTCGTGCTTCCGCTGGTTTTGTTGCTCCTGATGAGTGTGTCCCTTTCGTTGACCGTAAACAATCTCCCCGTCATCGTGCAGGACTTTGACGACTCACCCGCTTCGCGCGATTTTGTGGACGCAATTCGCGCCTCCATTACTCTCCATGTCGTCTCCTGGCCGATTGATCGGCAACCCGAGGAGGCTCTCAGCTCAAACACGGCTAGGGCGGTCCTGATCATACCCGTGCATTTCGGAAGGGATATGGCGCTAGGAGCAAATTCTCCCGTTCAATTGCTGGTCGACGCCTCGGACGCCAATACCGCGAAGATTACGGCAGGTTATGCCAACGAGATTACGCGTGCCTACAATCAACGCATCGCTGGCAACCAGGGCCTCCCGCTAGTCCAAACCGCCATCCGCCTCTGGTACAACCCAGGCCTCTCCGCCAAGAAATTTTACGGTCCAGGGATCTTCGTGCTGGGACTTTCAATGTTCCCTCCTTTGCTGGCCGCCCTCGCCATGGCAAAAGAGAGTGAACTGAAGACAATCCTTCAAGTTTATGTGTCTAGCATCTCCGCCCACGAATTTCTGTTGGGAAAGATTCTTGCCTTTATGGTAGTCGCGCTCGCCGAGTGCGTCGTTATGCTTGTCCTTCTGTTTACGTATTTTGGTTTGGGGCTGGCGGGCGATCCAACTCCCTTCATCGTCGCCACAATTCTCTATACGTTCTGCGTGGCGGCCTTTGGAACCATGGTGGGAGCGACGATTCCGAGCCAGGTCGCCGCCATGCAAGTGGTGGCCCTCGGCGGCTTTCTCCTGGTGTTTCTGCTCTCCGGCCTGATCTTTCCCATCGAAAACATCCCTGTGGGATTGCGTTGGATCTCGAATTTCATGTGGGGCCGGTACTACATCGAAGTCGTGCGGGATGCGCTACTCCAAGGTGGCGGCTGGCTCGCCGACTGGTGGAAGGTCGCGATCATCGGCCTCATCGGCTCGGTTTTCTACGGGGTTGGATGGTTCAGCATGCGCCGAATGCAGCTCAAAGCGTAAGCGTAGTCAAATGACGAATCCCTTTCAAGACGTCTTCAATCAGCGGTTCCGCGCACTGGTGGGCAAAGAGTTCAACCAGATCCGGCGCGACCGCCGTCTCATGCTTTCTTTGCTTCTTCCTCCGATCTTGCAGTTGACGCTGTTTGGCTTCGCGCTCAGCGCGGCGGTGTCGAATGTTCGCCTCGGAGTCGTCGACGACAGCAAGACTCCGGAGAGCCGGGAACTGATCGCGACTCTTACGGAGAGTGAAAGCTTCCGCCTCGGAGGCTACTATTTTTCGGTAGACGAACTCGGGGATTCAATCAGTCAGGCCAAGGTAGACGCCGGAGTCGTTATTCCCTACGACTATGCCCGCGATTTGCACCGCGGACATTCCACCACGGTCCAGTTCCTGTTGAACGCCACGAACGCGAATACTGCCACCATCAGCCAAGCCTATGCGGAAGGCATCATCCAAACTTACAACGCAGGACTGCAGAGTATGGGTATTCATGCCAGCCTTAAGCATGTCGCTGCGTCGGAGATAAGCCGCCGGGGACAAGTGCAACTCATGCCGGCTTTCATCTACAACCCCGGCCTGGTCGATTCCTGGTTCATTGCGACTGGGGTTTTCGGTCTCTTGCTAATTCTGAACAGTTCACTCGTAGCATCCGCCGCGATGGTAAAGGAGCGTGAGGCTGGAACGATGGAGCAACTGATCATGTCTCCCGCCAGCACGTCTGAAATTATTGTCGCCAAGATCGTGCCGTTGTTTGCCCTGCTCTGCGTGATGATGGTGATTGCGCTTGGGGTACTTAAGTTCGTATTCCATATACCGTTCCATGGCAGTTTGCCCTACGTCGTGTTTGGAGGCATGCTGTGCATTTTGTCTGGGATCAGTATCGGTACAGTTATCGCCACTTTCAGTAAATCGGCACAGCAGGCGCAGCTGACTGCTTTTTTCATCAATCCCCCCATGGTTTCTTTGTCAGGAGCCTTGAATCCTGTTGAAGCGATGCCGCGATGGATGCAGCCCTTGACGATCATCAATCCCATTCACCATTTCGCGACCATCGTTCGCGGGGGCATGCTCAAAGGAAGTGGGTTCGTCGCGCTGTGGCCCAATTTCCTGGCGTTGCTTATTTTTACGATCGTCCTGGTTTCACTCAGCATCTGGCGTTTTCGCAAGCAACTTAGTTAGGCCACTTGGTTAAGAACGGAAAGGCACGGTCAATTGTCTATGGGAAAGAGGAAGACGAAGACGAAACTGAACACGCTGCCGAGTCGCCTGAAGACGAGTGCCACATCGATCCTGCTCGGCATTTTCATTTGCATTCCGAGCGGCAACGCGTTTGCCCAGACGCCGCCTGGGCAATCCCAGGGCACGCAAGCAACGCAGTTGCCGCTATCGGGCAGAACCGCACAGAGCGGCTCCGTGACAGCCACGCAGTCCTCCACTCCGGGAGCAGCGACCACCGTCAACACACTCAATCCCGCGGTTCAAGTTCAAGGCGCTTACTCGGGAAGTACATCTGGCATTTCCAACATGCCTTTCTCCGGCAAGCTCTCTTTGCAAGACGCCATCCGCCGCGGCCTTGAATACAATCTGGGAGCAGTAGGACTCGCCCAAGCCGTGCGTCAGGCACACGGGCAAACGCGCGTGGCCCGCAGCGCTCTACTCCCCAACCTCACCGGCGATCTGGCCGAAACTGTCCAGCAGACCAGCCTTGCAGCTTCAGGCTTCAAGTTCAAGCTTCCAGGCTTCACTTTGCCGACCATCATAGGCCCCTACAACTACATCGACTTGCGGGCCCGTCTCACGCAAACCGTAGTGGATCTCACAGCGTGGAAAAACTATAAATCGGCCGATGAAAGCTTCCGTGCAAACCAACTTTCGGCTCAAGATTCTCGCGACCTCGTGGTATTAGCCGTCGGAGGCGCATATCTCTCGGTTCTTGCCGACAAAGCGCGAGTGCAATCGGCGCTTGCTCAACTGGACACAGCCAACGCTCTTTACCAGCAAGCATCGCAGCAAAGAGCTGTAGGAGTGGTGGCACAGGTCGATGTCGATCGCAGCCAAGTGCAAGCTCTCACCCAACAGCAGCGAGTAACTTCACTGCGGAACGATCTTGCCAAGCAGAAGATCAACCTGGCGAGGATGACCGGTTTGCCGCCCAATGACCAGTATGACCTCTCCGACGATGTCCCTTTCTCGGCTGCGCCGCCGATTACCATGGAGGAGGCATTCCGACAGGCCTTCGAGCAACGTCCGGATCTAAAGGCAGCCGCGGCTCAACTCCGGGCCGCCGAACTCGCGCGCTCTGGCGCGCGCTCTGAACGACTGCCCTCCCTTGCCGTGAACGCCGATTATGGAGTGATCGGAACCAATCCCTCCCAATCTCACGGTACGTTCTCGGTCACTGGGACACTGCGCTTTCCCATCTGGCAGGGTGGCCGGACGGGCGGCGATATCGAGCAAGCCGACGCCACCTTAACGCAAAGACGCGCCGAACTCGAAGATCTCAAACTGCAAGTCGAGGGAGACATCCGAAAAGTCTATCTCGACTTAGAGGCGGCAACCAGCGAGGTGGAGGTGGCGCAGATTAATGCGCGGGTCGCGAAGGAAACTCTCGATCTCACGCGCCAGCGAGTGGAGGCAGGCGTGGCCGACAGCGTTGAACTGGTTCAATCGCAGGAAGCGCTGGCCGGTGCGGAGCTTGACTACATCGACAGCGTGTTCGCCCACAACGTCGCCAAACTAAGCCTTGCTCGCTCCATGGGCCGCGCAGCGGAAAACCTGCGGAAGTTCCTTAGCACCCCATGAAACACGCCTGCAGCAGCGTGGTCCTTGCGAAAAACAACTGACGAGCATTTGCCGCGGAGCGAACGGCACCATGGACTGCGATCAATCGAAATGTTCCTAAACCGCCGGATAAGTCCCGGTAAACGATAGATCCCTAGCGTTGCTTCATCCCTTGGTGATGCGTATGTCTGCTTCTCAAGGGACTCAACCCGACCTTTCAGGTCGTTCAGTTGAGTGGCTTGTTTCGACAAGGCTTGTGTGTCTAAGACATCGTTGACTTCCCATTGCAGCATCCCTAACATTGCTGCCTGGGTACTGCATCAATGATCGGGCAGACCATCTCGTACTACCGCATCGTCGAGAAAGTCGGCTATGGGGGCATGGGCGTCGCCTACAAGGCCGAGGACATTACCCTCCACCGATTTGTCGCTTTGAAGTCCCTGCCAGACGAAGTCGCCAAAGACCCCCAAGCCTTGACACGAGGGCGAAATGGGGCGACTGCCAAAGCCAGATGGGCAAAGGAGAGGGGTCGAGAGCAGAATGTGGTTTCGATTGCATCGAAACCCAAGCGCACAATTTCAGCAGCAGGTCGAAAGAAGATCGCGGCTGTTCAGCGGGCACGGTGGGCGAAGTGAAGGTATCGCTCGACAACAGAGTCCAGTTCAATCTGCCCGCTTTTGGGTATCGGTTGTTCGAAGTGCAATAACGCGAGGAAAAAAGATGAGAGCGCAGACAACATCCCTGCTGTGCATGGTCGTTCTCTTTACAGGTATGGCGTACCCGCAGCCAGCGCCGAGGGCAGCGTCTGCGCAGGCTTCGGCTAGAATTCTTCAGTTGTCGCGGGAGGAATATCTTGACCGGGTACAGGCAATCTGGACCGCACAGATGATCGCGCAGATAACCGGGGTCCGATTCGAACATCAGCCCGCTTCGACTCTACCGGTGACTCCCATGACCCATTTGCCTGGCTATGCGCCAGTAGATGATGACTACTACTACGAGATGGTGGCGGTGCGTGCCTTCGAGAAATACGGCATCGGGCTAACGGTCGAGCAACTCGGACAACAATGGCTTGAGAACAATGCTGGATCGTGGGGATCGAGCGAACAGGCTCTCCTGTTGTTGAAGCGAGGAGTCAAGGCTCCGGACACTGGTCACCCCAGGTACAACAAGCTCTGGTGGACTATCGGGCCTCAATTCAGCAGTGACGTCTATGGAGCACTGACGCCGGGTATGCCGAACGTGGCCGCTGCGCTGGCGCGGAATCTCGGTCACATCAATGGCTACGCGGAAGGGACGGATGGCGCCGTTTTCGTTTCCGGAATGATCAGCGTCGCTTTCGTGGAAAGAGATACCCACTCGATCGTCCGCAAGGCCGCTAGTCTGATCCATCCGGATTCTCCGTACCGTCAGTGTCTCGACATGGTCATCTCCATGGCGGAGTCGGGTCGCACCGCCGAGCAGATCTTCCGGGCGGTCGATGAGCGCTGGGGAATCGAATACCCCGCTACCAATAATGCAGTAGTCAATGGCGGCATTGTGGCCACCAGCGTCTGGTTTGGGGACGGCGACTTCGGCAAAACCCTGCAACTCGCAGTTCACGCTGCCGACTTCGCGGATACCGACTGCAATTCCGCGAACTCAGAATCCGTGGTTGCAGCCATGCATGGCATGAAAGCGCTGCCTTCCGAACAAGTCTCGGAACTCCATGATCGGATTCAGGGGAAGGAAATGGGCCCACTGCAACTCACGCCGCCAGTAGACGAGAGTATTTCGGAGCTGGCGCGACGCACGGTGCGAATCGGCGAGGCAATCCTCGTGTCTCATGGCGCGATCGACGAAGGAAAGTCGATTCGAATTCCCGTTCACGATCCTGCCACCCAACCCGCCGAGCTCTTCAAATTGGCGGACCTCATGCAGTACTGGAACCGGGACTGGACGATGGAACGGGCCGGGTTCGGAGGCGCGGGTGGCGGAATGCCGGGAATCCGGGGTATCACCTACCTGGACGGCCAGGTGCTGGCCACCTATCCTCGGGATGAGGTACGCGGAACAGTCCTCAAACGGACAGTGAACTTAGGGTCAGATTCATCTTTGCAGTTCAAAGCAGGTGTGGACGTGGGACGTGCGTGGCAGCTGCAGGTCTATGTCAATGACGAGAAAATGTTCGACAAGCTTATTGACGGACTCTACGACACGGGGCAATCCGATTCCCGTCATTGGGAAGATATTAGTATTGATCTATCTGACTACAAGAACCAGAAAGTGGTTCTACGACTCTACCAGCGCGTTCTGGTTCCACACCACGAAGCAGGCAACGCCTACTGGCGGGATTTGACGGTGCAGTGATTTCTGGCGGACCACAGGTGGCAGCCAACTTCGACTGTGGGATTCAGCCTGTCAACCGAAGGCAGACAAAAGTCAAGGCCGCTTCGCCACATGATCGGTTTGTGATCGCCTGTCATTCGCCGGATGGAGTCGTTGAAACCCGAATGCTCGTGTGCCCTCCGGAGAAAAGGCGCGAAAGCCTGCCTGCAGCGTTGAGCAGGACACTTTCTCCGGTCCGGTTTGAGAGCAAGACTTGTGGAATTGCGGCGATTTTCTGCGATTGTCAGGGGAATGCTGGCAGATTTCTCCGCACTTCAGACTGTCTGGTAGCGCTACCGGGAATCGAACCCGGGTTTGAAGATTGAGAATCTTCCGTCCTAACCCCTAGACGATAGCGCCACTTGGGGGGCTTGCAGCGAATCCCGATTATAACAAAGGTTGCTCGCGCCCAACCGGGTTGGCTGTCCCGGAAACGCGGCTTCCGAAAACGGCGACGCAAGGCCTGGGGAAGGTTTAAGTGGCACTTCTGGCCGTTGATTTTTGCGCCACCCACTTGACAACGGCAGGTTGAAAAGGGATACTTTCAAAGGCGAATAAAAAGCGAATATAAATCTTCGCCCGGGCTGTTTGCCCTCTGCGTTCCCTGACAATTGCGAGAAAAGTATGTCTGCCTCTCCGGTTTTTTCATCGGCGGCCATGGGCCGCCCTTTTATTTTTTCTACGCCGTCTTCTCCGCGGTCGAGCGCGGAGAAGACCGCCAAGAAGACCGTGGACCTTTTGGCCCAGGTGGGCGCCATCTCCAAACTGGCTACCGTCGTTCCCGCTTCGCGTCTCGCTGCGCGCCCGGCGCCGGAAATGTTTCCCACCGGTATTCCGCAACTGGATTCGCTGACCGGCGGCCTCGCGCGCGGCTGCCTCACGGAAATCTGCGGCACGGCTTCATCGGGAAGAACCAGCGTGCTGCTTTTCGCGCTCGCCCGCGCCACCCAGCGCGGAGAAGTCTGCGCCCTGGTGGATGTTAGCGATACGTTCGACCCCGCGTCAGCCGCGGCTGCCGGCATGGAGATGAGCCGCTTGCTCTGGGTGCGCTGCGGAGAAAAATATCGCTCGCGCAAATATCCTTCGGCTGCGTCCAGAGCAGGCACAAACGGCGGAAATTTCTCCGGCTGGAAAAATCCATACATCCAGCGCTGCGAATCGCAGCTCGCGCAAATGCTGAAAGTCACCGATCTGCTGCTGCAAAGCAATGGTTTCGGAATGATCGCTCTCGATCTCGGCGATGTCCCGGTCCAGAGTGCGCGCCGAATTCCTTTGGCTTCCTGGTTCCGCTTCTGCCGCGCAGTGGAACACACGCCCACAGCACTGCTGGTACTGGAACAGCAGCCCATCGCGGGAAGTTGCTCGTCGATGGTGTTGCAGGTGTCAGGGGTTCGGTCTCAGGTCTCAGGAAAAAAGCTCTCAGCTCTCAGTTCGCAGCTCTCAGGAAATCGGCCGATGCGTTCAGAATTGCCGCATTCAGAACTATTGGACCAATTCGAAATCACCGCCCAGTTGTTGCGCTCGCGGTTGGAAGGGACGTCGAAACGAAAGCCAGCGCAATCGGCGCCAAGTTTCACCAGCCGAGCCGCATGGACGGGATAGTTCATCCCGTAAGTTCGAAATCACTGGCTCTCAATTTGCAGACTCAGAAATTCTTGTCGCCATCATTCGTCATTGTCATTTAAAGCAAGAGCTTTTACTGAGAGCTGAGAGCTGCACTCCCATGTTTGCCTGCATCTTCATTCCCGATTTCCCCGTGCAAGCGCTCACTCGCTATGAGCCTGAGTTGTGCTGCCGCCCGATCGCAATCTTTACCGGACGTCCCCCGCTGGAGAAAGTCGTGGCGCTGAACGAAAGCGCGCGGCAAGCGGGCGTGGAAATCGGCGCAACCAAATCGCAACTGGAAGCCTGGGAGAGCCTGATCCTGCGTGCGCGTTCGGAGTCGCAGGAGACCTCGGCACACGCTGCGCTGCTCGATTGCGCGCAATCGTTCTCCCCGGAAGTGGAAGACACCTCGCCCGGCATAGTGCTTCTAAATCTTGCCGGTCTTGAGCCGCTGCTCGGTCCGCTGCCAAAAATCGCCCACAATCTGGCGCAGCGGGTCTCTTGCCTCGGACTGCAAGCGAACCTCGCCGTGGCCCCCAACCCGGATGCTGCTGTGCTCGCCGCCCGCGGATTTCCCGGCGTAACCTTGATTCCCGCAGGCCGCGAAGCCGAGCGGCTGGGCGATCTGCCGTTGGAGGTCTTACTTGAAAGTTGTTCCTCCGATACAGCGGCAGCCGCGCGCCGGATGGAAACATTCGATCGCTGGGGCATCCGCAAACTGCGGGCGTTAGCAGCCTTACCCGAAGTTCCGCTCCGCGAGCGCCTGGGACAGCAGGGAACCCGTCTGCAAAAGCTGGCGCGGGGCGCAATGTCGCGCAGCCTGCGAGTGCTCGAACCGCAACTGATTTTTGCCGAAAGCGTCGATCTTGAACATCCCATCGTGCTGCTGGAACCTCTGGCATTCCTGCTGCACCGCATGCTGGAGCAAGTCTGCGCCCGATTGAGCCAGCGCGCGCTGGCGGCGCAGGAGTTGCGTCTAAATCTGGAACTCGCACCCACGCAGCCGAACCATTGCGCCCCGCTCACCCCGCCGCCCACCCCGTCGCCCACCCGCACGTTGACTCGCACGCTGCGGCTGCCAACCCCCATGCTGGACGCGAAGGTATTTCTGAAATTGTTGCAGCTTGATTTGCAGGCGCATCCCCCGGGAGCGCCCATCGTGAAGATTCATTTGTCGGCCGAACCGGCGCATCCGCGAGCCTTGCAGAGCGGATTGTTTCAGCCGGTTTTTCCCGAACCCGAAAAACTGGAACTGACGCTGGCGCGCATCGCAGGCATTGTCGGCGAGGGCAGAGTGGGGTCGGTGGAATTGCTGGATACCCATCGCGAGGGTGCGTTTGCCGTGCGGCACTTCGCGCCCGCCGAAGCGAAAGAAAGCGCACAGGAAAAAATGAGCGCCGTAATTGCCTTGCGCCTGTTTCGTCCGCCGCTGGCCGCGAGTGTCACCGTGCGCGAAGCCAGGCCGGTGCAAATGCAATGCCCGCAGCGCGCCGGCGTTGCCGGAGAAATCGTCTGGACCGCCGGCCCCTGGCGCTCTTCCGGCGACTGGTCGGAACAGGAAGGCTGGTCCCGCGAGGAGTGGGACATCGCCGTGCCCCACGAATCTGGACTCGCACTGTATCGCCTGGTACAGGACAAACTCGACGGTAATTGGTTTATTGAAGGAATGTATGACTAGGGAAACTCTGACTAAGTTCCCGGTTTCCTCCGTGCACCTCCGTGTACCCCGTGGTTTAGGCTTTCTGCCGACACTGAATCAGAGTCTCCCCAGGAGTGCTCTCAGTTCTCAATTCGTACAAGGGTTCACTGAGAGCTGAGAGCTGACAGCTGATGTACATCGAACTCCATTCCCGCTCCGCCTTCAGCTTTCTCGAAGGCGCGTCGCTTCCCGAGGAGTTGATCGCCGCCTGCGCGAATCTGGGAATGCCGGGGATGGCCTTGCTCGATCGCGACGGAGTGTACGGCTCGCCGCGCTTCCATCTCGCCGCCAAAAAGGCGGGGATCAAGGCGCATATCGGGGCGGAAGTGACGTGTGCTGCATTTTCACTCCGAGGTGAATTCCGCCTTCCACTTCTGGTCGCTTCGCGTGCTGGCTATCAAAATCTCTGCCGCCTGATTACGAAAATGAAATTGCGCGTTGGACGCAAAAACGAAGAAGGCGCCCGCGCCTCGGAACTGGATTTCAGAGAGTACGCATCCGGCTTGATTTGTCTGACGGGTGGTGAAGAAGGACCGCTGGCCGCGGCGCTCCGGCAAAACGGAGCGCAAACCGCTTTCGAAACGGTAAAGAGACTAACCGAAATATTTGGCCCGTCGAATGTTTATGTCGAATTGCAGCGTCATTTTCTTCGCGACGAAGAATATCGCAACCGGGTTGCCATCGAAATCGCGGAAGCTCTGCATTTGCCGCTACTCGCGACCAACGGCGTCAACTATGCCAGGCCTCATGAGCGCGAGTTGGCAGATGCATTCACCGCACTCCAGCATCGCCGCACGCTGGCTACTGCCGGACGTTTGCTGGCGCGCAATGCCGAGCGTTATCTCAAGTCTCCCGCGGCCATGCGAGCGCTCTTCGCCGATCTTCCGCAGGCCATCGCCAGCACGCTGGAACTCTCTTCCCGGTTGGAATTTACCCTGAACGATCTGGGCTACGAGTTTCCTCGTTATCCCGTGCCGGATGGCGAAACCATGGTGTCGTTTCTGCGCGAACACACGCGAGAAGGAATGCAGAGCCGCTACGGCCGGGCGGACGCGGAACTGAAAAAGCGCGCGCGCCGGCAAATCGAGCGCGAGTTGAACTTGATCGAACACTTAAAACTTGCCGGCTATTTTCTGATCGTCTGGGATCTGGTGCGCTTCTGTCGCGAGCAGAACATTCTGGCGCAGGGCCGCGGATCGGCCGCCAACAGCGCGGTGTGCTACTCGCTCGGCATTACGGCGGTCGATCCGATCGGCATGGAATTGCTGTTCGAACGCTTTCTTTCCGAGGAGCGTGGCGAATGGCCCGACATCGATCTCGATTTGCCCAGCGGCAACGAGCGCGAGCGCGTGATCCAGTACGTCTATCAACGCTACGGACCGCGCGGAGCGGCCATGACCGCCAACGTGATTACCTATCGCAATCGCATGGCCGCGCGCGAAATGGGCAAGGTGATGGGATTTGACGAGGACACGCTGAAACGGATTTCAGCGGCCGTGGCCACCTGGGAATTCAAAGACGAGAACGATGCGCTCGATAGACGTCTGCGCGATGCCGGCCTCGATCTGAAGCATCCGCGGATCCGCAAATATTTCGAGTTGTGCCTCGCTGCGCAAGATCTTCCGCGCCACTTGGGCCAGCACTCCGGTGGCATGGTCATCTGCGAGGGGCGTCTCGATTCGGTCGTGCCGCTGGAGCCCGCTTCCATGCTAGGCCGAGTGGTAGTGCAGTGGGACAAAGAAGATTGTGCCGACATGGGCATCATCAAAGTCGATCTGCTGGGTCTCGGCATGATGGCAGCGCTGAAAGATTCTCTTGAGTTGATTCGCGATCATTATCGCGAAGAAGTGGACCTGGCGCATCTTCCCGCCGACGACCCCGTCGTCTATTCCGCACTGCAAAAGGCCGACACGGTGGGAATGTTTCAGGTCGAGAGCCGCGCGCAGATGGCGTGCCTGCCGCGCTTGAAGCCGCAAAAATTCTACGACATCGTGGTGCAGGTGGCGATCATACGGCCCGGACCCATCGTGGGCAATATGGTCAATCCATTTCTCAAGCGGCGGCAGGGCAGAGAAGCGGTCATCTATCCGCACCCGTCGCTCGAAACCGTGCTCGGCCGCACGCTGGGCGTGCCGCTATTTCAGGAGCAGTTGCTGCGCATGGCCATGATCGCCGCCAACTTCACCGGCGGCGAAGCCGAGGAGTTGCGCCGCGCCATGGGCTTCAAGCGTTCCGAGGTGCGCATGAAACCAATCGAAGAAAAGCTGCGTGCCGGCATGACCCGCAACGGAATCCTCGGCGAAACGCAGGAGCAGATCATCCAGTCGATTACTTCGTTTGCGCTCTATGGATTTCCCGAATCCCATGCCGCCAGTTTCGCCCTGATTGCCTATGCCAGCGCGTATTTGAAATGCCATTATCTGGCCGCGTTCACCGCCGCGCTCCTGAATAATCAACCGATGGGTTTTTATCATCCCTCAACCCTTGTGAAAGACGCGCAACGCCACGGATTGAAAATTCTGCCCATGGATGTGATGCGATCGGATTGGAGGTGTACGTTGGAGCCGTCAACCATTCGCCACCAGCCGTCAGTTCGTCTCGGCCTGAATTACGCGCGCGGTCTGCGCGAGCCGGCGGCACAGGCGCTGGTTCGGGAGCGCAGCCTGGCGCCATTTACCTCGGTGCAGGATCTGGCTCGTCGCGTGCCCGAGTTGCGCAAGGATGAATTGACGACGCTAGCGGAGATTGGGGCGTTGAATGAAATTAGTGAAAAACGTCACCGCCGCGATGCATTGTGGCAGGTAGAGCGAGCGGTCCGCTGGTCCGGTCCTTTATTGGATGAGCTTCCGGAAATGAATGGAGAATTTCCGCTCGCCGCCATGACCGACGAAGAGCGCTTAGTGGCGGATTTTCGCGCCACCGGGCTGACGGTCGGCCCTCATCCCATGCAATATCGGCGCGAAGAAATGAAGAAAATGTGGATCTATCGCGCTTCCGATCTCGCGCAAATTCCCAATGGACGGCGAATACGAGTCGGCGGATGCGTGATCGCACGCCAGCGTCCGGGAACGGCCAAGGGAATGATGTTCATGAGCCTGGAAGATGAAACCGGAATTGCCAATGCGATCGTCGCTCCCGATCTGTTGCAGAAGAATCGCGTGCTGTTGATTTCCGAGCGCTTCCTGATGATCGAGGGAATTTTGCAGAATCAGGACAACGTGATCCACATCCGCGCGGAAAGAGTTTCGCCGCTTCGCATCACACAGGCAGAAACGGCGTCGCACGATTTTCATTGAGCCGGGGGGCGAGTTCCGCACGCGCATGGCCTAGCTAGATGGCAGGCTTAAGCAGTTCCGGACGAGTTGCTCTGATCCATCTTTCCACGTCCCCGCGAAGGCTGATAGCGAGTTTGAGCATCTCGCCCGCTTCTTTGTCAGACACCGACCCCGCGAGATCATAGCTGCTGATATTGCGTTTCTTGCGAAAGCCATCAAAAGTGTCGATGACCCTTCGATCCGGAGCTGTAGTGAACTCCAGCGATTGGATAACACGATAGTGATGGTTGTCCCGCGTAGCTCGATAACCCGCAGCGGCCAGAGCGGCGGTTGCTGCTTGGAGTCCTGCATTGTAGGCGATCGCAAATCGCCAGTCGGCAGACAACTGCTCCACCTGGCAAGCTGCAAGATCGCGATCCGAGAGCCCCAACAGGTTTGTGATCTCTTCAGGGCTTGTCGCGTGCTCAACGAGCCAACTGTTTTGACGCCAACTTTGCAAGCTCATGCTCGGTTCCCAACACGAAGAGTCTCTTCTCTTTCATTACACTACGCAAGAAATGGTTCCCTGTCGCCAATTTTGACCGGAATTCAGATACTGGAAAAACGGTTGGATTGATCTCCCTGCCGAGCGCTCTCTGCGCCGAACCCAGAGTGGATACAACGTCGCTAAATAACGCATCCCCCAAAACCATCAGATCGACGTCGCTGCTCGCTCCCTCCTCTTGACGTGCCACCGAGCCGTAAACAAAGGCAATTTGAATCTCCGACTCCAAAGACGCCAAAGCAGAACGGATGACATCGTGAATGCCTACGGTCTTCGTAATCAGACTCTTGATTTCGGAAAAGATCGGGCTCTGCGAATTCGCTCGGTAGAGAACTTGATTACCTTGAGCCGCTCGCACAATCAGGCCCATATCCGTTAGGTGCTTCAGTTCCCTCTGAAGAGCGCCGTGGCCGGCACGAACCTCCCGGACCAGTTGGCGCAGATAGAATGATTGATCTGTGTGGCCATAGAGCACAGCCAGCAGCGAACTCCGCGTGCGCCCAAATAAGCTTCGCCCGGCGAATGTAGATGTACTCATAATGGGTACGATTGTACCCTAAGTGGGTTCGATGCTCAAGTCTCGACTAGCCGGCTACGCCGTCGACAGTTTCCTGGCGTTGTGCCGCAGCGAGCGGCCCTCCGACAAACTGCAAAGTTCTTCCGCCAGATTCTTGGCGTGATCGCCGATCCGCTCCAGCGCCTGCGCCGCGAGAAGAATGTCGAAATTCTTCTGGCCGCTTGGACTATTCGGTTCGGCCAGATGCCGGTGAAACAAGGAATGGCACAAACGGTCCACTTCCGGATCGGACCGCAGAACGCTCTGCGCATGCGCTACGTCGCGCTGCAGGAATCCCTGATGCACTTGCTCCAGCATTTCACAAAGCAGAGAAGCCATCTCCACCAGTTGCCGCGAATCCGCCGCCGGCAATTTTTCCCGCCGCGCTTGCAGTTGCATCGCCGCGCTGTAGGCGAGGTCCCCGATGCGCTCCAAGTCGGTGATGAACTTCAAACAGGCCAGCAACTCGCGCGCTTTCGCTTCTCCCACGCGCGTAATCGCCTCGGGCAATTGATCGTCGATCTTGCGCTCGATCTGGTCGAGCTCTTTCTCGCAATCCTTGATCGCAAGAAAAGCCAGCCGCGAACCGTCGGAGAGAAAATCGCGCACATTAAAGACCGCGTCGCGGGCGATCAGGCAACCGCGAACGACCAGAGCCGACAGTTCGTCCTCGGCGAAATCTTCGGGATTACCGCGAGCCTGCGCCGCGCGTGGACGAACCTCCGTCGCTCGCGGCCGCTTCGAAGCGGAACGGCGTTTCCCGCGCGGAATTGAAATCTGTTTTGTGGCCATCGGATCTCGCGTATCAACGGATGTTAAGACTGTAAAGAAGCTAGCATAAATCGCGAATGTGAATGGAATGTAAAAGGTTCGGCGCCGCTGCGGGGTCATCGGCTCCAAGATTGTGCTGTTGTGACGAGCCGCCAGCGGGCACTGCTGGGCGGGCGTCTCATCTCAGACGCTCCGCCCGCCCAGAACGCCGCCTAGAATTCATAGCGCAGTGCGAACTGCATAATGCGCGGATTATTCAGCAATCCCGAGTAGTTGCCGAAACTTCCGCCGCTGCCCAGCCCGAGGTTGCCACCGAGCAAACTCGACTGCACGTCGAAGCTGGTCGAGTTCGTAACGTTGAACACTTCCCAGCGGAATTGCAGGCTCTCTTTCTCGGTCCAGGGCATGGTCCAGCGCTTGGCGAGACCCAGGTCGATACCGAAGTAGCCGGCGCCGCGAATGTTGTCGCGCTCGCCGGATTCTCCCGCATACGCGGGCGCAAACGACGAAATCGCACTGGGACCGTTGGCAAAGATATTGGGAACGCCCCCAATCAAGTACGTCCCGGTCTTCACCGGCCCGATCTTGTCGGCATTGCCTTCCAGCTCAAAGTTGGTGGGGAAACTGCTCGTGCCGTTGTCGACCGTGACCGGGAAACCGCTGGTGATGCGGAACACGCCCGTCATTTGCCAGCCGCCGATGGCGGCGTCGAGCAGGCGGTTCGAGCCGTGGACGAACCGCTGGCCGCGCCCGATGGGCAATTCATAGACCCAGTTGGCGTTTACCTGGTGAGTAACATCGAAAGACGAAACGCCCTTCTGTGCGTTCGGATTCCAGGCGTTGATGATGTTGTTGTTGAGGCCGAGGAAGCTGCCATTGCTGCCGGGCCCGACGCGCTCGGCGTCGGAAGAAATATCGAGTGACTTGGAGAAAGTATAGTTCACGTCAAATTGCAAGCCGTGCGACATGTGATGGCGCAGAGTCGCCTGTAGTGCGTTGTAACTTGACCACGCCATGGAACGCCACGCGTAGAGAGAGCTGAATTGCGGAGCATAGTACGAATACTGCCCGCCGGTAGTGAAGTAAACGTTCGAGTTAACGGCGTCAGACACGCCGTTGTAATCCAGGTTATAGAGAGCCAGGGAATCGTTGGTGCCGGTTGCGCAGAACGTGTCGAAGGCGAACACAACCGGGTCGCTGGTGTTGTACACGATCGGGTTCCCCGTCACCGCGTTGGTGCCGGTGCAGCCCTGCACGTTGTAGCCGCCGGCAGGCGCTGTCTGAATCTGGTCCTTCCAAAATTGTTGAACATTGGCGGGAACCTGGTTCGAGCTAAAGCCCTGCGTAGGATTGGTGACGCCAGCGTTGAGCTGAGGGCGGAAAACCTTGGCCAGCGCCTTTTCCGCGGTGAAGTAGTCAATGCCAGATTGTTTGTCGTAGATGTCCTGCGGCATGGCGAGATCGTCCTGCGCCAGCAGGCGATGCGAGAGCCGGCCGACATAGGCAAGATCCAGCGAAAGGCCCGAGGGGAGCTCGCGGCTGACGGCAAAATCCATGGTGTAGGAATACGGCGTCTTGAGACTGCTGTCGATGCCCCACTGGATGGCGCCAGTGCCAACCGGATAGGTTTGCGGGAAGCCGCTCGGAGGCGCGGACGGCAAGATCGGGTTGCCTTGATAGTCGGTGGTGGGGATGGTGTTTATGTTCGTGAGCCGCGGCGCGATGATCGAGGTTTCAAAGTCCGAAGGGTTATTCAGCGAAGTGCTGAGGCCGAAGGAACCGTTCTGATCGAAGGTATCCACCAGACTTTCGCCCACGCGATCATAGACAATCCCGAATCCGCCACGGATGCTGGTTTTGCCGTTCTGCGAGCCCGGAGCCCAGGCAAAAGCAATGCGCGGGCCAAAATTATGAGTATCCCAATTGTAGTAACCCGGTTTGCCGTTGGCGCGTCCCGCCCAGTCGTAAGAGATCAGCGCTTGCTGGTTCGAAGGAATCCCCTGCGCCATGCCCACGCGATGATCGTTGAACCACGTGCCAAGGCTGAAAGTCGTTCCCACCTGCAGGCCATTGGTTTCCCAGGGAGGTGAAAACAGCGAGTAGCGCAGGCCCAGCGTGAGCGTGAGATTCGATTTCACCTTCCACGTGTCTTGGGCATACATCTCATAGGAGTTTTCGGCAAAGCGCCGCGTGACCGGAGTGCCCTGAGCGATGGGGTTACTGCTGCGATTGTAGTTATATACGGCATCGCCGATCGTGATCATGCCCAGCAGGCTGGTCATGGCCGTGTCGTAGTTGGATTGGAAATTCGGATTTACCAACACATAGCCATTATTGACCGGATTGAGAGGATTGCTGTTTGCAGCGCTGGAGAGGCCGGAGTTCACCAGCCAGTCTGGGTTGGCGGCTCCGCTGCTGAAAGCGGTGTTCAGGTTACTTTCGGGATTACGCAGAAACGCGAACTGAAAGCCGAACTGCCAGGTGTGCTTGCCGTGGTTCCAGGAAAGATCGTCCGTGAAGTTGTTGATCGGCCGTTGATAGGCGTTGGAATACGTGATGCCCTGGCTGAAAGCCTGAAGATAGTTCCAGGGTTGATTGGAGTCGCCCAGCGTTCCCTTACTTTCGCGAACGAAGCCATAGCGAAAGCTGTTCACCAGTGTCGGGGACAAAACGGCGGAATAGCCGACGATCAGCCCCTTGTTGAAGTTGACGACGTTCGTCTCCGGAGCGGTACCGGGGAGAAAAGGCGCGCCCGCCGAATCTTCGTTGGCCAGGGCGCCCGTGATCGAGAGGCGATGCCTCGCATCAGCCGTGATGTTGTAATCCAGTTTCGCAATGTACCAGTTCTTGCTGGTGTCAGTGGGCGCGTGGAAACCGTAGCCTGCGGTGTTGAGCGTATCTCCCAATTGCGGTTGGTTCGGAAGCGGATATTGACTCATGTATTGCAAAACGGCGGGATCGGGCCCATGAGGGCCAAGGCTGGTGCCGTCCCAGGCAGTGATTGTCGCCGGAGCAATGGCCATATTGCCACTGAGCGCCGTGTAAGAAGCGCCGCTAAGGCCCAGGACCGTGTTACCAACCGGGCAAAGGGTGTTGCCGCTGGAATCGTCGGCGCAGCTATATTGAATTACGCCGTCGCGCATTGCCGCCGTCGGCACGATGCGCGTCTCGCTGAATGCTTCGGCGTCACGATAGCCTTCGAAATTCATGAAGAGGAACAGACGATTCTTCAGGATGGGGCCGCCCAGCGATGCTCCGAAGATGTTGCGGTTCAGTTGCGCGGGACGATTGGACTCGCCACTCTGAAGCTGAGCAGACTTGACGAAATAGTCGTTGGCGCTGACGAACGAGTTGCGGTTGTATTCGTACACTGAACCGTGGATGCTGTTGGTACCGCTCTTGGTCACAAGTGCGACCTGAGCGGCCGAAGAAGTGCCTTCATCGGCCCCATAATTCGTGGTGGTGACGCGGAACTCCTGCACCGAATCGAGTGTGACCGGCAGGACGGAGGTGAAGGCATAGCTGTTCTTATCGTTGGCCGGGATGCCATCGACCGTGATGTTGCTTTGATCGCTGTGGGCGCCGTTGACGGCTCCGCTTCGGGTATCGACGTCTTTGTCGATGCCTTGGTTATTGCCGGTATAAGCTACGCCCGCCTGCAGGCTGAGCAGATCCGGAACGTTGCGGCTCTCCAAAGGCAACTGCTTGACCTGATTCTCATCAAAGGCGTTGCCCAAAGATGCGTCCGTGGTGTTGATGGTTTCCGCCTGCGCCGAGACTTCCACCTGGCTGGCGACCGACCCAACCTTGAGTTTCACCGTCACCGAATTCGCCACGTTCACCAGAAGTTCAAGGCTGGTCCGTTCGTACTTCGTGAAGCCCTCTTTTTCCGCAGTCAGAGCGTAAGTGCCAGGAGGCAGAGCCACGAACTCATACTCTCCAGAATTATTGGAGTGGGTTGCGCGTTGCAGGCCCTGAGCGGCATTCACCAGTGTGATCTGGGCGCCGACGACCGCTGCGCCGCTGGTATCGAGCACGACTCCACGCAGCGAGCTTGTGCCCGTCTGCCCCCAGGCCACCGACGCGGCGAACAAAACCAGGCTCAGGTACGCGAAAACATTCCACCGCTGCATGGGACGAATCATGGAAGCTCCTTTGAGGAAGCGGTAGCAGAAATCGCAATCCCCGCGCCGCCCTTTTACGACTGTGACCTTCCGGTCGCACAACATACTACACCTTTTGTCCTAATTTGTTGCGCGTTCTCAATACCGAAGTGATCCTGCGCTAGGGAACTCTGATTAAGTCTCGGTTTCCCCCGTGCACCCCTGTGTACCCTGTGGTTTACGCTTTTTGTCGACACCGAATCAGAGTTTTCCTAGGGACACTTCCCGCTCAGGAGTTGTCCGGCGCGTGAAGTTCGATCGCGCTCTCGCCCATGTCATTGCCTGCCCTCCGATACGAACAGGCTCGACACCTGGTCGGAGTTCTCCCAAGATCGCCCCAGCCATACTCTCCGCGAAAATGTTAAATTAAAAGGTTCATGTCAGCCCCCAACTCTCTCTTTGTTCGCGCCGCCAAAGCTCAACCCACCGAACGCACCCCCATCTGGCTCATGCGTCAAGCCGGACGCTACATGGCCGAGTACCGTGCCGTCCGCAAGCAATATTCCCTGATCGAGATCTGCAAAAAGCCCGAAGTCGCGGCCCAGGTCACCATTGAAGCCGCCGAAATCCTCAAGGTCGATGCCGCCATCATCTTCGCCGACCTTCTCCTGCCGCTCGAAGTCATGGGCCTGCCCTTTCATTTCTCCGCCGGCGAAGGCCCAAAGATCGAAAAGCCCATCCGCACTCCCGAAGACATCACCCGCCTCCGCACCGACCGCGCCGCCGATCTCGGCTACGTGTCTGAAGCCATCAAGCTCGTGGTCAAGCATTTCGGCGACAAACTTCCCGTCATCGGATTCTGCGGCGCGCCCTTCACCCTCGCCAGCTACATGATCGAAGGCGGAGGCTCCCGCAACTACATCCACGCCAAAAAAATGATGTACTCCCAGCCCGCCGCCTGGAACGAACTGATGCAGAAGTTGGTCGCCGTGACCGCCGAGTATTCCGCCGAGCAGGTGCGCGCCGGAGCCGACACCATCCAGATTTTCGACAGCTGGGTGGGCTGCCTGAGCGTCGAAGACTACCGCCGCTACGCTCTGCCGCACGTGACCGACCTCGTCAAACGCCTGCAACAGATCGGCCAAAAAAAGACCGGAGTGCCCATCATCTATTTCGGCACCGACAGCTCGACCCTTCTTCCCGCGATGCAAGAGACCGGAGCCGAAGTCATTGGCCTCGACTGGCGCATCCCGCTTGACACCGGCTGGCAAACGCTCGGCAACAAAGGCGCCGTACAGGGCAACCTCGATCCGGTACTGCTCTTCGCCGATTGGAAAGAACTCAAGAGCCGCGCCGAGGACATTCTGCGCCAAGCCGCCGGACGCCCCGGCCACATCTTCAATCTAGGCCACGGCATTCTTCCCGAAACTCCGGTGGAAAACGTGAAGTCCCTCTGCGCCTTCACCCGCGACCACTCGGCCGAGTTCAAAACATTTGTTAAGAGCGAGCGCTGATGGCCCGCTTTTGTGAACCGTCAATTTTCATGAATTGTCATCCCGAGCGAAGCGAGGGATCTGCAGTTTGCCGCAATATAGTGTCAGTCGTCATCATTATTATGAATTGTCATCCTGAGCGAAGCGAAGGACCTGCTGTTCGCCGCAATATGCAGGAGCGCGGAAAATGACACCCTGCCCGCTGGGCCTCGCCGGCCAATGCTACTGCGCCAATCGGGTGAATTCGTTTGCTGCAGCCCCTGCAAAAACCGCCGTCCTCCTCCTTGCCCACGGCAGCCCCGAAACCCCCGACCAGACGCCCGAATTCCTCCGCTACGTCACCGGAGGCCGCCCACTCCCACCGCAAGTAGTCGAAGAAATCCGCCACCGCTACTCGCTAATCGGTTTCTCGCCACTAGCCTGTTGGACTCTCCTCCAAGCCGACCAGCTCTCGCAAGAACTAAAACTGCCCGTCTTCGTAGGCATGCGCAACTGGAAGCCCTTCATTGCCGACGCCGTCAAAGCCATCGCCGCCCAACAGTTCGAGCGCGTCATCGCCGTCTGCCTGGCCCCGCAAAATTCACGCACCAGCGTAGGACTCTACCGCAGTGCCGTCACCGGCGGGAGCGCCCTGCCTTTCACTCTGGATTTCGTCGACGAGTGGCACGACCAACCTCTGCTGGCCAAGGCCTTCGCAGAAAACCTGCGTGCCGGATGGGCAAAAGCCAACGCCGAATACGGCCGGACGTTCTCCGGCACTCTGCCCATTATCTTCACCGCCCACAGCGTGCCCGCCCGCACCATCACCGAAGGCGATCCCTACGAAGCCCAGTCCAAAGAAACCGCCCATTTGGTAGCGAGAGCAGCCGGCCTCGAGGCAGACGCCTGGACCTTCGCCTTCCAAAGTCAAGGCATGTCCGGAGGCCAGTGGATCGGGCCCACCGTAGAAGAAACCATTCTGAGCCTCAAAGCCAAAGGCCACCGCGGAGTGTTCATTCACCCCGTAGGCTTCCTCTGCGATCACGTAGAGGTGCTCTACGACATCGACATCTTCTTCAAACAGTTCGCGGAGAAAGAAGGCATGCGCCTATGGCGAGCCGAATCGCTGAACGGATCGAAGACGTTGACGGCGGCGTTGGCGGAGTTGGTACGCAGCCGTGTGGGAGCGCTCAAAACGTAGTTGCAACGGCTTGGAGATGAACGTTAAGGAGTAATTGGCGTAAACACTGATTTCAACAGTTGTCGTGGCATCACCAACTGCTTCTGACTTAAGATAAGTTTCATCAACGACTCAGGGGGGGAATGTTGTCGCTTGACGCTGTTGGGCATTCTCAGGATGCTAAAAGTTGGTGGGAGCGGCGCCGCCTACGCTACAACATCGGGCTTGTCGTTGCTGGCCTGCTGGCCTTTGTTTGTTATGTTGGCGTCGTTGACCGAGGCATTTCCACTGGTGCGATGCCCGGTGCGGAAATTACGCTGTTCACGACAGCATTCCAAGCGATTGGTTACCTGTTCATGATGGCAGTGGCCAACGTCTGCTACCTCGCTGGGCCACTGTCCGAGTCACTCGTTAAGCCGTCGAACTCTGCCCGCTACCGTCGCGTTACGTATCTGCTCGGGTTTTGGTTCTCAGTGCTGTTGCCGTTCAGCATCCCTGCGCTCGTGGCCCGGTCGTACCTCTTCCATCATTCCGCTGTCGTTGGGCCATAGCTAGTCAGTTGGCGAAATATCGCCATTGCACCAATAACGCTCGAAGGTGGTTTGTTTGCAGCAGCGAGTTGTAGTGAGGTTCACGGGCCGACGCGAAAACCGAAAGCCTAAGCTCATAGGTCAAAGCTCGTAGCTCGAAGTGTTCTTATGCCACGTATTGCCATCATCGGCGGCGGAATCTCCGGCCTTTCGGCCGCGTTCACGCTCGAAGAAAAACGCAAGTCCGGGGCGAAGATCGAGTATGTTCTGTTCGAAACCGCCCCGCGCCTCGGCGGAGTCATGGTCACCGACCGCGCCGATGGGTGCCTGATCGAGGCCGGCCCCGATTCCTTCCTCACCGAAAAACCCTGGGCCGCCGACCTCTGCCGCAAAATCGGACTGGGCGATCAACTCATCGGCTCCAATGACGCCGACCGCAAAACCTACATCGTCGTCAAGAACAAGCTCGTCGTCATGCCCGACGGCCTCATGTTCATGGTGCCGACCAAAATTCTGCCGACGGTGCTCTCGCCGCTTTTCTCGCTACGCACCAAAATGCGCATGGCCGCCGAGTGGTTCCATCCCCCACATAAGGCCGAAGCCGACGAAACCGTTGCCCAGATGGTCGAGCGCCACTACGGAGCCGAGATGGTTGACCTGCTCGCCGATCCGCTCCTCTCCGGAGTCTACGGAGGCGAAGCGACGCAGTTGAGCGTCCGCGCCGTGCTGCCCCGCTTCGCCGACATGGAAGCCAAACACGGCAGCCTCGGCCGCGCCATGCTCTCCGCCCGCCGAAAAATGGCCTCCGCTGCAAAAACCCCCGCGCGCCCGTTGTTCAGTTCGCTGAAAGACGGCATGCAGCAAATGGTCGACGCTCTGGTCGGGCGTCTGGACGCGAAATCACTGAAGACGTCCGCGCCCGTGCAGTCTGTGATCCGTCAGGATAACGGCTGGACGGTTTCGGCCGGATACCAGACCGACCACTTCGACGCCGTAATCATCGCGACTCCAACGCACGCCGCTGCGGCCGTGTTGAAAGCCGCGGACGAAAACCTGGCGCGCAATCTTAGCGACATCAACTACAGCTCCTCGGTGACGGTCACGCTCGGCTACGACGAGAAAGTCCGCCGCTCGCTTCCCCCTGGCTTCGGATTCCTGGTCCCCCGCAGCGAAGGCCGCCGCATGCTCGCGGCCACCTTCGTCCACAACAAATTCCCCCACCGCGCTCCCGAAAATCGCGCCATCGTCCGCTGCTTCCTCGGCGGCGCCCGCGACGAACAAATCCTGCAATCGAGCGAAGCGGAAATTCTCCAAATCGTCCGCGCCGAACTACGTCAAATCGTCGGCCTCAACGCCGAACCTCTATTCGCCCGCGTCTACAAATGGAAGTCCGCCATGGCCCAATATTCCGTCGGCCACCTCGAACGCCTCCAACGCATCGAATCCCTGCGTCAGAAACTTCCCGGCTTGGCGCTGGCCGGCAACGGCTATAGCGGCATCGGCGTCCCCGATTGCGTTCGCTCCGGCTCCGAAGCCGCCGGCAAAATCCTCGCCGAGATGGGCATGTGGTCCTCCGCCTAGCGGAGTCGCCTCCACCGCTTCCCAATCATTACCCGAGTAATGTCTCCCAATGGCTTCAGCGTTGCGCAAAACTAGCCCCATGCGGCAGGGTTGTTACTATCATCTCGAAGTGTGAGGAGCGGTTATGAAAACCATGTTGACTCTGTTTTGTCTCGCGGGAGCACTGTGTTTAGCCCAACAGAATCCGCCGTCCAACATGAAGGGCATGGACATGCCCGGCCACGACATGTCGCAAATGTCAGCGCCCAAAGCCGACGAGGACTCCAATGCGTCTGACGGCGCCATGCATTCCATGGAGGGCCGCCACATGGACATGGGCCCGCACATGAAAATGACCGCCCTGCGCGCTCCTCAGCCCGGCGACGCGGACCGCGCCCAGAAGGTCGCCGAAACTGCCCGCGCCGTGATGGAAAAATACAAGGACTACCACGTCGCGCTCGACAACGGTTTCAAAATATTCCTTCCCAGGGTCCCGCAAAAGCAGTATCACTTTACAAACTACACCTACGGATCCGAAGCAGCCTCCAGGTTCAACCCCGAGCATCCCACGTCCCTGCTCTATGAGAAAGACGGCGACGGCTATCGCCTCGTCGGCGTGATGTATACGGCTCCTCGAACTTTCACCGAAGACGATTTGAATCGGCGCATTCCGCTGAGCGTCGCGCAATGGCATGAGCACGTGAATTTCTGCCGCGCCCCTCTGGGCCACTGGCGCGAATCCTGGGGGCCGAACGCAAAATTTGGTTTTAAAGGATCCATCGCCACCCAAGCCGAATGCGACGCCGCCGGGGGCAAATTCATCCCCGTTGTCCTCGACTGGATGGTCCATCTCTACCCCCTCGACAAGGATGCCGCCCAGATCTGGTCCGTCGATCGCCAGCACGCCGACTGAGGAGAACTCGCGCACTCCCCGTGGAACCCCGTGTGCCCCGTGGTTAGAGCCTTTCGCTCGTACCCAGCACTCCGGCATCGGTCGCATTCCGTCTTGCCCGGACGATCATCGATAGCTATCATGCGTTCACCATGAAAATAGCCATCGCCCTTGTCACCCTCTCCCTGACTCTCTCTGCTTTTGCGCAAAGCCAAAGCCCCATTTCGTCCAAGGAAATCGACGCCGTCTATCCCGCCGCCCACGATCTCTACCTCGATCTTCATCAATCTCCCGAGCTCTCCTCGCACGAAACCCAGACCGCCTCCAAACTCGCCGCTCGTCTCCGCGCCCTGGGCTACGAAGTCACCGAAGCAGTCGGCGGCACCGGCGTTGTCGCCATCCTCAAGAACGGAGCCGGCCCGACCATCATGCTCCGCACCGAACTCGACGCCCTTCCCGTCGAAGAAAAAACCGGCCTCCCCTACGCCAGCAAAGTCCATGCCAAAGACGACTCCGGACACGACGTCCCCGTAATGCATGCCTGTGGCCACGATCTCCACATGGCCGCGCTGGTCGCGACCGCCGACATCATGGCCCACAGCAAACAAACCTGGCACGGCACCCTTATGCTGATCGGCCAGCCCGCCGAAGAAACCATCTCCGGAGCAAAGAAGATGATCGCCGATGGCCTCTTCACGCGTTTTCCCAAGCCGGCGATCGGCGTCGCTCTCCACGTCGGCAACGAGCTTCCCGCCGGACAAATTGGCATCACTCCCGGCGTCTACGACGCCAACGCCGATTCCCTGCGCATCACCATCTACGGCAAAGGCGGCCACGGAGCCGCGCCCCAATCCACCATCGACCCCATCGTCATCGCCGCCCGAACCATCCTCGCCCTGCAAACCATCGTTTCGCGCGAGGTGAAGCCCGGAGACATGGCCGTCGTAACCGTCGGCTACATCCGCGCCGGCGCAAAAAACAACATCATTCCCGACCAGGCCGAACTAGGCCTGACCGTGCGAACCTACAAGGCCGAAGTGCGCAAGCAGGTCCTGGCCGCCATCGCCCGCATCACCAAAGCCGAAGCCCTCGCCGGCGGCGCGCCGCAAGAGCCTCTCATCGAGCACCTCGAGTCGACCGACTCCGTGTATAACGATCCCGCACTGGCCCAGCGCCTCCGAGCGCCGCTCGAAGCCGCGCTCGGCAAACAGAACGTAATCGCCACCGAGCCCATCACGCCTTCCGAGGACTACGCGTTCTTCGTCGAGCAGGGCATCCCGTCGCTCTACATGAGCCTGGGCGGAGCTGACCCGCAGAAATATGCCGAAGCCAAATCCGCGGGCACGTCGCTCCCCTCCAACCACTCGCCGTTCTTTGCGCCCGACGTGGCTCCAGCTCTCCGCACCGGCATCGAAGTGGAAGTCACCGTCTTGCGAAGTCTGCTGAACGGCGCCGCGCAATGAATCGGTTGATCAAGTCATCGCAGGTCAACGGCATTTGAACTTAAGGAAGCTCCGATTAAGTCCTTGGGGTCCCCCGTGCACCCCCGTGTACCCCGTGGTTTACGCTTTCTGCCGACACTGAATCAGAGTTTCCTTAGATGGCCCAATGCCCCGATCCCCCGATGTGCACCTTCGCTCTGTTATTCTGAATTTTTCCAACTCCAGCTCTCATCTCGTGCCAATGCCCGTGCCCCCAAGCCGATGGAAGATCATTCTCGCCTTCGGCCTGGTCTACGTCTTCTGGGGATCGACCTATCTCGGCATCGGCATCGCAGTCGAGCGGATCCCTCCCGCCCTGATGTGCGCCGTGCGCTTCTCCATCGCCGGCGTCGTGATGCTCGCCTACTGCGCGCTCTCCGGACATCGCGTCCGCTTCTCCGCCCGCCAACTCGGCCATCTGGCGATTGTCGGCATCCTGCTTCTGATGGGCGGCAATCTCACGCTTTCTTATGCCGAGCAAATCGTTCCCACTGGCTTGTCGGCGCTGCTGGTTGCGAGTACTCCGCTCTGGTTTCTCGTGCTCGACAGCCTGCTGTTAGGCGACCACCACATCGCGCGCCGCGGCAAGCTTGGACTAGCCATCGGCATCGTTGGCATGATCGTGCTCATCTGGCCCGACCTCCGACACTCCGATTCCCTGGGCCATCGCGAGCTCTTGTGGTCGCTGGCGTTGCCGCTGGGTTCCTTCAGTTGGGCTCTCGGTTCCGTGCTCTCCAAAAAGTGGCAGACCGCCGCCACCGATCCCTTCGGCGCCATCGCCTGGCAGATGACTTTCGCCGGCATCGCCAATCTGATTTTCGCCCTGCTCGTGGAAAAACCTTCCACCGCCGTCTGGACCCTCCGCGGCGTCTCCGCCATCCTCTATCTCGTCGTCTGCGGCTCCTGGATCGGCTACACCGCCTACATCTGGCTCCTTCAGCACGTTCCCACTTCGAAGGTCTCCACCTACGCCTACGTCAATCCCGTAGTCGCCGTTTTTCTCGGATGGCTCGTCCTCCACGAGCGCATCGACCGCTACATCCTGATGGGCAGCGCAATCATCGTAGCCTCAGTCGTCCTGGTAACCAGCGCAAAAGTCTCGAAGCGAGCAGCGGCAGAAGAGCTTCCCGCGGTCGAAGCTGCGGGAGATTGAATCCAGTTTTCAGCTCTCAGTTCTCGGTTCTCAGTTTCGAGCCGAATTCCTTAGGGGTAAGCCCGCTCAGCAGGCCTAGAGATATAAGCTGGGTACCATGCGATCATCGTGCGCCCAAGGGGGGACTGAGTCTTGCAGTCAATGAGCGATATCGATTTATCGCCAACAACATATTTAGAACGTCTTCCGAGACCTGGCTCGCTGTGCCTCTGCCAACTTAAGATGCAGTCGCCAAATCGTGGGCTCCTCAAGGTGGCGTCCCAGTCTTAGTCGGTGCAACCCTATGATTGCGAGTGCCACTCCAAGAGGGGGCGTCGCCAATCCTAAGTGGAACTTACTGGTCAATAGAGAAACCAAAAACAACAAAAAAAGTGTCGATTCAACCGCATTCGAGCGTTGCTCGGAGATCCGCTTCCCGAACATCACCAGGGCTGGAGCGCTAAGGACCCAGGCATAGAGCCATGAGAAAGGAGCGACGCAGCAGGAAAGCAGCAAAAAGATAGCGATCATTCCAAGCCTTTGGTCATCCAAAAGCTTGTCCTCTTTCTTCACTTGACTTAGCCAGCCAGCGTAAGCAATTACAAGGAGGGATACTAATTTTACGGCCCACATCAAAGCATTCGGTGTGGCGTCATGATCGACTCCGGGAAGGTAATGATACAAAGTATAGAAAATATTGCCCAAGGTGCGGTTCGCATAGCCAAAGTTTTCAGCACCTAAGTTTCCACCCGACATCGACGGTAGAACCAGCCGGAAATATAAGTTCAATGTTTCGCTGCCATTGACAATCCAGAGCGCTCCCATAATGGCCGCGATCCATAGCGCGATAGCTCGCAGCATCTTCCAGTCTCGCCATGCCACAAACGGAACAATCACAATAAGGGGTGTGAGCTTGATAGCGGCGGCCAAAGCGAACATGAACCCAGCCATATTCTTACGTCCATGGGCATGGAGGCTCACTCCCGCCATGACGAGAAAAAGCAGAAGGATTGATGCCTGGCCGAAATGAAAGCAACTCAGGGTGGGGCGAAAACAAATAAGGGAAACTGCAACCAAGCCGGCCCAGCCAAGAGACCGAATTCCCAACATTTGCGTCAACATGATGCTTGCGGCAAGCAAGAGTACCGAGTTCAGCATATTCCACAAGACAAATGCGACGGGCGGCGAAAAAACGGTGAGCGGGACCAAAAGATCGGCCATAGTCGGCGGATAAAGATACAGCATGACTGTAGGAATACCGTGTTCCCTAGCCGTCCGGGCAAAAGTGGTGGCCGGATTCGCAACTACAAGTTGTGGATTGACGTTCCGCTCAACTCCGTCATAGAGGTGCAGGTTCAAGTTGCTGCGAACCAGGCAGGCAGCTGTGTAATACACCGAAAAGCTGGAGGCTTTTTCGGCCCTAGACCAGTAGCGCAACGAGAATGTTCCCGCCAACAAAATTAGCGCGGTCGAGGCAAGTACTAGGCGAAGCTTAAAGGCGGGTTTCATCATGCTCTGAGTCAAAGCAAGTTTCGGTGTTATCGGTTGCCCCATGTTCCTTTGTCCCACGCCGGAGTTCGCTGACGTGGCTTCGGTCGACTGCAGGTTTCTGAGTTCCCGATTACACCGAGCGTACCCTTCGCTCTTTCCTGTTTTCTATGATCTCGGGCCTTTTCCAGTTACGTTGGTTTGGGGATGCGGGCGCGTTCGGCAGCAGGCCGTGACGCCGATTGAAAGCACGCAGGAGCACCAAGTCCGGAGAGACGCCGACCCCGGCATCCCCATCCTGGAGCAAGCCAAGTCGGAGTACTCGAAGTTGCAGTAGCTGGAAACAGTCCTTCACGAGAGGCGGCTATTCCTCCGCCTCTTCCGCGTCATTCACCACATCCACCACCCGGCTCCGTATGTTAAACACCAATTTCTGATCGTCGTCCGGCTGAAACGTAACTCGCATCGGCGTCCGCGTCCACGCCGGCGCCGGGCACTCCGAGTCGGGATCGTCATCCCCTCCCGGCTCGCCCACATCTTTTTTCAGGATTGGCTTGCGCCGTCCCACCTGCGCGACGACCGCATAGAGTTTCTTGCCGTCCTCGGAGACGCCGCAATACGCGATGTAGTCGCGATACCAACTCGCTGTCGAATAGAAAGGATCGAACTCGGCCAGGTTGAGCTGCGACACGCGTCCCGTGAGCCGGTCCACCAGCAGCCAGCCTCCGCGTTGCCATTGCCATACCGGAGCGGGCGCAGCCGCGTTCGCATTGGCAGCGGGCAAAGCGTCGTTCACGCGAAAAGCACGTCGCACCGCAAACAGCCGGTCGGTCAGTTCATGCGGAGCCCCGGTGGTGTACTCCTTGAGCCGGGTATCGACAAACAGCGCGCGCACTTTCAAGTCGATCAGCTTCTGCCCGGTGGCGTTCGGATACTTGGCAGCGGTCCACTTGCCAAACGTAATGACGTGCGGCTTGGTGACGGCGGCGCATTCGCCCCACGCCAGGCAGAGCGCGAAAAATATCAGCAGCAATCTTCTCGTCATAATGACGGCAGAATGACACGAGCGCGGACGGCGCGGCTATGACCGTTGAACATGGCAAATGTTCGGTTTTTGGAAGCGCGAACGGAGCGGGAATGAGTGGCGCAGTTCGCGGTGGTGTGGGAGACTACAGTTCGGGGAGCGAAGCGCCGATTTTCGGCAACGGTACCATTTTGACCTACACCATCGTCATTCCCGCCTATAACGAAAGCGTGCGCATCCAGCCCACGCTCCATGCTCTCGTCCGCCATGTGCAGGAGCAAAATTGGGACGCGGAAATCCTGGTGGTCAACGACGGTTCCACCGACGACACCGCCGAAATCGTGCGCGAGTACGGCAAGGCGCATCCCCAGGTTTTGCTGGTCGAGAACCCCGGCAACCGCGGCAAAGGCTACAGCGTGCGCAACGGAATGCTGCGAGCCCGGGGCGACATTTGTTTGTTCAGCGACGCCGATCTTTCTTCCCCGATCGCGGAGGCGCAGAAACTTTTCGACGCGATTGCCGCCGGCGCCGATATCGCCATCGGATCGCGCTGGCTGCGCACCGAACTACAGACCGAGCCCCAGCCGCTCTACCGCCAGCTCTTTGGCCGCATCTTCAATCTGGCTCTGCGAGTGATTCTGCGGCTGAATTTCACGGACACCCAATGCGGCTTCAAGGCCTTCCGGCGCGAAGCCGCGCAGCGCATTTTTCCCTTGCAGAAAATTGAACGCTGGGGATTCGACCCTGAGATTTTATTTCTGGCCCGCCGCGCGGGCTTGCGGATCGACGAAATTCCTGTGCTCTGGGCGCACAGCGACGGCACCCGTCTCCATCCCTTTCGCGACGGCATGCGAATGTTTCTGGAAGTTCTGCGCATCCGCTGGAATGCCCTGACCGGCGATTACGCCGCCAGCGCCCTGCCCTCGCCGGGAAAGTTGTAAGTCAGACCACCCCTTGTGTGGTGACGAGGCTTTAGGGAAACTCTGATTAAGTCCCGGTTTCCTCCGTGCACCCCCGTGTACTCTGTGGTTTATGCTTTCTGCCGGCACTGAATCGGAGTTTCCTTAGACCGTCCAAGCGGGAAGGATCCCAGCTTCCACCCTCACGAAGCGGCGCGCTTTGTTGAGCGCGAGGCCAGGCGCACAAACTCCGTGATCTGCGCTCCCATCGCTTCGGTGGAGACAGTGCGCTCGCCCGGACGCGCCAAATCAGGGGTGCGGAAACCGCCTCCCAGAGTCGAGATCACGCCTGCTTCCACGCATTCCGCTTCTTGGGGCAGATGAAAAGTATGGCGCAACATCAGCGCCACCGAGAGAATCGCGCCCAGCGGATTCGCGATACCTTTGCCCGCGATGTCGGGAGCCGATCCATGAACCGGTTCATACAGGCCGACCGCGCCTCCAATGCTGGCCGACGCAAGCAGGCCGAGCGATCCCACGATTCCGCCCGCTTGATCCGACAGAATATCGCCGAACATATTTTCCGTGAGAATGACGTCGAACTCGGCGGGCTTCAGAACGAGCGCCATGGCCGCCGAGTCCACGTACTGGTGCGAAAGGTGAACATCGGAAAAATCGCGGCCGACGCGAGCGACCACTTCGCGCCACAGACGCGAGCACTCCAGCACATTCGCCTTGTCGACCGAGAGCACCCGCTTGCGCCGGCTCTGCGCAAGTTGAAACGCCACACGCGCAATCCGCTCGATTTCCGGCTCGCCGTAGCCCATGGTGTTGACCGCCTGCCGCGCGCCCTGTTTGCCTTCGATCGAGCGTGGTTCGCCGAAATACAGCCCGCCCAGCAGTTCGCGTACGATCAGGATGTCGGTGCCCTTTACGATTTCTTCGCGCAGCGGCGAACACGCAGCCAGCATCGGATAAAAGACCGCCGGACGCAGATTGGCGAACGCCCCCAGTTTCTGGCGAAGCCGCAGCAATCCGGCCTCAGGGCGAAGCTCGCGCGGATTGCAATCGAAGGCGGGATTGCCAACCGCTCCCAGCAGCACGGCGTGCGAATCCAGGCACGCCTGTATGGTCGAATCGGGCAGGGGATTGCCGAACTTCTCCAAGGCAACGCCGCCGATCTCTTTTTCGTCGAGCTCGAAATCGTGGCCGAATCCGTCGGCCAACTCCTCAAGAACGCAAATCGCTTGCGACGTAACTTCAGGGCCGATTCCGTCTCCGGGGAGGGAGGTGACACGGAGTTGCATAAAGTCCTCGATTCGTCTCCAGAAATATATACGAGGAAACGCTATTGGAGGTAACCGTTTGTTCCGTCGCCCTCAAAGTGCGTGCGGCAGACCTCGTTTTCGGGCAATCCAGTGGAACGACGAGTCTGAGAATCCAGCCGCGAAGCGGCGAAACAAGAGAGCCCGGCACGTTTGTGCCGGGCAGACAGAAGCGGACCAAATGAGTCCCGCTAGGGACGGTACTCTCCTCCTAGACCCCCCAGAGATAGTCTTCCTGCTCGCTATGGTGATCGGAAAATGGAATCGTCATCTTCGCCTGTCCGGCGATGCCCGACACCTGCGCGGGATGCAGGTCCGCGGAGTTGGCACCAGCCCCGGCCGCCGCAGCCCGCGGAAATGGCCGCGGAGTTGCCGCGGGCGGAAATTTCTGGCCCGCGCCGTTGTCGTTGGTCACGTCTTGAATCAGCTCCAGCAAATGGCTGTCCTGCACTTTCTTAATGCGGTCGGCAATCACCACAAACCTGCGATAGACCTCGTCGAGCTCGCGCCGCTCAAACTGGTGTCCCAGTTGTTCGCAGCGCAGCGCCAGTGCGTGCCGCCCAGAGTGCTTGCCCAACACCAGCCTCGAATCCGGCACGCCCACCGACTGCGGCGTCATGATTTCGTAGGTCAGCGGGTTCTTCAGCATCCCATCCTGATGAATCCCCGCCTCGTGCGCGAACGCATTGCGCCCGGTGATGGCCTTGTTCGGCTGCACCGGAACCCGCGTAATCTCCGCCAGCATCTGGCTGGCGGCAAAGATCTGCTCGCTCGCTACCCCGGTTTCGAAAGCATAATGGTCCGGGCGCACCCGCATCGCCATGACGACCTCTTCGAGCGAAGCATTGCCCGCTCGCTCGCCGATGCCGTTAATCGTGCACTCCACCTGCCGCGCGCCATTCTGCACCCCGGCCAGCGAGTTCGCAACCGCCAATCCGAGATCGTTGTGGCAATGCGTGGAGATCGTTACTTTGTCGATTCCTGCCACCTTTTCCCGCAGCGTGCGGATCAGTTGCCCATATTCCTCGGGCATGGTGTAGCCGACGGTGTCGGGAATGTTGACCGTGGTTGCGCCCGCCGCGATCACCGCTTCCACCACTTGGCAGAGAAACGGCACATCGGTTCGGGTCGCGTCTTCGGGAGAGAATTCCACGTCCGCGCAAAGCGATTTCGCATGCCGGACGGCGTCGCGCGCTCGCTCCAGGCACTGTTCGCGCGTGATGCGTAGCTTGTACTTCAAATGAATATCGGAGGTCGCCAGAAAAACGTGGATGCGCGGGTGCGCCGCTCCCTGCAACGCCTGCCATGCGCGGTCGACGTCGCCCGTGCAGGCGCGAGCCAGGCCGGCGATGATGGGGCGCCGCACCGATGCGGCGATCTTTTGCACCGCTTGAAAGTCGCCGTCGGAGGCGATGGGGAATCCGGCTTCGATCACATCGACGCCGAGCCGGTCCAGTTGCTGGGCCAGTCGCAGTTTCTCCTGAACATTCATGCTGCAACCCGGCGACTGTTCGCCGTCACGAAGCGTGGTATCGAAAATAGTAATGCGCGCCCGATCCATCGATGCTGTACCTCCAAAAGGTGTACCTCTATTACTGTATCGGCGGGAGAGGACGAAAGAAAAGATTATTATCTTTACGATAATTGTAGAAATAATAATAGTATTAACATATCTTATGTAGTCTATAATACGTTGTCATCCTGACCCTGGGCCTGTCGAAGGGGAAGGCTTTTGCATTCCGCGCCATGACACCGTGGATGAGGCTATAAAACTGACAACTGACAACTGACAACTGACAACTTAAGACCTGACTCCCATGGACCTTTCCCAGCTCGAAGTCTTCCTTACCGTGGCTCGCGAGCACCGCTTTTCGCGGGCCGCCGAAAAGTTGTTTCGCACCCAGTCGGCCGTCAGCCAGACTATCCGCAAACTTGAGATTGAAATCGGCGAGCCTCTCTTCGACCGTTCTTCGCGCGAGGGCGTGCTCACCGACGCCGGACGCGTCTTGCAGGAATATGCCGAGAAACTGCTCAACCTCCGCCAGGACGCCCAGACGGCGCTGGTCGAAATGCGTGAACTACAGAAGGGCAAGCTGACCATCGCTGCCAACGAATTTACGGCCCTCTACCTGTTGCCCGTGTTGGCGGAGTATCGCCGCCTGCATCCCACCATCAAGATCACCGTGCGGCGCTCGCTCGGCAGCCACATTCCCGACGATGTCCTCAAGCACAACGTCGAACTCGGCGTTCTTTCCTACGACCCCCAGGAGCCGCAGTTGCGCTCCGCCGTCGTGTACCTCGACGAACTGGCGCTCGTCGTCCCGCCCGGCCATCCCCTGGCCTCAGCGGGCGAAGTCAGCGTCCGCCAACTGGGCGCGGAGTCGTTCGTCGCCCACATCGTGGCGTCTCCCTATCGCGACAAAGTGATCGAAGCGTTCCAGCGTCACAAAACCCCGCTGCACATGGACGTGGAACTGCCCACGCTGCAAGCCATCAAACGTTTTGTGTGCATGGGCAACGGCGTGGCGCTCGTCCCCGAAATCAGCGTGGAAAACGAAATCACTCGTGGAGACCTGGTGCGCGTTCCGGTCCGCGATCTGCATTTTCAGCGCAAGCTGCGCCTCGTGTACCGCCAGGAATCCAGTCTGTCGCACGCGGGACGAGCGTTCCTCAAAGTGGCCGAGCAGGTAGCCAAAGACCGAGGCGGCCGCTATCGCTTCCAGCGCGAAAAATAGCGCCTATGAGTGTGTGGAGATAAGTGGGTGGAGATAGAAGTTCGGTAAATCCAGCGAACCGCTTTCCCCCGTGTAACTCTGTGCCCCCCGTGGTAAAGGGTTTAGGGTTTTCTGTGCGCGAGCAGCAGGAACTATCGAGAAGAGTCTTTCCGTTTCGACGAATCCACCACCGGCAGTGTCCGCCGCAGCGGCACAATCGCGCCCTTGGACGGATCGGCGGCCGCCGAGGCCCGCGCCAGCACCTCGTGCTGAATGGAGTGTACGAAATCCTGAATCTGGTGCTGCATTTCCTCCATGCGCTCGCGCATTTGCAGAATGATGGCGATGCCGCTGATGTTGACGCCGAGATCGCGCGCCAGCGACAAGATAAACTCGAGCCGCTGCAAATCTTCATCCGTGTAAAGCCGGGTGTTGCCCTCGGTGCGGCTAGGCTTGAGCAGACCCTCGCGCTCATAAAGCCGCAAAGTCTGCGGATGAATCTCATACATCTCGGCCACCGCAGAGATCATGTACGCGCCCTTGGATTTACGCTTGGTCATATCCCTGAGTACAGTTCCAGACCCGTCATGCGCGCCATTCGCACAAAGTCCTGATCGAGAGTAAAAACGCTGGCGCCGTGTTCCAGCGCAATGGCTGCGATGAGCGTGTCAATTGTGCTGAATGTTATACCTTTTCCTCGTCCAGCGCGGTAAATCGCGGCCGCGCTGCGGTAGGTGTCAAATCCCCTGGGTTCTAGCATGTCCCACTGTGCCAGGAAACGCTCAATCACGCCGGCATCCCGCTTCAAACCCTGCAAGACCTCGGCGACAACGATTCCAGTCAGAGCGAAAGGCTCACTCTCCTCAATCATCCGCCGCAACTCAGCCCCTCCACGTCCCGGAGACGGACGAGAGAAAGATGGACCAGAGAAAGACGGACGAAAAAAATCGACCCAGACCGAGCTGTCGACCAGGATCACACTCGATTTCTCCGTGAGGTCTTCAGATCGCCTTGCCAGATGCCGCTTCCGTAATACTTCAGGATTCCCTTGCGGCTCTCTGAACGCACCAGCAGATCAAGTGCTCGGTCGACGATCTGGCGCTTGGTTTTAAGGCGGGTCAGCTTACGCGCCTTCCGGATCAGGCTCTCATCGATCACAATGTTGGTTCTGCCCATGCGTATAATATACACCACTTTTCCAACAATCTGTGTACATAGCTGTCAAGGCCAGCCGCAAAAGACCGGAGCAAGAAAAAGAGACGCAGGCCGCCGCGTCTCGATTCGGCTTTCCCCCGTGTTCCTCCGTGTACCCTGTGGTAAATGGTTTTCGCCACAGCGCCATCAGCCGCAAAAGAAAAGAGACGGAGCGAACCCCGTCCCTACGGTAAAAGGTCTACCAAACTGGAAGATCTAAGCCGCCATCTCCGGCTTCGGCTCCACGGCCGTCCAACCCGCCGGCTTCAGCGCATGATTGATCGCATACGCAACAACTCCCAGGCCCATCAGAATCAGTCCAAACCAAAGCGAACTCATCCCAAGCACCGCTTCATGTTCGCTGCGAATAATGGCAAACCCCAGAAGCAGCACCGGAGGAATGCCCACGGCAATCGCTCCAAACAGCCCGCCCGGAACCCTGAACGGCCGTTTCAACTCCGGTTCGCGAATCCGCAGGCAGATCAGCGCGATAAACTCAAGCGCCAGGCTGGCCCCGTAAATCATGATGTCAAGCGTGACCAGCCGCTCGAAGCCAAGATTCAGAGCCAGACCCCACCCAACCGCCAGCGCCAGAATCGCAACCCACGGCGCGCGCGATTTCTTATGCAGCTTGCCAAAAACCTTCGGCAGCATGCCATCCTGCGCCATCGCCAGTGGCAGCCGCGAGTAGCTCATGACCAGCGCATTGAACATGCCAAAGCCGCTCATCATGCCGCCCGCCACCAGCGCAATCCTCAGCACCGGCCCGCCCATCAATTGCGCGATGTCCGCCCACGCCCCAGTTTCCCAAGCGCTCGCCGGGAGCCCGGTCATCCACATAGCGGCAAACGGAAGAACATAAGTGATGCAGACGATGGCCACTGCCACCAGCATCGCCCGCGGATAGGTCCGCTGCGGACGCTCCACTTCGGTGGCGATGGTGGAGGCGTTGTCCCATCCCATGTAGTTCCACATGCAGATAAGCAGCCCGCCAAGAATGTCGACGTTCGAGGTCGTGGGCTTGGTCACCGCATTCGCCAGCGCGTGAACCTTGAACGGCGCCAGCACAAAAATGGCCGCAAACGGAGCCGACAGCGCAAAAAACAGCCACAGCGAAGTCGTCGAGACGACCTTCACTCCCATGATATTAAGGACTGCGCAAGCGATCACGACGCCGAGCGCGACGGCCACACCGCGATGGTTCTCCTGAAACCAGGGAAACATCCGCGTGAGATACGCCACAAACAGCGTGGGGTAAATGGCCATGTCGAAAATGGACGCTACCAGCGAGAGCCAAGCTTCCTGAAATCCCCAGAAGTTTCCCATGGCGCGTCGCACCCAGGCGTAGTAGCCGCCTTCAAAGGGCAGAGCGCTCGAAAGCTCGCCGATCATGAACGCCGTCGGCAGGCTCCAAAGAATCGGGGTCAGCAGCAGAATCAGAATCGCTTTGCCATATCCGGCGCCATGCACGATGTCTTCGGTGCCATAGGTTCCGCCCGAGACCATAAAGAAAGTCGCGGCGACCAGGGGCCAAAGCGTGAGGCGGATGGATTTCTTCCGGGGGGCGGAAAGCGAAGGCTGCGGAATGTTAGCGGGTGCGGTAGCTGTTGCCAATTTCTATGGCTTCCTCCTCAGGCGACTCACTCTCACCACCGCGTCTCCCTTGAAAATGCTGCTCGCGGCTCCCGGGCGTCGTGCGAATTTCCCGGGCATTTCGGCGAAGTTAGTTCGCATCTGTGAGATTACGGGAAATTTCCACAGATGCAAGATTTTTTTTCAAGAAATCGAATATTTTTTCGACGAGGTCAGGTACGGAGGTAACGGCGGCAAAACCCGTCCACCGCCAAGATGCCGAGCGCGTCAGCGTCACCAGTTCTCCTGCAAAAGACTTTGAGCGGATCGTGGGCCGCAGAAACTGGGACGGTCGAAACCTGTTGGCTGCGGAAAGCGATTTGATGTATAAAACTCGAGAGCTTTTCAGCTTGAATACTTTCAGGAGGTACCAGTGATGAGGAAAGTCGCGCTCACCGTTCTGTGTGTTTGCGCAGGTTTACTGCTTGCCCAATCCGGGGCGCACCAGAATGCGTTCACCCCGGAACAAATCAAATACGGGCCGCCGCCGCCGTTTGTTGCTCCCGGCGCGCAGTTAGCCGTGCTGGAAGGCGACCCGACTGCGAGCACCGGCGATTTCACCATCCGGCTCAAGATGCCCGACGGCTACAAGATAGCGCCGCACTGGCATCCCAATCGCGAAAATGTGACGGTGATTTCCGGCAACTTCAAAGTCGGCATGGGCGACAAGTTCGATGAGGCCAAGATGATGACCTTCCCGGCCGGCAGTTTCGCGTATCTCGATCCCGACATGCACCATTATGCGATGGCGTCCGGGGAAGTGGTGGTGCAGGTCCATGGGATGTCGCCGCTGCAATTTAACTATGTGAATCCGGCGGACGATCCGAGTAAAAAATAAGCGGCGAGGCTGTCTACGAATACTCCCACCGCCGCGCCAGTCGGCGCGCGATGGCGAAAAATACCACGCCCGCCCCCAGCAGCACCAGAACCTGCGGCCACAGGTGCGAGATCGGTTCATCCCGCCAGAACACCTTCGTGAAGCCGTCGATGGCCCAGGCGTTGATGGTCAGCAGCCCGGCCTTCTGCATTGCTTCGGGCATCAGAAAACGCGGGAACATGCTTCCTCCGATCGAGGACATGATCAGGATCACCAGCGTCGACAGAGGGCCCAGTTGTCCGCGCGTGCGGCAGATGCTGGCCAGCAGCATGCCGAACGCTCCCACCGCAAACGCCGTCGAGAGTCCCATGACCACAAATCCGGGAATGTGCGGGATGAAGTCGAGTTTGAATACCAGCCATGCCCAGAGAAACATGAGCACGAGTTGCGAGAACGCCAGCAGCCAGCTATAGCAGAGCTTGCCCGCCAGCAGCGTTCCCATGGTGACGCGCGAGCTCAGCACACGGTCGAGCGTTCCACTCTCAGCTTCGTCCAGCAGCGAACCGGCCGCCCCGCTCGATGTAAAGAGCAGGAACATCACCCCAATCGCCGCCGCATAAAAAGACACCATGGGATTGTTCTTGTTTTCTCCGACAACGTCGCGCGCGCTCACCGCAATGGGCATGCCCGCATTGGAATCCGCCGGCGCAACCGATTCACCGCTGGCGTTCGCGGTGCTTTCCCGCTCCCGCAGTTGTGCCAGCCCGGCCTCGATTCTCTGCCGCTGTTCCGGAGTAAATCCCCCGGCATACTCATCCATGTACTTCGATCCCTGCTGCGCCATGATGTCGGGCATCGCGGTCATGGCAACTTTCTGGAGCAGCCCGGTGATCACCTGCGGCGCGACCATGTCGCTGCTGTCCTTGAGCAACTGGATGGTCGCCCGCTGCCGATCGGGTGCGCCAAACGAAATTGGATTTTCTCCGAAGCCATGCGGAATGATGAGCGCCACCGGAGCGTCGCCGGCTTTCACGGCGGCTTCGGCGGTCGCCGCTGTGTAGTCCGCTTGCTCCACGCCCTGCTTCGGCGCGGGCTTGGTCTTCACTTTGAGGGACCCCTCGTGTTCGAGTCCTCGCACCAGCCTTTGCGAGGCGGTGCTGTGGTCTTCATCGACCAGCAGCAGGCTTACCTTGGGCGTAGTGTCCCGGCGTCCGCCGAAGATCACCGCAAAAATAGTAAAAAACGCAATCGGCAGAATGAAGCTCAATGCCAGCGCGCCTCGGTCGCGGCGCAGGCCGATGAATGCGGTGCGAACGATGGCCCGTATCAATCGCGCAACTCCCTTCCCGTCAATTTCAGGAACACGGACTCGAGGTTCGGCTTGCGCAACGAAATATCGGCCAGTTCATGTCCCGCCCTGGACGCGGCGTCAAGCAGGTCCGCAACTTCCGTCGCATGAACAATGGTGAACCGCGCCGCGCCGTCTTCGAGAATTCCTCCACGCTGCTCGACCCACGCAGCCACCCCGTCGTCGGCGTTCGCAAAGCGCGCCAGCACCTCGCTGCGCGAAGCGAAAGAATTCCTCACCAGCTCATCCCTCGTCCCCAAAGCGATGATGCGGCCATGATCGACGATGGCGATGCGATTGCACAGCCGCTCCGCTTCCTCCATGTAGTGGGTTGTATAAATCATGGAGACGCCCTCGGCGTGCAGCGTCTCGATCATTTCAAAAATGCGATTGCGCGATTGCGGATCGACACCGACGGTGGGCTCATCCATCAAAATCACTTTCGGACGGTGGATCAGTCCCGCGGCCATATTCAGCCGCCGCTTCATTCCTCCCGACAAGTTCTGCACCGGCTCATGCGCGCGGTCGGTGAGCGCCGCCCAGCCCAGGCACCACTCAATCGCTTGTTGCAGCGCCGCGCCTCGCAGGCCGTAGTATTGGCCGAAGGCTCCCAGATTCTCGCGACAAGTGAGCTTCGGGTACAGCGCCAGCTCTTGCGGAACCCACCCCAGCGCCGCGCGCGCTCCCGCCGAATCGGCCCGGTCGCCAAACACCGTCACCGTGCCCCCATCCGGAATGACGCGCCCCACGATGCTGCGAATCAGCGTGCTCTTCCCGGCGCCATTTGGGCCGAGTAACCCCAGGCATTCGCCAGCATTCAGTTCCAGCGTAATGCCATTGACCGCAGTCAAGTCGCCAAAACGTTTGACCAGCCCGTCAATTTGCAGCGGCAACAGCGAAATTGGATTCGATACGACGGGCGAAGATGCCATTCATCCTCCGAGCTTGCCGATCATACGCTAATCGGATGCCCAATCCCCGTCAAACCGGTCAATTTACCTGAGCCAGCTTTCCCCCGTGCCCCTCCGTGTACCCCGTGGTTAAGAGTTTTGAGATTCGTCACAAAGAGGCACCCTCCGGGATCACATCCAAGCCCGAAGCAAGTGGATAAAGATGAAGAAATGGCCAGCCCATCCATCATCCCAACTCTTCCAGTAAACCAAGTCTCTGCCGCCATCGTCAGTTCCGCGATGAAGGTGCATTCCGTCCTCGGACCCAGTCTGCTGGAGAGCGCCTACGACGCCTGCTTGTCCCACGAGCTCCGCAAACAAGGTTTTCACGTGGACACCCAAGTCGGTTTGCCCGTGGTTTACGAAGGCGAGAAACTCGACCTGGGCTATCGAATCGACCTGCTCGTAGAAAACCTGGTCATAGTCGAGGTCAAGTGCGTCGAGGCCATCCATCCCGTCCATCAGGCCCAATTACTTTCCTATCTGCGTCTCAGCAAGAAGAACGTCGGCCTGCTGATCAACTTCCATGTCGCCCACCTGAAAGACGGCATCAAGCGCATAGTCGACGGCTGGAATTGGGAGAAGTGAGAAAATCCTTAACCACAGAGTACACAAAGGAACACAGGGGCGAACTAGGATTTCCCCCGTGTTCCTTCGTGTACCCCGTGGTTAAAGCCTTTGACCTTAGACCTTGCCCCAAAGCTCTTCCCGCGGATCCTCAGGATTCAGCTTCGCCAACTCCCGCAGCAATTCCTTAGTCTTCTCGTCGCGAGGCATCGGCACGGTGATCTTCACTTCGACGATCTCATCCCCACGCGCCCCGTCCTTGGTGGCCGACGGCACGCCCTTTTCCCGCAGCCGCAGCTTCTGCCCCGACTGCGTCCCCGGAGGAATCTTCAGCATGCTCCGCCCATCGATCGTTGGCACTTCGATCTTCGACCCCAAAGCCGCTTCCACCGCCGTCACCGGCACCGTGATTCGGATATCGTCGCCCTCGCGGCTGAACAGCGCATGCTCGCCGATGCGTATGATCACGTAAAGATCGCCCACCCCGCCCCCGCGCAGCCCGGCATTGCCTTTGCCCGCTATCCGAATCCGCTGCCCGTCGCGCGTGCCCGCCTTGATGCGAATTTCCAGCGGATCGGTCCGCTCGACGCTACCCTCGCCGTGGCACACCGCGCACGCCGAAAGATTCTTTCCCGTCCCATGGCACCGCGGACAGGTGACGTTGAACTTCATCCGGCCGCCCGTCTGCTCGATCGTTCCCGCTCCATGACACGTCGCACACTGCCCGGGAGCCTCGATGAGGCCGTTGCCATGGCAGTTCCCGCACACGTCGCGCCGCGCGATATTCAGCTTCATCACCCCGCCGCGGATCGCCGTCCAGAACGGCACATTGACCTGATATTCCAGATCGCTGCCCGGTTCCGGCCCTTCCTGCGCCGGTTCGCCTCGCCCCCCGCCAGTGAAAATACTGGAAAAAATGTCTTTGAACCCGCCGCCCGATCCGCTCGATGTTTTCCGACCGCCAGCGCGAGCCCCTTCAAACAGATCGGAAAAATCAAATCCGCCGAAATCGACGTTGCTCGGTCCTCCTGGCTGGCGACCGCCTCCCGGAAAGCCTCCACCAAATCCGCCAGGCCCCGCCCCCGGCTGTCCGCCGCCGCGCGCGTAAGCGTCCGCCGTCGCCGCATCGATGTTGTCCGAGTAAAACCCCAGCTGGTCGTAAATCTTCCGCTTCTTCGGATCGCTGAGAACGTCATTCGCTTCGGAAAGCGTCTTGAACTTTTCTTCCGCGGATTTGTCGCCAGGATTGACGTCAGGATGATACTTACGCGCCAGTTTGCGGAACGCCTTGCGAATGTCGTCGACCGACGCCGACTTCTTCACGCCAAGTACGCCGTAATAATCTTTGTCTTTGGTTTGAGTGGCCATCGTCTATCTGCCAGCTATCATAATTCCGTAAGGCCTTTTAATCCTGAGCTTCCTTAACTCTTATCATCCTGAACTTCCTTAACTCTTGTCATCCTGAGCGTAGCACGGCCCTCGGCAAAGCCGAGGGCCGCGCGGAGTCGAAGGATCTCTACCTCACAACTTAATTCACAATCTCCTTCGCCTGCTCATCCAGCGCCACGGTGTAGGAGGCGTCAAACGGCGCGCCATCCATCGACACCGGAATCTTCTGCATCCCCATCGGCGTCGGCGCGTAGCAGAACCACCGTCCCTCTTCAGGAACGAAGTTCACGAAAAACATCTGCCCATTGACTTCGAATCTCAATTCGCTTTCCTCTTTCAACCCCTAATCAATGTGTGTGGGGCGGGCATTCCTGCCCGCCCCAGCTAGAAGCCAGTAGCCAGAAGCTAGCAGCTTATTTCTTGTCTTCCACATCCACATACTCAGCGTCGATCACGCCTTCGTCCTTCTTCGCGCCCGCGCCATTACCGCCCGCCGCGTGCCCATCGCCCGGAGCCGCGCCGCCTGGAGCCGCACCCGGCGTTGCTTGCGTCGCTTTATACATCTGCTCCGCCAGCTTGTGCGATGCCGCCGTCAGCTTCTCCCGCGCCGAATCCATCTGCGCCTTCTCGCCGCCTTCGATGGCCTTCTTCGCGTCCGCCAGCGCATTCTCCACGTCTCCGCGCTCCGAGCCCGTGATCTTGTCGCCGCTCTCCTTCAGCATCTTCTCGATGTTGTAGACCATCGAGTCGAGCTGATTCTTGGCGTCGATCTCTTCGCGCCGAGTCTTATCTTCGGCCGAGTGCGCGTCGGCTTCCTTCGCCATGCGCTCGACTTCCTCCTTGCTCAGACCCGAAGACGAAGTAATCGTGATCTTCTGATCCTTGCCCGTGGCGTTATCCTTCGCCGTCACATTCAGGATGCCGTTCGCGTCAATGTCAAACGTCACCTCAATCTGCGGAATCCCCCGCGGCGCCGGTGGCAGTCCCGTTAAATGGAATTTCCCCAAAGTCCGGTTCTGCGCCGCCATCGGCCGTTCGCCCTGTAGCACGTGCACCTCAACCGAAGTTTGCGAATCCGCCGCCGTCGAAAACGTCTCCGTCTTCTTCGTCGGAATCGTCGTGTTCCGCGGAATCATCGCCGTTGCCACGCCGCCCAGCGTTTCGATCGACAAGGTCAAAGGAGTCACGTCCAACAGCAGCAGGTCTTTCACCTCGCCGCCCAGCACGCCTCCCTGAATCGCCGCGCCAATCGCCACCACTTCATCCGGGTTCACGCCCTTGTGCCCGTCGCGTCCAAACAGTTCCTTTACGATCGCCTGGATCCGCGGCATGCGCGTCTGTCCGCCCACCAGTACCACTTCATTGATCTTGCTGATGTCGACGCCCGCATCCTTCAAGCACTGCTTCGATGGCCCCACCGACCGCTGCAAAATATCTTCGATCATGGTTTCGAGCTTGGCCCGAGTCAGCTTGATGACCAGGTGCTTCGGCCCGGCCGCGTCCGCCGTAATAAACGGCAGATTGATCTCCGTCTCCATCGTCGTCGAAAGCTCGATCTTCGCCCGCTCCGCCGCATCGCGCAGACGCTGCAAAGCCATCTCGTTCCCCTTACCGCGCAGGTCGAGGCCCTCGTTTTTCTTGAACTCGTCAATCAGCCAATCCACCAGCCGCTGATCGATGTTGTCGCCGCCCAGGTGCGTGTCGCCGTTGGTGGCTTTCACCTCGATGACGCCCTCGCCCACTTCCAGCACCGAAATATCAAACGTGCCGCCGCCAAAATCGTACACGGCGATCGTCTCGTCCTTCCCCTTGTCGAGCCCGTAAGCCAAAGCCGCCGCCGTAGGCTCGTTGATGATGCGCTTCACTTCGAGCCCGGCAATCCGCCCCGCATCCTTGGTCGCCTGCCGCTGCGCGTCGTTGAAATAAGCCGGCACCGTGATGACCGCTTCGGTCACTTTCTCGCCCAGGTAGTCTTCCGCCGCCTTTTTCAACTTTTGCAGGATCATCGCCGAGATCTCCGGCGGAGTGAATTTCTTCCCCTGCGCCATCACCGCCACGTTGTCCCCGTCCCGCTCCACCTTATAAGGGACCATCGTCAACTCTTCGCTGACCTCGTCATAGCGCCGTCCCATAAACCGCTTGATCGAGAAAACCGTGTTCTCCGGATTGGTAATGGCCTGCCGCTTGGCGACCTGCCCCACCAGCCGTTCCCCGGTCTTGGTAAATCCCACGACCGAAGGCGTAGTCCGCCCACCTTCTTCATTAGGGATCACTTTCGGCTCCCCGCCCTCCATGACAGCTACGCACGAGTTCGTAGTTCCCAAGTCAATTCCGATGATTTTTCCCATATTCGTATCCTCCGATACTATAAGTGCTTTACAATCAATGCGATGATGATTACGTCCTAAGCCATGCTATAACCTGAGCGAATCATTGTCAAGATTTAGATGCTGCTCCGGAGTGAGCGATTCATGGTAATTATGTCGCGCCGTAGGCTTGGGGCCAGAAGTTTAGCGTTTCCAAATCGACATGGCGTGGGCATGATAGTAAGTTCTCGATTGTGAGGAATTTTCAGCGTGCCCGAAAAGACGATTTTTCACCCTGGCCTCAGAGCGTACCGCGTAATACGCGGCAACGAAGCAAGCGAAGTCGAATTTATGGCCACCTGGCAGATGGAAATATGGGAGGAGCGGTGGCGGAAAATCAAAGCTGCTCAGGAAAAACGGGCGAAGGACGCAAAGGCTGCGCTGCTTAGCTCTGAGAAGAAAGAATATGCCCAGCGATGTACGCGAGACGCCGAACGACGGCTCGAATCGCTCTCGAGAATCCTTCGCGAAGGAATCGAACTCGATCACTGTTTGGATTGGGAATCACTAAAGCATCAGATTGAGTTTGCCGAATCGCCCCCTACGCCGCCCGAGCCGCAGAAGGTTCCTCCTGAGCCCCACCGAAATGAAAGCAGATTCACTCCGAAACTGGGATTTCTTGACCGTCTTATTCCTTCGAGAGAGCGAACCAAAGTAAGTGAATTGCACAAATGCTATTTGGCGACCAAAGCGAGCTGGGAACTTGAGCGTAATCGCATTGAAGAAGCAAACCGATTACTAATGGTCAGTCATGAAAAGAAGATAAGCGACTGGGAACAACGTAGGGCCGCGCATTATAAAAAACAGAAACAGCGCGATGCGGAAGTGGGGTCGCTAAGGACCGCCTATGAAGCGAAAGAATCCGATGCCGTGATCGAACACTACTCGCATGTCCTGAGCACCTCGGAATATCCAGAGGGTTTTCCAAAGTCCTTTGCACTCGACTACATAGCGCAAACACAAATGCTGGTGATCGAATATGAACTTCCAGACATAGAAGCGCTCCCGAAGCTTAAGGCCCCAGGTCGAATTTTTCCGTACCCTAAACCCGATGGATGTGCATTTCACTTCCGAAACCGAAAAGAAACTCAAAGACCTGGCCACGCAGAGCGGACGCGCAACCGCGGACGAACTGGTGCGCGATGTCGTCGAAGGATACATCCTTGAGCTGTCGCAGACTCGCGAAATGCTCAACAACCGCTATGACGACCTCAAAAGCGGCAAGGTGAAGGCTATCCCAGGCGACGAAGTGGAAGCCCACTTCCGCGACAAGAGTGCCGCCGCTCGCCGTTCCCAGCCGGGTTCATGACCGATATTGCCTTCCACCCGGAAGCCCGTCTTGACCTCGACGAGATCTGGGAATTCATTCGAGCGGATAGCTTAGACGCCGCCGACCGCGTGCTTGCGGAAATCTTCTCTGCAATTGCCGCGGCAGTGCCTTTTCCAGATCAAGGTCACAACTAGGTATAGGGGGGAGGGGGGATGGTGCTCACTCGAAGCTGGCTGTAAAGTCCGCGTCCACTATGCTCGGCCCCTGCTCCGGCGACGAGTTCCGGAACACCAGATAATATTTCTGCGGCTTGCCGGACGCAGACTTCAGTTTCCAATAAATCTCGCCGCCACGGGATGGACTCGATGAAAGCGCGTCGTGAACTGGTCTGTGATTCACAAGGCGGCCAAACTCCTCGCCATTCATCAGCAAGACTTCCACCGAGGGACTGTCCGAAGTTTGCTGCTCTGCAACCGCTTGAAATGTTCCCTGCAACTCCGGGTGAGCAGCCTGCGCTGGCACCTCGAATTCAAAGAATTGGAAGGTCTTCACCGCGATGCGCCGATGAAGAAAGTGATTGGGTGTGCCAACATCGATTCCGCCGGCATTGACCGCGTTGACATGGTCGACCAGCGAAGTTGAGCCGCTGCTCGCCGCCGCAACTGCGTCGTCGCCGCGTGTAGCGTCGTTTGCCTGGCCGAGCACGCCATACACCTTTACCTTGGCCGCGCTCAGTGCGGGATCGTCGCTGGCAGAAACCGTCTTTGTTGCTCGAGTCGCCTGTCCGAATAAGGAGGAATGTTGCCGCCACCAAACCCTGCCACCACCAGCGATTCCGCCAAAAAAATACGCGCCCACCGTCAAAAGGGCAATGCCAGCCCACAAGTGCAACAGGTTCGTAATGCGTTTCACGGTTCCTGCCTCTAGGAATTCTTCCGACCCTAGAGTGTGCTCCGCGAAGAATATGCGCGCCAAGATTACAACCGTAATCGGCACGCCGCAGGCTTAGGACTCGACCACCGACAGAATCTCCAGCGGCTCCGGCCGATCCATATAGTCCTCGTTCGCCGAGGCGAACAGAATCGTGCCGTCGCGGTCGATCACAAAAGTTGCCGGAATCGCCAACTCCCAGCTGGAATCGCCATTCACGTGCGGAAGGTTGACGAACGTGCTGCGGTAAAGCCCCTGCTGTTCGTCGGAGACGCGGTAGTCCAGCCCGAACTGCCGGGCGCATTGGTTGCCACCGTCCACCAGAAGCGGAAACGCAAGCTTGTGCTGATCGTGCATAAAGAAAGACTGCTTCTCGGTTTGCGGAGACACGGCAACCAGCGAAGCTCCCGCCGCGCCAATCTCAGCGGCGATGTAAGACATCGCCTCCATCTGCCCGACGCAGAACGGACACCAGCGCCCGCGAATGAACTGGAGCACAAGCCGTCCCTTGCCGAGCAGTTCAGCCGACGAGACGCGTTTGCCAGTGTGATCCGGAAGTTCGAACGAGGGCGACTTCGCGCCAACCTTGAAAGTGCCCAGCGCCTGCGCCGCGATTCCCAGAGCTTTAAGGCCCGCCACAGCCCGGACATGCACCGCCTGCACGTCCACCGGAACATACTTGGCGACGGCTTCCTTGCGCTCGGCAAAAATCTCACGCAGCGGCCGCATGTCGCTGTACGAGCCCGATTCCGAAAGAGAGCGCCACTTCATAGGAGTCAGTCGTCAGTCGCTAGTCGTTGGTCGTTCGCCAAATTTGTCGTGAGATACAGGCTGCTTCCTGCCCAGTATGAGCTCGTTAAGCCATGATTCGCATGCCGCGAACTTCCGATATCTGCGAACGACCAACGACTATCGACCAACGACGGTCTACACGCCCGGAAACTTCATCCCCGCCATGCGCCGCGCAAAGCTCGGCTTGCCCATCTGCTTGAACATTTTCTTCATCTGCGCATATTGCCGAAGCAGGTTGTTGACTTCCTGCACGCTGGTTCCGGAGCCGCGAGCAATGCGTTTCCGCCGGCTGCCGTTGATCGATTCATGATGATTGCGTTCATAACCCGTCATGGAGTTGATAATCGCCTCCACTCGGTTGATCTGCTTTTCGTCGACCTTGTCCGCGGCCTTTTGCAGGCCGGAAAACGCGCCGATCGACGGCAACATGCCCATCAGGCTTTGAATCGATCCCATCTTGCGAACCTGCCGCAGTTGGTCGCGGAAATCTTCTAGCGAAAAGCCGTCGCCACCAAGCATCTTGGTGGCCAGGTCGTTGGCCTTCTTCTTGTCGATCTGCGACTCGGCTTTCTCGATGAGCGACATGATGTCGCCCATGCCCAGAATGCGCGACACAATGCGGTCGGGATGGAACGGCTCCAGCGCATCGTATTTTTCGCCGACGCCTATGAACTTGATCGGCTGTCCCGTAACCTGCCGGATCGAGAGCGCCGCCCCTCCGCGAGCATCGCCGTCCATCTTGGTGAGCACGACGCCCGTGAGCGTGAGCTTCTTGTGAAATTCGTCGGCCGAGTTGACCGCGTCCTGCCCCGTCATCGAATCGGCAACGAACAGAATCTCCTGCGGATTGAGCAGCCCCTTGAGCGACTGCATCTCCTCCATTAGCTGATCGTCGATGTGTAGCCGCCCAGCCGTATCGACGATCAGCACGTCGCATCCGGAGTTGATCGCCTCGCGCCGCGCTTCCTTGGCCAGTCGCTCGACGGTAGCTGTATTCGCCTCGCCAACCTCGCCTTCGTAAAGGTTGGCCTTGATCGCCGCCGCGACAACCTTAAGTTGCTCGCGCGCCGCAGGACGATAAACGTCAACCGAAACCAGCAGCGGACGGTGTCCGCCATTCTTCAGCCAGTTGGCGAGCTTGCCCGATGTCGTGGTTTTGCCCGACCCCTGCAGCCCTGCCATAAGCACGACCGTTGGTGGCTGCGAGGCAAACTTCAGCTTGGCCGTATCCTTGCCCAGCGTCGCGACCAGTTCGTCGCGGAGGATCTTGATGACCTGCTCACCCGGCGAAAGCGCCGTCAGCACTTCCTGACCGACGGCCTTGGCGTGTATGCGGTCGATGAGTTCTTTAACAACTTTGAAGTTGACGTCGGCCTCAAGCAGCGCCAGACGAATCTGTTTCAGCGCCTCGGAGATGTTCTCTTCCGTGAGGACAGCCTGTCCGCGAAGAGACTTAAAGGCGCGCTGGAGTTTTTCCTGAAGATTCTCGAACATAAGCGTAAGCAGCTATTTTAGCAGCCGCGGCGAGGAGGGAGTCGTTGGTCGTGGTCGTCGGTCGCTCGCGGTTCGTCGCTCACAAATCCTCGGTGTCACGCTGAGCATTAGCGAAGGGCCCGTGCGTTGGTTTCCCGTCACTCCACCTTCGGCCGCACCATCTCAAACCGCTCCGCCGTCCTCGTGTACTGCAACCCTCCCATGCGCCCGATCAGATCGAGCGAATTCCGATCCAGACGCCCATCCTTCAGATGCCGCTCATCGACGTGAATCGAGACGATTTCCCCAATCACCAGGCTGCCGCCCTCGGGTCCAGTGTTGAAGTCGAGAATCTGATGCAGCTTGCATTCGAAGCTGACGGGAGACTCCGCCACGCGCTGCGGCCGAACAACCTTCGAAGGCGCCGAAGCGACGCCTGCCAATTCGAACTCGTCGATGGAAGCGTCATAATCGCCGCTGGTCAGGTTCATGGCCTCGGCCAGTTCAGACGTGACCACGTTGATGACGAATTCCTTGGTCTCGCGAATATTCCGCAGCGTGTCTTTCGGCGTCCCCGCGGATTCCGCCGTCCCGTCTGATTTCTTCGGCGCTCGCATTCCCGGCGCAAACGCCAGCAGCGGAGGCTTGGCGCAAACCGCATTGAAAAACGAAAAAGGCGCAAGGTTGGGTTGTCCGGAAGCGCTCACGGTCGATACCCACGCGATGGGCCGCGGCCCCACGGCACTGATCAGAATGTTGTAAAGCTCACGGTGCGCAAGCTGAGAAGGAACGACGTCCATGATGTGAAGTATAACTTCCGCACTTCGGTCGTACTTGCTACAACTCCGTTAGCTCTTCCCGCCAAACACTTCCTTCGCCGCTATCACCGTGTTGCAATGAATCGTGATCGTGTCTTCGAGTTTCATCGCATACCCTCCGGCGAATGTGACCATCACGGGAATACCGCGCGCTTTAGCGATTTGGAATACGATCACGTCGCGCTGCTTCAATCCGTCGATCGTCAGCGACAATCCCCCAAGCTGATCTTCCTTGTAAGGGTCGGCGCCCGCGAGGTAGCAGATCAGTTCTGGATCGAACTTTTCCAGTCCCATGCTGAGCGCATCGCCAAGGCACGCCAGATAGTCGGCGTCTCCGATCTCGTCGGGCAAATTCAGGTCGAGCGACGAAGGGGGTTTGAACGCAGGGTAATTGTTCAGCTGATGGAGCGAGATGGTGAAGACATCCGTGGTGTGAGTGCTGCGTGCCTTGTTCCCGGGTGGCCCGGGGCGCACGCTGTTCTGCATAGGATTGTGCGGAGGATTCAGATGCACAGGATTCAGAACCGAGGCAGATGCCGGTGGCAGCGGATTGTACGCAACGTGCGCGCCGGAAAAAATCGCGGCCGTCCCGTTTCCCTGATGGACGTCGCAATCTACTGTCATCGCTTTGCGAATCTTCTCATCGCGCTGCATGCAACGGATGGCAACCGCAACATCGTTGATCACGCAGAAGCCTTCGCCGTGATCGGGAAACGCGTGATGGAATCCTCCTCCGATGCTGATGGCCACGCCGTCGATGAGGGCATGATCGGCGGCCAGCACCGATCCGCCAGCGGCGAGCCAGAAGGCGCGTACCAACTCCGGCGAGTACGGGACTTCGAGCTCCAACTCTTCGCGCGCGCTGAGCGTGCCCGTCCTCAACTTCTCAACGTAGCTCGGGGTGTGCACCAGAAGTATGTCTTCGTCGGTGGCCGGCCGAGGGGCGACGAAGTCCGTTGTGGCGGCAACTCCCGACGCGATCAGCCGGTCGTGAATGCACTTGTACTTTTCGGCGGGGAAAACGTGCGACCCGATGGGCAGGTAGTAGTCATCGCTGTAGACGAGTTTGAAGGGAAGCATTCGGGGCTCAGCATTCGGCACTCAGCGGGTCGAGTGCGGAAAACCCCATATCATACGCGATTCCAGGAATCCTGCAGTGACGGTCGGACTGTTTTGCGCCAGAGAGTACTCGCCATCGAGAGCACATAAGAACACAGAGAAGTTGGCTCTTCGTGATTGACAAAGTGGCTTAGAAAAGTTGCTTTCCCCTGTGCGGCTCCGTGTCCTCGGTGGTAAAGAATTCCCTAGCTGCTAAACTTGCCCAGTTGCCTGCCAGGAAAAAATCGCCGCCGCAACTGAGTGCCGCGCCCCCAAATTCCGCTGTGGGCAATGGCCGCATCTTCCTCATCGATACCATGTCCTTCATCTTTCGCGCCTATCACGCCATGGCGCGCCAGCGGCCGATGTCCACCAAGACAGGCGTTCCGACCGCTGCTACGTATGTGTTCGTCAACATGCTGCGCAAATTACGCGATGACTTTTCGCCGGAATATCTGGCGGCGGTTTTCGATATCGGAGCGCCCACGATCCGAAATCAGCAAGCGGAAGCGATCACGACGATCCGCAAGTTCGACATCAAAACGCAGACTTTCAAGGAATCGCAATACGACGGCTACAAGGCGAACCGCGCCGAGATGCCCGAGGATCTCGTGCAGCAAATCCCTTACATTCGGCGGGCGATCGAAGGGTATCGCATTCCAATCTTGCAGCTCGCAGGATACGAAGCCGACGACGTGATCGGAACCCTGGCCCGGAAGGCGGCCGCGGAGTCGTATCCGGTATTCGTGGTGTCGAGCGACAAAGACATGCTGCAGTTGGTGAACGACAAGGTGCAGGTATTGAATCCTCCAAAAGACAACCTGATTTGCGATGCTGCGAAAGTCGAAGAACTTCTCGGAGTGCCTCCGTCGAAAGTTATCGATGTGATGGCTCTGCGCGGCGATTCAGTCGACAACATTCCGGGCGCTCCCGGGATCGGCGACAAGGGTTCGGTCGAACTGATCCAACGCTTCGGTAGCGTGGAGCAGGCGCTGGAACGTGCGGCCGAAGTGGAAAAGAAGACCTATCGCGAATCGCTCCAGAACAACCGCGACAACATCCTCTACAGCAAACAGCTGGTGACGATCGACACCGATGTTGCAGTCGAGTTGGATGTTGCCGCGATGAAAGTTGGCGATCCCGACGTTGAGGCTCTCCGTGCGCTGTTCGCCGAACTCGAATTCACTTCGCTGCTTAAAGAGTTGCTTCCCGTGGTCGAAGTGAAGGCGGGCGATTACCGTGAGATCAAGGCGAAAGTTGAATTTGAGAGATATTTGGAAGGCTTAGGCGAAGGCGCGGCGCTCGCTGTCGCGGTTGCCGCCGAGCAGTCCAACAACATGGAGGAAGAGGAAGAGCCAGAGCCTGCGCAGTCGGGATTTCTGGCCTTGCAGCCCGCGCATGCGACGGAGCGGAACGCTGAAGTCGCAGAGCGCATCGCCGTTTCGAATGCTCCAGGAACCGGAGCCATGGTCGTACTGGAAGACAAGATGCTCGCCGATCGTGTGAAAAACGTGCTGGAAGATGCCGCGGTCCCGAAGACGATTCACGATCTCAAGCTGGCGCTGCACCATTTCGGCGAGCGCAACATCGCTCTCGCGGGAGTGAAGCACGATCCCATGCTCTATTCCTACCTGCTCGATCCGACCTACTCTCCCCATTCGTTGGCCGAGGTTGCACTGCGCCGGTTCAACGTGAAGCTGAGCGGCAACCTGGCGGAAGCGGCGGATGTAACCGGCAGGCTGGCCACCGCTCTCCGCAAAGAGGTCGACGACCAGGGATTGACCTCGGTCTACGAGGAAATCGACGCGCCGCTGGTGCCCGTGCTGGCGCGCATGGAAGACGCAGGGGTGAAGATCGATCTGGCGGCGCTGGAGCGGATGTCCGGGAAGTTGCAGCGCGAGGCCGCCGTCAAGGCGCGCGACATCTATGAGCGTTGCGGCGTGGAGTTCAACATCAATTCGCCAAAGCAGCTAGGCGACGTGCTCTTCAACAAATTGGCGCTTCCGATGCCTGCGAAACACGGGAAAGGAAAGAAGATTTCAACGGCGGTGGATGTCTTGGAAGGATTGGCGGCCGAGCACGAAGTCCCACGCCTGGTGCTCGAATACCGCCAACTGACGAAACTCAAATCGACCTACGTCGACGCGCTGCCCGCGCTCATTCGCAGCCAGAGCGGCCGCGTGCACACAACGTTTGGCCAGACCGGCACCGCCACTGGGAGACTCTCGTCGGCGAATCCAAATCTGCAGAATATCCCGATTCGCACCGAACTCGGGCGCGAGATTCGCGCGGCCTTCATCGCCGAGCCGGGACACGTACTGCTGGCGGCGGATTATTCGCAGATCGAGTTACGCCTGCTTGCGCATTACTCGAAAGACAAATTGCTGGTAGAGGCGTTTCGCCGCGGCGACGACATTCACACCCTGACCGCGTCGCAGGTTTTTGGCGTGCCTCCGCTGATGGTGACGCCCGAACACCGTCGAGCCGCGAAGGTGGTGAACTTCGGCATCGTCTATGGCCTGTCTGCCTTCGGCTTGTCGCAGCAGTTGGGCATCACGACCAGCGAGGCGAAGAAATTCATCGACGCCTATTTCGAAAAATATTCGGGCGTCCGCGCATTCATCGATGCCACGCTCGAACAGGCGCGCCGCGAGCAGAAAGTAACGTCCCTGTTCGGACGCGTTCGCCCCATTCCCGACATCAACAGCAAGAATCCAAATCAGCGCGGCTTTGCCGAGCGCACCGCCGTGAACACTCCGCTGCAGGGAACGGCCGCCGACCTCATCAAGCTCGCGATGATCCGCATTGACGAGGAAATCCGCCAGCGTGGCCTGAAGTCGCGGATGACTTTACAAGTACACGACGAACTCGTCTTCGAAGTGCCGGAGAGCGAAGTAGACACGATGAAGCCGCTGGTGCGCGAGCACATGGAGCAGGCGTATTCGCTCGCCGTCCCGCTGCTGGTGGAAATCGGAGTGGGACCGAACTGGCGGGACATGGAGTAAGGCAGCGTGCCGGGGAAGCAAATGGTGCGGTCCAAGGCTGAGGAAAACTATCCCGGCGTTCCTGTTACAACTTTCCGCTATACTCAAGTCAACGACTCTCGCAAGCGCCGCGTTCGTCATAGATTCCAGCCGCATGACAGGATTTTCGTTCTAAGAGTTTCGATCCTGCGGAGGCAGTCGGATGAGTGCAGCTCCATCGATGGCGTTGGAAAAGGCGCAGCGGCGCGCTTTCTCGCGGTACCCCATCAGCGTACCCCTCGACTTGATCGCGTTGCGGTCCGGTGTCCCCGAAAATTTGCCCGGCCGCTGCACCGATATCTCCGAATCCGGAGTGGGCCTGGTGGTCGCCGGGGAACTTGGTGTGGGCCTGCAAGTCGCGGTTGAATTCCGGCTTCCCCAGGTTGGCGTCCCCGTCCGGGTGCGCGCTCTGGTTCGTTATCAGTCGCGCCTTCACTGCGGGCTTGAGTTTGTCGGGCTGTCGGCGGAGCAACGGGAGATGATTCGATATTGGATCCATTGTTCGTCGATGCAATCGGTGAACCCAATCGTAGAAAAGCCCCGGGTTGCAAAGCCGGAAGCGTCTGCAGTCGCAGTGCGACCGGTGGCGCAGACAAAGCGCGGGATTCGCATCCCGACCCTCGGACTCTATCTGTTGATCGCCGCCGTGCTGGCCCTGATGGGCTTGGCCTGGTGGCAGTGGCAGAGATCCTGGAACGAACTGGAAAAGCGTCCGCCGGCGGTTGAGTCGGAATTGCGTGTCTCCCTAGAGACCGTGCAGAAATCGATGATTGCGAACATGGTTCCCATGTCTCTGCAGACTGCGCCGGGGAAACTCTGATTAAGTCCCGGTTCCCCCTCGTGTACCCTGTGGTTTATGCCTTCTGCCGACACTGAACCAGAGTTTCCTTAGGGCGCTAGTCGAATGTTTCAGCCCGCTCGAAAGGCACACCAATCTGGTCTTTTGCCGAGACAATCGCGGCGCCGTCGACGTGCCAGTCGATGTTCAACGCCGGGTCGTTCCACGCCACCGTGCGTTCGTGCTCGGGCGCATAGAAATCGGTTGCCTTATAGAGGACGTGGGCCGCCTCTGACACGACCCGGAAGCCGTGAGCAAATCCGCGTGGAATCCATAGGATGTGTTTGTTCTCCCCGGAAAGCTTGATGGCTTCCCACTTCCCGAAGGTGGAAGAGTTGCGTCGCAGGTCGAGAGCGACGTCGAGAACCTCGCCGGTGACCACGCGCACAAGCTTCCCCTGGGGCTGGCGAATCTGGTAGTGCAATCCGCGTACGACGTTCTTTTCGGAATACGAATGATTGTCTTGCACGAACGTCTCTGGGATGCCAAGTTCCGCAAACACGCGCTGGTTGTAGCTTTCCAGAAAAAATCCGCGATCGTCGCCGAATACGCGCGGTTCGAGAAGCAGAAGTCCGGGGAGGCTGGTGGCGATTTTTCTCATAGAAAAGTGTTTATGAATCAGAACACGCGTTCCCGCAGCAATTGCAGCAGGTAGGCGCCGTATCCGTTATTCCGCATCGGCCGCGCCAGGTCTTCCAGTTGGGCCGCCGTGATGTAACCGGACCGGTACGCGATTTCTTCGGGGCACGCGACCATAAGGCCCTGGCGTTTTTGCAAGGTCTGAATGAACAGGGAAGCGTCCATCAAAGCTTCGTGCGTTCCGGTATCGAGCCAGGCCGTACCCCGGCCCATCACGCAGACATTGAGCTGTTTGCGCTCCAGATACGCGCGGTTGACATCGGTGATTTCAAGTTCGCCGCGCTTCGAAGGCTTGAGCCTCGCGGCAATTTCGACCACCTGCCGATCGTAAAAATAAAGTCCCGTAACCGCGTAGCGCGATTTCGGACGCTTCGGTTTTTCTTCAATGCTGAGCGCCTTGCCCTGCGCATCGAACTCAACCACGCCGTACCGCTCCGGGTCATTCACGGGATAAGCGAAAACGCGGGCGCCCTTGGACTGGAGAGTCGCGTCGCGCAATTCTCTGACGAGATCGTGACCGTAGAAAATGTTGTCGCCGAGCACCAGTGCGCACCCGCTGGAGCCTATAAATTCCTTGCCGATCAGAAACGCTTGCGCGATACCCTCCGGCTTCGGTTGCGCTGCGTATTGAAAGTGGATACCGAACCGCGAGCCATCGCCGAGCAGGTGCTGAAAGCGCGGCAGATCCTCGGGCGTCGAGATGAGCAGAATTTCCCGGATGCCGGCCAGCATCAGTGTTGAGAGCGGGTAGTACACCATCGGTTTGTCGTACACCGGCAGCAGGCTCTTCGGGAGCGCGTGAGTGACGGGATACAGTCGCGTCCCCGATCCTCCCGCCAGAATGATGCCTTTGTAATTCGGTTGCGTGGTCTTGCTCATGTCGAGTGTCAGTCTCAGCTTCTCTTCTTACGGAAGTCTGATTAAGTTTCTTCGGGGCCTCCGTGCATCCCCGTGTACCCCGTGGTTTGCGCTTTCTGCCGACACCTTATCGGACTTGCCTCAAAGTTCGGTGGCATATTGCCTCGCCATCCATTGGCGATAGCTGCCGCTGGTGACGTCGCGGACCCACTCGTCGTGTTCAAGATACCAGCTCACGGTCTTGCGCAGGCCGCTTTCGAATGTCTCCTGTGGCCGCCAGTTCAGTTCGCGCTCGATCTTACGCGTATCCATCGCGTAGCGGCGGTCATGGCCGGGGCGGTCTTTGACGAACGTGACCAGTTTGTTGTGAGGAACGACGGAGTCATGCGGGCTCAGTTCGTCCAGTAACTGGCAGACGGCGTCGACAATCTCGATATTCTTCTTCTCGCTGCGCCCGCCAATGTTGTAGGTTTCTCCGACGCGCCCGCCCGCGAGCACGGTCCGGATGGCGCGGCAGTGATCCTCGACGTAGAGCCAATCGCGAACGTTCTTGCCATCGCCATACACCGGCAGCGGTTTGCCGCCGCACGCATTCAAGATCATGAGCGGGATCAGTTTTTCGGGAAACTGGTACGGGCCGTAATTATTGGAACAGTTTGTCGTCAGAACGGGCAGGCCATACGTATGGTGATAGGCGCGGACCAGATGATCGGAAGCCGCCTTCGACGCCGAGTACGGACTGTTGGGCGCGTAGGGCGTCGTCTCGCTGAAAGCCGCGTCGTCGGGGCCGAGCGATCCGTAGACTTCATCGGTGGAAACGTGCAGGAAACGAAACGACGAGCGATCCGCTTCCGGCAGCGCCGACCAATAAGCGCGCGCTTCTTCAAGCAGGCTGAATGTGCCGTTGACGTTGGTGCGAACAAAATCGTCGGGGCCGTGGATGGACCGGTCGACATGGCTCTCGGCGGCGAAATGAACGATCGTGCGCGGCTGTTCGCGCCGAAGCAAATCGCGCAAACAATCTCGGTCGACGATGTCGCCCCGCTCAAAGCGATAGCGCGGATCGCTTTCGACGGCTCGCAGGTTCTTGAGATTGCCGGCGTAAGTCAACTTGTCGAGATTGACGACCCGCGCACTCTCCGAGGCAATCCATTGGAGAATGAAATTCGAGCCGATGAAGCCCGCGCCACCGGTAACCAGGATTCGATCTTCCATGCGAGTCGGATCGCAGCGCTCTGAAACGCCGCGCTCCGATTCTAATCGGAATCGCAGCCGCGCGCGAAGTCGTTGCCAGCTTCGGATGTAGGAATTTCAGGTTAGGCTGGGCACGGGTTGACTGGGCACAACCGCTTCGGTGTCGAAAACCGCTGCCAGACCATGAATCACAGACGCCAACCGCACCGCCGCTAGGATCGACTCTTCCGTCATGCCTTTGCTGCGGAGCACCTGCTCGTGAGAATCGACGCAAAGTCCGCAGCCATTGATGGCCGAGGCCGCGGTGCACCAGAGTTCGAAATCGATGGGATCGACTCCGTGGTTGCGCAAAACGTTCATGCGCAGTCTCGCCGGCAGCGTCGCATACTTCGGATTTTTTGCCAGATGCTGGAAGCGGTAATAGACATTGTTCATGCCCATGATGGCGGCAGCGCTTTTGGCGGCTTCCAGGGCTTGCGGCGACAGGTGCGAAGCCGCTTCCGCTAACAGTGTCTGCAGCAGTCGCGGGTTGCGCGATGCGATGGCGGACACGGCCACCGTACCCCAGATCTGCTGCTCGTTCAGTTCCTGCTGTTGCAGCAGCGTCGACAAGTTCAGTTTCAAATCTTTCGCGTACGTGGGGACAGTATCGAGAAGCTCATTGAGTGTCATAGTTCGCTCACCGTTAGCGTCACTCATAAACTGTCGTCCCGACCCTGAGCTTGTCGAAGGGGAAGGACCTGCGGTTCGCCGCGACAGCCGACCCGCTTTCCTTTCGACACTCTCAGAGTCAGAATGAACAAGCTCCACAAATCACACGACCAGTGTCGCTTCGCCCTTCTTCCAGTTGCACGGGCAGAGTTCGTCGGTCTGCAAAGCATCGAGCACGCGCAGTACTTCCTGCGGATTTCTTCCGACCGAAAGATCCGTCACCATCACGAAACGGATGACGCCCTCCGGGTCAACGATGAAGGTGGCACGCTGCGCGACCCCGGCCTTCGGATCGAGAATGCCGAGCATCCCGCACAGATCGCGCTTGATGTCCGCCAGCATGGGGAACGGCAGGTTGTGCAAATCCTCGTGGTGGACGCGCCAGGCGCGATGCACGAACTCGGAGTCGGTGCTGCCTCCGAGAAGTTGCGTGTCGCGATCCAGAAATTCTTTATTCAGCTTGCCGAACGCTGCGATTTCCGTCGGGCAGACGAAAGTGAAATCCTTGGGCCAGAAGAAATACACTTTCCACTTGCCGCCGTAGTCCTGGTCGGTGATGGTTTTGAATGCTTTGTCGCTATTGTCGGTGCTGACGGTCGCCGTCAGCGAGTATGAGGGAAATTGTTCGCCTACTGCTAGCATTTTGATTCTCCTAAAAGTTGATCTAAGATCCGATTCTCTTTTCAAGACGACTGCTGACAGAACTCCTCTTTGCGGAGCCCAAATCCGCCCAGCGCAAAGAATGCCCTTGCTTCTTGCGCTTAATCCCTGAAATTTCATGAAGCCTGCGAGAAAGCCGATTGGGTCCTGACTCAGTCGGGCGGCATCTTCAGGCTACCCTTACTTGCATACCAAAAAGGAGGGAACTTGTCTGTGATCTGTTTCCACATGCTATCGATGCATTGGACTCCGCGCCGAACGCAGATTCTTTCCAGGCGGAGCGCCTCCGTCGGTTCAAACCCGGCTCATACGACTGGAGTTCGATCCAGAGACGCTGCTGCGCTCCCGGAATCAACAACCTGCTCCTGCGGCGCGTGATCCCTCCAGCCCAGAACGTGGTAATACACCTTCTCGATCGATTGAGCGATCTCCGGCCACAGGTACTGACTCTGGATTCGCTCACGTTCGTTCATCGCCGCCCGGCGGCGAAGTGCCGGATTGTGGATGAGCAGGTCGAGCATGACCGCAAGATCGTCCCGGTCCCCGCGCCGAAAGGTGAAGCCGGCGCCCTCGACCACTTCCTTGTTTTCCGGTATGTCGCTGGTCAGCACGCATACGCCCGCCGCCATGGCATCCAGTAGCGCCAGCGACAGCCCCTCAAGTTCCGACGGAAGCACGAACAGCGCTGCATGGCCGAGAAGTTCCTCCAGATCGCGCCCCGAGACCCACGGGAGAAAACGCACCCTCTCCGATTCGTGGCGGCTCAAGCTCTTAACATACCCATCGGAATGACTCGATCCTCCGGCCAGAACCAGTTTCATGTCGGTGTGTATATTCTCAAAAGCCTCGATCAGCAGGTGGCAGTTCTTCTCCGGCGAAAACCTCCCTAGAAAAAGGACATAGTTGTCCGGACGAAGATTCCACTCGCTCAATCGGCGAGGCATTCGCGCCGGCGCCAGGGTGGCTCCATTTGGAACGTAAACGGTGTCGCGGTTGTAGCGTTGGCGATAGTACTGCTGCAGGGTTTGCGAGACGACCATGGTCGCGTCAGGCAACGATACGGCGGCCGCTTCTCCCCACCGCAGCACCCGCGACGCAATTCGGCCCCATTTGCCGCGCTGCCAATCCAGCCCCTGCACCGTGACCACCGTCTTCTTGCCCGCCAGCCGAGGAAGAAAAGAAAACAGCGCGGGCCCCAGGCAGTGGTAATGGACAATATCGCAATCCGACGTCATGGCATGCGCCGTGCTCAGCAGCGTGTGAATGAAAGTCTCCAGATGCTTGGAGCGGATCGTCGGCAGCCGCCGTATCCGCATGCCGTGGTGCGTCTGCATGGGAGGAGTGAAATAACTGCGGCAATAAACCGTAACTTCGTGTCCCAGGCGCACAAGTTCGTGGCCAGCCTGCTCGTAATAGGATTCGATGCCGCTATATTTCGAGACCACGCCGCGCCCGCCGATAAACGCGACACGGACCCCGCGCCCCGGGCCTCTGCGCTGACCGGCGTCCTCGCCCCTCCCGGCGGAGAACGAAAGACTTTTTTTGGCCGATGTGAGCCGGTAGTACAGTTCGAGCAGCTTCTCCAGGTGTCGATCGGGGTCGTGGTTCTCTTTCACGCACCTCCGAGCGGCAGCGCCCATTCTCTCGATCAGATCGGGGCGGTCAAACAGGAATCCGATGGAATGAGCGAGTTGGTCCCGGTCCCCGTCGGAATAAAGCAGACCGGTCACGCCATGTTGCACCAGTTCCCGCCGCGAACCTGCGTCCGAGGCGATCACCGGACGTCCCCAGGCATACGACTCCAGAATCGATTTCCCCAAAGTCTCATATGCGTGCGACGGAAACACAGAGAAGCAGCAACCGGCGATGAGTTTCTGTAGTTCTTCGCCGTGCACCGTGCCCGCGAACAAGACTTGGCTCAAGTTCAATTCCTTCGCCAGCGCCTCCAGCCGGGGACGTTCCGGACCGTCCCCCGCGATAACCAGCGGAATGTGCGGCAGTCGCGCCATGGCGCGCAACAGTTCATTCACGCCTTTCTCGGCCGAGAGCCGGCCGAGGTAGAGCACGTATCCTTCGTCGGCGGTGAGTTGTTCGTCGCCGGGGAGAGCCTGAAAATGAGGCAGCACTTCGATGCGCTCCGCCGGGAACCCGGCCGCGCACAATTTCTTGCGCACGAATTCGCTGGGAGCCAGAAACAGGTCCACGCAATGTTCGTACGTGCCCAGCCACTTGTGCAGGTAGGCTTCGGCGGCAAGAATCGCCGCGCTCGAACGCGGGCCGTCGTAACACCCGTTTGTGGCGGCGTGGTGGAAAGCGCCGTGGATGCACAGCTCGCAGGGGTGTCCGTCGGCGACCAGATTGTAGGTTGGGCACAATAGCTTGAAATCGTTCAGGTGATAGACCACGGGAATGCCCTGCCGCTTCAACTCCCACAAAATCGAAGGCGACAAATGGTGGTAGATGCCGCGCACGTGGGCGACATCGGGCTCGAAGTCGGCCAGGCAACGCCGCATGGCCCGCCGGGCGGAGAGCGAATAAATCGCGTGCGCCGCCATCCGGACCTTCTTCAGCAGGCCGGCGTTGGGATCCTTGAAATCGACACGCGGAATCCGGTAGCTGCGTCCGGTGAATGCCGGAAGGCGGCGGTGGTCCATCGTGAACAAAGCGGTTTCGTGGCCGCGCTCATCCATTCGGTGAATGAGGTCAAAGAGATACGATTCCGTACCGCTAAACGGATAATCGTACTTGTTGCAATACAGGATCCGCATAGTCACCGTCCGAGGGTTGAAGCCGTGTCATGAACTCCTGCGCAAAAGCGCGCAGATTTCGCTGGCGATTATAGGAAGCGGCAATGCTCGCCGCCGCCGCCTGCTGGATTCCCGCCAAGGAGGATTGGTTGGCGTGAATCCAACGGACGGCGCTGACAAAATCGGGCACCGAGCCCGGCTGGTAAAGAAATCCCGTGCGCTCGTGGTCAACCAGTTCCGGAATGCCGGTGATCGCAGGCGCCAGCACCAGTCTTTCCTGAGCCATGGCCTCCATCAGAACCACCGGAATCCCCTCGCTCTGGCTGGTCATGACGACCAGGTCGGCATGCCGGTAATAGCTGGGTAGGTCGGCGCGCGGAACCTGGCCGATCAGGGAAACATGTCCTTGCAGCCCCAACGCCGCAATCTGGCGTTCCAGCGCGGCACGCTCCGGCCCCTCACCCACGATCCAGCAGAGAAAGTCGAGACCTTGGTCGCGCAGCGAGGCGCAAGCCCGGATGAGAAAGCCATAGTCTTTTACCCGGTGCAGTCGTCCAACCGCGAGCAGGCACAACCGTCGCCTCTCCGCCTCGACTGCGGGTTTGCCAGGCCAGGGCAGCACGCGATCCACCCCCAGCCGCTGCACGATGACTTTCTCCGGCGACGTTGCAGGGTAGTTGCGGAGTATGTGCTGGCGGTTGAAATCCGAAATGGTCACGCAGAACTGACACGCGCGCAGCTTGGCCGAGAGCAGATCCGCGCGCTGTAGCAGATCGGAGCCATGCAGCGTAAAACTGAATCCGACACCCAGCAGTTGCGCCGCGGTCAAGGCCATCCATGAGGCGAAATATCCATGGTGCGCGTGGATGTGTTCGACCTCGAATGGCGCCAGTTGCTCCGCCAGCTCGGCACCCATCAACGTGTGGCCCAGCGCCCGAATGCGAAGCGTCGGAGAAGCGCCGCGCTCCCACAGCAAGGGCCGCAAGATCTGCCAAAGGCTTTGCCGATCGGAGGCGAGCCGCCGGGCCGCCCGCATCAGGTTCTCGTCCGAGAGCGGCTGGAAATACCGCGTCTCTTTCCAAAACGAGCGCTCCGCCAGGCTGAGATCTCTCGGCGAGACGCGTTTGCCGCTGCAGCAGATCACTTGCGTTCCGCAGCGGCGTAATTCCGCAATTTCATCCATCACATAAGTTTCGAGCGGAGAAGGAAATTCGTTGGCGATATAGGCGATCGTACTCATGCAACCAACTCCTCGGACGCGCACAGCATCCCGGCAACCGTGAACACCAGTCCAATCACAAACTGGTATGCCATGTCGACGAAGAAGGCGTTAAACAGATAAACGCCAAGCAAAATCGGCCAGACCTTGCGCAGGGAAGCGACGCTCGCGCTCTCCCCGGGCCGGCCGTGCCACGAAAGGCGGAAGAGGTTGAAGAACAGAACGCCATAAAGGGCCAACCCCGGCACTCCGAACTCAACCAGCAAGGCGAGATACGTGTTGTGTACGTAAAAGGTGCGAAGGCGATAGCCCGACATGCGGCGGCCCAGCTCTGCATACATCCTGCCGGCAGACCAGCCGGTCAGCGGCCGTTCCTGAAACATCGCCCAGCCCGCGTCATACACCGCCAGACGCGCCTCCACCGGACCACGTTCTTCCGTGCGCTCTCCCAACGCCGTTTTCAGCGCATGGTCGTTAAAGCTGACGGCGACGACGGCCAGCAGACTCGCAACCGCCAACAGGGCGCACGCCGCCAGCACACGCCGCTTGATCCTGCGGAATCCAAGAACCATGGCTGAGAAGGCAAACGCGATCCAAACCGCGCGCGTCATCGTGGCTAGGATCGCCACCGGCAAAGCCAGCCACAGCAATCTGGCGACGATCTTGCGCTTTTGCGGCAGCGCCAGCACAAGAATCCCAAGGATATTCAACGAAACGCCGTTAGCGACCGCCTGGAGAAATGGTCCGCGAGCACGGTCGGGATGAAACCCAAGGCTTTCGTCAAGAATGAAACGCGGAAAAATGAGCGACCGGGCATCCGCGAGAAATGCAATGGAAATGAATACCAGATACGCGAGCGCCAGACAGACGAAGACCGCAAAATGCCTCCGTTGAGCTTCGCCGCGAAACACCAAAACCGCAACGTGAAACAGCGCAAACGGAACGATATATTTGCTGGCGATGATGCTCCACATTTGTGCGTCGAATGGCTCCCGCAGCACACGCAACACAGCAAGTGCCATCAGACCGAGCATGGGCAAGCTCAGTCCGGCAAAAAATGGAACCTTCTCGCCCAGCGTCATCGCACGCAGAGCGACGAAAAAGACGAGCACGGCGAACGCGACTCGGTCGGCGTAGAACGAAAAAAGGTCCGGCGGACGGAACAGAAAAACCGTCATCGCGGCCACATAAAGCACCGATGGAAAAGCCAAGCCCAGGTGCAGCGGCCGAAGCAGCACCGCGGCGGCGCGCCACTGCCACTTGTCCTCCTGATCCCAAGTGAGGGCGCTGCTGCTCACGGCGTTGCTGTTCGTGGCCAAAGTCAGGCTCCTTCCGGCGCGAACAGCACGCGAACCGTGCGGGCCAGGATGAGCAGGTCCAGCCGCAGAGTCCAGGTTTCGATATAGGTGAGATCGAGGTGCATGTTGAGTTCGAACGACGGACAGCCGCGCGCCGTAATCTGCCACAGCCCCGTGATGCCAGGTCTCACGTCCAGACGCCGGTAGTGTTGCAGCTCGTAATGATTGACTTCGTCGACCGGATGAGGCCGCGGTCCCACCAGGCTCATCTCCCCGCGCAGCACATTCCACAGTTGCGGCAGTTCGTCCAGGCTGTAGCGGCGGATAATCCGGCCGATGCGAGTGATTCTGGGGTCGTTGTCGATCTTGAAAATCGGCCCTTGTCTCTGGTTCCGTTCGCGTAACTCTTCCTTGAGGTGCTCGGCATTGGTCACCATGGAGCGAAACTTGTAGCAGCGGAAGCGGCGCCCTTTGACCCCCGTGCGCTCGGCCGAGTAAATAACCGAACCCGGCGAGTCCAGCCGGATCAGCAGGGCCACGACCGCCATGACAGGACTGCCCACCGCAATCCCAAGTGCGGCTCCCATTACATCGATCGCCCGCTTCAGAAACAAAGCCGCGTCCGGCAATGGTTCCCGATGCAAGGTGACCACCGGCACTTCTCCGATGCGATCGACGCAGCCGTCCGTCCACGGTCCCGGCGGCAGATCGGGAACGGCGCGAATGTCCAAATGGTTTCGGTACGCCACTTCCGCAGCCTCTCGCATCCGGGCGGGTTGGCCCGGCAGCACGAGGATGACCTCGTCGATGAACTGGGCGCGCGCCAGCCAGTCGAGGTCCGCCACTCGCCCCAGCACTGCCGGAGAAAGAGGCAGGTCGTCGTCCACGAACCCGCAGATCGTCGCGCGGCGAAGAGGATCATTGCGTAAGGTGGAGGCAATGCAGCGGGCAAGCGGACCGCCTCCCACGATAAGGATCTTGCGCAATTCGCTTTCATGCTGGTGCCGCTTCCACACAAACTGCCTAAGCCAGCGCGACAATATGAGTCCGGTCAGGCTGCTGGTGAACGCCGTAGTGGCAGCCAGTGTGTGCACTTGTCCCCACGCAGCGATGCCGACCAATCCGATCGCGAATAGGATTGACCGCGCCAGAACTGGAGCTGTCCCGCTGGCAAACGGGTTCCCAGCGTTGGCGTAGATCCCCTCCGAGAAGCCGAAGAGCGTCACCAGAACCGCGAACGCCGGCAAACAAGCCCAAGGCAGGCTCCACCTCGGAAATAGAAGCGAAGACGCGCCGCATACCGCCCCCAAAACCAGCAAATCGGCGGTCACCAACTGGAAAAGTGCGAACCGGTCGCCACTAGGGTGAGGCAGCAGCTGTTCCATGGGCCGCACCGCGCGCTCCGCGGTCGTTTCTTTGATCGCGTTGACGGGGTGTGTGGTAGCAGCATCGGCTGCCGGCGGCGCAACCCCGGCACGCGGCATTGCCGGCGTCCCAGGAATCATGCGAGCGTACTGCGAGGGGCAAACTTCGTCCCTTGTCTCCCACAGCCGGTTTGTGGTCAATTCGCCCATGGCATTCACAGATTCCGGTACAAGCCTTGCGGAACAGGAAAACGGCGCTCCGCCAGTACGGTCCCGAGCAAAGGGACTTGTGCCTTGCGTAGCTGATCTTTGAGTTGGCTGGCGACCATGCGTCTGGTCCTGTTGGCAGCGAGTACCAGCACCAGGCCGTCGCACGTCTGGCCTATGTTTGCCGTCAGCCAGGAAACCGGAGCGCACCACAAAATGGAAAAATCAAACTGCGACATGAGCTCACGGAGCCGCCATAGGTTCTGCTCGCTGACCCTCTGCCCGCCTGCGTCCGCCATCCAGCTCTGGCGAGGAACCATCCACAGACGCTGTCCCATCGGCCAGGTCGTCAGCGGAAGGTTGGGCGGCGCAATCTGCAACTGGCTTTGCAGCAGGACCGGATCTGTGTGTGCGTCAATCAATCCGATGTCGTACTTGTCTTCTTCCGCCAAAGCGCGGGCCACGTCGAGGCATAGATCCGCCGTCTTCGTCGCGGCGTCGACCGGCGCAAATCCAACATGCCGCACCACCGCCGATTCAGGCCGGAAGAAAAGTTGCTGCACCAACGCTTGAATCTGCTCATCGCGCACCGACGTTACCGCGGCAACCGCCGGGCGCGGGACGGGCTCAAGAATCGGCGCTGCCTGCGGTTGCTCCACCACATGCGGCATATCCACAAGGATGTCCCGGAAAGCGCTCATTCAATCACCACCCTGGGCCGGCCGGTCCGAGAAAAAAAGGGGCGCACAACTCTGGGTTCATGCGCCGGCAGCCAGGCCAGCACCGGCACTTCCAGCAGTCCCAACGCTTCGTCGGGAGTGCGAATCGTCGGGTCGAAGTACTCCGTCATAAACGCGATCCCAACGGTGAAAGCCACGGCCAGTACAAACGCGAACGCAAAGTAAAGGAGGATGTTGTGCTCCGCCAGGGCTGGAGCCGTCGGTGCCTCCACGATCGCCACATTAAGGATGCGCCGCTCGTCGAGCGCGTCGCCAATGCGCGCTTCCTCGCGCTTGCGCAGGTAGAGCAGATAGTTGTCTTCGTCGGCCTTGGCCGTGCGCATCAGATCCTGTTGGTCTACCGAGTCGGATTGCATCTGCTGCGCCCCCTGTCGCAGCGATACGACCTGAGCCCCGGCATCGGACTGCCGCGCCCGCAAGCCGTCCCACTGCACCTGGGCTTTCTCCAAATCCATCCGCGCCCACTCGTAGTTGGGATCCTTGTCGCTGGTTTCGTCGCGAATGGGAGTCAGCCCTTCGGCGGCAATCGTCGCTTTCGTGTCCTCGATTTCCTTTTCCACTTCCTGCACCAGCCGGTACGACGGCTCGTAGCGCGTGAGCAGTTCGGTGCGCTTGAGTTGCAGCTCCAGCAGGTGCGTTTTCATCTTTTCGAGAGCTTCCGGATTGTCGGCCCACCGCTTAAGGGTCACCGAACGCGAGGGAAACGACTTGAGCTGTTCTTGCAGGGATGCCATCCGCCGCTCGGTCTCGACGCGATCCTCGTCGATCTGCCGGTAGGTAGCTTCCGCTTCGCCCAACTTCTGCAGCGCGATGTCGCGTTCCAGCGCCGCCGAAACCACGCCCCGAGTGCGAGTGAAGCGCACCAGTTCGGCTTCGGATTGATGCAGTCGCGTTTCATATTCTGCAGTTTGCTGATTGAAGAACTGATTCTCCCCCGGAGGCCGCTGCAGATTCGTATGCCTTTGCACATACACAGTCGAGAGCGCCGACAGCACGCGCGCAGCCTTTTCCGGACTCGTGTCCTTGTAGCGAACCTGGATCAGATTCGACTTCTTCAGCGCCTCCACATCGAGGCGGCGCGACAGTTTGCGGACCGCATGTTCGACCTCCTCGGCCCGCTCCGAATCCGGGGTGTCAGCGGGAACCAGTTCCGCCATGGCCACAACTTTTTTCAGCAGATCCTCGTCGCGCAGCAGTTCGACTTCGGAATTCAGCTCTTCCTCGGTAATGTCCGGTCGGGTGAAATCCATGGGGCTCGGGGGCTGGGACGAGACAACGGGGTCATAACGGCCCCGGCGCAGCAGTACCTTGAAGTGCGATTCATAGCGTGCCGAAAACACCACCACCAGCATCGTCGCCGCCAACACCGCGCCAAACGCGGCGGCCACAAGCCGTGGCCGCCGGAACAGCGTAGCCGCAAGTTCGCGCGGTGTGGGGGAAACACTCGTGCGCGAGCTCACGATCAGTTCGTTGGACATGGCGGGTAGAGCAGTCGGTCAGCTCCGGCAAGACTTTAGGGAATCGGCCAGATTTTGCAGACGCAAAGTGAACGCTGCCACTCCTTTCTTCTAGAACTAAATCTAGAACTGCGATGGATTCATATACCAACTCAGCGCGTTGGTCGGAACATACCTGCGGATTTTCGAGATCCGGCTCTGCGGCACATACACAAAATCGCCGGCTTGCAGGTGCAGATCCTCGTGCAGATCGTGAGCATCCAGCATCTTCTTCAGGTCGATCACGTGCGACTCCGCCACGTACGCGGAAATCCGCCGAAACACCACCACCTGCGAATGCCGGGCCTGCTGCGTGAATCCGCCCGCAATCGCCACCGCTTCGTTGACGGTCAGGTCCCCGCGCAACTCATACTTGCCTGGCCGCGCCACCTCGCCCGAAGCGAGAAAGTACGGCTTGTCAAAGTCTTTCAAGGTCACGGTGACCTCCGGCTCGTGCAGAAAGCCGCGGTAGGCGTTGGCAACCGCCTGCTGCATCTCCGGCACCGTGCGTCCTTCCGCGAACAGCGTCCCCGCGCCTCTCAGCGCCACAAAGCCGTCGGGCTGCACCGTCAACGTCTGATTGAAGTCGGGAGAGAACGTGAAGTTCACGTCCATGGTGTCCGATTTCGACAGCCGATAAAGCGGGTGGCGTTCCCCTCCGAATGCAGGATCTCCCTTGCCACCCGCTTTCCCGGGTTGTGTGATCGCTCCGTTACTGGAAACGCTCGTGTCGAACCGGTCCTGACTCTGCGAGCTCTCCGCCGCCGCGATCTTGCCGGTGGACGGAGCAGAGGATGCAGGGGCCGAAATGGCTGGCGGCACAGTCTCCTGAGCGGACGCGATCACGGCGAGCTGCAGGATGAGCATGCCCGCAACTCCCAAAACGACGTGTTTAGCAATTACATTCATCTCCGGACTCTCGCCATTGCTCTGAATGGCGAACTCCGCCGCGCCAATGTCGGCGCCGCATGCCAGAAGGTACCTGTGCGGCCCAAACTCAACAAGACTTGGAAAGTAGTATCCACATGGGTACATGGCACGTTCCGGCCAGGGAAAGCGTGATGAAGCTTCAGATGAGCTGTTGGGCTTGCGGTCTCGCTCACCCGCGATTCATTCCCGCGAGAGCTCTGCCGCAAAAATGGTGCACAATCGAGGCCCCGCGAAAGTAGACAACAACCTGCCGATTCGTCACCAACGGGGTGTGATGGGGCCTACATACGATCCGTACGCTTTAGGGCATGATGGCAGCGTGAATACCCTACGCGTGACCAGGCAAACCAGGCTGTCGAAACCGAAACCGCCCGCGAAGACCGCGCCGGACGTAACCGAAGTCGTACACGTCCTGGTCGCCGACTCCGGCCCCATTCAATCTCAACTCCTGACCCGAGCCCTGAAATGCCGTCGCGACTTTCAGGTTTCCGCCGTTGCCTTGGAGGCATCCGCTCTCCACAAGTTTCTGCAATCCAATCAAGCCGACGTGATCTTGATCGCGGGGAATCACCTGCCCGATTTGGGTTTGTTGCGCTGGTTGCGCCTCTCCTATCCCAAGGTCGCTCCCGTGCTGCTCGCCGAAAGCGATGATCGCGAACTCGTGGTCAATGCCTTCCGCGCCGGCGCCAAGGGCCTCTTCCTATTTGCCCAAACTCCATTTCCCATGCTCTGCAAGTGCATCCATTGCGTGTTCCGCGGCCAGGTCTGGATCAACCGCCAGCAGATGAACTACGTGCTCGAGGCCTTAGCCGAGGTGCCCACTCTACGCGTTGTTAATTCCAACGGAAGATTCCTCCTGACCCCGCGCGAGGAGCAGGTGGTCGCCCTCGTCGCCGACGGCATGACCAACCGCGGAGTCGCCGCCGAATTGGGCCTCAGCGAACATACGATCAAGAAATATCTGTTGCGCATCTTCGATAAGGTGGGTATTTCCAGCCGCGTCGAACTGGTCCTCTACGCCGTCTCCCACGGCGAAAATCGTCCCTCGGAATGGATGCCCAGCACCGCCTGACCCCAGAAGCGCCCCGGACGATTACAATGGCACCATGCGGAGAAGCCAGGAGAGCGCCCCGTGACCATTCCCGGTTCTCAATTCCAATCCAGAGTCTCCCGCCGCTGGACCGTCATCGCTTCCGGTCTGCTCGTGCTGGCGCTGGCCTTGGTCGTCATCTATACCGGCCCCGCTGCTTTTTACAGTCCCATCGCCCTGGTCGTCGTCGCCGCCATCGGACTCGCCGCCTTGCTCTTCCAGGTTCGCTTTCGTCAGGATCTCCCCAACATCCATTCTCCTCTTTGGCTGAACGTTCTCGGAATCCTCTTTGCCCTGGCCTCGTTATTTTCGAATTCCCTTCGCATGACGCGCCGCATGCTCGATTTGGTGGCCTTTGCCGCCGTAGTCTGCTTCGGCATCAGCGGAGCTCTCATCCTGCAAGCCCTCCGCCGCGCCGTTCGATCGCAGCGCACCGCTGCGATCGAGTAGCGACAATCGACTTTGCCAGTGGAGAGCCGGGCGTCCTCGCCCGGCAGAGATGGACCCGTCCATATCGCATCGTCGCTCGGCAGTGGTCGTCATCTCTAAGACTTGTCATCCTGAGCGTAGCGAGGGACCTGCCTTTACTAAGTCTTGTCATCCTGAGCGGAGCGAAGGACCTGCTTTTGCCCGCACAATCCCACTTTCTGGGTTGCTCATTTCAAACTGCACCACGACCCATCGCGCCTTCCCATTTACAATCCTGCCATGCGCGTCACCCTATTCGGTGCCTCCGGACTCCTGGGCCAGGAACTCGTTCGCGAGCTGAGCGCCGACCCGATCAACGACCTGCTCACCGCCCTGTCTTCCCAAGACGCCGACCTGCGCGACCCCACCCGCGTTCGCGAACGAATTCGCGATTCCCGTCCTGACTGGGTGATCCTCTCTGCCGCCTACACCGACGTGGATGGCTGCGAGTCCCATCGCGACCAAGCCTTCGCCGTAAATTGCGAAGGCGCCGTCAACGTAGCGCAAGCCGCCCGCGCAGCCGGAGCGCGCCTGCTCTTCCTCAGCACCGACTACGTTTTCGATGGCACAAGGCGCTCGCCCTACGAAATTACCGACGCCAGAAATCCAACCAGCGTCTATGGCGAAAGCAAAGCCCGCGCCGAGGAACGCCTGCAAGAAATTCTTCCCGAAGTCTGCATCGCCCGCACTTCCTGGCTCTTCGGCCACGGAGGCAAATGCTTTCCCGCCACGATTCTGAAGCTGGCCTCCACTCGCCCCGAAATTTCAGTAGTCAACGACCAGCGCGGCAGCCCAACCTTCACGTCCGACCTGGCATCAGCACTGGTCCAACTCTGCCGAGCAAATGCCCAAGGCATCGTCCACGCCACCAACTCCGGCAACTGCACCTGGTTTGATTTCGCCGCAGAAATCGTCCACGCCGCCGGCCTGCCCACCAAAGTCAACCCAGTAACCACCGCCGAATTTCCCCGCCCCGCGCGCCGCCCCGCCTACTCCGTTCTGTCGCCCGACAGCCTCCACGCCCTCAACATCCACATGTCCAGTTGGCACGATGCCTTGCGCCGCTATCTTGCGAGCGCTCCCGCTGCTTCGGGGGTCTCCTCTGGTTTGTCCAAGTAGCCTTTCGGATCGCGCCGATTTGCGCTTACATACTTTTTCAAGAACTCGACAAATCTCTACGTCCATGACGGGTCCGCAGGCTTACCTTGCGGGTAGTTGGTTCTGCGTCATGGGCTGCGCACGCGCTTTTACGGCAGCCGCACAGTTTCCAGCCGGAGAAAAATCATGAAAGCCGCTCTCGTCTTAGTCCTTTTCGCTGTTTCCGCATTTGCGCAAGACCAAACTGCCATAACCACCGCCGAAGCCGCCTGCGGCCCCAAGAACGTCAAATTCGACGCCAGACAAGATACGACCCAGCATCCCGTCTCTCAACCCGATCCCAACAAGGCTCTGGTCTATATGGTCCAAGACATCGGGGAAGCGCAGTGCACCGGGTGTGCTCTCACGAAAGTGGGATTGGATGGCGCGTGGGTCGGAGCCAATCAGGGCAGTTCCTACTTCTTCTTCACCGCCGAACCCGGCGAGCACCACCTCTGCGTAAACTGGCAATCCTGGATCGGATTCAAATCGCGAGCCTTCGCCATGGCCAACTTCACCGCCGAACCGGGAGGAGTTTACTACTTCCGCTCCCGCGTCATCTTCACTCGTCAGGATTACATATTCGACCTCGACCCTCTGAACAGCGACCAAGGCAAATTTCTAGTCGCCTCGTCCGCCTTCAGCGTTTCGCATCCGAAAAAATAAGTCTCTAACCCTAAAGCGACACATGGCGGGGTTGGTTGTTCGTGGTTTATCCTTACCTCACTTTCACCTCTCTGATCGAGGGTCAACCGTGGACAACCGTTTTTCTTGGTTTTGCATTCTGCTCGCCCAATTCTGCCTCTTGCTCGTTCCTTTCACGCTCTCCGCCCAGCCCTACGATCCCGCTATGTTCCAGGATCTCCGCTGGCGCTCCATCGGCCCCTTTCGCGGCGGACGCACCGTCGCCATCTCCGGCATTCCCGCCCAACCCAACGTCTTCTACATGGCGCCCAACGACGGCGGAGTCTGGAAGACGACCGACGCCGGCCGCACCTGGAATCCCATCTTCGATGATCAACCTAATAACGCTCAGCCCACCGGCTCCATCGGAGCCCTCGCCATCGCGCCCTCGAATCCAAATATCATCTATGTCGGCAGCGGAGAAGGCCTGCGCCGCCCCGACCTCTCCGTCGGCGACGGCATCTACAAATCGACCGACGCCGGCCAAACCTGGCAGCATCTGGGTCAGGGTGATTCAGGACAGGATGGTTCAGGCCTTCGCAACGCCCAGCAGATCGCCTCCATCATCGTCGACCCCAAAGATCCCAACCGCCTCTTCGTCGCCGCTCAAGGACACCCCTACGGCCCCAACCCCGAGCGCGGCATCTTCCGCTCCCTCGACGGCGGCCAGACCTTCCAGAAAGTTCTCTACAAAGATGAAAACTCCGGAGGCATGGACCTCGTCTTCGATCCCCGCAACTCGCAGATCATCTTCGCCAGCCTCTGGTCGTCGCGCCGTCCGCCCTGGAGCATCGGCGGCGGCTACGACGGCCCCGGCAGCGGACTCTACAAATCCACCGACGGCGGCGACACCTGGCATCAACTCACCAAAGGCCTTCCCGGCGAAGCCGAGGGCATCGGCCGCATCGGCCCCACTGTCTCTCCCAGCGATCCCGACCGCATGTACGCCTGGGTTAACGCTAAAAAAAATAGCGGCATCTACCGCTCCGACGATGCCGGCGAAAGCTGGCAGCAGGTGAACGGCGAAGAACGTATCTACGGACGCGGCGACGACTTCGGCTGCGTCCAGGTCGATCCCAGGAATAAAGACACGATCTACGTCGCCAACACCTCCACCTACCGCTCCACCGACGGAGGCAAGACTTTCACCGCCATCAAAGGCGCTCCCGGAGGCGACGACTACCACACCATCTGGATCAATCCCGACCATCCCGACATCATCGCCATCGCCCTCGATCAAGGCGCAACCATCAGCGTCAACGGCGGCCAAACCTGGAGCTCCTGGTACAACCAGCCCACCGCGCAGTTCTATCACGTCATCACCGACAACCAGTTTCCCTACTGGGTCTACGGAGGCCAGCAGGAAAGCGGCTCCGTCGGCACCGCCAGCCGCAGCGACTTCGGCGAAATCACCTTTCGCGATTGGACCACCGTCGGCGTCGAAGAATACGGCTACGTCGCGCCCGATCCCTTGCATCCCAATCTGATCTACGGCGGCAAAGTCACCGTCTTCGACCGCAACACCGGACAAACCCGCGACGTTTCCCCCGTCGTCTTGCGCCAAGGCAACTACCGTTTCAATCGCACCGCGCCGCTCCTCTTCTCGCCCGTCGATCCCCGCATCCTTTATCTCGGATCGAACGTCCTCTTCAAGACCACCGACGGCGGCGACAGTTGGCAAATCATCAGCCCTGACTTGACTCGTGAAGACCCCGGAGTTCCCGCGACCCTCGGCCCCTTCATCGCCGACGATCCCGCCAAAGGCAAGCATCGCGGCGTCATCTACTCCATCGCACCATCGCCCAAAGACGTCAACCTGATCTGGGCCGGAACCGACGATGGCCTGATCCAAGTCACCCACGATGCCGGCAAGAACTGGCAAAACGTTACTCCGCCCGATCTCACTCCGTGGAACAAACTTGCCCAGATGGACGCATCGCATTTCGATACCTCAACTGCCTACGCCGCCATCAACCGCTTCCGCCTCGACGACCTGCATCCTTATATCTACCGCACCCACGACGGCGGCAAGACCTGGCAGAAGATCGTCACCGGCCTTCCCGACAACGAGCCCGTCAACACCGTCCGCGAAGATCCCAAGCGGAAAGGCCTCCTCTTCGCCGGAACCGAGCGCACTGTCTACGTCTCCTTCGACGACGGAGACCACTGGCAATCTCTCAAACAAAATCTGCCGTCAACCTCCATCCGCGATCTGGTCATCCACGGAGACGACATCGTCGTCGGCACCCACGGCCGCTCCTTCTGGATTCTTGACAACATCACGCCTCTGCGCCAGTTCAACTCCGAGGTCGCAAGTGCTCCCACGCATCTGTTTGCCCCGCAACTCACCTACCGCGTCCGCCGCAACAACAACACCGACACTCCGCTTCCGCCTGAAGAACCCGCGGGGCAGAATCCTCCCGATGACGCCATGATCGACTACTGGCTAGGCAGCGCGTCGAAGGGAGCCGTTACCCTTGAGATTGTCGATGCCGCATCAGGGCAAGTCGTGCGTAACTTCTCCAGCGCCGACCAGCCCGAAGTCGTCAATCCGAAGGACTTCAATGTCCCCATGTACTGGGTACGCCCAGCGCGAACGCTGTCGGCCAGCGCGGGAATGCACCGTTTCCTCTGGGACCTGACTTATCCCGCTCCCGAAGTCCTCACCCGCGACTATCCGATTTCCGCGATCTACCACGACACTCCTCTCTATCCCTTGGGAGCGACCGTTCTCCCCGGCCAATACAAAGTCGTGCTCACCGTCGACGGCAAGAGCTATACGCAAACGCTCGAACTAAAGATGGACCCGCGTGTCAAGACCTCGCCCGAAGATCTGCGCCGTCAATTCGACCTCGACCGCAAGATCGCCGAAGCTCTGCACAAAGACTACGAAGCCCTCAAACAAGTACGCAGTCTGCGAGCGCAAATAAGATGGCTCCTAAGAGATCAGCATTCAACCAGCATGGCAAGCAGCACAGGGCTCGATGCGGCCGCGAAAATCGCCGCTGAGCTGGACGCAAAAGCCGCGCTCATAGAAGGCGAAGAAGGCGGAGCAACCTACCTGAGCACTCCCGCAGGCCGCAGCCTGTCGCGCCTCAATGGAGGCCTCAACGCCCTCCTCAGCGCTCTCGATACCGCCGACGCCGCGCCCACAACCCAGCAGTCCTCGACCTTCGAGGAACTGGAGAAAGCCCTCGAAGCGCGGCTATCGCTGTGGGAGCAACTCAACTCAAAAGAAGTTCCCGCGTTGAACGACCAACTGAAAAAAGCCGGACAACCTCCACTCGACCTGCAAAAACCAGTTCCAAGCGCAGCCGATGCCGCAGCAACCACCTCGCAAGATCGGGATAAAGACGAAGAGTAGAGAGTGTTTCCTAAATCGGTTTGGGTAGGGCACGGCTTTAGCCGTGCCGTTTAGGCCTAGAAAAGCGTGGGCTTTAGCCCCTGAGGGGTGATTTGTGGCGCGGGCGCCCTCGCCCGCGAAACGCCGAAGCCAGGAATGAAGCTGGGTGGAACAGTGGCCGAGACTCTACCTGCCTGACCACAACCGTGGCTGCCCCACTCTAGGGAAACTCCGATTAGGTCCCGGTTTCCCCCGTGCACCCCTGTGTACCCCGTGGTTTATGCTTTCTGCTGACACTTAATCAGAGCTTCCTTAGGTCGGAAACCACTGTAACCGCACAATGCCCTTGCCTCTCACGCGGCCTCGACTCCAAGCTCGCACCACTTTCCGCAAATAACACTTGACAACCCACCTTATAATAAAAGTAGAAGCAAAACACAAAAAGACAAGCGCGGCCGATCCACTCATAACTCCGCGCCAGCCGTGACCAATCCGGCAGATTAAGGACGCGACCTAACCTAACTCATGCAAAATCAAGATTTTACCTCTAACTCCCTTGGTTTCAAGATTTTGCCGCCCAAAATGCGCTAAGTCAATGATTCTAATATATCGACCCAGGGGGGGGTACCCCTTACTAACACCGGCTCGCGAGTAGATCGCGGCCAATAAACGCAGGACATAAACTTAGGAGCAACTATGTCATCATCCTCTACAGCACCTCGTTGTTGCCTTGTCAAGGTCAACGGAACTCAATGCGGCTCGCCCGCCCAGCGTAATGAAAGGTTTTGCTATTTCCATCGGCATTGCCCTCCAATAACAATCGAATATAAGCACCGAGTCTGTAATTATTCAACCGCCGAGGTTATTCTGCCGGCGTTTGAGGATGCCTATTCCATCCAACTCACTCTTCGGCAGGTGACCGAACTGATCATGTGCGGCAGAATGGATTCCGATAGAGCCGGGCTCATTCTCTACGCGCTCCAGATTGCCTCTTCGAATCTCAAGCGTATGGAACTCGAAAAGCCGCAACCAGAGCAGGTTGTCACTGATCCAGAAGCTCTGAACCGCGAATCTGCATCCGAAACTCCCCTCGAACTAACCTGTCACGACCAAGCCGCAAGCGAAGTCAACGCCTCGCCCCAGACCAACCAGGATGCCGGCCACGAAGAGCACGAAGAGAAGGGTAAGAAGGCCGACGGCGAAGACCTTCCGCCCGGCACAATCCAGGCCTGCTATCGCCCCGGGCCACCAACGCGGAATCGCCAAAGCCAGCCGCCAAAGAAACAATATGTAATCTAAACCCGCGCGACACTTGCTTGGGGGCGATGCTGGGAACTCCAGTCGCACGAATTCCATCGCGGTCGGGTGCCCCACGTCTCGCGCCTTTCGAGACGTGGGATAGGACGCGGTGCGAAGACTTACGGAGTTGCCTGAGCCTGAATGTTCAGCGTTCCGGTGTAAGTCGCGGCCGGAAGCTGCGGCAGCGTTCCCCCGGTCAGGTTGATATTGAACCCCATCTGATCGGTTCGTGTGCCAGCGCGATTGGCTGCGGTGATGGGCACGCTTACCAGCTGAAGTCCGGCGTTCGCGGCCCCGAAAGCGACCGTGTTGACCAGCGCCGCAGCCGCGCCGCCGTTATCGGCAATGGAGAATGCGGAAGAGGGAATGTTGTCGCCCGCGCCGTCGGTCAAAGCCGCCGCTGCGCTGGCGAAATAGGCGTCGACAGCGACCGCGGTCCGGCTCGCTTTCAAGTTCCACGTCGTCGTCGCCGTTACCTTGGTGCTGCCCGCGTTGGTGGCGCTGCCCGACGCAAGTGTGAAGTTCACCGCGTTCGCCGAAAGGGCGACCGTCAGTGATTCCGTAAGACTGGCGTTGAGTGCAATCGTCTGCGCGGTCGAGTTGAGCGCCTGCGCGGACGCCAGCGATGATGCGGTGAACGCTATGCCCAGCAGGATTGCTGTGGTCCTTAACAGTCTTCCCGTTTCCATTTTTTCCCCGTTTGATTTTTACTTTCCGCTGCCTTGATCCTGTTCCGCAAAGAGCAGAGTTCTCGCACCGGAAAGAGGATTATTACTGAAAACGTCAGGCTCGCCAACAGTACGCAGGTAACGTCGAGAAACGACTCAGGCCGATCAAAGCCAGACTCCTCGTTATCCCGGAAATTCGCGCCGCACAAACTCCATCGCTTCCTCGCGCGACGTGAGACGACCCTCTAGTTGCGCGTCTTCCACGGCAGTCATCACCTCCTTGAAGCGCGGACCAGGCTCGTAACCCGCTTCGATCAGGTCGCGGCCCGTGATCAGCGGAGTGGGACGAATCGCTTCGAGCGGTAACGAGCGCAACTGCTCGCGCATGTAGTCATACGAGTCAAGCTGGCCGTGGCTGGAAAGGCAGTCGATGCGGTGCAACTCCAGATGCTCATCGAAGGCAGGCAAGCGGAGAAACCTCTTGAGCGTGGATTGCTTCATGCGCTGCACCTGGCCGAAGCGCATGTGATGGCCGACGAGCGCGAGAATCTGATCGGCCTCGTCGTTCGAGAAGCGCAGACGATGGCAGATTTCGGCCGCCATCTCGACTCCGATCTCGACATGGCCATCGAAGCGAATGCGATCGGGCGCAACGCGAAAGGTCGGCGGCTTGCCGACGTCGTGCAGCAGCGCTCCCCAGGCGAGAGTCTTTGACGCGCCCGCAGGGAGCTTCTCCAGCAGCAGCAACGTGTGCACGAACACGTCGCCTTCGGGATGATATTGCGGAGGCTGCGCGACTCCCTTCATGGCCGCGATTTCGGGCAGGACTTCACGGAGAAGTCCGGTTGCATCGAGCAGCTGAAACGCACGTTGCGCGCAGCCTTCGGTCAGCATCTTGGTCAGCTCTTCGCGCACGCGCTCGCAGGAGACCTGGTGAATCTGCGAGGCTAAGGTTTGGATCGCTTCCATCGTAGCGGAATCGATCCGGTAGTCGAAGCGCGCGGCGAAACGCACGGCTCGGAGCATGCGCAACTTGTCTTCGGCGAAGCGGCGGTTGGGATCGCCGATGGCGCGCACGATTCCGGCTGTGAGGTCGTCACGCCCGCCGACGAAGTCGAGGATCTCGTTGGTGGCGGGATCGAGCATCATGCCATTGATGGTGAAGTCGCGCCGCAGGACGTCCTCGCGCGGATCGCTGGTGAAGCGCACTTCATCGGGATGACGTCCGTCGGAGTAGCCTACGTCAGAGCGGAAAGTGGCGACCTCGACGGTGGAGCGACGAGCGTCGTCGTCCGTCACGGGTTTGGGCTCTGGTACCAGCACGACTCCGAATTGCTCACCGACCGCGAAGGTCTGCGGGAAGATTTGCATCACCTGGCGCGGAGTGGCGTCGGTGGCTACGTCGTAGTCGGCAGGCTCGCGGTTGAGCAAGAGGTCGCGGACGCATCCTCCGGCGAAGTAAGCCCGATGGCCGCGCTCGCGCAGAATGCGGACGATTTCGGCAGCGTGTTGTTTGGCGTTGGACATCGGCAGCCGGTCGGCTCACGTAAACTAGAAAGCCAGAAGCTAAGAGCCAGCAGCTAGCAGCTAATTATGCCTGACGCAACCATCCTCGGCATCGAGAGCTCCTGTGATGAGACGGGGGCGGCGGTGGTGCGCTCGGGCGAGCGGATTCTGTCGAACGTGGTTGCCTCGCAGATCGCCACGCATCAGCCGTATGGCGGAGTGGTTCCGGAGTTGGCTTCGCGCGAGCACCTGAAGGCCATTGTTCCGGTGGTAAGGCAAGCATTGACTGAAGCGGGCGAGACTTATCAGTCGATCGATGCGATTGCGGTGACGCAAGGGCCGGGACTGGCGGGCGCTTTGCTGGTGGGCATCAGCTTTGCCAAAGCACTGGCGTTCGCGCTCGAGAAGCCGCTGATCGCTGTGAATCATCTGGAAGGGCACATTCACGCCGTGTTGCTGGAACAACGGCAAATGCAGCAGCGGCAGGGCGGAGATGGCGAGCTGTATTTTCCCGTGCTCGCGCTGGTGGTTTCGGGCGGGCACACGCACCTGTATCTGGCGCAGTTGCACGAGAATCTTTGGACCTACCGGAACATCGGGCACACGCGCGACGACGCTGCCGGAGAGGCATTCGACAAAGTCGCGAAGCTGCTGGGGCTGGGCTATCCCGGAGGTCCGATCATCGACCGGCTGGCGCCGCATGGCGATCCGCAGGCGGTGAAATTCCAGGCTTCGCAGATCAAGCACGCGGACCGGCGCGATCACAAGCAAGGCGATGCTGCGCGAGTAGCGGACGAAGAGGGCGGGCCGCACTTCGACTTTTCCTACAGCGGAATCAAAACCGCGGTTTTGCGCTATGTGGAGACGCAGAAGCTGAAACCTTCGATTGAGGCTCGGCGGCAGGCGCTGGCTGGCATTGAGAAGCCGAAACTCGAAGACGTTCGCGCGCTTTGCGACCGGCAAACGCTCAATCTGGTGGCGTCGTTCCAGCGCTCGATGGTCAACGATCTGGTGGCGAAGACGCTGGCGGCGGGGCGCGAGTATGACGTGCGAACTTTGTTCGTGAGCGGAGGGGTCGCCGCGAATCAGGAACTGCGGACGACGTTTGAGCTTGAAGCGGGACGGCAAGGTTTGCCCGTCTTCTTTCCCTCGCGGGCGCTTTCGACCGACAATGCGGCGATGATTGCGGCGGCGGCGTTCCCGAAATTTCTTCGCGGGGAATTTGTGGCGATGGATTTTTCAGCCGAGGCGGGGATGGCGCTCCGCTGACACCATTTCGAGGCCATTGTTAACGAATTGAAACATTTCCCAGCTACAATGGTCGCGTGAAACCGACGATTTATGTAGTGGAAGACGACCCGGATATTTCGCGCCTTGTGCGCCATCATCTGGAAGCGGCGAGTTACAACGTGCGCCTGTACTCGACCGGCAACCTGGTGGTGACCGATGCGGAGCGGCAGAGGCCGGCGTTATTTTTGCTGGACATCATGGTGCCGGGAAAAGACGGGCTGGAACTTTGCCGGCAAATCCGGCAATCGGCGTCGCTGGCAGCGGTGCCCGTGATTTTTCTGACCGCCAAGAGCGGCGAGGCGGATCGCGTGCTGGGGTTGGAGTTGGGCGCGGACGACTACATCCCGAAACCGTTCAGTCCGCGCGAACTGGTGGCGCGGGTGAAAGCGGTGATGCGGCGGTTTGAGCGGCCGCTGCCGTCGATTCCGACCAAGATCGACGAAATTCACATCGACCCCGGGGCCATGACGCTGACGGTTCGGGGAAAACCGGTGCCGACGACGGCGACTGAATTCCGGCTGCTCGATTACTTCATGCGGCACGCGGGACGGGTGTTTACGCGCGACCAGTTGCTCGACTCGGTCTGGCGCGACACGGCGTACGTCACGCCGCGCTCGGTGGACGTTTATGTGCGGCGCATTCGGGAAAAGATTGAACCCGATCCGGAAACTCCGCGCTACCTGACAACGGTGCGAGGGGCCGGGTACCGCTTCGAGGTTGGGCGTTGAGAAGCCGCATTTTTTTCAAGTTGATGTTTGTGTTTCTGCTGGTGATTGGCGCTACCGCAATCACGTTGCAGCAGAGCGTACACAGAGTGTGGGAGCGAACGCTGCGCGAGCAGATCAAGCTCAATCTCAAACAAAAGACTTTGATGTTTGCGCATCGCGTGGAAACGGACCGGCAGTACTCGCTGGCGGTGATCACGTCGCAGGAGGGCCAGGCGGCGGGAGCGCGGGCTACGGTGATCGATCCGACGGGGAAGGTACTGGCGGATTCGGAAGCCGATCCGAGCACGATGGAAAATCACGCGCATCGCAAGGAGTTTGTGACTGCCCTGGGCGGGGAAGTCGGCATCGATGAGCGCAACAGTCAAACGGTGAACATTCCTTTTGTGTATGTGGCCGCACCGGTCTCGGGAGGAGCGGTGCGTCTAGCGTATCCGCTACCTGAAGTCGAAATCACGGATCGTCCGCTGCGTGTGGCGCTGTTCTGGGGGTCGCTCAGCGCGTTTGTTTTCGCGATGCTGGTGGCGGCGGCGGCTTCGCAATATGTGGGCCTGCGTTTGCAGCGAATCGTCGATTTTGCCGAGCGCGTGGCTGCCGGAGACTTGACGGCCAGAATCGCGTCCAGTTCGACGGATGAGATCGGGAAGGTGGCGTCGGCGCTGGATAAGACGGCGCGCCGCGTGGAAGAAAGTTTCGTTCGCGTTCAGACCAGCCAGCGGGAACTGGAAACGCTGCTCAACAGCATGCAGGACGCGGTGATTGCGGTCGGCGTCGACGGACGCGTGCAGTGGGCCAATCACGGCATGGATCGTTTGCTGCATCACGCTCCGCGGCTGAATGCCCCGTTGATCGACAGCGTCCGCGACCCGGATTTTCTGGCGGCGATTCAAAAAGCGGCGCGCGAACAGGTTGTAACCTCCGCGCGGTCGAACACGATCGCCGTGGGGCGCACGTTCGACGTGACCGCGGCGCCGATGCCCGGCGGCGGGGCGGTCGCCGTGCTGCGCGATCTCACCGATGCCGAACGCATGGAAAAGACGCGGCGCGATTTTATCGCCAATGTCTCCCACGAACTGCGCACGCCGTTGACTTCGATCCAGGGATACACCGAGACGTTACTCGACAGCCCGATTGCCGACAATCACGTACGCGAGTTTTTGGAAATCATACGGAAGAACTCGGCGCGGATGTCGCGGCTTACCGAAGATCTGCTGACGCTGGCCCGCGTGGAATCGGGCGAACACCGGTTCGACGTGCAGCGTGTCAGCGCCGAAGAACTGTTGCGGGATGCGCTGGAGAGCTTCCGCGAAGTGGCGCGGCCGTATGGAGTCGAGTTGGCGATGGAGAACTCGGCGCCGGATGGACACGTGAAGGCGGATCGGGAAGCCATCCATCAGATTTTTTCGAACCTGATTGAGAACGCGTTGAAGTACGCGGCATCGGGGAAGCGAATTGTTCTCGGAGCGCGCGCAGTCGAGCAAGGGATCGAATTCTACGTCAGAGATTTTGGGCCGGGCATTTCCTCCGAACATCTGCCACGGCTTTTCGAGCGCTTCTATCGCGTGGACAAGGCGCGATCGCGGGAGTCGGGTGGCACTGGACTGGGGCTCGCGATTGCGAAGCATATTGTTTTCGCGCACGGAGGGACGATTCGGGCGGAGAGCGAGTTGAACCACGGGTCGACGTTTTTGTTTGTGCTGCCGGCTGCCGAGGCAGAGTCGGTATAGATGGTCGGAAAGTTCAGTTCAGGAAGTTCCGGTCGTCAGTCACACTCGAGGTGCGTAATGATTTCCAAAGCGGTCTCGGTGGTTCTCGGTACTCTTCTACTGCAATGCGGCATGTTCGCACAGACCCAATCGCAGCCCAACACTCATCCAGCGGCACAGACGGAGCCCAAGCACGTCGCAAAGTATGGTTCGAATCCCGCGGCTGGCAAAAGCTTCACGCACGACGGCATCAAACTGTACTACGAAATTTACGGTACGGGCGAACCGCTTTTGCTCGTGCACGGCAACGGCGGCAGCATTGCGGATTTCAAGGCCCAGATCGATTATTTCCGCAAGCGCTACAAAGTGATCGCCATGGATAGCCGGGACCAAGGCAGGTCCGGCGACAGCCCGGACAAAATCACCTACGAGAAAATGACCGACGACCTGGCGGCGCTGCTCGACCATCTGAATACGGGGCCGGTCAATGTGCTGGGCTGGAGCGATGGCGGCATTGAGGCGCTGCTGCTCGGCATCCGGCACCCTGTGCAGGTGAGGAAGATCGCCGCGATGGCCGCGAACTTGAACCCGAGCGAGCAAGCCGTCTCCCCGGAAGTTTTTGCCGCATTCAAGTCCATGTTGGACTCGATGCCGCCTGAAGCGAGGGAGACGCCGGAGGGCAAGCGCGAATTGAAGGTGTCGCAAATGTTGTTCGACGAGCCCCACATCGATGCCAGCGCCCTAGAGGCGATCACTGCGCCAACGCTTGTGCTGGCATCCGATCACGATTTGATCCGCGACGAGCATACTCTGGAAATCTATCACCACATCCGCAACAGCCAACTTTGCATTTTTCCGAACGCGACCCACATGATTCCCTACGACGATCCCGCGCTCTTTGATGCGACCGTCGAACGGTTCTTCCGGGAGCCTTTCGTGGAGAAGGATCGGCTAAAGGATTTCTTCAAGTCTTACGATGCGATGAAGGCTTCCCAGAGGTAGCTGCCGGCGGCGAGAAAGCTCTAACGCGAGATGCTAAGCTGCGGGATAAAACAAGCGGACCAGCCAAAAGGTGCCTGCGGCGACCAGAGCTGCTGCGGGGATGGTGACGACCCAGGCCCAGACGATGCGCCTCGCTACTCCCCAGCGGACGGCGGATAGGCGATTGACGGCGCCGACGCCGACGATGGCTCCGGTGATGGTGTGGGTGGTGCTAACGGGGATTCCGGCGAGCGCGGTGGAAAACAGAGTGATCGCTCCCGCCGCCTCGGCGCAGAACCCGCCTACGGGCTTGAGCTTGGTGATGCGCGAGCCCATGGTGTGAACGATGCGCCAACCGCCGAAGTAGGTGCCGAGCGCGATCGAGGCATTGGCTGCCAGAATGATGGGCCAGTGAAATTTCCCCCAGCTGCCAGCGAGTTCTTGAGCGCTCAAATAATGCGCTCCGTAAAGAGCGGAGGCGACGATGCCCATGGTCTTCTGCGCATCGTTGCCACCGTGGCCGAGGCTGTAGGCCGCGGCCGAGAAGAGTTGCAGCTTGCGAAACCAGGCGTCGATTTTGCGTGGGGCTTTATTTCGAAGAAGCCAGTAGATGGCAACCATGAATGTAAAGCCCAGGATGAGTCCTATGATTGGCGCCACGACAATGAAGATCAGGGTTTTGTACCAACCCTCGGCAATAATCACGTGCCAACCGGAGCGCATGACGGCCGCGCCGGCGTAGCCGCCAATCAAAGCATGGGAGGAGGAGGTCGGCAGGCCCCACCACCAGGTCAGCAAATCCCAGACGATGGCGCCGAACAGGCCGGTGATCACGACATATTGGGTCACACTCTCGACGTGGATCATGCCTCCGCCGATCATCTTGGCGACGGCGGTGCCGAGAAGAAACGCGGCGGCAAAATTGAAGAACGCCGCCCATAATACGGCCAGCTTCGGGGACAAGACCCGCGTCGAGACCACGGTCGCGATGCTGTTGGCGGCGTCGTGAAATCCGTTGAGGAAGTCGAAGATCAGCGCGACCAGGATTGTGACAATCAGCAGAATGAGATCGGGCTTCACCAGATTTCCTGTTTGGGGGAACGATTGAGCTTCATGTGTTCTTCAAGACGACGGTTTCCAACACGTTGGCGACATCTTCCGCCTTGTCGGTCGCGCGCTCCAGACATTCCAACAATTCCTTAATTTTTATGAGGTTGATAGGATCTTTTTCGCGGTCAAACAGGGTGGCGATGGCCTGCTGGGACACCTGGTCGGCTTCGTTTTCCAGACGGTTGATCTCGACGCAATGGCTGAGGATATCGCCATTCTTCTGCATGAGGGAAACAGCCTGCTGCAATGCCTGGCATTGCTGCAGGATGATCGCGGCCAACGCTCCGGCGGCGGGCGGCGGAGTTGTGATGCGATACATCACGATGCGAGCGCCGGAGGCGTTGATGAAATCGAGGACATCGTCGAGCTTGGAGGCCAGCTCGTGAATGTCTTCGCGGTCGAAGGGGGTAATGAAAGTTTGGTTGAGTTTGGTCAGGATGGCATGAGTGAGTTCATCGCCTTCGCGCTCGATGCGATGGATCTCGTCGATTTTTTTTTCGACATCCTGGTAGTTGGCGAAGAGCTCGACCAGCGTGCGAGCTCCGGCGATGAGGTTGTCGGACATCGCCGAGAACATGGCGAAGAAGCTGTTGTCTTTGGGTATGAGGCCAAACATTTGGGAACGATAGAGTCAATAAGTATTTGCGTTGACAGTCAGTTGCAGTGATCGAAGCAGGCAACTATCTCATGGGGCGGCGAATCGAGTCAAATGGGGAAAGGCGTCCGGAGGTGAAGCTAGCGCACGTTGCGACGGTTGGCGACGATCGCCGCACGGCGGGGCAGTCGGAGAGAGATGACCAGGAGCAACACCAGTACCGTTCCCGCTCCTACAGCGATGCACTGGAGAAACCCGAGAAAGGAAAGACCCAAACCCATGGGAACATTGTGCGGCTGCCGAGAAGGCGAAGCGAGATCACGATGGTAATGCTTACCGTCATCGGATCCATGGGAAAGGTGAGTGGCGACGCGGGCGGTAGTTGTGAGGGATGCTAGTCCTGGTCTTTGTCTTTGCGGTCGCTGTGGAGGTCGCTATCCAGCTTGGCCAGTAGTTCTGCCCGGCGCTCGGTGGTCAGCTCGAGTTTCAGCTCATCCAAAGCCAGCCCGACAATGTGGTAGTGGTGGGCCCCGGCAAAGTGAGGGTCGGAGGTGATCTGCAACCAGAGGTCGTGCATCTTCTCCAGATCTTCCTGCCGCAGCCGAGGAGCGTGCGGACCTAGTTCGTAATGTCGTGCTGTCCCGTCCTGCGGGTTGACCTCGAGCAACAGCCGCGGGCGAGGTTCGGACAGGCGTTCCCAGGCATCGCCGGTAAGCTTGCCCTGCTCGTCGGCATTCAGCTTGTTGGAGAGACCGCAAACCACACGACTGGATTCGAGCCTCTGCGCCGTCATCATAATGGCGTCAAACACATCGCTCGCCGGGACAACCAGCAGGGAAACAGGCTTGCCCTCGCGCTCCGCCAAAGCGACCACGCTGGTGAACAATTCCTGCTCGTAATGATCGAAGATTTCGCTGGCGTCAATGCTGGCGCTCCCGCTGAAACTGTGTTCTCGGTGATAGAGGCGGGCGGTCATCACCACGATTTCCTGCTTGGTGGTATCGGTTTTGTGCAGAACGTTGCGCAGGAAGGAGAGATTCCGCGGATCACGCACCGCGACCAGAATGTTTCCCGGTTTTGCCTTCAGAGCGGCGAGGCCGAGATCGCGATCCGTCTCCACCCGGAACTGGTCGAGTTGCTCGGGTTTGCCGTGCCGCGCGATCTTTTCCCTGTGTTCGGACCAGGTGAACAATCCAAAGAAGACAGCGCTGAAGATGACGCCGGCAATCGTGGCTTCATATTTGGTGAACAGGTTGACCAGCGCGGTCATCAGCAGGACGCCGGTGATCAGCATCAGACCGATGGGAAGTTCGCTCTCGCCGAGCTTGAGGTTCATCGGTACCCGCCACTCGCGGTGGCCTGGTTCCTTGTAGCGCAACACCGTGACCGCCAGACCCTTTAAAGCAAAACTCCAGATCACGCCAAAGGCGTAAAGTCCGGCCAAAACGAAAACATTGCCGCGACTGAGAATGATGGTTAGCAACTGCATGCCGACCACGAGGTTGATGAGGCGGTAGCTGGTGCCGAAGCGAGGATGCGGTTTTTGAAACGCGGCGGTGAGAACGCCGTCTTCGGCCACGCGGTTCAGCACGCCGTTGGCGCCAACGATCGAGGTGTTCTGCGCTCCTGCCAGAATCAGCACGCCGACCACGACCACGAAGCCATGGAACAGCAGCCGCGCCCAGATGGGGCCCGCCAAGTACATGGAGATTCCACCGATGAGGTTGGCAAAGTAGTCGGGCCGCACCTTGTCTGGAATCATCATGACCGCAAAGAACGAGACCAGCGACGTGAACAGCATGCTGTAGATGAAGATCACAAGCCCGGTTTTTTCCAGGTTCTTGAGCTTTGGGTGTTCGATTTCCCGGTTGACTTGCGCCAGCGTTTCTTCGCCGCTCATGGCCAGCACGGAGTGCCCGAAGCCGACGAACATGAGGATCCAGGTCAGGTGACTGAAGAATGTGCCGTTCAGCCAGCCCAGAGATTCCTTGTTGATCGGGATGACGCCTGGGGTCAGGGGGCTTGGTGGGAGCGGCGTCGGGTGACGCAGAATTGTAAACATGCACCAGGCGATCAGGATCACGACCATGACGGTGGTCACGATCATGATCTGCAATGCTTTTCCGCTCGACTCGTGGATACCCTTGATGTTCTGCCACCAGAAATAGACCACCACAAAGATGGCAAACACCGCCGCGAAGCCGTTCTCGGGAAAGGCGGCAAACGGATGTCCCGTGTACCGGCCAATGTCCTCGACCAGGCCCGCCAGGTACTGGCCGGCGGAAACCGCGCTGATGGGGCCGGTCAGCACATAGTCGAAAAGCAGCGCGGAAACGGAAATCTTGGCCAGCGTCCCGCCCATCGCCTCCTTGACCACGCGGTACACGCCGCCGCGCGTGAACATGCTGCTCGACTCGATATAAAGAGCACGGACGGCATAGCTGAACAGCATGACCGCGAAAATGAACCAGGGGGCGCTCTTGCCGATGACTTTTTCGGCATCGCCGCCGGCATAGTAGGCGGAAGAAGCGAGATCGGAAAGGACAATGGCCGCTGCGCGCCAGAAGGAAATGAACGTCAACATCACCGTGGTGGCGACAAACACCTTGACGGCGGGGCGCTTCAAACCCTCGGACGATGGAGACGACATGAGGTTTAAACTTACCGAGGCGCGGGCACAATCGTCAAGGACGGGAAGCGGCCATCGGCGCCAAGCGGCGATTGAATTTCGCAAGGGCTGATTTTTATACCGGAAGCAGGTGCCATGGGTGCGCACCGTTCTCCGGCGCCAACCAGAAATTCACGGTGTCGTAACCTCCCCGGAAACGGCAGGAACTATGCTTTGGATGGGAGTGTACGCCACGCCCTTGGTGATGCCGCTTGTGACCTGCAGAGCGATTTCTGCATCCAAAAGAAGTAGATGGCTTTGTTTATGAGCGCAGCCAGCGTAAAAACGCCACCGCCTGAACCCTCGCACTCGTTTCTGGTGCGGCGCACGGTCGAAGCCTGCGAACTGGCGCGCGAAGCCGCAGCCATTGCCGCCGAGGGCATTGCCACGGGATCGATGTCCCACCTGAACGCCATCCGGCAGTGCGAGAAAGAACTCGATGCGATCGACGTGGAAGTGGATTCGGGCGTGACCTCGACGATTACGCGCGTGCCCGAGGGCGAGACGCGGCAGTTGCTGGCGTGTATGAAGCTCATGATCGGGCTAGAGCGCATCGGCGATCTGCTGCTGAGCTTTGCCACCAGCGCGCAGGCCGCGAGTGGCCACCTGGATTCGCAGGATGCCCGCGACTTGACCCAAATGGCGACGGTTCTGGAGAAAATGCTGGCGGATGTCGGTCAATCGTTTTCCCAAAAAGACGTCAAGAAAGCCATTGAAGTACTGCGCGCCGATGCCGAGATGGACCGCTTGCGGAATCTCATTTTTCTGCGCCACATCGAGAATCCGGAGAACGTGGCGCACCACTCCAGTCTGCAAGTGATTTTCATGACACAGTCGCTCGAACGCGCCGGCGACCATGCCAAGAACCTGGCCGAAGAAGTGTGCCACTTCGTCAGCGGCCGCAGCATCCGCCACCTGCTCATGGCTTACGACAAGCCCAAAGAACAGATGTTTATCGAATGGCTGCGGCACAAGTCCTGAATCCTTTTCCAAAAAGTGGCGCTCCTCCCTTATGTAGGAGGAAATTTGGGCTCCGTCGTAACGGTTTCTCAACTGCAGAATCGGTCCCTTGCGCCCTCGCTGCTGGTGGACGTGCGATCCAGCAGTGAATTTGCTTCCGGCCATATCCCTGGCGCGGTCAACATTCCAATGGACCAGATTGAAGCGCGGATCGACGATCTTGGGGCCGATCGCCCCATTGTTCTCATCTGCCAGGCGGGCAAGCGCGCACGCATGACGGCGGGATTGCTAGAGCCCTGCCAGCGGCAGATTTCGGTTCTCGAAGGTGGCACGGGTGCGTGGATCCAGGCCGGCCTGCCCGTCGTAGCCAGCGTGAGAACGCGTTGGTCGCTCGAACGGCAAGTCCGGCTGGGTGCGGGGTTGCTGGCGCTGACCGGCTGTATTTTGGCACTGACTGTGAATCCACGCTGGGTTTTTCTCTGTGGCTTCGTTGGGTTGGGTCTGACATTTGCCGGACTCACGGATATCTGCGCGATGGGAATCGTGCTGGGAAAAATGCCCTGGAACAGCCGGAGTCATTGCGCGATTGGCGGTCCTCGCCCGGAACGATCCGAGGCTCGTCGGTGACCGTCTGTGATGCGTTTGAGTCCCAGCAATGCCAGAATGGATGTGTGGACTTCGACGCATTGGCGCGGCAGCACAAGGACGCCGTCTATCGGCAAATGATCCGCGTGTGCGGCAACCGCGAAGATGCCGAAGACGTGCTGATCGAAGCGCTGCTCAAGGCCTACCGTCATCTCGATCAATTGCGCGAATCGGCGGCGTTTCGCGCCTGGCTGGCGCAGATCGCGAAACGCGTTTGTTGGCAATTGAAGGAGCGCGAATCGTTGCTCCCTCTGTTGCAACTGTCGGTCTTGGAGGACGAGGGCCGTGAAGTTGCCGGAACGGAGCCGCTTCCGGACGTGCAAGTGGCCAGGCAGCAGATGAAGGGACTCTTGAACGAATCCATCGCAGCGTTGCCCGAACCGTACCGTTCGGTGTACGAGTTGTGCGATGTGGAAGATCTGCGAGGCGATGAGGTTGCGCGAAGACTGGGAATTTCGCGGGCCGCCATGAAATCGCGGCTGCACCGGGCGCGAGAGTTGGTGCGGACTCATCTCGACGCCGCGCTCGCGGGGCAAGTTTTGAAATAGCGGATCGCTAAAGTGGCTTTATTCGATGCGTTTGAAGATATTTGGAGGCCTCATGGAAGTCACCGTGGAACATCTTGGAGCGTTACAGTTCGAAATCAAGGCGCGGCAGCACGCCATTGTGAGCGACCAACCGCCGGAGAATGGCGGCCACGACGAAGGCATGACGCCGCCGGAACTCCTGCTGGCCTCGCTGGGATCGTGCGCCGGTTTTTACGCGGCGCAATACTTGCGGAAGCACAAGCTGGCCAGCGAAGGCACGCGCGTCCGGGTCACCGCCGACAAACGGAAGGATCCCGCGCGCCTCGACAACTTTCATATTGAAATCGAAGCGCCCGCGGCGCTCACCGAGCAACACCGGGCTGGAGTCGAGAACTCAGTCCATCATTGCCTGATTCACAACACGTTGTTGCAGCCGCCGAGCATTGTGGTCGAAATCGCGGGTTCCACCCCGGCAGCGAATGAATCGGCGATACCATCCATCCCTGGCTCTTGACGCCCCCTAGCTCTTGACAGGCATGGTCGGCAAGGCGAGACTCGGATCAGTTCTTTCGCCATGCCCGGTTCCGCCCAACCCGAAGATCGATTGCCATCAGCGGACAAGGAGAACGCGATCGCTGTGCCCGGTCGAACATCTGCCATCGACGCGCTGGGTCAGGCGGGCGGTTCGTCCAGCGGGAGCCGCGCGATTGAAGAAACGGAACTGGACTCCGCGCTGCAGTTGCTGGTGGAACGCGCGCAGTACATTACCGGCGCCACCGGAGCGGCGCTTGCGCTGCCCGAACGCGATGAGATGGTGTGCCGGGCCAGTGCCGGGGCCTCAGCGCCGGGGCTTGGTGCGCGATTGCAGGTGCGTTCCGGATTGACCGCCGAAAGCATCGCCCGCAGGCAGTTGCTGCGCTGCGACAACGCGGAATCGGATCCGCGCGTGAATCTGGAAGCTTGCCGGGCGCTGGGCATTGCGTCCATCGTCGTGCTGCCTTTGCTGCGCCGGGACGGAGAAGTTCGCGGCCTGTTCGAACTTTTCTCCGATCATCCGTACGCCTTCGAAGAGCGCGATCTGATCGCTCTGGAGCGCATGGCCGACCTTACCTTAACGGCCCTCGACCTGTCGGAACAGCGCCTGCACCCCGTGGCGAGGCGAGAATCGGGAAAGCCCTCCGACGTTTTGCCTGACCTTGCTAAAGTAAGCAGCGCACCAAACGAGCAGACGATTCCCGCGATTTGCCGTCCACCGGAGTTCGCCGAGGGACCTCCCGCGGCATCGTCCATACCTTCGCTGGCAACTGCTGCGGCGTCGGCGCCTGCCGCTGTTCCTGACGCGATGCACCGCGTGCAGAAATGCAATTCCTGCGGATTCCCGGTTTCCGAGGGCAGAACTCTCTGCCTCGATTGCGAAAAGAAAAACGGAGAGCAGAGCCTTCCGAAAAGACGGGACGAGACCGCGCCGCGCGACCAGGAACGAAGCGCGGACGCCGAGTCCGCCGCGCAAACGCCGGGGGAATTTGCACCGGATTTCCTGACAGAAGCAGGGGGCTTAGAAGAATCCTGGTTCGCGAAGCACGGTCGTTTGCTCGTACTCGCGATTCTGGTTGTGGTTGTCCTGGTTGCGGTCGTGATACTGCGATCGCCGGTTCGATAACCATGTATGCACTGGCGCGTGCCGTTTTCCTTGACAAATTGCCGTTGGAACCCATACTCTGCGCTTAATCGTTGTTGCAAACAAACAGGTGCCCAAGCATGAAGAATGTTTATGAAGTCTTACGCCAGAAGGAACTTGAACTGACCAGGCTGGAAAAGGAAGTTGAGGCCTTGCGCGTCGCCGCCCCGTTGCTTTCGGAAGAAAAAGAGCAATTGGCGGAAGCGCCCAAGCCGACCTTGACCGCGGCTCCGCCGCAGCAGGCGGTTCGGATTCCACCGGTGGTCGCCGCCGCCCAAGGCGCAGCCGCTCCGGCACGCGCTGTTGGCTGGGAAGATGCAACCAAGCGCTGGCCATAGGCCAATCAGGGCTGCAGGGCGGAGAACGCCCGGTCTTCCGTCATCGCAATTGCTATTTGTTTTTGTGGGAACCCAGGATCGGAGGCCGATCCTGGGTTCTTTCTTTGCGCCCGACGTTTTTAATCGCGCGATGTGAACGCCAGCGCCAACAAAGTCTTCTGCTCAACTTCGTGGGCCTTGGCCGAGCCGGTCGCCGGACTCGCGCTCCCGGAACGTTTTACCGAAACCACCGGCCGGTCATCCGCGATGTGCCTTAAGCGCGGCAGCATGTAGGAAAGCGCGCCCATGTTGGCCGGTTCTTCCTGCACCCAGACAATGTCTCGCGCCGTGCGATGACGCTCGAGTTCCGCGGTCAGTTCCGCCTCGGGGAACGGATACATCTGTTCGAGGAAGACAATCGCGGTGCTCAAGTCTTTGCGTTTCTGACGTTCGGTGCGAAGTTCGTGCCCGATTTTTCCGGTGCAGAGCAGGAGGCGCTTGGCATCCTGCGCTTCCGTGTCCGGAATTACGGGCAGGAATTTCTGATGCGTCAGGTCTTCCAGCGGAGACAGCGCGTCCGGATGGCGCAGCATGCTCTTTGGGGTGAAGACGATGAGCGGCTTCCGCCATTTGCGCAGCGCCTGCCGCCGCAGCAGGTGGAAATACTGCGCGGCATTCGAGGGCTGACAAATCTGGATGTTGTCGCGCGCCGCCAGCTGCAAGAAACGCTCGATGCGTGCGCTCGAATGCTCCGGCCCCTGGCCTTCATAGCCGTGAGGCAACAGCAGCACCAAGCCAGACAGAAGATTCCACTTGTCTTCGCCGGCGCACACAAATTGATCGATCACCGCCTGCGCCACGTTCGCAAAATCGCCGAACTGCGCTTCCCACAGAACCAGAGCTTCGGGATAATCGCGGCTGTAGCCGTATTCGAATCCCATGACGCCCGCTTCGGAAAGCGTCGAGTTGATGATGTCGCACGCTGCCTGGTCGGGCGCAATGTGGCGCAGGGGAACGAATTCGGTTTCGTCCTCAATATCGAGCAGCACCGAGTGCCGCTGATTGAAGGTCGCGCGCCGCGAGTCCTGTCCGCTGAGTCGCACAGGGATTCCATGTTTCACCAGGCTGGCAAAAGCCAGCGCCTCGGCCATGCCGTAGTCGAGCGGCTTTTTGCCCGTCCCCATCTCCTGGCGCTGCTCGAGCAACTTCTTCACCTTGGGATGGATGTGGAAACCCTCTGGATATGTGGTCAAATGCGCGGTGAGTTCCGCCAACTCCTCGCGCGCGATGCCGGTGGGTTGTTCGTAGGACGACTTGTAGCGGCCGCCAAAATAGTCGTCCCAGTAGTTGGGAAGATCGCGCATCAGCGGTTTCTTGGTGACTTGCGTTGCGCTTTTTTGGGCGGCCTCGTATTCGCTCTTGACTGCCCCCGCTTGCGCGGCGATGGCTGCATCATCCATGCCGATCCGCTTGGCATAAATCTGATACAGCGGCGGATGCGCTTTGATCGCCTTATACATCAGCGGCTGGGTCACGGTAGGGTCGTCGACTTCACTGTGGCCGTGGCGGCGGTATCCGATCAGGTCTACGACGACATCCGTGCCGAACTGGTAGCGATACTCAGTGGCGATGCGAGCGATGCGCATCACCGCGTCTACATCTTCGCCATTCACGTGAAAAATCGGAATCGCTTGCCGCCGCGCCAATTGCGCCGAGAAGCGCGAGGAATGTTCTTCGCGCGCATTGGTCGTGAATCCGATCAGGTTGTTGACGATGATGTGGATCGTTCCGCCGACCGTGTAGCCAGCCAAGTCGGCGTAGTTCATCGTCTCTGCCGTGATGCCCTGCCCGGCGAACGCGGCGTCGCCGTGCACCAGCACGGGCAGATACTTCGCTTTGCCGCCTTCGCCGGCGCGATCCTGCTTGGCGCGAGTGCGTCCTATTGTCACCGGATCGACGGCCTCGAGGTGGCTGGGATTCGACGCCAGGTGGATATGAATCTTCTTGCCGCTTCGGGTGATGTACTCGCCGGTCGCTCCCATGTGGTATTTCACGTCGCCCGAACCTAATACGCTGCGCGGGTCCACATCTTCAAATTCGGCGAACACCTGCTCGGGTGGACGCTTCGCCAGGTGAATTACGACGTTGAGCCGTCCACGGTGACTCATGCCCATGACCAGCTCCACCGCACCGTGCTCGCCGGCGACGTCAAGAACCTGATCGACTGCGGGCAGCAAAGAAGTATTGCCTTCGAGGGAAAACCGTTTGTTGCCCAGATAGCGCTGCTGCAAGGTCTGCTCAAAGAGGTCGGCGCGCAGCAAAAGGTCGAGCGCGCGGGCTTGATTGTTGTCGATGTCTACCGCGGACGGTTCGGCCGCAATCTCAATTCGCTCCTGAATCCAGCGGCGGCGCTCGGGATCGGCGATGTACAGGAACTCGACGCCTACGCTGCCGCAATAGATGCGCCGCGCTTCGCGCGCCCATTCGTTGTCGTTCGTGCCGTCAAACCGCAGGTCGGGATGCGGTTGCGGAGGCAACAGGCCGAGCGGGTTCAGTTCGGCCTCCAGATATCCAAACTGCCGGAACAGTCCGAACACGCGTTCCCGTTCGCGGTCTTGATTGGTTGCGGGGTTTGCGCCGCTTCCGGTGGTCCGAGTCGAAGTAGCCATAGGATGTCTTCTATAGGATAACGGATGACTTGCCTTGCGTGGCCGATTCAGCGGGAGGAATGGGTTACGGTTGTCTCTGCCAGATCAATGCGCGAGAGGCGATGTGCTGTCGGTCACAGCTAGATGCACTGGGCGCGAATATCCTGAAATCAGGGGGATACTCCACATGACACTTCGTCCCGATGCGGCCAAGCCTGGAACTCCGGTGATTCTCGGCGTTCCCTTCGATGCCAACTCTTCGTGGTTGCGAGGAGCGGCGGGAGCGCCGCCGATCATCCGCGTAGCCTTGGATTCCATTTCATCGAATCTGTGGACGGAAACCGGCGTTGACCTGGGCGCCGAAGGCGCATACTGCGATGCCGGCGATTTGAAGTTCACTTTTGAGGAGCCGTTTGCAGCCATCGAAACGAAGGTCGGAGAACTGCTCGACCGAGGTCTGCGTCCGGTTTGTCTGGGGGGGGACCACTCGATTACCTTGCCGATTGTTCGCGCCTTCGGCAAGCACGTTCGCGGACTGACCATCCTCCACTTCGACGCGCATCCCGATCTTTACGACGAACTGGAAGGGAATCGGCTGTCGCATGCTTGCCCGTTTGCCCGCATCATGGAGGAAGGCGCGGCCAAACGTCTGATCCAGATCGGCATTCGGACCATGACTGGGCATCAACGCGAGCAGGCCCAGAAGTTCGGCGTCGAGGTCATCGAGATGCGCCAACTGCCTGTGCTCGACCGCATGAAGGTTGATGGCCCAATTTATATATCGTTCGACCTGGATGCGCTCGATCCGGCGTTTGCGCCGGGCATTTCCCATCGCGAGCCGGGAGGAATGTCGACCAGGGAAGCGATCGCGCATATTCACGCGATCACCGGGAAAATCGCGGGCGCAGACATCGTGGAGTTCAATCCCGCGCAAGATACCACGCAGATCACTGCGACAGTTGCGGCGAAGCTGATGAAGGAGATTTTAGGTAAGATGATCGGCTAGGAGCGAAGACCCCTCTGGTGCGGTCTTTTAAAGTCAAAGACTTAGCGTGCTCGTTTTGCCAGGTCTTTGAAGAATAAGGACTTAGAGGTAAAGTATTTATAAATCAATAGCTTAGCTTTGTTGTCGAACTTAGCTTGTGGTCTGGAGAGTTATGGCGGATCTGTCGAAAAGTCAGCAGGATACTCAGAAGGAGAAAGAAATGGCGGGACGGGCCGCCGCGGAACTGGTTCGCGATGGCGATGTCGTCGGGCTGGGTACGGGCTCGACCGCGTACTTCGCCGTGCTGGCGCTCGGCGAACGCGTGAAGGCGGGGCTCAAGATCGTGGGCATCCCTACGTCGAACGCCACCGCAGAGCTGGCGAAGAAAGTCGGCGTTCCCCTAACTTCGATCGACCAACATCCGGCGATTGACATTGATATCGACGGCGCCGACGAGATTGATCCTCACCTCAACCTGATCAAAGGCGGAGGCGGGGCGCTGCTGCGCGAGAAGGTCGTGGCGTCGGCGTCGAAGAAGATGGTCGTTATCAGCGACTCCAGCAAGCTGGTGCCGGTGCTCGGCAAATTTCCGCTGCCGGTGGAAGTGATTTCATTTGCGCGGGCGGTGGTCGAGAAGAAGATCGCTGGTCTTGGAGCGTCCGTCAAATGGCGCACGCGAGCTGATGGCAGTGTTTACCTTACGGACAATGGCAATCCGATTCTCGATTGCAGCTTTGGAAAGATTGCGGACCCGGTGGCGCTGGCGCTTGCATTGAGCAATGTCCCGGGCATTGTGGAACATGGGCTGTTCATCGGGCTGGCCAGCGTTGCATTAGTCGGAAGGGGAGATTCGGTCGAGGAAGTCCGGTAGACGGACGCCATCCGCGCGATTTTCGGCCTTCTACTCGGGCACGGTTTGTAATTCTCCGAGAGCGCGAGGCGTATCGGACACCCAGGCTAGTCGGAGGTTCACCCCCTCGCACGTCTTCCCAGAAGAACATAGGTTTGGCTCCTGCAAGGGTAGGCCCATGGCACGCGAGAAGGCGGCAAAGTCCTTAAACCAAGTGTGGCTAGGGCTGAAGGAATGCACCAGCATTAACGCATGATGGCACCGATACCTCTTTGCTTCGTAGATAGCAGAAGCCGTGCGGTGAAGTAGTTGATAGCGGGTGCTTCCTACGTGCGCCGCATCCAGTCCGAGGGTCTCACAAAGGCGCTCCAACCGACTCTGTTTTCCCGGAGTATTGTTCCAGTCAGCAACAAGCTCGGCGAATGATTCTTCGACCTTCCCCTCTACGGCGATGACGCCAAGTTCGTCACCCAAGGCCGCTATCACCATCAGATCGGTCTGGCTATTTCGGCCAGAAGATCCGAGTTCCACTTCGCGCTCGAAAAATCCATCAATCAGTTCTGCCTGAGCATATTCGGGAGCGGTTTTGAGAACCGCACGTACTGCTATTGGGAAGTCATTTTTGGCACCGGACCACGCATAAGCGAGTTCCTGAGCAGAGTACCCGGCTCTCCAGTGTTCCTCCGGCTTAGCAAGGTGCGGCTTAACATCGTCAGGTTCTACAAGCGGGACGTGCAGTCGACGGATCATGCTGCTATGTTTAGCAGCATCTGTCGTCCCTGTCTATGCGCCGGAGACGGTGGCAGTTCAGCCCGCAATCTCGCGCAACGCCGCCAGCAACTGCTCTACTTCCTCCATCGTGTTGTAGTGCACCAGGCCGATGCGGAGGAAGCCTCCCAGGCGCTCGACGTCCAGTTGCTCGGTCAGGTTCAGGGCGTAGTAGTTGCCATCCCAGGTGAAGAAGCCGCGCTCGCCCAGCTTTGTCGCCAGTTCGAGCGGGGTGTGGCCTTCGATGCGGACTACGAAAGTTGCGCAGCGATTGTCGAAGCGCTGCGGGTCGCTGATGCCGTAGAGCTTCAATCCGGGGATGGCAAGCAGGCCGGCGATCATCTTCCCGGTCATTTTGCGCTCGTGCTGGTGGATCGCCTGATGCGCGGCGAGGATCGCGGCGCGCCGGGTGGTGACTGCGCGGTTGGCGCGGCGGCCGACGTCTTCCCAGTAATCGACGCAGGCTTTGATTCCGGCGATGCATTCATGGTTCAGCGTGCCCCATTCCCAGCAGTAGGGAATGCTGTCAGAGTTGGGACGGACTTTGTAAGGACGCAGCTTCTTCATGTGCTCGCGTTTGCCGTAGAGCACTCCCATGTGCGGACCGAAGAATTTGTAGGTCGAGCAGGCCAGAAAATCGCAGTCGAGGGCGCGCACGTCGATCGGGCCGTGGGGGGCGTAGTGGACGGCGTCGATATAACTCAGCGCTCCCGCTTGTTTTGCCAAGCGTACGACTTCGGCGACATTGTTGATCGTGCCTACGGCATTCGACGCATAACCGACGGCGACCAGACGCGTGCGTTTTCCAATCTTTGCTGCCATGTCCGCCATGTCGAGCGTGCAATCGGCTTCGTTGAACTTCACCGCGCGGATGACCACACCTTTTTCTTCGAGCGCCTTCCATGGGGAGAAATTCGCGTCGTGGTCGAGCAAGGTGAGCACGATTTCGTCGCCGGGGCCGAGGTCGCGCCCGATGGCGCGGCTCATGGCGTAGGTTAGCGACGTCATGTTTGCGCCGAAAACGATTTCATCGGCTTCGCAATGCAGGAAATCGCCCATCGCGGCGCGCGCTTCGTCGATCATGCGATCGGTGTTGTGGCTGGTTTGATACGCGCCGTGGGTGTTGGCATTGTTGCGCGCCAGATAGTCGGCGATGGCGTCGATCACCCGCTGCGAAACCTGCGTGCCACCGGGTCCATCCATGAAGACAGCCGGATGTCCGTGAACAGATTGCGCTAGGGCAGGGAACTGCGAGCGAACCCAGTTGAGGTCAAGCGCCGTGGAAGAAACGGATAAGGAAGTCTGATCGGCGATGGGCATGACACACATTCTAATCGGACTACGGTCGATGGGTGCGGCAGCAGGCGCGGTGCTGTGGTGCGAGCTATGCGGTGCGAACTGTGATGCGAGCTAGGCAGCGCGATCGGGGGGATTGGGCTGGGGGCGCTTTCCTGGATTGGGGTCGTCCAGGAGGATGCGCGTGACGCGTGTCGTTTCGTGGACCAAATCGCCGGTGGCGCGCGCTTCGTCGCCCGCCATCACGGAACCGGCAGCGAGGGCAAAGCGCAAGGCGTCCGCCTGGTCGTCAAAGTACAGAATCACCTGTCCCGACATAATTGCTTCTCCTGAGTTCGACGGTGCAGGGCCCGCCATGAAGCGGGCGCAAGAGACGAGTGCCGGTGACAACTCCAAATTACTGTTCCCATGATTGTCGAAGATTGGCGGTGGCGCGAATAGTGCTTCTGCTGGTTCTCGCCCTGCGCTGTCTTGGGGGGACCTCCAATGCAGTGACTCGCTGGCAAAATCGATCGGAATGGCCATTTTCGTGCATCGCGTTTCCCCGGATCACCATCTAACGATAGAATTATGTAATAGCAACACGTCCAACCGGCAAGATGGGGCCAATATGTTGAGCGCGGCGGCAAATCGGGGCGGATTCGTCAGAGCTGTGGCTGTGCTCTGCGTGGCCCTGATGTGCGCCATGGGGACGATACAGGCCACCCACACCCATGCCGAGAACTCGACCACTTCCCACCACAGTTGTTCGATTTGCGCGACCGCTCATGCGGGTTTTAATACCCAGACGGTGGCGTCCGCGCCAGTTTTGCGTACGGCAGCCCTGACAACCTTTGTTGCCGAAGCTGTAGTCATTTTCCGTCCTGCCACCAGGCAGTTTATTCGTCCTCCGCCAGCGCTCTGATCCTGCGTCCCGTGGAACCGGTAATTCCGAACGGACCCTGAGTCTTTGATCTGCAATGTGATCCGCAATGCGATCGGTACTCGCTCAGTAGCACCTATTGGAGAAATCATGCGTTTGTCATATACGATCTGGCTGGCTGCGGCTGTTCTGGCGATTGCCTGTGTGCCGTGCGGTGCGACTGCCAACGAACAGTTGGGCGGAAGTTCGGGGTCGATTAGCGGTTCCGTGCTGGACCCTTCGGGCGCGGTGGTGGCGAATGCCAGCGTCGAGATTCATAACCCGGTCAGCGGCTATGACCGGACGACGACCACAGACAGCAAGGGAAATTTCAGTTTCCCGAGCGTGCCCTTTAATCCCTACCACATGACGGTGAAGGCGGCGGGATTCGATGCCTACGTGCAGGATGTGGAGGTTCGCTCGGTGGTGCCCGCTAGTGTTCAGGTTAATCTGCAGGTCTCCGGATCTTCCACTACGGTGATGGTCGAGGACAAGGGGGACTTGGTGGAGAACGACCCGACTTTTCATTCCGACGTCGACAAGGAGTTGATCGACAAGCTGCCCATGGGAAGCGGGTCGTCGTCGATGAGCGGGATCGTTGGGGAAGCGACGCCGGGCATTGCTTCCGATTCCAACGGCCAGATCCACGGGCTGGGCGATCACGCGGAGAATTCGTTTAATATCGACGACCAGCCCGATACCGACCAGCACAGCAAGACGTTTTCGAACCAGATTTCGGTCGATTCCATTCAATCGATGGAAGTGATCTCCGGCGCGCCGCCGGCGGAATATGGCGGCAAGACCAGCGTCGTGATTGTTGCGACCACCCGCTCGGGCCAGGGCGCAACCACGCCCCACGGCAGCTTGACCACTTCCTACGGATCGTTCGGGTCGTCGACCGTGTCGGCGGATGTGGCTTATGGGGGCAAGAACTGGGGAAATTTCATCACCGTGGGCGGCTTGAACAGCGGACGGTTTCTCGATGCTCCGGAGTTTGCGGTGATGCACGACAAGGGCAACGCGGAAAACCTGTTTGACCGCGTCGACTTTCAACTCTCGTCGGCCGACTCGATTCACTTGAATTTCAGCTACAGCCGGAGCTGGTTCCAGACGCCAAATTCGTTCGACGCGCAAAGCGCGACGCCTTGGAGCGGGCTCGGCGGGATTGAACCACAGATGGCGATCTATGGCGGCGTGGCTCCCAACGGCGATACGGTTGGGCCGACCGACCAGCGCTCCAAGATTGGGACCTTTAACGTCGCGCCATCGTGGACGCGTCTGGTCAGCAACAATTCTGTGTTTACTTTGGGCGGTTTTGTGCGCCGCGACGACTACAACTATTACCCGAGCAACGATCCTTTCGCGGACCTTGGGCCGCCCAGTCTGCAGCGGCAGTCCGTGGGGCAGAACCGAACGCTGGAGAACGCGGGGATTCGATCCGACATTTCCTATGTCAGGGGGATCAATAATTTCAAGGCCGGGGCCACATACGAGCAGACGTTTCTTAATGAGAACGACGGGATCGGGATTGTCGATCCGACCTACAATGCGCCCTGCATCGAGTTTTCCGGTGGCCAGTGGGTTGCGGCTCCCGGACTTACCCCTTCCACATGCCCGAGCAACACGGGCACCTACCAGGCGAACCAGCCCGGCACCGTGACGGTTCCCTCCAACGCGCCGGGTTCTTCTCTTTACCCGTTTTTCAATCCGATTCTCGCTCCCTACGACCTGACCCGCGGCGGAGTCGCGTACACATTTAACGGCCACACGGACGTGAAAGAGCTTGCTCTCTACCTTCGGGATGTGATCACAGCCGGGCACTGGTCGTTGAACCTGGGCATGCGCGGCGATTTCTACAACGGGCTTACGATTGCGCGGCAGGCCGAGCCGCGGGTTGGGATCTCGTACAACGTTAAGAAGACGAGCACGATTCTTCGCGTTTCGTATGCCCGCACGCTGGAGTCTCCGTTTAATGAGAACCTGATCCTTTCCAGCGTAGGTTGCGCCAACGATGTTCTGTCTCCGCTGCTTTCGTGCAGCCCGGCCCTCTTAGGGAAGGCCAATCCGCTGAGTCCTGGCTTTCGCAATGAGATTCACGCTGGTCTTGAGCAGGCTTTCGGCCGGTATCTGGTCTTTTCCGGCGAGTGGATCACGAAGTACACGCACAATGGCTACGATTTCAGCGTGCTGGGCAATACACCGATCACGTTCCCGATTGAATGGCACAACGCTAAGATTCCCGGATATGCCGGCCGCATAGCCGTGCCGAATCTGCATGGCTTTTCGGCGCAGATGGTCTTTTCCAGTGTGGCTGCACGCTTCTTCCAGCCCCAGATTGGCGGCGCCGGTGCGACCGTATCGAATGGCAGCGGGCTCCCGTTCCGCATCGATCACGACGAGAAGTTCAACGAGACAACTCACTTGCAATACCAGCCCTGGAAGCGCGGCCCCTGGTTCGGATTTAACTGGCGGTACGACAGCGGGCTGGTGGCAGGCTCAACGCCTTGTCTGGGGACAACGGCCACGTGCACGTTTTCGACCTCGACGGCGGATGGAGGATCGGACCCCAATATTCCGAGCGGCTCGGTCGCGATGGTTACTCCAGCCAACCTGCCTCTGACCGCCGATCAGGAGTTTCAGGCGGGGTTCACTTGTGCTGGGGTGGGCGCAACCCCGACGCATGCGCTTCCCACGGTTTGCCCCGCGTCAGAGTTCAGTTCGACGCTGATCAAGGTGCCGGCACCAGGGACGGAAAACGACGATCACAATCCGCAGCGCATCGCGCCGCGCAATCTGTTCGACGCTTCGGTGGGCGACGACAACTTGTTCAAGGGAGATCATTACAAATGGAGCCTCATGCTGACCGCGATCAACCTGACCAACAAGCTGGCGCTGTATAACTTCCTTTCGACCTTTAGCGGAACCCACTATGTGACGCCGCGCGCGTTGACGGCGCAAATTGGGTTTCACTTCTAAGAAATGTCCAATCCCAGGTGCGGTGGATGGCCGGGAGTGCGTCCGTGTGCCCGTGGCTCGCGAAAGCACGCGTTATACCGGTTTCAACGCTGCAGAGCTGTAAGTTGAGCAACAGTAGGGCCAAGCCGTGCCAAAACGTCACTCCTTGGTGTTACGGAAGTTTGTGGCTTATCCAACCGATCCTTTTCCTGCCCGTCCGCGGCCTGTTATCAATGACTAGTACTACTCATTGCGTGCGCCCCGGGGAATGCCCTGGGCAGGAGATCGCAGGAAATGAAAACCCGCCCTCAGTTCTGGAGGGACCTCAGTGTCGCGCCACGCGTGTTTATCGCGGTGGTGGTGCTCTGCGGGACTACCGTGCTGTGCTATTCGGTTTGGCACGGGGGGAGTGAGAATCCGTTCAAATTCTTCTGTTATCTGGCAGCGGCGCTGGTTGCCTCGCGGCTCAAGGTGAACCTGCCCGGCGTTACCGGGACCATGTCGGTCAACTTTCTGTTTCTGCTGCTGGGTGTGCTGGAACTGAGCTTGCCGGAAGCCATGGCGATGGGCTGCGCGGCCGTGGTCGTCCAGTGTCTCGACCTCGAACTTCCGAATCCAATTCAAGTTGCGTTCAACGTCTGCTCGACCGCGCTGGCGGTGGCGGTGACGTTTGCCACCTATCACTACTGTTTGTCGCATCGCGGCGTGAATAACCCCAACTCATCGTTGTTTCTGGCGACGTGCGTTTACTTTGTCACCAATACACTTCCGGTGGCGGCGGTGATCTCGTTGACCGAGCGCAGGTCGCTGCGCAAGATATGGTCTGAGTGCTATTTCTGGAGCTTCCCCTATTACCTGGTGGGCGCGGGCCTGGTGGGAATGATGAGCTGGCTGCACGGCTTCACCGACTGGCAAACGTCGTTGCTGACGCTTCCGGTGGTGTACCTCATCTACCGTTCCTACCGCCTCTACCTGGGCAAACTGTCGGACGAAAAACGGCACGTGGAAGAGATGGCCGACCTGCACATGCGAACCATTGAGGCGCTGGCGCTGGCCATCGAGGCCAAGGATCAGACCACGCACGATCATTTGCAGCGAGTCCGCGTCTACGCCGTCGAAGTGGGCAAGGAGCTCAAGATCGAGACCAGCGAGATGGATGCTCTGCAAGCCGCAGCCCTGCTGCATGACATTGGCAAGCTGGCGATTCCCGAGCAAATTATTTCGAAACCAGGCCGCCTGACGCCCGAAGAGTTCGAGAAGATGAAGATCCACCCGACCGTGGGCGCGGAAATTCTGGAACGGGTGCAATTCCCGTACCCGGTTGTGCCCATCGTCCGAGCCCATCACGAAAAATTCGACGGAACCGGCTATCCCATGGGCTTGAAGGGGACCGAGATTCCGATTGGCGCCCGCATTTTGTCGGCGGTCGACTTCCTGGACGCGATGGCTTCGGACCGGCAATACCGGCGGGCTCTCCCGATGGCCGAAGCGGTGGCGCGGCTGGTGGAAGAATCGGGGAAGTCTTTCGATCCGGACGTGGTACGGGTGCTGGAACGGAAATACGAAGAGCTCGAACAGTTGGTTCACCAACGCACCGACAGCCTGGGGAAACAGAGGTTGTCCACGGAAGTCGAGGCCCAGGGAGCGGACGGGAATGGGGAACCTGCCATTAAGCCCGACGCCGGTTTCGAGGCGCAAGGACGGCGGCAGCCGCAGGAGCGCAGCTTTCTCAGTTCGATCGCGGCGGCGCGGCAGGAAGCGCAGACGCTGTTCGAACTCAGCCAGGACCTGGGGGCTTCGCTCAGTCTGGGCGAAACGCTTTCCGTATTTGCGGTGAAACTGCGCCGCGCGATGCCCTACGACGCGATTGCCATCTACGTCCGCCACGGCGATGAATTGGTGCCGGAATATGTGAATGGCGACAATTTCCGGCTGTTTGCGTCGCTGCGCATTCCGATGGGACAGGGACTCTCGGGGTGGGTGGCGCAAAACCTGAAACCGATCCTCAATGGCAATCCGTCGGTCGAACCCGGTTATCTGAACGATGCCTCAAAATACAGCACGCTGAACGCAGCACTGGCCGTTCCGCTGGAGGGTTTGCAGGGCGTGGTCGGTGTGGTCGCTTTGTACCACGCGGAAAAGGATTTCTTTACCTTCGACCACCTGCGCATCCTGCTGGCGGTGAGTTCGAAGATGGCGCTGGCCATCGAGAACGCGATGAAGTACGAGCAGGCGGAGAGTTCAGCGGTTACCGATTACCTCACTGGTCTTCCCAATGCGCGCTCGCTATTTTTGCAACTCGACCGGGAACTGGCGCGCTGCAAGCGCGACGACAAAACGCTCACCGTCATGATCGCCGACCTGGACGGTTTCAAACAGATCAACGACCGCTTTGGACACCTGGAAGGGAACCGAGTCCTGCGGCTGTTTGCCCACTCCCTGAAGGAGACCAGCCGCGAGTACGATTACGTCGCGCGCATGGGCGGCGACGAATTCGTGGTGATTGCCCCGGGACTCACAGCAGAGGCCGCGGCGCGCAAGGCGGAACAGATGAGGGATCTTGCGCAACAGGCGGGAAGGGAAATCTGCAACGAGGACATTCTCTCGCTCAGCGTGGGCAAGGCCGTATATCCGCAGGACGGTATCGATGCGGAGAAGATTCTGTCGGAAGCCGACAAACGCATGTATCTGCAAAAGCGAAGCCAGGCGTCTCCGAAGAACCGCCGTTTGTATCCCCGGACGCGGGGCCGTCTGACCGCCGAAATCTCGGGAGACGGCCAGAAAACCTTACTTGGCATTGTGACCAACCTGAGCCTGGGCGGCTGCTATATCGAGACCAAAGGCCTCTTGTTGCCGGGATCGAAGTTGCAACTTACTTTCTCGCACGAACATACGAACGTCACGATTCAAAGCGAGGTGGTGCGGCTCGACATGGGGATCGGCGGGGCGATGAAGTTTCAGGAAGCGACGCACGAGGTGCGCGCCGCCTTGCAGCGCATCCTGGAGCAATTGGCCGCTTCGGAAGCCGTGGTCGACCTCAAGCGCGGTCAAGCCGCGGCTGCGCGCATTCCGTAAAAGAAGTCCTTTACCGGATCAGGCGGGGATCTCGACCGGCTGAACTTCGATGGGCTGAATCTGGAGCGGACGAATCTGGATCAGTGGGACGGTGTTGCCCGATGTGCTGCGGGGTTTTGACAGCCCCTGCTGCAGCATATTCGCCGTGGGCACTCCGGTCCGGTAGAACGATTTTTCGCAATCGGCGGTCGATGGGCCGCGCATGCTCCCTTCCATATAAGCCAATCCAGGACAGCGCGTGCAACTGCTGACATGCGAGCACGACGAGCAAGTGGTCAAGTCCTTGGCCTGGATCGAGCGAACCTCTTTCATCTCCGGCGAATGATTCCAGATATCCAAGAATTTCTGCTGACGAATATTGCCGGTTGGCAGGGGAAACTGCACGCAGGGGAAAACATCTCCGTAGGGCGAGATGTAGCAAAAAGAATGGCCCGCGCTGCAGGAGTAGCCTTCGAGGTCCTGCTCCGACGGCGGTTTTGGGGGCGCGCAAAACTCCTCCTGGTTGCCGACCAGCGCCGGATTGTGGAAAACCTCCGTCAGTTCTTCGCCCGGGATGCGTAGCGAGAGCACCGAAGTGTCGCCATCCATCATGGGGGTGATGGTGGGATCGAGAGTGTAATGGACGTCAAGTTCGGCGGCAAGTTTTTGCACCCCGGCGTGATCGGACGAATTCGCGGTCATCAGCACATTGGCGATGGTGACGCGCAGCCCTTGTTCGCGAAGGAAGCGAATGGCGTTGATGGTGCGCTCGAACGAGTGCGGCAGCTTGGTGATGGCGTCGTGCACCTCGGCGCGATGCGAATAGACGCTGATCTGAATGGTGTCGATGCCCAGTTCGCGAAGCCGGCGCGCTTCCGCTTCGTGGATCATCACCGCGTTCGTCTTGATTTTGACGTTGAACATCAGACGGCGGGCGTGTTCGACAAGCTCGAAGAAATCGCGGCGCAGGAAGACCTCGCCGCCGCTGAAGGTGAGAAAAAAGACGCCGGCTTCGGCCAGTTGATCGAGCACGCCCTTGATTTCGGAGGTTGTCATCTCGCCGTGATCGTCATGATCGAGATAGCAATGCACGCAGCGCTCGTTGCAGCGATAGGTGACATCCAAGTGCACGGCGATGGGCACGCCCAGGTCGAACGCCTTCTGGCCCACTTCACTCATCAGGCTCATCAGGGCGTCTCCCGGGTTGAATCGGACGACAAGGGCTGACTCGAAACCAGAAGAATCCCGTGGCCGGAAAGTTCGGCGACGAATTGCTCGGCGTCGGTTTGCGCCTGTTCGATGTCGACATCGAATTGTTCGCAGATCCGGTCGCGAACGATGTCACGCAGGGGAGTGCGGCCGTCGGCCGCTTGAAAGATGGCGGTTGCGACCTCGTTCAGGGTGAAGAAGGTGGAATCGGTCGAATTCATGACCATCATTTCGCCGGCCAGCGCGCGTGCGGCGATTGCCGTACTGCGCGCGATATAGGTGCAGCGTTCAGGCATGCTCGGGCACTCCTTGGATGTTGCGGTTGAAATCCGGTGCGAAGTTCCGCACTACGTCCCACACACTGGCATCAGGATAGAACGTTAGAAGCCGAATGGGAACCGTGTCAACAAAATCGCATGCAGTGGCGAAAAGCCGTTCCACCAAGCCCGGGTCTGCGGCGAAGAACAGCATGTTGCGCATCAAGCGGCGGACGGCCTCCGCGCAAGGCAAGACATCGACGCGGTTCTCCGGCCCCTGTTCCAGAAAAAAAAGAGCCGAGACGGGAGCGGTGCAGTTTTCCCCGGCCCGCGCCAGTTCTCCCGCGAAGGGAGTGCCGAACGCCGAATACCCGCCGCCACCCGGACGCACATAGGAAATCTCGTCGGTCAAAAGGGTGATATCCGGTGGCGCCAGCCTCGTCATGGTGGTTTTGCCGGCGCCGGATACGCCCGAGAATAAATAAGCGCGGCCATTGCAGATCGCGCTGGCCGCGTGCAGCAGGAAGCCGCCGCGCTCGGCGAGAATCAGGCTGTGCAGAATGCGCAGGACCGAATCCAGGGAATAGGGGTTGGCATTCTGCCGCACGCGGCCGCGGCCGGTGCGCGGGTCCCAACGCGCGTGGAAATCTCCGCGCTCGATGATCCACTCGTCATCTCCATCATTGCGGCGGACGCGAACATCGTCATCAGAGACCGAACCTGCGGGGGTGAGATCGAACTCAAGCTCAAACTCAGGAGGCGAAGCGCTTAGAAATCCCTCGTAACGATGGCGCAGAAGATCGAGAAAGCGATCGTCGCTGGTGGACAGGGCGATGGGAATGCCGCCGATCTCGACGCAAGCGGTTTTTTGCGAGCCTGCCATCACGAGGATTTTACCTACAAGGACGGCACGCTGCGCAACTCGGGCGCCGATGTTCCTTCTTGGCGGCGGTGAAGTCGCAGAGCAAGCCGGCGGGCCACGCTGCAATGGCAAAGTAGCATCCCCACTGCGCGATACCACTTGGGCGCAAAGAAACGTCTTGCTTTGCCCTCACTGCGCACAAGCCTGCCCAGCAGCGCTTCGGGAGGGTACTGCGGATCGGGGCCGGGCATGGAATCGCCACGCAGCACGAAACCGTTGGATTGGGAAGCGACGAGGCGATGCAGGAAGAAGCGGCCGTCACGCAGTGCAAGCAGGATCTCGCCCGATTGGACGTTTTTGTGGGAACAGGCCTCAATCTCGACGGTATTGCCAGGCCAAAGAGCGGGCAACATGCTTTCCCCTTGAACGCGCAGGCGCACGCGGGAATGGGAACGGTCGCGGCCGCGCAGTACGTCCGCCACTAAGGCCGACCGTTCCGCGCTCCTACTCGCGCCCCGCGGACGCCTTGTGTCTTCCGGCATCAGGAAGTCTTTTGCGAGAACTGACATTGGCCGGAGGAGCCGGTGACCTTGCCGCATGATAGAGCAAGGGTCTCGAAGACTTGTTCGTAGCGGAAAGCCGGTTTTCGATACAGCTTTTTGCCCTTACCGGCGCTGCCCGGCGGATGCTGCTTCTCGTTCGAGGTCCGATTGTTGTCCATAGTTGGTTAAGCCAGTCTAGCGCAAAAGCTGGCCTATCCTCCAGTTCGGATAATAATAACGGCAGTGTACTACAAAGGAGTTCCGTAGTGTCGGCATCACTTGCTCGGTTGGTAGTCGCTTTGAAATGAAAGTGGAACACGACTCGCGCCACGGGGAAGTCTTGCCGCATTCCAAGTCGGCGCCTCGCTGCGACGGACTACGGTCTCGACTAAAATACAGCTGCACTTGTAAATCAGGCTTTCGGCGTGATAAGGTGCGCCGTCGCGCATACTGTGAATCTGCTATGAAATTCGTAACGACCACGAGGACTCTATGAGCACTCCCGCGGCGAATGAAACGCCCCGCAAGCATCGCCCTTATGTTCCGGAAACGATGGAAATGAAGGAGTTTACCTTCCGGGCCGTATTGATCGGGCTGTTCCTGACCGCTCTGCTCGGCTCCGCCAACGCCTACCTTGGACTCAAGGCTGGGATGACCATTGCCGCCACCTATCCCGCAGCCGTCATCTCGATGGCGCTGTTGCGATTGATGAAAGGATCGCTGCTGGAAGAGAACATCGCGCGAACCGTGGGATCGATTGGCGAGTCGGTGGCAGCGGGGGCCATTTTCACGATTCCGGCGTTTGTCATGGCCGGCATATGGCCGGGGCTCAACAAGGATCAATACTGGAAGTCAGTGGCTCTCATGTTGATCGGAGGGACGCTCGGCATTCTCTTCGTGACGTTGTTGCGGCGAGTGATGGTCGAGGATGCCGATCTGCCGTTTCCGGAATCTGTGGCCGCCTCGGAGATTCACAAGGCCGGGCAGCAGGGCGCGAAAGCAGCGAAAATTCTGTTCGCTAACATGGGCTTCGGCGCGTTCATGTATCTGATGGGAGCGGTCAACGTCTTCAATCCCAGCAATACGTTCCCGGTGAAGATCAGCGCCCTCGGAAAAAAGTTGCTGTTGCGTACGAGCACAAATCCGAACGTAGCTACTACGATTACCGGCGGTGCCACGCTGATGACGGCGCCCGACATCAGCCCTGCTTATCTGGGCGTGGGATACATCATCGGACCAAGACTCGCCGCGCTGAACTTTGCCGGAGGCGTGCTGGCGTGGGGATTGCTCGTTCCGCTCCTAACCTTCACCATTGGCCCATATATTCAGGCGTCGATGCCCGAAGGACAATCGATCGCCTGGCCGCTGCTGGCGCAAGCCATTTACTTTTCGATCGTGCGTCCGATCGCGGTTGGCGGAATGCTGGTGGGCGCGTCTTATACGTTGTTCAAGATGCGCAAACAATTGGCGCTGGGCATGGGCCGCGCCGTTTCCGATCTGAAGAAATCGGCGTCTGTGCACGCGGCTACCAATCGCACGGAGCGCGACCTTCCGGCCAAAGCCGTTTTTGCGGGCATCGCCGTGGTGTTCGTCGCCATGATCGTGCTGTATCACTTCTTTATCAGCGGCGCGGGAAATCTGTCGGCCTCCACCATTTTGACCGGGTCGTTGGTCGCAGCGGGCGTCATGATCGTGGTGGGATTCTTTTTTGCCGCGGTTTCCGGCAACCTGGTCGGGATGATCGGCTCGTCGAACAATCCTGTGTCGGGGCTGACGCTTTGCACGCTGGTGATCGCCGCGCTGCTAATGGTCGCTCTGGGCGTGTCAGGCACCGGCGGAGTTGCGGCCGTCCTCGGAGTAGCAGCCGTGGTCTGCGTCTCGTCGGCGGTCGCGGGCGAGATGCTTCAGGATTTGAAAGTCGGACACATCCTCGGCGGAACGCCTTCTAAGATGCAGATTGGAGATCTGTTCGGAATCGTCGTGGCGTCTCTCGTTCTTTTCTTTCCCATCGCGATCCTTGATCGGGCGTATCACTTCGGCAGTCCGTCGCTGCCGGCTCCGCAGGCGGGATTGATGGCCATGCTGTCGAAAGGAATTGTGGGCGGCGATATGGCCTGGCCGCTCGTGATTGTTGGTATTCTGCTGGGGCTGGCGATGATCCTGATCGAGGTGAAGAGCGTGATGCTGTTCGCCGTCGGAATGTATCTGCCGCTGGGCACGACTTTTGCCATTTTCATCGGAGGCGTGATTCGCTGGCTCACCGACATGCTGCGCGATCGCCGCGGCTTGAACGATGCCCAGAAAGCGCGCGTGGAAAATGCCGGCGTGCTGACAGCCTCGGGACTGATCGCGGGCGAGGCGCTGTGCGGACTGGCCATCGCGGGACTGGTGGGCTCCGGCTACGACGTAACGCTGTTCAAGTGGACGCCGTCGTTCTTTCTGGCACTGGGCGCGCTGGCCGTGCTGGCGATTGTCATGATCCGAGTGCCGCTGGCGAATGCGGGACGGCCCGAGGATCCGGCGCCGCCTACGGCGATTATGTGAGATAAGAAGTCCCTTAACCACGAAGGGCACGAAGGCTCACGAAGGGACCCGGTTTGGCGGGGATTGTCCTTGGCGATACTTTGTGTCCTTCGTGGTTTTCGCTTTATGTCGATTGCGGAAAATATTGCCTGGGTACGGGAACGGATCGCAGCGGCGGCACGGCGGGTAGGCCGTGCGGACAACATCACTTTGGTGGGCGTGAGCAAGACCTTTCCAGTCGAATGCATCCGCGAGGCTTATGCGGCGGGGCTCCGCGTTTTTGGCGAGAACCGGGTACAGGAGTTCGCAGGCAAAGTGGATGCTCTGCGCGATTTGCGCGACGTTGAATGGCATCTGATTGGACATCTGCAGACCAACAAGGTGGCCAAGGCTGTGGAGTTGTTTGACGCGGTGGATTCGGTTGACTCCGTGCGAATGGCGGAGAAATTGAATGCGTCGGCGGAGAGCGCGGGGAAGAAATTATCCGTCCTGATCGAGATCAATGTCGGCGGCGAAGCGGCAAAGACCGGCGTCGCAGCAACTGCGGAAGAACTTGACCAGGTTTTGCGCGGCGCGCCGCGATGGGGTCATCTTAAAATTTGCGGCTTGATGGCTGTGCCGCCTTACACCGAAGATCCGGAGTGCTCGCGGCCCTATTTCCGGCAACTTCGTCAGATTCGAGACAGCATCGCCGCGCGCGCGCTGCCGATGGTTGGCACGGATGTGCTTTCCATGGGCATGTCGCACGATTTTGAAGTTGCGATTGAAGAGGGGGCGACCTGCGTGCGCGTAGGGACGGCGATTTTTGGGCAACGAACAAGACCTTAACCCCAGTGGGCACAGAGGAACACAGAGGAAGTCCTGAGCGATTTACCCCGTGTTCCCCTGTGTACCCCGTGGTAGACGCTTTTCGATGATAGCGATTCAAAGTTCGCCCGGCGGTGCGACGTTTGCCGTCAAGGTCCACCCGCGGGCCAAGAAGAACGCCATCACGGGCGAGGTGGGCGACGCGCTGAAATTGGCCCTGACCGCGCCTCCGGTGGACGGCAAAGCCAACGAGGCATGCGTCGAATTTTTCGCGAAGCTTTTGAACGTACCGCGATCCTCCGTTACTATTGCAGCCGGACTGACTGGCCGGAATAAAGTAATTCGAGTGGCAGGGTTGTCGGCGGCGCAAGTACGCGAACGGCTGGGCATCTAGCGGCGAGACGCGGACAAAGCCTGCCCTGAGCGAAGTCGAAGGGAGTGTCCGCGCTACACTACCCATCGGGAGCGCGCAGTCAGGAGAAACGATTGACCTTTTCCGAGCGTTTGCAGGAAATCCGCACGGGATTCGAGCGGCCATTCTGGGTCGCGAACATCACCGAGATCTTCGAACGTCTTTCCTATTATGGAGCGTTTGCTTCGCTTGCCCTGTACCTGCAGGAGAAGCTGAATTTCTCGACGGAGCAGACCGGAACGCTGACCGGCCTGTTCGGCGGCATGGTTTGGTTTCTTGCAATCTTTGGAGGAGCGGCCGCCGACCGGCTAGGCTTTCGCCGCGCCCTTTCGATCGCCTACCTCATCCTGGCCGTGGCGTATTTTCTGATTGCATCGATTGGCGCGCCCTGGCTGGCTCCGGTGCGTAACGCGGTGCCGCTGGGATTGTTTGTCGGCTTCATTCTGATTCTGCCCGCGCTCGGCATCTCGATGGTCAAGCCTTGCGTGGTTGGTACGACGGCGCGCGCTTCGAAAGAGAACGTCCGCTCCATTGGCTACTCGATTTATTACACGATGGTAAACATTGGCGGAGCGCTTGGCCCTCTGTTTGCAGGATGGGCTCATCGCCACCTTGGTGTCGAGAATGTTTACCGCGTGGCCGCGATCAGCGTCTTTGCCATGTTTTTTGTGGTTATCATTTTTTTCCGGGAACCGCGCAAGGCTGGAGATGCGCCTCCGCCTTCGATCGCGACGGTTGCGCGGAATTTCTGCGTGGTCGTCGGAAATTACCGTCTAGTTCTGCCGGTGTTGCTGGTCGCATTGTTGTTGCGGGTTGGGTTGTTCGTCTATCCGAAGTACGCCGTGCCTTGGTGGATCTGGTGCGCGCTATTGGTGCTCGTGCTTGTCGGGATCAGCCGGTTTATGTGGTTCCTGGTGCTGTTCACCGGCTACTGGGTGGTGTTTTGGCAGCAGTACATCAGCCTGCCCGGCTACATTCACGGCTACATCAACTCCAGCGCCGCCGTCGAAACCATCTTGGTCACTGACGGCCTAACCGTGATCTGCCTCACGCTCGTAGTGAATTATTTGACCCGCAAGATTCCAGCATTTCAGGCGGTGATTCTGGGTACGGTGGTCACTTCTCTGTCGTGGGTGATTCTGGCGCTGCGGCCCACGGTCTGGGGCGCGGTGCTTTCGCTGTTTGTACTGGCGCTGGGCGAAATCATTCAGGCGCCGCGGTATTACGAGTACATCTCACGCCTTGCGCCTCCCGGAGAGCAGGGCACTTACATGGGCTTTGCTTTTCTGCCCATCGGAATTGGATCGCTGATCGGTGGCTGGTTTGGCGGCACGCTGGTCCACCACTTCGGAGAAGTCACGCATCAACCGGCGCGCATCTGGTGGACGGTAACGGCAGTCGGGTTGGCTACGGCGGCGGTGCTGTGGATTTATGACAAAATTGTGGCGACGGGCACGTCTGCGGCCAGCTAAGGTGGATCGTTGCCAGGCGACACGTCACACGCAACGGTGACAATAGGTCACAGCTTTCGCACAGCACTCCTTATTATGATGACAACCTCGGCGCGCAGTGACAGGACGAAACGGTTGTTATCACTCTCGTTGCCCTTTGAGGATCTCGTGGCCAACAGCAAAGTCACACCCATCTACATTGCGGATCACATCCGGCGCGTGCTGAAGGATGGCGGGTCGGCGCCGCACTCGGAAGAAGTGCAACATTTTTTCAAGGAAGAAGTGCGGTCGCGCGGCTGGTACACCGCCGAACTCAGAAAGTTCGCTTTGCGGTTCCGGCGCAGCATTGTTCGCGAGCGGGGAATGAATTTTCTGGTACTGGTGGCGAACGATCTCTTTTCCGGCCGAGTTCTGGAAGAGAAAGTGATGGCGGTTTTTCTGCTTGAAAAACAGACGCCGCATTTTGACGAACAAGAATTTCAACTCTTTGCCTCGTGGCTGGATCGCGTCACCAGTTGGGCCGATCACGACGCGCTGGCGCATTATTTGCTGTCGCCGATGGTGGCGGCTCAGCCTGGCCGCTGCCGACAGGTTTTCCTGTGGGCGAAGTCTCCGAATCGCTGGTGCCGGCGCGCGGCGTGCGTGACGTTGATTCGCGGAGCGCGCGAAGGGAAGTTCTCCGCGCCAATTGTCCGGCTCTCGAATCAATTGCTGGAAGACGAAGACGATATGGTCCAGAAGGGGTTGGGCTGGCTCTTGCGCGAGGCGGCCAAGGCCGATCCGGGGAACACTGTGCCGTACTTGATGAAGATCCGAGAGAACGCGCCGCGCCTGGTGCTGCGGACGGCTTGCGAGACGCTGCCGGCAGCGGCGCGCAAACGAGTGTTGCGCTAACTGTCTCCATACCATTCCGCATCCAGCTTCAGTGGCCTTCCTCTTCCAGATATTTTTCCACTTCTAAAGCGGCCATGCAGCCGGAACCGGCGGCGGTGATTGCTTGGCGGTAGCGGCGGTCCTGCACGTCGCCGCAGGCGAATACGCCGGGGACTTTGGTGAAGACGTTTTTCTGCGTGATCAGATAGCCATCCGCATCGGCTTCGAGTTGGCCTGCGAAGATCTTGGCGTTGGGGATGTGGCCGATCCCTAGAAACATCGCGCTGGCGGGAAACTCCCAGCTCTCGCCGCTTTTCAAGTTGCGCAAACGCAGGGCGGTGACTTCTTTCTTGCTCACGTCGAGCACGTCGTCCACTACCGTGTCGGTCATGAACGCGATCTTCGGATTTGCGCGGGCGCGATCGAGCATGATTTTCGAAGCGCGAAATTGCTCGCGGCGGTGAATGAGCGTTACTTTGCTGGCGAAGCGCGTCAGGAAGGTTGCTTCTTCCATGGCGGAGTCGCCGCCGCCGATCACGGCGATCTCCTTGCCTGAAAAAAAGAAGCCATCGCAGGTGGCGCAGGAGGAAACACCGTGGCCGATCAGCGCGTGCTCGTTCGGAAGGCCCAGCCAGCGCGCGGAGGCTCCGCTGGCGATGATGAGGGTGCGGGTTTGGATGACCTCTTTGCCGACCGTCAATTCAAGCGGATGCTTGCTTAAGTCCGCTTTGACGAGGTGGCCCATGCGATATTCGGCGCCGAAACGCTCGGCCTGCTTGCGGATGTTCTCGACCAGCTCCGGGCCTTGAATGCCTTCGGGAAAGCCGGGGAAATTTTCGACGAGCGTGGTCATCGATAGCTGGCCGCCGGGCTCATGGCCTTCGATGACGAGCGGCTTGAGGTTGGCGCGGGCGCTGTAGAGAGCGGCGGTGTGACCGGCGCATCCGGAGCCCATGATTACGACGTTGCGTATGTCCATAGTGCCTTCACTAGATTCGGGGAGCGCGATTTCGTTGCAGGCCCCGAAGAGGCGAGCGATTGACGGATTAGAACCTGCCCAGGAAACCTGACCTAAACCTGGGTTTACTGTCTATCATTTACTGGCGATCATAGGTACCCCTACCCCCCTACCCCACCGGTCTATTGGAATCAATAGTTTAGCGAAATTTTCCTCGCAAAATATTGAACGGCATGGAGTTATAGGTAAAATATTGAGCGAGTAAGACTTAGTTCCGTTTTTCCGTCATTTTCCTAGATCATGCCTCGCAAAATATTGATTATAAAGGGTGTTATTTTCAAAATCTTATAAACAAAGAAGTTAGCCTAACTTCTTTGCAACTCCTACCTAGCGGCACGGCCGAACAGACTACGGGAAAAAGCGTTTTCCCAGCGCAGCCTTCCCCCAGCGGCTGGACGCCGCAGTTCATTCCGTGGGCGCTACGGCGATTGGAACTCGTGCCCTTCCCGTTCCTGCCTTGATACGGATACTTCTATCTTACTGTACGGTGTCAAGAGCCAATCGATTGAGGTTTCGGAGAACACTGAAGCACGACGCTCGAGGCGGCAGAATCTCGCTGCAGATGTCGGGAGTAACTCGGTGAGTGTAATAGAGTTTCATCAACTGACAGACTGCTTCCAGTTTGCCGAGGACTCGCTCAGAACCTCATCAGGAGAGTTACGGCGTTCGTGACGTTGATCCAATCCTACGGGCCGCTTGCCGATTGTGCTCGATTGAAACACATGGACAGTCACTGTCCCAACTGATAAGTTGTTCTGTTTTATATTTTCTAGGAGATATTTATGCTCATTCGCAAGCTGCATCTTCTGTCAGGTGCACTATTGGGAATTCTTCTCGGCTTTGCCTTCTTCGCGATTTCTGCTGCGGCACAGACAACCGCTCCCGACGAATGGACTTGGGTAAGCGGAAATGGCGCAGGCTCAAGTAACCCCATTAACCGCTTGGGTTCTTCCAGTTGGACCGATCACAACGGCAATCTTTGGCTCTATGGGGGCTATTACTACACAGCAAATCAATCTTGCACGTGCGTTACAGCCGACTTGGACGATCTTTGGATGTTCGCCCCTTCCACGAACCAATGGACGTTTGTCAGCGGCATTAGTAATTCCGGCTTAAACACTCCAGGATCCTATGGCACGTTGGGAACGCCTGCACCGTCAAACACTCCCGGAGGCCGCGACTCGGCCGTGAGCTGGACTGATAGCAGCGGCAATCTCTGGCTCTTTGGTGGCTCCTACACCTCGACCGGATATTTTCTCAATGACCTATGGGAGTTCAATCCCTCCACGCAAGATTGGGTTTGGATGGGGGGCAGTCAAACGCCTACTGGCGCGAATTTGGGCGCATCCGGTGTGTATGGAACATTAGGAACGCCGAATGCAGCCAATGTTCCCGGAGGCCGCAAAAGAGCCTTGAGTTGGACCGACAGCAACGGCAAATTCTGGCTCTACGGGGGCTATGGCATCGACTCTACAGGCACGTGGGGAGACCTTAACGATCTGTGGAAGTTCGACCCATCTTTGGGTACATATGGCGAGTGGACGTGGATGGGCGGCAGCAACACCCTGCCTGGATCCAACGATTCCCTGCCTCCGGTCTACGGCACATTGGGAAGCCCGGCTGCGGCCAACAACCCCGGAGGTCTCGAGTACGCCTCCGGATGGGCCGACAAAAATGGCAATCTCTGGCTTTTCGGCGGCGAAGCGTCCGATAACACCAACGATACACAGAACTGGTATAACGACCTGTGGAAGTTCGACCCGTCCCTCGGTACATATGGCGAGTGGGCGTGGATGAGCGGAAGCAGCAGCACCAGTTACCAACCGGGCGTTTACGGCACACTGGGAACGCCGGCTACAGGAAATGTTCCTGGGGGCCGTCTTTACGCTTCAAGCTGGATCGACAACAACGGCAATTTATGGCTCTTCGGCGGCGAGGGGGAGTCCGCCACCGGCTGGGCGGGCTGGTTCAACGACCTGTGGGTCTTCGATCCTTCCAACAGCCTTTGGGCCTGGATGGGCGGCGTCAGCGGGATTGGGAGCAATAAATGGTTGTCTCCGTCGGGCTATATCTATGGCCAGCCCGGATTCTACGGCACAGTGGATGTCCCCGAACCCTCGAATGATCCCGGAGCGCGGCAGACCACGACAACCTGGACCGACAATAGCGGCAATCTCTGGCTCTTCGGTGGCGAAGGTTTCGATGGCAATGGTAATTTTTCCTTTCTCAACGACATGTGGGTCTATCCGCCCTCTTTGACGCTGACTGTCCATACAGCGGCCGCGACGCCCATTATTTCGCCCGCGTCGGGAACATACACTTCTGTGCAAACTGTCACCATTACCGACACAACACCGGGAGCAGCGATTTACTACACCACCGATGGCGTCACCACCCCAACCACGAGTTCGGAGCTTTACACGGGCGGCATTTCGGTTTCGGCGACAGAGACGATCAATGCCATCGCCGTAGCCTCAAATTACTACAGCAGTGCCGTCGCCTCGGCGACGTACACCATCAACCTGCCTGCGGATTTCTCCGTTCCATCCACGCTGCCACCGCTCACAATTGCGACCGGAAATAGCGCATTTGACACGATCACCGTCACTCCGCTCAACGGATTTACCGGCACTGTTTCGTTCAGTTGTTCGGGACTGCCAACCGAGGCAACTTGCAGCTTCTCTCCGAATACCGTAACGGGAAGTGGCCCAACACAGATTACAGTCACCGCCACAGCTCCGAACACTGCGGCTTTGGGTCGTGATGGTTTTCCCCTGCTGCCCGGTTCAGCGCTAGCGATGATGCTCTGCTGTTTCGGGATAAGTAAGCGGCGCAACTTGCAGAGGATTCTGCTGGTTGTGGTGAGCGTGGGCGGTCTGAGTTTGATCACCAGTTGCGGCGGCAGCTCTTCTTCCAGCAAACCACCTTACACCCCTTTGCCCAACACCGAAACAGTAACCGTGACCGCTACGTCAGGATCGCTGTCTCACACTACAACCTTCACTCTTACAGTGAACGACTGAACGTCCAGCAGTAGCGTCCGCATCTAAGAAGATGCGGTTCAGGTGGTCGGAATGACGGGTAAAGTCGGCTGTTGCAACCAGACGACTACACTCAGAATCGCCCTGATCGAAGATCGAAAGCGCTACGGGTTCTACTTCTTGGCCGAACTGGCTTTGGGCGGCGCTACAACTCCCAGCCGGGCTAATTCCGCGGGCACCATCTTGCGGGCGCCCAGCGCGTCGCGGTAGCGCTCCATGATCGACGAAGCGGCGTGAAAAATGGGTTCGTACGCGCTCTGGTCCTTCACCGGAGTTCCATCCTCTCCCGAGCAGCGCGCCAGCGCTACCGAGGGTTTGCCAAACCGTTCCAATCGTACGCGCGAAACCGGGGTGGTGGAAGCAAGCATGGCGGCTGCGGAAGCAACCGCGGACGCGGTATCTTCAATCGAAACTTGGATCAGGTCCTTTTGCTCGCGCACGCGAAGCACGAGCGTCTCCGTCATATTTTTCGAATCGACGCTGAACGAGTATTGGACGTTGCTGAACACGGCTGCCTCGGGGAACTCGCGGCGAATACGGACCCAGTCGGCCGATGAGACCGTGCCCGGCGGCAACGGTTGCATGCCGGGAATGGGGGTGTTCGGGTCGAGGGTGGAGCGTCCGCGAGACACTTCATAGTCCGTTGCGAACACCGGTTTCCCAGGCACCTTGGCTAGCGCGGAAGATAGTTCCTTCTGCTCGTCGGCGGAAGGCGCGCACACGTTGAGGACGTTGACCTTTACCTTGGGCTCTTGGGCGTTGACCGGAGGCTGCTGGGCAGCGGCCACGGCAACCATAAGCACGGCGATAGTCAGAATCAAAATCTTGTGAGAGAACACGGCGAAATTGTATCAGGGGAATGCAGAAGTCATAGGTCAGATTGCAGAGGTGAAACCAAAGATCCCAATGTGCGCGGTTACCTTCAGAGGGCGTTGCCTCTGCAATCTGACCTCTGCAATTTCTTACTCGGCGATTTCATCTGCCGCGCCATGGCGGCGCAGCAACTGCGGCAGATTCTGTGAAAACGCCGAGCGCGGCAGCACCATGTCACAACCCACTTCGTGCGCCTTCTGTTTCAGGTCGCCCTGCACGTGCGAGAGAAAGCCGATGATCGACGTCCCCTTCTTGAGCTTGGTCTTCAGTTTTGGGATGAGTGTCAAAGGCTTGGCATTGGCGTTGTTCAAGTCGAAGATGATCAGGGAAGGTTTTTCCTCACCGTTGCTCTTCATACGATCGGTGAGTTCTTTTTCGTTCTTGACGAACTCGACCTTCACATTCATCTTCTGGCCGGTGGCCTGAATCTTGCTCAGGAAAAACAGGTCTTCGACAAACGCGAAGACGCGGGAAGCGGCATCGGCTCGAGGGACGGGCAACGGATCGGGATCGACCACCGGGTACGAGGACGAAAATCCGGGCCGTCGCGGCGCCTTGTTGCCGTTGTCGCCGTTTTGGTTGGCGCGGTAGCTGTGATCCATGGGCGCGGTAAAGATACCGTGAGGGTCCTGGCGTGCGCGGCCCATCGGGCCACCCGCGCCTCGTTTGGGCGGACGCCGTCCACGGCGTCGTTTGTGTCTCCCTCCGCCTGCGGAGGAGTGTCCGGGTCCTGCATTCATATTTTTCTCTTGTGAAACTTTAGAAGTTAACCCCAGAAGTCAATCCCCGGGCTCGATCCCAAGCCCGGTCGTTTCCTCGAACGCGAATCGGCAAGTTCGGCGTGCGCGCACCCTCGACTAGGTGCGACACACTGTGCGTACTGGCAGACCAAACCCCAACATCGTCTGGATGCTATTTGACAACGATATTCAAACTGTAAATGTTCAAGCTGTCGTGTTCAAAAGGTCGCGGTTCAAATTGTCGTTGTACAAACCAGGCGCCGGGAGTCGAACTTGGCGCGAACGGCCAGCCTGGAAGCATGGCCATTGGGAACATCTTGATGGTACTCATGAAAGCATCGATTGCGCAAGTGCGATCGCCGAAGTTTTCCACAGCCGGGCATTACCAAAGTGGGCCGCTCCAGATGCGAAGCGCCAGAACCGGATGGCGAATCCAAATTTGCCGCGTGGCTTTTTCTGAAGTTTCATCGTGGCGTGCCGATGGAATAGGGGTGAAACCCGCTCCTGCCTTCGACAAAATCTCAGTATCGCAGCCGCTGGCCTTGCCGGGCCAACGCTTCGTCGCTCGTCAGCCAATTTTCGACCGCTCCCAGAATGTGTACGGGTACGAAATTCTCTTTCGCAATGGAGTTGAGAACTTCTTCAACGCCGATCCGGAACTGGCGGCCCGGTCCACGGTGGATAGCTCCCTGCTATTCGGCATCGATACCCTTTGCGATCACAAGCGTGCCTTCATGAATTGCACCCGGGAAGTCTTATTCAAGGATCTAATTACCTTGCTGCCTCCCGGCCAGACCGTGGCCGAGATTCTGGAGAGCGTGGAACCCGAGGACCGCGTGATCGCGGCCTGTAAACGGCTGAGAGCGGCTGGCTATCGGATTGCCTTGGATGACTTCGCGCCCGACGATCCGCGCATACCGCTGGTCGAGTTTGCCGACATCATCAAAGTCGACATTCGCGCCACCCGGCCTGAGGAACGAGTTGGCATGATGCGCCGCTTTGGCTCCCCGACGTGCAAGATGCTGGCGGAAAAAGTGGAAACGCCGCACGAATTTCAGCAGGCGCGAGACATGGGATTCGTATACTTCCAGGGATATTTTTTTCGCCGGCCCGAAATCGTGATCAGCCGCGAAGTTCCCGCCAGCCGCTTGCACTACATGCGCCTGCTGGAGATTGTGTCGCGCATCGACCTCGACATGCGGGAACTGGAGACGATGCTCAAACAGGAGGCCTCCATTTCCTACCGCCTGCTTCGCTATCTGAATTCTCCGCTCTTTGGATTTTCCCTCGAAATCAAGTCGATCCGCCATGCCATGGCCGTGCTGGGAGAACGGGAGATGCGGCGTTGGATCCGGCTCGTCGTCACCGTGGGCGCGGCGGAACAGCATTGCAGTGAACTGGTGCTGATGGGATTGGCCCGCGCCCGTTTCTGCGAGCTGCTTTCCAGCCGGCTGCAATCGAAAACGGACTTGTTCCTGATGGGGTTGCTCTCCGTCATGGATGCAGTCCTCGAGGTCGGCATGGATGTGCTTCTGGAACAATTGCCGGTCGAGCGCGAAACCAAAGCGGCACTGCTCGGCCAGAACAGCACTCTCCGGCCGCTCTACCGCCTCATGCTGGCGCAGGAATCAGGGGAGTGGGCGGAATCGAGCGCCCTGGCAAAGCAACTGAAACTACCCGAAGACGAAGTCGCCTCTACCTGGTTTCAAGCCCTGCAGTGGGCGCAGGAAGCCACCAGCGGCGTGTGAGAAAAAGTTATCAGTCGTCAGCTATCAGTTGTCAGTAAAAACGACGGCAGGCCGTGCGCAGAAATCGTCCTTAAGGATTTACTGAAGATTGATAACTGATAGCTGATAACGCTCTACGGTGCTTCGATCAACTCCATCTTGCCGTCGCGGGTGCGATGCAGCACCATCAACTTGCCTTGGGGATCGCGGAATACGAAAACGTCCTTGTCGCGGAAGTGCGCTTCCTTGATCGCTTCTTCCAAGGTCAGCGGACGGAGCGCGACCGAGTCCTTGGCATGCACGAGATGCACTTCTGTGGTCCGCGCGACGGATGGAAACTTGTGAACGAGAACGGAAAAAGTAGCGTCCTCCGCCAACCCGAGCGCCGCCCCGATGTTGTCTTCCAGCGATTGGCTGTCAAACTTCTTGACCGCCTTGCGCTTCTTGCTCAACCACTTGGTTTTATATTTGAGCGCCTGTTTCTGCAGGTGATCGAGAGCCTCATTGACGGCAGAGACCATGTCGCTGGTTTGGGCCATCCCGACAATCGGGCCGTTGGGCGGGTCAATCGTGATTTCGGCTTTGTGCTGGCGCTTCTCGACGCCCAGCACTACTTTCGTCTCAAAGCGGTCGCCTAGAATCTTACGGATTTTATTAAGGCCGGTTTCAACTTCCTTGCGGATGTTGGGAGTGATTACGTACTTCCTCGCGGTATATTCCACGTTCATTGAGCGCCCTCCAAAACAAGGTCAGAGGTGAGAGGTGAGATTGCAGAAGTGAAAGCGAATGCGCTTTTGCCTTCTGCAATCTGACCTCTCACCTCTGCAATTACTTTTTCACTCTTCTTTGGTGCGTACTCGGAATTTTCATGTCTTCCCGGTATTTCGCCACGGTGCGGCGGGTGACCTGGATGCCTTGCGACTGAAGAATGCGAGTGATCTGTTCATCGGTCAACGGCCGGCTGGGATCTTCCTCTTCGATCAGCTTCTTGACGCGGCGTTTCAGGATCAGCAGCGATGTACCGCCGCCTTCTGGGCCCTGCACGCTCTCGGAGAAGAAATAGCGCAATTCGAAAACGCCCTGCGGCGTATGGACGTATTTATTCGCCACCGCCCGGCTCACTGTCGATGGATGCACGCCGATTTCTTCGGCGACTTCCTTGATCATCATCGGCTTTAGCCGATCGATGCCGCGCTCCAGAAAATCCTCCTGGCGCGCCACGATCGAGTAGCAGACTTTGGCGATGGTCTGCTTCCGTTGTTCGATGTTTTTGATCAACTGGATGGCGGATTTGTAACGGTCTTTGACGTAGTTGCGCGTGTCGCGGTCATTGCCGTCTCGAGTCATCAGGCGCTTGTAGGCGGGATTCAGGCGCAACTGCGGCATATCCTCGTCATTCATGATGACCAGCCACTCGTCGCCATGCTTCACAAACGCCACATCGGGCTCAATCAGACGAGCCGGAACCTTGTTGTAGCGCAAACCTGGCCGGGGGTCGAGCGTGCGCACGTAATCGAGCGCCGCCTGCACTGCCTCGACTGGCCGCCCGATGGCACGGGCAATCTCCTTGAACTGCTTCAACGTCACCGCCTTCAGATGCTGATCGACGACGGCAATCGCGTCTTTCACGACCTGATCGGTGGTTTGCTCCGCTGCGGCATGGCCGTTCGGGTGCAGGTGCAGATGCTCCTGATGGTAGCGCAACTGATAGAGCAGACATTCGCGCAGGTCGCGACAGGCGATGCCCTGCGGATCGAACTGGCGGACAATTTCCAGAGCTTCGTGCAGATCGGCTACCGTGAAGTTTACATCCGAAATCCGGGCTGGCGCAGTCGCCGCTCCTGTGGCTTGGTTTCCGTGGCTCGCCGCGGCCGGCGATGTAGACGCCGCGCTTGGAATATCGGCGGCTGCCGGCGCGGGAACATCAGGCACAACATCTTGCGCAGCCGGCGACTCGTCTTCCGGCGTCAATGGGGAAAGATTGGCGCCTTCCGCGACGAAGTCGTCAGCATCGAGGTCGGAGGAGGCGTCCACATCGGGATCATCCAGGTCAGAGATTCCGGACGGGGTCGGGGAAACCGCCAGCCCCAGCGCCTCGGCTTCGCCAATGATCTTGGCCGCCACCTCCACGTCGGCCTCCGGCGCGGTGACGGGAGCGATTCCCAGCAGCTCTTCATCGCTGGCAATCAGGTAACCTTCTTCGTTCAGATTTCCAATGATGACCTCAGCGGCCTGGTGCACCGGAGGCCGCACGGAGATCGCGCCCAGTTGCCAGAGCAGGTGGTCGCTCAGATTCCCCGGCTTCGACAGGAAGTTCTCAAACGAAGGCTTCTCGATTTCTTCCATTTCCCCGGAACTGCGGTAGCCGGGGTCCAGATAGTCCTGGAAGAACGAGCCAAAATCGATTTCCTCGAAGGGGTCCTTCTTTTCGTCGGCGATGGGCGTCGCTTCTTCCGAAGTCGCCTTGGCGGCGATGCGGTCGCGCTCTTCCTCCTGGCGTCCGACATCGTCGAGCAGAGGTACGGCATCTTCCAGCTCTTCCAGCACCGGGTTCTCGACCATCTCGGCGTTGATCATGTCCTTGAGTTCGAGCTTGTTGAGCGCGAGCACCGACACCATCTGCACGAGACCCGGCGTCAGAATCTGCCGCTGGGATAACTTGACGTTTAACCTGTGTTGAAGAAGTACCATTTCTCCCTTGCGAAAGTTATTATGTTCCCCACTCAATCGCTCGCCATCCGGCGTATCCCGAGGGTGTGGAAAACTTAGCTTCTCATGCACCAAGGTGGTTTGTGTGGACACCAAAGGTCAGGGTGCCCACGCCTTGGTAACTAGAAGCAGTTGTCAGTTGCCAGTTCTCAGTTCCCGGAAGAGCGGGGTTGACTGACGACTGATAACTGAGAACTCGTTCTTCACACCAGTGAGAAGCTCTCCCCTAAATACACTCTTCGTACCTCCGGGTCACTTCCTAACTCTTCCGGCGTACCGGAGCGGAAAATCCGCCCCTCGTTAATGATGTAGGCCCGATCCGTCACCGACAGCGTTTCGCGAACGTTGTGGTCGGTGATGAGGACTCCAATCCCGCTGGCCCGCAGATCGGAAATAATCTTCTGCAAATCCAAGACCGCGATGGGATCGATTCCCGAAAACGGCTCGTCGAGCAAAATGAAAGTGGGGTTGATGCAGAGCGAGCGGGCGATTTCAACCCGCCGCCGCTCTCCGCCCGACAGGGCATATCCCTTATTTTGTCGTATATGCTCCAGACCGAGCTGATCGATCAGCTTCTCCGCCTTCTCCCGGCGTTCGTGCCAGGAAATCGGCTGGACTTCGAGCACAGCCAGGATGTTCTCCTCGACCGTCAGCTTGCGAAAGACCGAGGCTTCCTGCGGAAGATAGCTGATGCCATACTGGCGTGCCCGTAAGTACATGGGAACACTGGTGATATCCTCGTCGTCGAACAACACCCTGCCGGTATCGGGAGGAACCAGACCTACGATGGCATAGAAAGTGGTGGTCTTGCCGGCTCCGTTTGGCCCCAGAAGACCCACGACTTCGCCCTGTAGAACCTGAAGACTTACTCCGTTGACGACGCGGCGGCGGCGGTAGGATTTGCCAATTTCGTCGGTGGCCAGCCTATGCATTTATCGTGCCACTTGCGTCCGAGTCACTGCTGGGGACAATTCTTTGCCTTCCACGAGCACCCTATCATCGTGTCTATAGAAAGTCAACGAATCGCCGGTAGTTTTGCCCCGTTCGGCATCAAAAATGCTGGGAGGTCCGCCGGTCAGGACGAACTTTTCGTCCGCCGACGTGTAGACAAGCCGGTCGCCGGTCGCGTGCCGGGTCGGCTGGGTCAGCACAACCTGGTCTTCGGCGATAATCCGGTCGACCTGCCCGGGCATTGCCGGGTTCGTTCCCTCTTTGGACTGACTCCGCGGAAGCAGGAAAACCGTCATCTTTTGTCCCGTCATGGTCGCGTCGGCCGACTTGGCCGTGACCCCTCCATCGAAAAAGACTTTCCTGTCGGGGTCGGCGTAGTTCAGACGCTCCGATGTGATGTGAACTGGGGTCACCTTGCCGCTTTTTTCCACTTGCACCAGCACGGTCGAGACCGGTTGTGCAACAACTGGCGTGGAAGAGGGGTTTTGCCCCGTCCCCACGCCGATCTCCCCATGCGCAATGAGTGATCTGCGGTCGCGATCAAATTGCAGCGTGGGAGCTTCGACGACATTGGCGTCCTGCCACAGGCGGGCGTCGCCGGTGTACACCGCAATTGCCGACGAACGATGCGCGGTCATGCTGCGGCTGGTCACATGGATCGGGCTGGAAGAGGCGAGCAGGGCGCCGTCCGGTTGAGGCTTCAAATCCGAGTACGTGCTCTTTACGTTGCCCTCCGCAAAGGCATCGCCAGTCGCCCGGTTCATGCGGATGGTCTGGGCGGTCGTGGTCATTCCAGTGTCCACCACTCGAGGCGATCCGTTCAGCACCAGCATTTGATCGGCGGTCGTGTACTCGCCCCGCTGCGCCCACGCCTTCTGCGCGCCATCCGTGTAAGCAAGGTTGCCAGTCTGCGTGATCGACCGGACTCCGCCCTCCGGCAGAAAGGCGACATCCAGCATCTGGCTGGTCGACACGCGATCCGGCTGCGCCGGCGCACCGGCCTTCGTCGATCCGGCTTTGCTCGCGTCGGTCTTATTTGGATCGATTAAGCTGCCGACTATCTTCGCATCCGGTTCGCCGTGCAGTGTGGCCAGGCGATTTTTGTCGGTGAATTTTGCGGTAAACCTGGCGGCGGTAACCACCGTCTTCTGATTTGCGTCCGGCTGCGTGATGACAATCCGCGGCGGTCCGCTGGTCTCTGCATTCTCCAGCAGACGGCCATCTTTGACGATGAAGTCCATCACCGGAGCCGTCATTTCGATGTCCTGAGTTTGCGCGCCTCCCCTCGACGGATGCGACAGGGAGGATGTCGCAAGCAGGCTCCCGCTCTGGGCATTCTTCTGCGACAGCCGCACGCCGTCTTCGGCATGAACCGTCTGGAGCACTTGCTGCCCGGCAAAGTGCAGCGTGGCCTTTCCAGCGGCAGCGTCGGCGGGCTGCGTTCCCTGGGTTTGCGTGCCTTCGGAGTGGAGTTGCACGTTGCCTGTGAGAACGGCCGTGGTGAGCAGATTCCGCGTCCCGGTCAGCCACATCTCGGCGCGGTCGGAACGCGCGTGCATTTCCGACTTGCCATGAATGTCGGTCTCCACGTTGCCCTCGGCAAGAACGCGGTCTACCGTGTTGTCGTCGCGCAGAAAGAACGTCGCCTGGTCGGATCTCGATTCCTGCTGCGCCCGGGTCATGTGTACCGTAGTGAGCACGACCTGATGAGGCTGCTTCGTGATTACGCCATGATCCGCATTCAGATGGACCGGCTGGGGCCGGTTGACGGTCATATCGACCGCCGACAGCAAGTTCATCGTGCCGGTTTTGGCCTCGTATTGAATGCCCATGGCAGAACCAAATGCCTGCGGCGTTTGAAATTCGACCTTGCCCGTGGACGAAGCGTCCCCCGTATTCTTGTTGAAGACGAGGCCGTCGGTTTCAAGGTGAAGTGGAGTTCTGGTTTTTTCGGGGGCCGACTGGTCCGAATGCCGCGCGCCCTCTGGATTCGACTCCAGGTCGATCAGCACTCGACCCTTCGCGGTCACGTTGCCGGAACCGGGATCGTACTCGAAATCATCCCCGGCAATCTGATCGAAGCGGCTGCCATCCTTGCCATAGACGACGATCTTGACGTCGTGCAGCTCGGCGCGTCCGCCCTCTTTGAATTGAACCGCCTTGGAAGCGCTGACCTTGAACTGGGTGCGGCCTTGCTCCGACTTGGAGATGGAAAAGCCTTCCGCCGTCTGCTGAATTTCCAGGCCCATTTTCGCCGGAACGTCGTGGATGGCTTTCCGCACACTCCAGCGCGCATAAAAATACATTCCGGCGACAGTGGCCACCATCAGAATCGCGCCCAAGGCAAACCAGCGGCGCAGCCGTGAGACGCGGAAGGGCATGGCTTCAGTCTAAAGGAAAGCGGGGAAAGCTATTGCAGAAGTCAGAGGTTAGATTGCAGAAGTAAAATCTCCATGGACTCATAGCGTGGAGGGTTCTCACTTCTGCAATCTAACCTCTGACCTCTGACCTTTTTATCCCCGCCGCACTAGCGTACCTGCCAGCAAATCGTGCAGGCCCTGTTTGCGCTCCGTGAATGCGACCATGATGTAGCCGACGCCCAGAAGCATGGCGGAAAGAATTTTCGCAAAATGCCTGCCGGTTGCGCGCCCGAATGAGATTCGGTTGCCGTAGAGATCGGTGACCTTCATCCCACAGACCATTTTGCCGAGCGTCGCCTGGTAGGAGGAACTTTCCATGAGAGCCTCGTACAACCAGCCGCCAAAGAATAGCGCGATGAGTGTGACGCCACCGCCCAAAAGGCCAAGTCCCATACGAGCATGGGGAACGCCGCTCATCATTCCGGCCAGTCCGAGACCGCCAAAGAACAGGTGAATGGGAGCCACCACAACCCGCAAGAGGACGGCATCGATAATGGCGGCCAGCACCCGAATCCAGAAGCCCCCGTAGCCAGTTCCCACCACCGGCGCCACCGCCTGATATGCAGGCGCTGTAGCCGAGTAGGGCGGTGCCGCAGTTGGCGGGACCGCGCTTGCCGCCGGGTTCGTAGGCGAGCCACAGCGACTACAAAACTGAGCGACCGCGGCGTTTTGTGCGCCGCACTTGTTGCAAAAGAAAGATCCGTTCATGCCCGGCACTATAAAGCTGGATTGGCCGCTTGTCAAAGAAGGGACAAGAACAGTGGTCAGGTCAGAGAACAATCGTCGCTCAGCGGGCGCGCATCACATCGCGCAGAGTCAGCTCCAACCCTCCGAATTCAGGATGGTCGTTCATGCCGGGCGAGTAGGCGATATCCAGCCGATCTCCGGCCAGCAACTGCAACCGGTCGCAGGATTCCTTCATTCTCCAGCCCATGGCCTTGAACACAATGTTGTTGCGCCATGAGGATGTGTTTTGCTCAGCCTCACCATCTCGTTTCGGAATGGCCGCTGCGTCGGGATGGCAGCGGGGTGTGAAATCCGGCGCGGCGCTGTTCAACGCTGGCGCCACGCGCAAGCGGACATGCTTGTCCTTCACGGCTGCGGGAGGCGCCATCAGCCGCACTCCTCGAGCGGCGAAAACTGGTTCGCGATTCTCCATGCCAAAGGGTTCGAGCAAAAGAAGCGCCTGGTAAAGGTCTGGCGTGACTTCGCCAAGCGGCAGCTCGCGATCGAACTCCAGTTGCGGTTCGAAATCGGCGGGAGTGAGCCGGGCGCGCGCGTAGCCATCCAGATGCTCGCGCAGCTTTTCGATATTGGCGCTGGGCAGCGCAAAACCCACCGCGTGCGCGTGGCCGCCGTAGCGCGAAAACAGTTCGGGGCACGATTCGATGGCATGCAGCAAATGAAATGATGGGATCGACCGTCCCGAGCCGTGGGCTTCGTCCCCGTCACGCGAGATGACCAGCGTTGGCCGCCCGTGGCGTTCCACCACCCGCGACGCCGTAATGCCAATCACGCCGCGATGCCAGCCCTCGTCGTCGAGCACCACGCAGTAGGCTTCGCGCAGCGCGGGTTCTTCTTCCAGACGACGTTCGATGCTCGCCATGATGCGACGTTCTTCTTCCTGCCGCTCGGCGTTCAACTGGTCAAGCCGCCCGGCGATCTTGCGGGCGCTCTCCATATCTTTCTCGTTAAACAGATCCACCACGTCGCGAGCCACATCCATGCGTCCGGCGGCGTTCAGGCGAGGAGCGATGCGGAAGGCAACCTCGGTCGCCGTCAGCGCGCGGCCGTCGCCGAGCTTCGCAACTTCCAGCAGCGCTTTCAGGCCGACGTTGACCGGACGCCGCAGCCCCTGCAATCCCAGCTTCGCGAACACGCGATTCTCGCCCAGCAAGGGGACTGCATCGGCGATGGTGGCGATGGCCACAACTTTCATGAACGACATCAGCAGGCGCGACTGATCTTTTGTATCCAGCCGGCGCTGCATCAATCCCTGCGCCAACTTGAAGGCCACGCCCGCGCCGCACAAATGCTTGCAGGGATAGTCGCAACCGTTTTGATTTGGATTCACCACTGCCAACGCATGGGGAACGCCGTCGGTGCCCGGCAGGTGATGGTCGGTGACAATCAAGTCGACTCCCGTGCGGCGCGCGGTTTCGGCCGCGGCAAACGCGCGGATGCCCGTATCCACGCTAATGATCAGCCGCACCCCGTCGGCGGCGGCACGCTCGATTACTTCGTCGCGCATGCCGTAGCCCTCGCGGATGCGGTGCGGCACATGAAAATCAGCCGCCCCGCCGCACAGCTCGATGGCCGTCTTCAGTATGACGATCGCTGTTGTGCCGTCCACGTCGTAGTCGCCGTAAATGAGAATCTTCTCTTTGCGTTCCAATGCCGCTTCCAGCCGATCGAGCGCGGTTTTCATGCCGCTCATCCGCAGCGGGTCGTGAAGATCGCTCAGAGCGGGCGAAAGAAAGCGCGCAGCCGCTTCCGGTTCGTCGATTCCGCGGCTGACCAGCAGATCGGCAAGCACGGGCAGCGCAGCAGGAGAGATGCCGAGTTTGGAATCGGCGAGCGCGGCTGCCAGTGTCTTGGCTTTCGGAGAATTTCGCGGATTGGAGATCCATCTCATGAACGATCCATCTTATGAACGATCGATGCGTGCTCCAGCTTGCGCAGAGGAACCAGATTAGCAGCACGTGCTGGGTTGACAGAAGCAGGTGCGCTGGAGCCGCTCAAGAGATTCACCCAGATTGACGATAGCGGTAATCAGGAGGAGCTGGGTCTCTTCACTCACACCTGCCGCAATAACGGTGCCGCAAAACGCCAGCAGGGTTGAGAGCGAGACATCCAGGTCGTGAAAATTTCCATGGCTGCGGCAACGGGTACATCCAAAGCGACGGGGCCGACCGCGCCCGGCTGGGTTCCGGACAGCATTCCTCCGTTTCCCGGGGTTGCGCTGAAGGCGCTGAAGATGATGGCGGGCACCGAAACATCCTTGATTGATCTTTGCAATCTGATTCGCTCCGATCACGCTTTTTCGACCGCGGTTCTCAAGATCGCCAATTCGCCGCTGGTCGGCTTTCCCAAAGACGTCACCAGCGTCGTGCAGGCATCCATTCTGCTCGGCTTCGGGCGATTGCGGAGCGTGGCCATCACGGTCGGCCTGAAAACCTATTTCGGCAGCTCATTCACGCCGCTGATGAGCTCGTGCTGGCGTCACAGCGTCGCCTGCGCCCTCATCGCCGAACGAAGCGCCAAGTTGCGATTGCTGGACAGCGAGTTCGCTTACACCGCCGGAGTTCTGCATGACATCGGCAGAGTAGCCCTGGCGATGGTCATGCCCGGGGCCTATGCGAGTGTCGTCGAGCGCGGCGCGGATCAGCCCCAGGACGTTCTCGCCAGCGAGCGTGAACTATGCGGGATCGATCACTGCGAGGCGGGGCGTTCGCTGGTAACTGCGTGGAATCTGCCCGAGGCGTTTCTCGCAATCACGGCATGCCATCACGACCCGCAAGCGCAGGCAGTAGGCACCGCCGCTGTGGTTCCACCCAGCTGCGCCTTGGCGGATGCGCTTGGGTTCGCCATAATCCCCTATCGGTCGCCGAGGAGTTATGCCGAGATTCTCGCAGAGTTTCCAGACCCGTCGCGGACGCGGTTCCCCGCCGAAGGCGCGGAGTTCGCCTCCGAAATCGTCAATGCGATTCGAGTGATTGAATCGGCGTAGCGAGCGGCCTACCGCTCGTCGTCCTGAGCTACTCGTCCTGATCCGGCTCGTCGATCATGAATCCGCCGCTGTCATCGGCCAACTCGCGCAGTTGCTGATAGCGCTCGTACCATTCCGTGCCGGCCTCGTATACAAAAACACATCCCTGGTACGCCCATCCCAGCTGCACGAAGCCGGTTTTGCCGATGTAGGCTTTGAGCCAGCGGCTTTCTTCCAAATCGTCTTCGCTTCGGAAGTCGCCCTCGGCCAGTTGTTGCGACATGCGTTCCAACTCATCGTGGTCGAGCGCCCAGGAGTGCATGGTCAGGAAAGCCGCACCTGTCGACTTGGCGAGTTCCACAAAATCCTTCCAGCCATCCGGATTCTGTCCCGAGTCCCAGATCACGCTGGGAATCTCATCGCACGCAACATAACCAAAAAAACGGCGCATGCCCAGACCTTCGATAAAGGCCGTCATATCGTCTTTCATGGTCGTCAGATCGTCTGGATGTGGAGACATGGAGTTTCATCATTGTAAGGCTTGGAGCAGTCAGCCGTCACTGCGTGGCGAAGAACAGTTGTTGGTCGTCGGTCGCTGGTCGTTAACAAGGCCCTTTAAATGTGGGGTAGGTCTTGCGATGGGGCCGGGACGACTGCCGAACGACTAACGACCATCGACCAAGGACTAGCGACCAACGACCAACGACCGGCTCGCTTGTGGTAGACTTTCTGTTCACGAAAAAGCGTCCCGATCATGCTGTTTTCCAAAGAATATGTGGGCTATCTGGCCCGCGAAGTTTCCAAAAAACTGGTGGCCAGCGGTCTCATCGAGACCAAGGCGATGCCTGCTCTCAACGAGAAGGTCCACGCCGCCCTGCTCGATGAACTGGCGCTCGAAGACCGCATCAACGACGAGGTGCGCGTCATCCTCGAGGCGTATTCCGAAGAAATGCAGAAGAGCGGCGCCAATTATCAGGAAATGTTCCGTAAAGTAAAGACCGAGCTGACGAAAAAATACAAAGCTGTTCTCTGAGGAATTTTTCGCCGTGCGCTTGAGCCGAGACAAGGTCAATCAACTCGCCCACACCGTCACCGACGCCGTGGCGGAACTCGATGAAGTCGAGTTCATAGAGGACCGCAACACTATTCGCCTCGAAGTCCGCAAAATTCTCGAAGCGCTCCTCATGCAGGAAGCCCGCATCGATCAAGCCGCCCGCCAGAAAATCGAAAGCCAGCGCCGGACCATCATCGAAGGCTCCGAGGAGTGGTCCATCCTCTACCGCAAGTACTACAACGAGGAAGTCAAAAAGCTGGGCGTCTAACGAAGTACCCAGTTGCCAGTACCCAGTACCCAGCCTCAGAATAAGCAGGCCAAAGAATTCCGCCGTATTACCTTGCTTCCTGGTGCGTTCGCTCACTGGGTACGGGGTACTGGCTACTGCTTTTCATGGATCGCATCGTCTTCGAATCCGTCGGTAAGATTTTTCGCCACCGCCCGGCTCTGTTTAATTGGCTGGGACGGGAGCAGCGCGGCGAAACGGTCGCGCTGCAAGATGTTTCCTTCTCCGCAGCCAGCGCCGAGGTGTTGGTGCTGCTCGGTCCAAACGGCAGCGGCAAAACAACGGCCCTCAAGCTGATCTCGACCATGCTGCTGCCCGATGCCGGATCGGTGCGCGTGGGCGGCTTCGACCCGCGGCGCGACGCCGGCGAAGTGCGACGGCAAGTCGGAATCGCGGTCGCTGCCGAGCGTTCGTTCTTCCCTCGTCTCTCGGCCCGCGAGAACCTGGAATTCTTCGCCGCCCTCGACGAAGTTCCGCGGGCCGAGCGCACGCAGAGAATCGAAGAGGTTCTCCGCGATACCGGTCTTGAAGAAAAAGCCGACACGCTGGTCATGAAGTTTTCCAGCGGTATGTACCAGCGATTGGGCATCGCGCGCGCGCTGGTCAAGCGCCCCAGCGTGCTTTTGCTCGACGAACCGACACGCAGCCTGGACGCCGCCACGACCGCGCATTTCTGGACGACGATCCGCGCCTTGGCGCTGCAGCAGACCACCATTCTGCTGGCCACCCATAACTTCGCGGAAGCAGCCGCCGTCGCGGATCGGCTCCTCCTGCTGCATCGTGGCGAATTGCTCGCCAATCGACCAGTGGGAGCGGGCGAAAACGCTGACGCGCTGCGGACTTTCTATTTCCGCATGACTGGCGAAATCGACGAGAAGATTTGTAATTTGTGATTTGTAATTTGCAATTGTATTTTTGGAAATGAATCGCTGCCGTTTCTAGACCTAAAATTGCAAATTTGAAATTACCAATTACAAATTGCGTATGACTTCGACTCTCGACAAGCTCCGGGCCATCCTCTGGCGAGATCTGCTGACGGCGATTCGCCACCGCAGCGGTTTCGTCGTTACCCTGGTCGGAGTCTTCACCGAACTGGCGGCTTTTTATTTTCTCTCCCGCGCCATCGGCCCCGGTTTTCGCCCCGGCGGCATCGAATATTTCCCTTTCCTGATGGTGGGTACCGGCATCTACACGTTCTTTGTCATGAGCGCGCAAGCCTTCCTCAGCTCAGTGCAGGAGGCGCAACAGACCGGAACGCTGGAAGTGCTTATGACCACGTCCACTGCCCCGGCCGAGCTCGTCATCCTCAGTTCTATTTCCGCCTTTGCTGGAAATCTGGTGAATCTGCTGGTCTACCTTCTCGCGGGAGTGGCGGTTTTCCGGGCGTCAATCCACGCCAACTTCTTCTCGTGCGTGGCCGTATTGGTTCTCTCTCTGGCCATCGCCCTGGCCTTGGGGATCGTCGCGGCCACTCTTCAGGTTGCGTTCCAGAAAGGCTCGGCCTTGTTGTGGTTGCTCGGCTCCGGGCTCTGGTTTCTGAGCGGAACCATGTTCCCGATCCAGACCTTGCCGCGCCCGCTGGAACTGATCGCGCGTGCTATCCCGCTTACATATGCCGTCGATGGAATGCGCAAGGCGTTGCTGGAGGGTCAGTCGATGATGACCATGGCTCCGACTCTCGCCGTCCTGGGCTGCTTTGCCGCGATTCTGCTGCCGCTTGCCCTAGCTGGCCTTTCGCTGAGTCTGCGGCGCGCACGACAGAATGGAACTCTCTCGTTTTACTGAAATGTTGCTGCAACCGGTGCGTTGTGAGCGTTGTTATCACCGAACCTACGCCTGGCGAACAATTCCTGCGCTCGAACAGGCGCCGATGGTGCGCAAGCCGGCGCAGAGCCAGTCGCAGAGCAGCCCGGAGTCCGGCCATCGCGTTGCATAGCGTGTCCCCCGCGACTATACTGACGGAAGTGGAGGCTGGCGATGCGCCTTTCGCTGGCCGGGTACGGAGGCCGTCTTCAGCAGTACTGGGTTTCGAATGCGGGCTGCCCAGGGCCAAGCGGCGGACCATGGACTGCCAAAGCATGAGTTGGCTAAGCATGGGCTCGTCGGCTTTGCCGAGCGCGCGGCTGCGACTTTATTCTTCACCTTTTTTCCCGCCGACTGCCGTATCTGTGGTTCCCCACTTGTAAGAGTTTCCCGGCTCCCCGTTTGCGAATCTTGCCTCACCGCGCTGCGTCCGCTCCAGGGGGCGTACTGCGCCGTTTGCGGAGAAGACCTGCATCTTCCCGCCTACCTTCAACAAGAACCAGATCAAAATCGCGGCGAGGCGAATTTCCGCGAATCGCGGTGCCTGCTCTGTCAGCGCGTCGATCCTCCCTTCGAACGCGCCGTCGCTTATGGAAGCTACGATCGCGGACTGCGCGACATGATTCACTTGCTCAAGTTTCAGCAGGTGCGTCCCGCGGCCGCCATCCTAGGGCGCATGCTGGCGGAGACCATTGTCAGCCTCGAGCCCGCGATGCCCGTCGGCATGATCGCGGTGGTTCCCGTGCCGCTGCATCGGCGCAAGCAGGCCCAGCGCGGATTCAACCAAGCGGAAATGATCGCACGCGCCGCTCTGAAGGCGCTCGCGCGTCCGAAAAGATTTGAGCTGTGCCCGGCAGTTCTGCGGCGTTGCCGGGAAACCGGAAGCCAGATCGGCCTGACCAATCATCAGCGGCGCGAGAACCTGCGCGGCACTTTTAAGGTGAGCGATCCAACGCGAATCCTGAAACGCGACATCTTACTGATCGATGACGTCTTGACCACGGGAACGACCGCGTCCGAGTGCGCACGGGTTCTTCTGCGCGCCGGAGCGGCAAGAGTATGGGTAGCAACCGTGGCGCGGACGTTGAAGATTTCAAGTGTCGCTGCCATGCCTGACGTCCTGCCCGAAAATTGGGAAGATGACGGTAGTGGGGAAGGGAGCGAAGCCCGCCTGGGCGTGACGGCGAGCGGCTAAAGTGATGTCGTTGCGACTACACAATTTCGCTGGCAGCATGCGTTCGCACCTTCCCGCGTCCATGCTCGCCTCCGGCATGCACTCCGAAGGCGACGGCCATGCCCTGCATCAGCCCGTCCTCGTGCTCAACGCTTCTTATGAGCCGATCAACGTCTGCGCTGCCCGCCGCGCCATCGTGCTCGTGCTAAAAGGCGTCGCTATGACCGAAGAAGAAAACGGACATTTCCTGCACGCCGCCCGCCTCGCACTGCGCGTACCCTCAGTCATCCGTTTGCTGGAGTATCGCCGCATCCCGCACCAGTCGCGCGCTCTCTCGCGGAAAAACATTCTGCTGCGCGACCGCAACACCTGCCAGTATTGCAGCGTCACGCTTCCCTCCGGCGAACTCACGCTCGACCACGTGATCCCCCGCTCCCGCGGAGGCCTCTCCACCTGGGAGAACCTCGTCGCCTGCTGTCACCTCTGCAATCGCCGCAAAGGCAATCAACTTCCCCACGAAGCCAACATGAAGCCCGCCCGCGAGCCCCGATCCTTCAATCTCCACACCAGCCGCCACATTATGCGCCTGATGGGGCGCTCGGACGATAAGTGGAGAAAGTATTTGTTCTACTAAAGCAGGTTTCAAGGTTTCAAGGAACAGAGCATCCGGGTTTGGAAAGCGACCATGGCGCGCTCTTATCGCGAGTTACTGGTTTGGCAGAAGGCTAAAACACTTGCGGTTCATACTTATTCGGCAACAGCGAACTTTCCCAGGGCCGAAACATACGGTCTGACCTCTCAGATCCGAAGAGCCTCAGTTTCAGTGGCATCCAACATCGCGGAGGGGCAAGGCAGGCTAACTTCCGGCGAATTCAGACATTTCTTAGGCCAGGCACGCGGTTCCTTGCTGGAAGCGGAAACACAACTGGCGATCGCGCTGGATCTAGGTTTCATCGATCGACCCGCGTATGAAGCGCTGGAGCGGGAGTCATACCAAGTGCTAGGTTTGTTAGATCGGCTGCTCAACTCGTTGAGCAAGAAGACTGCTTGACCCGAAGGCTCTGCACTTTGAAACCTTGAAACTCTGAAACCTTGAAACCTGGTTCCTACTGCGGCTTGGGTGGCTCCGGCGCCGCCTGCTCTCCCGGCTTCGGCTCCGCCTTCTGCACTTCCTTGCCTTCGTAGAGGATCTTGGATTTCGATCCGAAACGCCGGTAGTTTGTGTACTTGACGATCTCGCGGATCTTGATATCTCCCATGGAAAACTTCAGCGTGTCCTCGGCTCGCGTATAGGTCGGGAACCAATACTGACCGTCAATTTGCTCGCGCCAGGTGGTGAACTTCGGAAACAGATTCTCCTGGCCTTTTTTCTTCCGGATGTCGGGCACGGTCTTGCCGTAGGTTTCCACCACCTGAAAATCGTGATTGTCCACCCAGATCCGCCCCTGGAAATAACGCTTCTTGCCGACGATTTGTTTGGGAGCAATGTCGAAAACATAGGTGTCCAACTCATCCTGTTTCTGTTGGCCGACGTACAGCACGTCGTACTCGCCGACTTCATCCGAGGTCAGCACGAACGGCAGGCGGTTTTCGATGTCGTCAAGATCTTCCTCGGTCATGAGGATGCGCTGGAGCGTGTTTTGCGGAGCGAAGACTACGTTCTTGACCTTGTGTCCCTTATCGTCGAAGGTCACATCGAACACCTGCTGGTACGAGCCGTCCGGCGTGTCGCCGTCCAGTGTCATCACCTTGACGTCCTGCCGGAAGGTGTATTGGTCGCGCGCCTCCTTGAACTCTTTCTCCTTGGCCGCGAAGCGCTTGATGATCTCTTCGACCGTGGTCCCCTTGGGCAGGCTCTTGTCCAGCGCGCCTTCCTGCGCGCGAGCCACCGGATGCATCGCAACGATGGTCAGCAGTGCGCCGAGCAATGAAAACAAAACAGGCAGGCAGACAATCGGCCGCGCAGATCGGGGCAGGAATTTCATAGATCCTATTCTAACGAAAAGGGAGGGAGTAAGAGCTAGCAGCAGCTTCCACCCCCAGAGCCGCCGTGCACACGGCTCTTTAAAACGGGGTGGAAGACTGCGGTTCTGCCTGTCTAATTCGATGCAAGAGTCGGCGCGAGGTTTGCGGGATTTACTTTTCTTTACACACGCCTTGCAAAAGACGGACGCCTCAATTGCCTCAGCGTCGCGAATTCTTCATCGCCAAGCCCATCCCCCACTCCACCACTCCCGGAAACAGCTGATACAGCTTGATCACAGGAATCATGGTCCACGGCACGACCACCTCGCGCTTCCTGGCGCGATACCCGCGAAAGGCCGCCCGCGCCACCCGTTCGGCGGTAATCCCGCGCACAGACCTCGGACGGACGTTGCCTTTGCGGTTGGCCACCAGGTGTGCGCCAAATTCCGTGGCCACGTAGCCTGGGCAGACCGTAAGAACGTTGATGTTATCGCGCCTCAACTCAAGCCGGGCGCTTTTGCCCAGAGCATTCACGGCAAACTTGCTGGCCGAGTACAAAGCCATGAACGGCACCGGGAGGTGTCCAGCAACGCTCGAAATGTTAATGATGTCGCCGCCGCCCGCTTTGCGCATGGCTGGCACCACCGCTTGCAGGCAGGCGATCAAGCCGAAAAAATTGGTCTCAAATAATCCGCGCACCGCCGACGATTGCATGTCGGCGACCGAGTCGCGGATTCCCACTCCCGCGTTATTCACCCACACATCCACGCGCTGGAAGCGACCAAGCGTAGCCGCCAGAGCGCGATCGATGTCTTCGCGATTGCAAACATCGCAAGCGAGCGCGAGCGTATGCTCGGAGTGCCCGACCCGCTGCCGCGCAGCCTCAGCCCGTCCGGCATCGCGAGAAAGCAACACCACGCTGGCGCCAGCGTCGGCAAAAACCCTGGCAATGGCCTCCCCAATTCCCATGGAAGCCCCGGTCACGACCACAACTTTTCCGTCCATCTGCATAAGCGACTTTGTATCGCGCGCACGACGGCAAGTCAAACCGCATCAGGCGCTCAGATGAGAGCTTCTTCCCCAATATCGTAGAATTATCCTCACTCGGAGGCTCCGTGAGTTCCTTGCTGCCCATCTTCCCGCTCGAACTCGTGCTGCTGCCCGGAGCCGCTCTGCCCCTGCACATCTTCGAGCCCCGCTACAAAGAAATGATCACGGAATGTCTCGCGCAGAAAAAGCCGTTTGGCGTGGTGCGTGCCTCCGACGAGGGAGTCGCCGACATCGGCTGCACCGCCGAGATCGTCTCCGTCACCAAGAAATACGACGATGGACGCATGGACATCCTGACCCGCGGCGTAGAACGCTTTGAGGTGCTTGAAGTGAACCAGGACCGCTCGTTCTGGCAGGCCGAAATTGCGCTGCTGCAGGACGAAAACGAAGACGAAGACGAACCCGCACACCCGACGGCCGAGACTATAACCCAAGCCGTGCGCTTGCAAGCCGAAATCGCGAAACTCGCCGGCACCGAGCCGGTTGGACTCGATGAGCACGCCGCCACCCTCTCGTTTCTGCTGGCAGGTTCGCTCCCACTCGATCTCGATTTCAAGCAAAGCCTGCTCTCCACTTTGTCGGAAGCCAAACGGCTGCAAGCGGTCGTCGACTATCTGGAAGCCATTCTGCCCGGCCTGCGGCGGGCGGCGAAAGCGCGGTGGAATTAGCCGCGCCGCGAATTACTGCGGATAGGTTGGCCGGATGGTGCCTGCGATATTCCTGCTACTATAGCCGGCCGGAATGTCGAATAAGCTGGCTGGCTGCGGTCCTTCTTTAACGTTCCGCAGTTCGGTGCTATTCCAGTCAGTCTCCCGTTTGACCAGAACTCGCAGGTTGCGATCAATCCAGAGGCGGCAGATTCCCCCATAGCAGGAGAGTTCGTACTTGACCGTGCTACGCCCATTCACCGTTTCGCGTCCGATGTTCCGGCAGGTCTCGCCCTCTGCACTCGGCTTCCGCATCCATTCAATGCAAGCGTTGTCAACGTCCTTCGGCTGGATGGAGGCGTATAGGCCATACAGTTCAGCTGGCATCAGTTTTCCGAGGGAGTCCTGAGCGTAACCCGTTTGTTTTGGCCACAGGATGGTCGAAGTGTGAGCGGCGAAATCCATGATGACCGCATCTCCCGCACCTCCAGCCTGAATGTGGGTGCCCCTCTTAGCTGCGGTGGGTTGGACAAGCTTCAAGATGATCGTGTCCTCTCCGCTACCGCTTTGCATCTCTATGCGCCTTTTGTCCTTTACGAAATAGATCTTGGCCAGAGTTGGGGTGCCCGCCTTCTGCAAATCCACGATGTCAGCCGAGAAGTCGGTCTGTGCGTAT